>Ga0247754_1000062_pt1 | contig 11440 bp, 10 predicted proteins | sample UWRJS184509B5_FD_181015 | JGI IMG/M metagenome (GOLD analysis project Ga0247754, IMG submission 181015) | Soil microbial communities from Arlington Agricultural Research Station in Wisconsin, United States - UWRJ-S184-509B-5 | ecosystem: Environmental > Terrestrial > Soil > Agricultural land... | reverse complement strand
TGAGGTGGCGCGGCGTTTCATGTGCAGGACCAGCCTCCTGCGCACGAACCCGGTCTCCCCGGTTGCCGAGGTGAACGTGACCCTCACCGAGACCGCGAGGCTCCCCTTTCGCTCCAGTTTCTCGGCGAACTGGCCCTTTGGCGTCACTGTCAAGTTGACGACGCCGGCCCGGGCGGAACGGCGCTGGAGCCTTTTCACCTTTCTCCCCCCTGTGAGGACGAGACGGCCGGCTCCGGGCACCGCGACCGGGAGGATCGCGGTCCCGTTGCGTCGGTTCAGCCTCGCTCTCCGCAGCCCGAGTCCCGTCAGTCCCGATCCGCTCGGGGGCGGCGATGCCGCCGGATCGGAAGGCGTTGGGGCGAAGGCGTCTTTGGCCTGCTGGACGAGGGCGTCGACCTCGGCCTGGGTGTAGCCCTGGACGTAGGCGAGGCGGACTGTGATCGACCCGCCGGCCGGCACGTTGACGGTCTGGTGGAAGTAGAACTCGCTGACGCTCGAGGTGACGTAATTGAACGTGGCCGGAGATGAGGGTCGGTCGAACACGATCGCCCCGCGACCGGTAGTCGGGTCTCCGTCCGGTGAGCCGTCGACCTCGATTAAGACCGCCCCCGGCTCTGCGTCGGGAAAGGAGACGACGTCACCTTCGCTGTGGGTTGAGTAGGACACCTCGCCCGGGAATCGGTAAGCGACATCAAAGCCGTTTCCCGTGCCGAACTGCTGGTCGTTCTCTGTCAGCAGGTCGAGTGAATGGGCCTGGCCGTCAGTGCTGACGAAGCGGTCGGTAATCGTCACCAGGTGGCCGTCCTCGGTCTGCTCGATCGTGCGATCGAGGCGCACGCCGGTGCCACTGAAGGCGGGGCAGTTCGAGGGGTCCGGTGGGAAAGCGCCGCTTGAGCATTTGACTATCGGGTCTGACTCCTCGATCGTCAGGTCGCCGTTCAGCGGGTTTTGGCCGTAGGAGTAGGCGAGCGGGGGAAGGCCGGAGGCTGCGGAGTTGATGCTCGCCGCGCCGGCGGGCACGTAGGCGTTCGCGCCGTCGGCCTGGACCTCCGAGCGGGTGCCTTGCCCGAGCGGGGCATTTGCCCGGTTCCAGTAGCCGGCGCATGCGAAAGTGGTAGTTGTGGCGTCGAAGCCTGCGTCGTAGAGGAAGGAATCGGAGATCCCGCAGGAGCCCGCTGACGCGTATTCGATACCGACGGTCAGCTGTTGGCCCCAGATGTAGTAATCCGTCGTAACGCCGCCGTTCGGGCCACCCGAGACCTTGATGGTTTCGCGTTCTCCGATCGCCATCACCGGCCCGGAGAAGGGGGTCAGATCCGGCGGGTCTTCGCCCGCGGGAACGGCTCGCAGCCGGCAGACGCGATCCTCGATGTTTGCGAGGTTGGCAGCCGGCGCTGAGAAGCTGCCGCTGCCGTCCACATCTACGTCGACGGCGAGTCTCGCGCTTCTGCGAACCCCTCCTACGTCGTAGAAGCAGTTGAGGTCGACTCTGTCCAGGTCGCCGCCGTTGCTGGTGCCGGAAACCGCGATTGTGTTCGGCGCGTCGTGGTCCGCGATCGCGAAACTCGGACCGGCGGGCGAGATTATCTGCGACGAGGTGACCGCCGCGCCGGCGGCGGGCGCCAGCGCCAGCGCGCCGATGGCCGCACATAGAACCGCCCAGATGAGTTGCCCCGAGTCGCTCATCGCCCCTGCCCGATCGATCGCGTCACGATACAGCGCGCGTCTGATCAGAACTTCCGAGTGCAGCGCTGGATCTTGTCGACATCCTGATCGGCATGCTGGATGCAGCGAATCAGCCGCCGGCGTCTTGCGGCGCCCGGCTGGGTCGCGTTCAGCGACCGTCTGATCTGTCGCTGAACCTGCACGTTGACGTCGTCGAACGTTTTGCTCAGCTCGCTCAGGCCGCTCTTGTCGATCGCGTCGCTGGTCGTCTGTAGGACCGGCTTGACGATGAAGAGGTAGACGAGGAACAGGACCCCGGCGGTGACCGCCAGCCGGATGATCCCGGAAGTTACGCTGCCGAAGAGGTTGCGCAGAATGTCCATGGCGCCGGTCGCAGACTATCCTGCGAACCCGTGGCGAAGGACACCGAGAAGCTGATCCGCCAGCTCTCTCTGATCTCGTTCCTGATGGCCCAGGGGAGGCCCGTCTCCGCCCTGGAGATCAAGCGCGAGGTCGAGGGCTACAGCGACATGAACGACGACGCCTTCGCACGCCGCTTCTACGCCGACCGCGCGGAGCTGGAGAGCCTCGGCATCCAGCTCGGGGTGGAGAAGCCCGGCGAGGGATTCTTCGAGGCCGAGCTGTACTCGCTCCCCCCGGAGAACTTCTACCTCGACGCGATCGAGTTCGACGACAACGAGCTGGCGGCGCTCTCCACTGCCCTCTCCCTGCTGACCGACGGCGGCTTCGCCTACGCGGAGCCGCTGCGCCTCGCCCTGCAGCAGGTCGCCTGGGGGCACCCAAACCCGGTCACCGAGACCGACCGCGCCCCGGTCGAGATGGCGATGACCGCCTCCGCCGGCGGCCGCGATCTCTCCCAGCGCCTCTCCAAGATCGAGACCGCGATCTCCCGCCGCAAGACGATCGAGTTCACCTACTACACGATGGAGCGCGACGAGACCGCGAAGCGCAAGGTCGATCCCTTCCACCTCGTCTTCCGCGGCGGCCAGTTCTATTTGATCGGTCACGCTCATGAGCGCGACGCGGTGCGTGTCTTCCGCCTCTCCCGCATCCAGGGCAAGGTCGGCTACGCGTCGAAGGCCGAACACGACTTCTCACCTCCCGAGGACTTCGACCGCCGCGACTACGGCCAGCGCGCCGACTGGCAGCTGGGGGAGCTGCGCGGCACGGCCAAGATCTTCGTTCGCGACCGCATCGCCTGGCTGATCGAGCGGGACTTCGGCGCCTACGGCGAGCTGCGCCCGGCGAGAAAGTCCAACGGCGCGCCGGGCAAGGGCGTCGTCTTCGAGACCGAGTACGCGTCGTCGCGGGAGCTGATCGCCTGGGTTCTGCGCTGGCGCCAGAACGCTCAGGTGCTGGCGCCCGAGGAGCTGCGCGAGGAGGCGGAGAGCCGCCTCTCCCTCCTCCACGATCGCCACGAGAACGGCTTCGAGCCGGCCGAGATCGTCGAGCGCCCGCTGCGCGAGGCGCCGCGCCGCCGCTCCAACGGGCGCAGCGAGGCGGCGATCCGCCCGGAGCGCTTCGCCCGCCTGGTCACCCTCGCCGGCCTGCTGATCGAGGCGGCCAAGAAGGGCGAGCGGCTGCAGACCGCAGACCTGCGCCAGCGGTTGGAGCTGACCGCCGAGGAGCTGCAGGAGGACATCGAGCTGCTCAACGTCGTCAACTTCGGCGGCGGCACCTACGTCCTCTACGCCGAGATCCTGGGCGATGAGATCGAGGTCGACTCCGAGCCCTATGGCGACAACTTCGCCCGGCCCGCGCGGCTGCTGCCGCTGGAGGCGAAGGCGCTGGTCGCCGCGATCGACCTCTTCGGCGACCATCTCCCCCAGGGCGGCCTGCAGAGCGCCCGGTCGAAGATCGTCGAGGCGCTCGGCCACGACCCGTCCGAGGAGGGGCTGGAGATCGCGTCCGGCGGCGGCGACGACGCCGAGGTCGCCCGAGTCGTCAACGAGGCGATCGCCGCCAGCCGCGTCCTCGAGCTGCAGTACTACAAGGAGAACGAGGACCAGTTCACCAAGCGCCGCGTCGAGCCCTACCGGCTGGAGAACGGGCGCGAGGGCTGGTACGTGGAGTGCTTCGACCTCAGCAGAGAGGACGTGCGCCACTTCAAGCTGGACCGGATCAAAGAGGCGACCCTCTCCGAGGAGACCTTCGAGCCGCGCCCGGAGGTCGAGGAGCTGGCCGGCGTCGAGGGCTGGATGACGCACGGCGAGGTGCCGACCGCCAATGTGGCCCGCGTTTGGGTCTCCCCGGAACGAGCGCGCTGGCTGCGCGAGGAGCGCACCGTGGTCGAGGAGCTGGCCGATGGCGCCGTCGTCGTCGAGCTTCCCTACGCGGGAACGTCCTGGCTGGTGCGGGAGATCCTCCGCGGCGCCGGCGACCTCGTAGTCCTCGAGCCCGACGACGCCCGCGCCGCAATCGCCAGAGAGGTCGCTGGTTAAAGCGACGTTCCCGACTTTGACCCCTCTATAGGGGGTAGAAAGTCGGGAACGTGGACGAGAAGGCACCGAACCACCCGGAGATCGTGCGGATTGTCGCGCCTAATCCGGGGCCGATGACGCACGAGGGGACGAACACCTACCTCTACGGGTCCGAACCTTGCGTCGTGATCGACCCCGGACCGAACGACTCCGGCCACATCGCCGCCATTTGCGCCGCTGCCGAGGAAAGGGGCGGGCTCGGCCTCATCCTCCTAACCCACTCCCATGGCGATCATGCCGATGGCGCCAACTCCCTCGTTGCTGCTGTTTCCGAGACTGATGCGCCTCCGGTGATCCTCCCCTCCGACGGTGAGGAGCATGCAGACCTCCGTGTCATCGCCACCCCCGGCCACGCCGCCGACCACGTCTGTTTCCTCACCGCCGACGGCGTCTGCTTCAGCGGCGACCTGGTCCTGGGGGAGGGGTCGACCTTCGTCCCGCCCGATGGCGGCTCGCTCTCCTCTTACATGGAGTCCCTCCGCCTGCTCCAGTCCCAGGAGATCGAGCTGATGTGCCCCGGGCACGGCCCCTGGATAACCGACCCGCCCGCAAAGCTCGCCGAGTACGTCGAGCATCGCGAGATGCGCGAATGCCGCCTCCTCGCCGCCCTAGAGCGCGGAGAGCGCTCCCGAGAAGCCCTCCTCGCCGAAGTCTGGGACGACGTCCCGGAAGAGGTGCGCCCCGCCGCCGCCCTGGTGATGGAGGCCCACCTACAGAAACTCGCCGCCGAGTCCCACCTCCCCGCCGACCTCGTCCCCTAACCCACCGGAGGTGCAACGCAAACGACATGCCATGGCTGTCGTATGCGTTGCACCAGAGCGCGTGGTTGGTCGTTTACTGGCTGCGCAGCCAGTAATGTGGCCCGGGTGAGGCGGAAACGAACAGTGCGGGGTGCGCGGGCAGTACGAGCTGGACTTATGGCTGGAGCTGCCGGCACGGGCCTGGCCGCGGCGGCGACCGCCGCCGCCTGGCACTGGCTGGCGCGCCGTCCTCTGCCCAAGCAGGAGGGAACGATCGAGCTCGACGGGCTTGAGGGGCGCGTCCGCGTCCGCCGCGACCGCTGGGGCGTCCCCCACATCGAGGCCGGCAGCCTCGCCGACGTCTGGTTCGCGCAGGGCTTCTGTCACGCCCAGGACCGGCTCTGGCAGATGGACTTCTACCGGCGTATTGCCTGCGGCCGGCTTTCCGAGTTCGCCGGGCCGGAGGGACTGCCGGTCGATCGGTTGGTGCGGACTCTGGGAATCCGCCGCACGGCCGAGCGCGAAGCCGAGACCCTGGACTCGGGACTGCGCGCCCAGCTGGAGCGCTTCTGCGAAGGGGTCAACGCGGCGGCGGCAAATGCCAGGGCGCTGCCGTTCGAGATGCAGCTGTTGCGGCTCGATTTCGAGCCCTGGAGACCGGTCGACATCCTCAGTCTCGGCAAGCTGCTCGCCTTCGGCTTCTCGGCCAATTGGGAGCGGGAGCTGTTGCGAGCCGACATGGCCCGGGAACTGGGCGCGGAACGGGCGGCGAGGCTCGATCCCGGCTACCCTGCGGAGAATCCGATCGTCAGCGGGGACGCTTGGTCGGGCGAGGGCCTGACGCTGACCGAGCAGATCGACGCGGTGCGCCGGGCGATGGGGATGGCGGTCGAGGCGAGCGGCTCCAACAACTGGGCCGTGACCGGCGCCCTGAGCGCGACCGGCTCGCCGCTGATCGCCGGCGACCCGCATGTGTTCCCGAGCATGCCGGGGCTCTGGTACCAGGTCGGCCTGACGCTGGGCGACCGCTTTACCCGCGGCGCTTCGCTGCCGGGAATACCGGGCGTTTCCATTGGCCAGAACAACGACGTCTGCTGGACCTTTACCAACACGCTGGCCGACACCCAGGATCTCTTCATCGAGCGGGTCGAAGGCGACCGCTACCTGTTCGAGGGGGAGTGGCGCCCGCTCGAGGTCGTGCGCGAGGAAATCCCGGTCAAGGGACGAGCGGAGCCTGAAGTCCTCGAAGTGAGAGCCACCCACCACGGGCCGATCGTCAACGAGGCGCTCGGCGCCGACGACGCCGAGCCGCTCGCCCTGCGTTGGCTCACTCTCGATGAGCCGACCGCATTCGGGGGGGCGTTCGAGCTGCACGGGATTCGCTCCGGCCCGGAGCTGGTGGAGACGATGGCGGGGTACAGCACGCCCCCGATGAACATGGTCTGGGCCGACCGCCATGGCTCGATCGGCTACAAGCTGGTCGGGCGGCTGCCGCTGCGCAAGGGCGGCTGTCCGGACCTGCCGAAGCCCGGCTGGACGGGGGAGTTCGAGTGGGTTGGGACGGTGCCCTACGAGGAGCTGCCGGAGACGATCGACCCGGAGCAGGGGTTCCTGGTCACCGCCAACAACCGGATCGTCGGCGACGACTATCCCCACCACATCACCAGCGACTGGCTTGACGGCTATCGGGCGCGACGGATCCAGGACTTGCTGCGGGCGAGCGACGAGCACGACATCGAGGGGTTTGAGGCGATGCAGTCCGACAACTTCTCGATCCCCGGCCTGGAGACGGCGCGGCGGCTGGGCCGCCTCACTCCCTCCGGGCAGCGCGAGTTGAGCGCGATAGAACGGCTGCGCAGCTGGGATGGCCGGCTCGACCCCGACTCGGTCGCCGCGACGATCTACCAGGCATTCCTGCTGCGGCTGGCGCGCGAGTTCGCACGGGCCACGATCGGCGACCGCGACCTATGCGAGCGCTGGCTCGATCGCGCCGACAACGGCTTTCTGCCGCACGTCACATCGTTCTGGCGCTGGCATTCGCACCTGATGAAGCTCTGGGAGGAGGGTGACGAGGAGCTGATCGGCCGCCCCTGGGACGAGTTGGCCCTGGAGTCGTTGGCCGGGGCGCTCGACGACCTCAGCGACAGCTTCGGCCCCGACCCCGAGGATTGGCGCTGGGGAGATGTCCACGAGCTGGAGTTCCCGCACCCGCTGGGGGAGGCCAACCCGCTGCTGCGGCGGCTGCTCAACCGCACCGTCAGGGCGGGCGGCGGCCAGGAGACGATCAGCCAGATCGGTCACGACCCGAACGACCCCTACAAGGCGATTTGGGCGCCTGGCTGGCGAATGGTCGCCGACCCCACCGCGCCGGAGCGCTCCCGCTGGCAGATGTTCACCGGCCAATCCGGCCACCCGGCCAGCCCCCATTACGACGACCTCCAACCCGACTGGCTGGAGGGCCGCACCCAGCCAATGGCCGGCGAGGGCCCCTGGCGAGAGCTGGACCTGATCCCACTCGGGGCTTGAGTCCAACCACAGCTACTTGGAAGGCATGAACCCGGCGGGGTGCTTGCGAGGTCTCGAGAGCGTGACTTCGCGAAGTAGCTTGAAGATCGCATCCACTCGCGCTCGTTCTTTACCGAGCTTGGCACTCACGTTTCGCTCCAGTTCATCAAGGCGATTGGCCAGGCCTTCATAGGATTGAGCGATGTGCCTGAGTTCAACAAAGGCACGCATAATCTCGATGTTGACGGCTACAGCTTGCTCGCTGCGCAGCACACTGGACAACATCGCGATGCCTTGCTCGCTAAAGACGCGGGGGCGATAGCGCCGACCCCCTCGTCCTTCGTTTGAGATGCCAAATTGGCATCTCAAACGAACCCACTCCTCCTCTGTGAGCTGGAACATGAAATCGCTTGGGAACCTCTCTCTGTTACGCAAGACCGCCCGTGTCAATGCGCCGGTTTCGACGCCGTAGAGATCCGCAAGGTCAGCGTCGAGCATGACTTGCCGCTCTCTTAGCAAGAAGATTCGGCGCTGAATTGCTCCTGTGGAAACGAGTCTTTTGGTTGTCCCCTTGGCGGCCACGCAACGACGCTAGCGATGCTCCAGTGTCTGAATGCGCGCACTCCGCAAAAAGTCTGCAACGACTTATGAACTTAGGCGGCGAAGAGCGCTCATGCGCGCCGAGTCGCTAGCTCGCGCGTGCGGCCGCGCGCTCGAAGCTGACCAGCCGGCGGATCAGGGCGTTGTAGGCGGAATGGGCTCCGTTGTCCTTCTCTCTCGCCAGCAGCAAGTAGAGCTTGTGCTCGGGAGAGGGGATCGGGTTCGGCACGGGGACTCCAACAGTTCGCAGACGCGGCGCGCCGATCGAGACGAGCAGCGCTTCGGCGGACTCGTTCCCGTTGCGCAGGTCGGCCAGCCCTCGCTCAATCAGTTCTGCCCCCGGCAGGTTTCCCAGGGAAGTCTGCGTCTCAGTCATCGTCTTCGGGGTCAGGCTCGTCGGGGAGGCCGTCTGGGAGCGTTGCTTCCCAGGCGTCCGATTCTTCGCGAATCTCAGCCCCTCGCTCGCGATAGGCACGGTTCATATCCACCAGGAGACGTTGCTCTTCTAACGGGTTTGCGACCACATCAAGCATGGTGACCAATAGTTCCCACGCTCGCAAGCGGTGGAAGCAGGTCAAGACAATTCACCCGTGGGATTGTTCGACCAGGAGTCGGTGGCCGGGGGACGATCACAACTCCGGTGGGCAGAATGGGTTCCATGCGTATGGCCGCTCGATGCGGAGCGTTTGCGCGCGGCTTGCGCGTGCAGGCGGGGATCGTTGCTCTTGTCGTGGCGATGGGATGGACGGCACTTGCCGGGCCCGACGCCGCCTGGGCCGATTCCGGGACGAAGACGGTCCACTACCGCGGACAGGAAGTGAAGGCGCCGGCCTCGTGGCCGGTCATTCGCCTGGATCGCCATCCGGGGATGTGCGTGCGGCTGGACCGTCGCGCCGTCTACTTGGGGACGCCGGCCGCGAGCCAGCGCTGTCCCTCGAACGCGATCGGCCGCAATCGGGCGATCGTGGTCGACCCCATCGCCGAGGCGCGCGCCGCGCGGGCTACCACCTCCGCCATCGCCCCGGGCGCGGCCGGCTCGGCGATCGGCGGCTCCGTCTTCACCGGCCTCGGCTTCGACGCCTGCGCCGCCCCCTCGTCCCGGACGATGGCCGCCTGGGCGGATTCCCCCTACCGCGCTGTCGGCGTCTACATCGGCGGGCTCAACCGCGCCTGCTCTCAGCCCAACCTGACAACCCGCTGGGTGGGGGAGCAGGTGGCCGGGGGCTGGCACCTGATCCCCACCTACGTCGGCCTGCAGGCGCCGACCAGCAGCTGCGGCTCCTGTGCCAAGCTCAGCCCCGGCGTCGCTGTCTCCCAGGGGTCGGCCCAGGCCGCCGACGCCGTCGCCGACGCACGCGCGATCGGCATGGGCCCCGGCAGCCCCATCTACTTCGACATGGAGAGCTACACCCAGACCGTCAGCGCCACCAACGCCACGCTCAAGTTCCTCGAGGCCTGGACGGAGGAGCTGCACGCGCTGGGGTACCAATCCGGCGTCTACAGCAGCAGCGGCTCCGGGATCGAGGACCTGGTCGGCCGGCTCGGCACCCTCTACACCCTTCCCGACCACATCTGGATGGCCAACTGGGACGGCCGTCGCACCACCGCCGACCCCTACGTCCCCGCCGGCGCCTGGAGCCTCCAGCAGCGCATCCGCCAGTACCGCGGCGGCCACGACGAGCGCTGGGGCGGGGTGACGATCAACATCGACAACAACTACCTCGACGGCGGAACGGTCGGCCCCGCCATCGGACCGGTGGCCCTTCCCCCACTCACCGTTTCCCGCGTCAAGCCGCAGGCGGGGACCGTGCGCGTCCGAGTCCGCTGCGGCTGGGCCCCGGAGATCTCCTGTCCCGGGCAGATCATCATGCGCTCCAACGTCAGGCTGCCGGCGCGAGGCCGCAACACGACCGGCCGGGTCGTGCGCATCGCTGTCGCCCGCCGAGCCTTCCGCCTTGGCGGCGGCAAGTCCCACACCTTCCGCGTCGCCCTCAACCCCCGCGGCCGCCCGCTGCTGCGCCAGTTCGGGACGCTGAAGACGCAGCTGCTGGTCGCGATCCCCGGCGCCCGCGCCACCCGCACGCTTCAGCTGACGCGGTAGGCACGGGCCGCTCCCAATCCTCACACGTACTTAAGTAATCAAAAAAGCACTACAAAATCCCTGGAATCGAAGCAGTCTCCATGAAGTAGTTTCGGGTCTCAATGAGAGGCGCAGGGGACGGAGACACGAGGCGACGGGTCAGGGGATTCGACCCGAGATTGATGAAAGCGCTGGCGCACCCGCTGCGCGTTCATATCCTGGCGCTTCTCAATGAGAGGGTCGCCAGTCCCAACCAGCTGGCCAATCAGCTTGGCGAAAGACTCGGCGATGTCAGCTATCACATCAAAGCCCTCAAGGAGAGCGACTGCATCGAGCTGGTTCGGACGGAGCCTCGGCGCGGAGCGGTCGAGCATTTCTACCGCGCTACCAAACACGCCTTTTTCTCCGACGAGGACTGGGAGCAACTCCCTATGTCGGTTAAACCGAGCATGTCGGCAAATTTGCTCCGCGACATCGTGGATGACGCGATGGCGGCGATGGAGGCCGGCACTTTCTACGCTCGCAGCGACCACCATCTGAGCTGGACGCCGACGATGCTGGATGAGCAAGGCTGGCGGGAGGCAGTCGTAGCCCAGATGGAGTTCGTCGAGCGCCTCCTCCAGATTCAGGCGCAAAGCACCGAGCGCTTGGCCGAGACGGGAGCCGAGGGCTTTCCGGCGAGCTTCGCGCTGATGGGTTACGAAACTCCCTCGAGGGTGGAGTAGCTTGCGGCTTGCGTGAGCCGCCGTGACCAGATCAGACTGAGCGAGGGGGAGTTGCGGGAGCTGCTCGAGGGGGAGCGGATCGCGGTTGTCTCCAGCCTCGGGCCGCGCGGCTGGCCGCACTCGATGCCGATGTGGTTCGTCCCGCGCGACGGCGAGGTCTGGATCTGGACCTACGCCAAGTCCCAGAAGGTGCGCAACCTGGAGCGCGACCCGCGGGCGACGGTGCTGGTCGAGACCGGGCACGAGTACGGCGAGCTGCGCGGGGCGATGATCGAGGCCGAGGCGGAGATCCACCGCGACTTCGAAACGGTGATCGGGTTCGCCGAAGAGTTGACGTTGCGTTACGCCGAGGGCATCGAATCCGTTGAGGGCGACGCCAAGACGGCGCTCGAGGCGCAGGCGCCAAAGCGGGTGGCGATCCACTTCAAGCCGGTGCGCACGGCAACATGGGATCACCGCAAGCTGGGCGGAACCTACTGAGCCGTTACCTTCCCGGCGCTACCGGCGGGGTCGACGCGTGTTAGGAAGTGACCCGCGCGCCAAGCCGACCGAAAAGGACCGATGAGAAGCCCCAAGACCGCAATCGCCCTCCTCGCCCTGGTGGCGGCGCTCGTCGCGCCGGCC
>Ga0247754_1000061_pt1 | contig 11456 bp, 10 predicted proteins | sample UWRJS184509B5_FD_181015 | JGI IMG/M metagenome (GOLD analysis project Ga0247754, IMG submission 181015) | Soil microbial communities from Arlington Agricultural Research Station in Wisconsin, United States - UWRJ-S184-509B-5 | ecosystem: Environmental > Terrestrial > Soil > Agricultural land... | reverse complement strand
ACCGGTCGATTGAGAGGCTCCACGAGACTCTGGGGGACGGGGCATCTGACGATGCGGGGGCCGGTGTGATCGCCCAACTCGACTTCTCCGCTACCCCGAAGGACCAGAAAGGCCGTGCGTTCCGACACGTCGTGGTCGACTACCCGCTCGCGGAGGCCGTGGGCGACGGCATCGTCAAGACTCCGGTGATCGGCGAGTTACGTGGCGCCGAGCCGGAGTTGGGTGACTCCGCGGTGCAGCGTTACCGGCGCTGGATCGACGCTGCAGTGGGTCGCTGGCGCAAGTTCGATGAGGACCTCGCACCGTCGGGCAAGCGCCCGGTGCTGTTCGTGATGTGCGAGAACACCGAGGCCGCCGACGAGGTCGGCGACTACCTCCGCCAGCTCCCCGACTTCGCTGGCGAGAAGCTGCTTGTCATCCACACGAAGCGTGACGGCGAGATCACCAAGGCCGACCTCGATGTCGCCCGTCGGGCGGCGCGCGACATCGACGGCGACGAGAGCCCGGTGCGCTGCATCGTCAGCGTGCTGATGCTGCGTGAGGGATGGGACGTGCGCAACGTCAGCGTGATCGTGACCCTGCGAAGCCTGACTTCGAAAGCGAAGATCCTGCCCGAGCAGGCGCTGGGCCGCGGGTTGCGGCGGATGACCCCACCCGGATCGGGATTCGAGGAGCGGGTCGTCGTGATCGAGCACGAGGCGTTCCGCGACCTCTGGGACAAGGAGCTTGACGGCGGGCTGGTGGTCGAACGCGAAGAGGTCGAGAAGATCGGGGCCAACGCGGTCGCAATCTATCCGGACGAGGGCAAGAAGCGCTTCGAGATCTCAATTCCCATCTTGACTCGCTCACTCAGCCTGCAGGAGCTTCCCTTCGAGCAGCTCGACCTCAATTCGATCGCGACGCCGCCGACGCGGCTCGAGGTCCCGAGAGTCAAGCCCGACGAGTACATCAAGTACCGGGGCAGGCACCTGATCGACAAGGGCATCGTCGAGGAGCACGAGTTCGAGGTGCCCTACGCGGAGGATCCTTCCGGGGTGATCGCCTATTACACGAAGCGGGTCTGCGAGGTAGGCGGGTTGGGCGGGGTGTCCGGCGCCTTTGCGGCGCTGGCGCCGCTCGTTCGCAGCTACCTGGAGTCGCAGATTTTCGAGGAGCCGGTCGAACTCGACGACATGGTCGTGTTGCGCCGGCTCGCCGAGAACGACGCCCAGGAGCTGGTCAAGCAGGCGTTCTCTGAGGCGATCCGCGGGCTGCGTCTGACCGAGCGCGAGGCGACGATCACGGAGACGGCGATCCGGATGACCGAGACGCCGCCGTTCTCCTGGTCGCGGACGACGGTCGAGTGCGAGCGCACGGTCTTCAACCTGGCGGCGGTCGACAACGACCTGGAGCGGCGCTTCGCGTTGTTCCTCGACCGGGCCGGCGATGTCGCCGCCTTCGCCAAGCTGCCGGTCTTCGGCCGCTTCGCGCTGGAGTACATCGCTGAGAACGGCGCCCTGCGCTACTACTACCCCGACTTCGTCGTGCGGCTCACTGACGACTCGTGCCTGCTCATCGAAACCAAGGGACTGCGCGATCCAGACGTGCCTTTTAAGGACAAGCGAACACGCCGTTGGTGCCGGGATGCGACGCAACTGACCGGCCGCCAATGGTCCTACGCCCGAGTAGATCAAGACATCTTTGACTCCTTTACCGGCGAAAGCGTCGAAAGTTTGTGCCGATTTGTAGAAGCCCGGCTTGGACAGCCGGAAGACGTGGTACAAGGTTCTTAATGGCTCAACCAGCGACGCAGATAGACCTCTTTGCCTGGGCTGACGAACTAGAGCGAGAACGTCACCGGATCGAGGACGCGAACCGCGCCCGAGCCGAGCGGCGCGGCTTTCTGATCTTCGCAACCGACCCAGAGGGAGATCCCGACTCCCCCGACTACCGCCGCGTCTATGCCACTGAGGAGCGAACGCCCGCCCGAGCCATCCGCAAGGTCAGGCCACTGGTCCCGGATCGCCGCCTACGCGCCTACTTGGCGACCGGCCAGTACCGCCACGAGCTAGCCAACGCTCGCTGGGTTGCCTGATCAACCTAATAGCATCGCTCATCCGCTTGCCATGTGGCTAGCGCTCATTGAGCAGCGCCGCAACATCTGGATACCACCGAAGCGGCTTATCAGGAACTAAGCTGGCGAAGCGCGCCGCGGCATTAGGGTCGGGATTAACGACCTCCACAGATGCAAGAGAAGTATTTGCATACACCGATCGCTGAAACAACTTCTCCGCTTCAATATCCGCTGGTGGAAGTGAGTAGCCGTAGAAAATTAAGCGGTCGCACTGAATGAGTTCGCTGCGCGCGTCATCCCATACTTGCGGGATGAACCTCTGAATAAGTGCCTGCTTGTTAAATACCGGTGGGACTATGACTGGCCACATGTACCAGGTTGATCGGCCTCTGCCTATATTCCTCGTAAATCGAAGCTGGGGAGGAACTTTCCGCCTGCGAGTTAGCTGCACTCGGGGCGGGGCTGCATCGCCAGAAAGTATCCGCGGACTTGGCCGTCGCCCATTCATGCGGACCTGCCAATTTAAGGATCCATGCAGCTTGAGTATGCGTAGCCGTCTTCCCCTGTCACAGGTTGTTGAGTGATCCGCAAACGTAGAACTCGCCGATGTTGTCATCAACTGCGCATGCGAACTGAAGTCACCATACCCATGCTCCAGGCACCAGAGAGGACGCAAGCGTAACCGCTTGTGAATTTCATTTTCTATGACCAAGTCTTGATTGAATGTCATTAAGGCAACTGACTCTGCTCGATCGATTGCGTATGCGATTAAACGGCCGACTGGCCCGCCTCTTCGATTATCTTCGTTAATCCAATCTGTTGTGTCGCTTATAACTCGGCGATAGATATCGATCAAAGATGTATAGGCACCTGCGATAGTTGATCTCGCTGTTGCTTCTCCTGAAAAGTCGAAGAACAGATCCTTGAAGAACTCCTCCATCCGCACAGGCGGTGAAGGCGACTCGAATGGCGAGCCTGTGGGCAATGTGGCTGCATATGCGCGTAGATCTTGTGAGACGGTAATTCCCAAAGCTCGGATCTTTTCGAAGAACGTCTTATCTAATGGTGGATTACCAGCAGTTCGGCGTTCCTGATGGAAGTGTTGAGCGTTTGCGAGGGATGCCCCAGCTCCGAAAACAATGCAGGTGCGCGGCACGAAAACCTCCTACTAGAAGTCGGTTCCACTGGGCAGATGGATGCTCTTGCTCGTCCCTTGGGGGGTCACCTCCACGAACCTACACAACGCGTTGACCAGCCGCATCTGCTCGATCGACGTCGCCTTGATGTCGAGCAGCTTCGGGCTCGCCACCAGGACCGCCAGGCACCTCGCCCTTGAGATCGCCACGTTTAGGCGGTTGCGGCTGAATAGGAACTCGACGTTGCGGGGGATCTCTTCTGAGCTGGAGGTGGCCATTGAGAAGAAGGCGATCTGGGCTTCTTGGCCTTGGAACTTGTCTACGGTGCCGATTCGGATGTTTGGTGGGAGGCGGTCCTGTAGGCACTTGACCTGGGCGTTGTAGGGGGTTACTACGAGGATGTCGCTTGGCTCGAGGGGGTGCTGGTTGCCCTCGTCGTCGGTGTAGGTCGCTCCGTTCAGCAGGGGCTCGATCGCCTTGGCTATGTGGTCTGCCTCCTCCTCTGAGGACTGGGAGCGGCCCTCGTGCTCTACCGGCAGCCAGCGCAGGCCGGTGCCGGTCAGCTCTCCCTCGGCGTCGATGCGCTGGCGGTCGCGGCCCGGGGCCGATCGCAGGCGCCCGTCGTACATCAGCTCCGAGACGAAGGCGCAGACGTCCGGGTGCAGGCGCCAGGTCTGCTCGAGGAAGATGCCGCACGCGGGGTCGACGGTCTGCCTCTCCCCCAGCAGGTGCTCGAGAACCGAAAGTGAGGTGCCCTCGGGGTGGGCGGCCCCGGCGACCTGCGGCAGCTACTGGGGGGTCGCCGAGCGCGACTACGTTGCGCGCCGCGGTGCTGAGCGCCAGCGCGTCGGCCAGGGAGACCTGGTCCGCCTCGTCGATGAAGAGGTAGTCCAGCGGCTCGGCCTCCTCACGGCAGTAGTGCCAGGCGGTGCCGGCGGTGAGGCGGGCCTCGGGGTGGATCATCTTGTGGCTCGAGGTGACGCCGACGCGCTGCCCGCGGCCGATCAGGTCGACGATCAGGCGCGCGCCGGTGTACGTCTTGCCCGACCCCGGCGGCCCCTGGATGAAGAGGTGGCTGCCGTCGAGGGCGGCGACGATCTCCTTCAGCTCCTCCAGCTCCATCCCGTCGTGGTCGATCGGCGCGCCGGGCTCGCGACCGCGCAGGCGGGGCGGGTCGCGGCGGAGGATCCCGCGGGCGGCGGGGTAGCGGCCGTCCGATCCGGCGCCGTCCTCCAGCAGCGCCCGGTAGAGGGCCTCGTTCTCCTCGCGGATCTCCAGCTGCGCCTCGCCGCGCTCCTGGGGCTCGGGCTCGAACCACTCGATCCAGCGCGCCTCCTCCCGGCCCTCGAACTCGCGCTCGGCCTCCGCGCACCGCTCCAGCAGCCAGTCGCGCAGCCGCAGCGTGGAGAGGCAGTCGTCCTCGTTGTAGGCGGCGATCTCGTCGAGGATCGAGCCCTCCCCCTCCTCCAGCCAGCGCTCGAACTTGACGATCGAGTCGCCGCCGTCGGTGACCGCGGTCTCCCGCGCGTCCATGTAGAAGGCCTCGACCTTCTTGATCGAGTAGCTGGGCTGAGAGATCCGCATCGCCTCCCTCACCACCTTGTAGAGGTCGACGAAGACCTCGTCGCGCAGCAGCTGGTCCAGCTCCTCCTCGCGGCTGCCGTGGGCGCCGGCGAGGCGCTTCAGCGCGGTTATCTCGTAGCTGGCGTAGTGGTAGATGTGGAGGTCGGGGAAGCGGCGGCGGCGCGCGACGATCAGGTCGATGAACTCCTCTAGGGCGCGCTTCTCCTCGGCGCGGTCGCGGCCCCAGATTGCGGTGAACTCGGGGCGCTCGCCGTCCGCGGCCGTGACCAAGCCGAAGAGGTACTCCAGCCCACCGCCGTCGAAGAACGGGTCGCCCTCCATGTCGAAGAAGACGTCCCCCGGGGAGGGACGAGGGAGGCGGGCAAAGCCGCGGGCCTCCTGCGGCGCCAGTAGGAGGTAGGAGTGCTCGCCGGTCTGCCGCGCGCCGAGCTGGAGGGAGGCCTGCTCGTGGAGGCGCTCCAGCACGTCGGCGCCGATGCCGGGCGCGGAGAGCTGCCCGGCGCTGCTGAGCGCGGCGAGCGTGTCGAAGCCGGCGGCGCGCAGCAGGTCCCGCTGGCGGCGTGTGATGCCGGCGATGAGGCTCAGGTGGTCGTCGGCGACGCGGCGCTCGTCGCAGAGGGTGCGCCAGCGGCAGAGGGAGCAGTGGGAGACCGGCTCGGGGTAGGTGTCGCGGCCGGCGTCGCCCAGCTCGGCGAGGAAGCCCTCGCGGACGCGGCGGAAGTAGGCGGAGAACTCGGCGAGGCGAAAGGAGTGCTGCTCGTTGGTGCCGAGGATGACGTGGATGCGCTCCGGCTCGGCGCCCTGGGCGGCGGCCAGCAGCTCGCTGTAGAAGCAGAGCTGGAGGATGAAGTAGGGCTTGGCGCGGCGCGCGAGCTTGGTGTCGGCGACCTCGTAGCTGTAGGAGCCGAGGTCGGAGGGCGAGCCGTCGACGCGGAAGAGGAAGTCGGCGTGGCCGCGCAGCGCGCGCGGCGGGCCAGGCGCGGCGGCATCGCCGCTGGCGGGCCGGAAGAAGGTCGCCTGGTAGATCACGTCGGGACCGGCGCGCAGCGCCTCCTCGGTCTGAGCGGCGGCGGCCTCCAGCGCGGAGCGCGACCCGTCCACGGGCAGCGTGATCTCAACCACCTCCCGCCCCTCAGCCTTCAGCGACTCGAGGTAGCGAGCCTCATGCTCATCCCCCTTACGAGCCACCAGCTCCGCATCGGCCCCCCGATCCGAAGGCGCCTCGATCTCCCCCCGAGCCCGAGCCAGATCCAGCGTCGTCAGATGCTCGCAGGCAAGAAAGTTGTTCAGATCGCTGGCGGAAACGACCAGCTGCCCATCAAGTACCTGCATACGCCCCCACGATCAAGGTCCACTGAGCATATGCCACTATGCGGAAACGTTTTGTCTCAAATTCGACACAGACTTTTTGCGTTGTGCGCACCACGCGTGATCGCCGAGAAAGCAAGCTCACCGGATGGCAGCCATCCCGATCGCCGGCGAATTATCGGCGACGCGATCGGTGGCTAATATGCCTGCCATGGTGAAGCCCCTGCTCATCGGTGCTCTTGCATGTGTCATGGTCGGCTTGGCCATTGTCATCGGGCTTAACACGTTTGATGCAAGTGGCGAGATCGGAGCCGTAGTTTTCGTCCTCGGCGCCTGCATCGGGGGGTTGATCGGGGCAGAAGTTGCCAGACACCTTCCCCCTCCCAAGCAGCCTCGTTAGGGTTGCTTCTTGTGTCAGAGGGCGACGGAATCGAGGCGCTGACCGAGGCGATCGGGCGCTACAACGATGCCTGGAACGCGCAGGACTTGGAGGCGATCATGGGGATGCATGCTCCCGACATGGTCTTCGCCAACCACACCGCCGGGGAGTCGGCGCAGGGCGAGGAGGTGCGGGGGCACATTGCCTCGATCTTCGAGTCCTGGCCCGACATGCGGTTTGAGACGCGGCGGCTCTATGTACGGGAGGGCCTGGTCGTGCAGGAGTGGACGGCGACCGCGACGCACACGAAGGCGATGCGGCGCGGCGACCTCGAGGCGCCGCCGAGCGGCAGAGCCGTCAGCTGGGACGGGGTCGACGTGATCCCCTTCGAGGACGGCCTGATCAAGCGCAAGGACGTCTACTCGGACTCGGTCTCCATCCTGCGCCAGGTCGGCCTGCTCGACTGACGCCGACCCTTTTCTGAAAGGACCGCTATGGAGTCGCGGTAGTCGCGGCGGTGTAGAGGCTCTGCGCCTCGGTCTCGAGGTGGGGGCCGAAGAGGACGTTGCGCAGGCTGCTGTAGCCGTAGCTGACGACCGAGGCCACGAACCCGGTGGACGTGAGCCAGGCGCCGCCGCTCGAGCCGCCCGTCATGTCGCAGGACGCTCCCATCGTGTCCGGCGTCGCGGAGGTGTCGTCCAGAAGCCAGCTGGTGTTGCAGACGCGCAGCCGCTGGCCGCTGAACTTCTTGGCGGCCGGGTAGCCGTAGAGCTGGTATGCCTGGCCCCGCGGGGCGTTGAAGACGATGTTGCGCTCGTCGACAACGTCGGACAGAGTCAGGCCAGAGAGGCTGCTCGTGCCGACCACCGCGGCGCCGACGTCGACCCCGAACTCGCCGCTTGCCTGCCACCCCGACGTCGTCATCAGCGTCGTCGCGGCGAATTTCCCGTACGGGGCGTTGCCATCGCGATAGGCGGGCACGAAGATGAAGTTTTTGTAGTTGAAGCCGGGGCCCTCGTTGACGCAATGCCCGGCGGTCCAGACCAGGCTCTCGTTCGCGCTGGTCAGCGCGGTCCCCGAGCAGACGTAGTTCACGCCGCTGTTGCTGGTGAAGAAAACCTTGCCGAAGGCGCTCGGGTAGGGCAGCGGGACCTCGGTGCTGGCGGCCGTCGACGTTCCACCGCCTTTCGCCGGCTTCGCCGCCGCGGGGACGGCACGCGAGTCGCGGTCCGCGGGGACGGCCTTCTGCATGCGCTCGGCGGTCCAGTAGCGAAGCACCTGCCCCCGGGCCTGCTGGGTGGAATGCGCCACCGGGTAAGCGGCGGCGGAGCTAGCGCCAAACGCGGCGACGGCGAAAACAGCGGAAATCAGCAGAAGCGTTCGGCGCACTTGTAATCCCCCCGGAGGCTCGGTTGCGTGAGCGGCGACAGCATACCGGGGAAACGCGGATACCCCCGCCGGCTTAACCGGCTTGCGGCGGCGAGCTAAACTCGCCAGGATGCGTCGCGCCTCCGTCCTAGTCGCAGCGCTACTGGCTCTCCTCGCCCTCGCCCCCGCGGCGCAGGGGCAGGGGCCGAGCGACGAGGCGATTGTCGTCATCAACGGCGACGTGACGGTCGAGCGCGGCCAGGTCGTCGAGGGCGTCTTCATCATCGACGGCGACGCGCGTATCGCGGGACGGGTCGATGGCGACGTCGCGATCGCCAGCGGCAACGCGACGGTCGCCGGGCGCATCGACGGCAACCTGGTGACGATCAGCGGCCAGGCGCGGCTGCTGCCGAGAGCCAGCGTCGGCGGCGACATCAGCTACGGCGACGAGCGGCCGATCGTCGCCCCCGCCGCGACGGTCGAAGGCTCGATCGAGGAGGAGAGCTGGAGCGACTCGGCTGACCTCTTCCCCTTCATCGGCGCCTTCGTCCTCTGGCTCGCGGTCGGCATCTCCTCGCTCATCCTCGGGATCATCCTGCTGCTGATCGCGCCGCGCGCGGCCGAGGCGATCGCGGCGCAGGCGCGCGAGCGGATCGGGGTGACAATCGCGGTTGGCATCGCGATCTTCATCGTCTTGCCACTGGCGGCCTTCATCGCCGCGATCACCTTGCTCGGCCTGCCGCTGGCGATCGGCATCGGCCTCGCCCTGCTGCCGCTCGCCGCGATCGCCTACGTCACCGCCGCCTGGGCGCTCGGCCGCGCCATCGTCAAGCCTCCGCGCGGGCGCATCCTCGCCTTCCTCGCCGGGCTGGCGATCCTGCGCGCCCTCGCCCTGGTCCCGATCCTCGGCCTCCTAGTCGGCCTCGCCGCGATCGTCTTCGGCCTGGGGCTGATCGGCGCCGCTATTGGGGCTGCGCGGAACGAGCCAGGAGCAGCGCCCGCTCCCGCTCGTTCTGCGTGAGGAAGGCGGCGCGCTCGAACTCCGCGCGGGCCTCCTCGGCGCGGCCGAGCCGCTCCAGCATGTCGCCGCGCGCCGCCGGCAGCAGGTGGTAGCCCTCCAGCGCCGGCTTGCCGCCTAGCCCATCGAGCAGCTCCAGTCCGGCGTCGGGGCCGAACGCCATCCCGACCGCGACCGCGCGGTTCAGCTCGACCACCGGTGAGCCGGTGATCGCGGCGAGGCCGTCGTAGAGGGCGACGATCCGCTCCCAGTCGGTCTCCTCCGGCGTGCGCGCCCGCGCGTGGCAGGCGGCGATCGCGGCCTGAAGCGCGTAGGGGCCGAGTGGGCGGCCCAGGCCCTCGGCCCGGTCGAGCGCCTTCAGCCCGCGGCCGATCAGGACGAAATCCCAGCGGCCGCGATCCTGGTCCTCCAGCAGGATGGGCTCCCCCGACGGCCCGGTGCGCGCCGGAAAGCGCGAGGCCTGCAGCTCCATCAGCGCGACCAAGCCGTGGGCCTCGGGCTCGCGCGGCGCCAGGCCGGCGAGGATGCGCCCCAGTCGCATCGCCTCCTCGCAGAGATCGGCCCGAATCAGATTCTCCCCCGCACTCGCCGCGTAGCCCTCGTTGAAGATCGCGTAGATGACCTCCAACACCGAGGTCAGCCGCTCGTCCAGCTCCCTGCCGCTCGGCACCTCGATCGGCACCCGGGCCTCGGCAAGCGTCCTCTTCGCCCGCACGATCCGCTGCGCCACAGTCGACTCCTTGACGAGGAAGGCGCGAGCGATCTCCGCCGTGGTCAGCGAGCCGACCAGGCGCAGCGTCAGCGCCACCCGCGCCTCGGTCGCCAGCACCGGGTGGCAGGCGGTGAAGATCAGCGCCAGCAACTCGTCGCCGATGTCGTCGGCGGCCTTCTCGACCAGATCCGCCCCGCTCAGGGATTGGGCCAGCTCCGCCTCCCGCCCCAGCTCCCGCTGCTTGCGCTCGGCCACCTCGCCGTGGCGCGTCCGGTCGATCGCCCGGTTCTTCGCCGTTGTCATCAGCCAAGCGCCGGGATTGTCGGGAACGCCGGTCCGCGGCCACTGCTCCAGCGCCGCGACGAGCGCGTCCTGAGCGAGGTCCTCGGCGACGCCGACGTCCCCGGTCATTCGCGCCAGCCCGGCGATCAGCCGCGCCGACTCGATCCGCCAAACGGCGTCGATCGCGCGGCGGGCATCGGTCTCGGTGGCCATCTGGTCAACCTACGCCCGCATCGGCACGCGTTCGACATCAAATAGATGCCTAACGCGTGCCGACTGGGTCGTTAGCCCTGGTTCTGCTCGGCCTGGGCGCGGAGCCGTCGCTCCTGCTCGCGCAGCTCCGGGGTGAACTCCTCGCCGAAGTCGTCCTCCTCGAAGACCTGGCGGACCTCGATCTCGGTCCCGCCGTCGAACGGAGCGCGCTTCATCCACTCGATCGCCTCGTCGCGATCGCGGGCCTGGATCAGCCAGTAGCCGGCGAGCAGCTCCTTGGTCTCGGCGAAGGGACCGTCGATCACCGTCCGCTCGTCGCCCGAGAACCTGATCCGCGCGCCTCTGGAGGTGGGATGCAGCCCCTCGCCGGCCAACATCACCCCGGCCTTGACCAGCTCCTCGTTGAACTTGCCCATCTCGGCGAGCTCTTCCTCGCTGGGCATCACGCCCGCCTCGGACTCCTCGCTTGCCTTGACCAGCACCATGAATCGCATCTCAGTCGTCCTTTCGCGTAGTTCGCATATTCGCGCTTCTACCCACTACGACGAGCGGGGACCATCGGAATCGACAGGCCCGCCAAAATCTTTTTCGCGGCGTTCGTAACCGGGGCAGGCGGCCACCGGAACCCGCGGGTAGCGCGGGAAGCGCTGGTCCACCCGGGAGCGCAGGCAGAGGGAGAAGACCGAGCCACGCGTGTTCGGCACCAGCTCCTGATGGACGCAGCTGTCGCAGAGCCCGTTCGGATGCGTGGGAGCACCGGCGCCCATCGCTACACCCGCTGCAGGTGGGTGTCCTTGAAGTCGCCGGGGTACTTCAGGCCGAGTCCGATAGACCGATCCACGCCGATGTGGGCGAGCCATGCGAGGGCGATCTGGACGAGGGTGGGCGCGTCGGCAAGGATGCCCGCCACACCCAGGACGAAGGGCAGCACGGTGGTGTGGGCGAGGTTGTAGGACGTCGCCCCGGCCCTTGGCCCGACCAGGTAGCCGAGCAGGGAGAGGTCGACGGCGACCAGCAGCCCGACCAGGGCCAGGATGCTGTAGTCGAGGTGGATGTAGATCGCCAGCGCGCCGCAGGCGAGAGCCGCTCCCTCGAGCCGAAGCAACAGCCGCGGTGCGCGCTCGATCACCCCGCCATGCTATCCACGGCGGCGAGTCCCTCCGCCCGCAGCGCCCCCCAGGGCCATCGGGCGATCAGGGTTGCGGGACTGCCACCACTTCCAGCTCGTCGATGCACTCGAAGTCGCGTGGGTTGCAGGTGTAGAGCGGCAGCCCAGAGGACACAGCGGGGAGAGTGCCGCCTCGGTGGCGGCTAGCTTTGGAGTGTGAGCGAGACCGCGACCCTCTTCGATGCCGATGCGGCTTCCTATTCGGGGACCGTCGAGGTCCTCGGTGTGATCTTCG
>Ga0247754_1000060_pt1 | contig 11650 bp, 10 predicted proteins | sample UWRJS184509B5_FD_181015 | JGI IMG/M metagenome (GOLD analysis project Ga0247754, IMG submission 181015) | Soil microbial communities from Arlington Agricultural Research Station in Wisconsin, United States - UWRJ-S184-509B-5 | ecosystem: Environmental > Terrestrial > Soil > Agricultural land... | reverse complement strand
CTTCTCTTCAAGAGCAGCCTGGGAAAGACGTGCTACTTCGGCCCCGTGCCGCCCGGGATCTACGCCGACTACCGGGAAGCCCTGCGGCGCGTGCGCCTGGAACGTGACCAGCGTCTTTCGATCGCGGCAACCCGTGGAGGCGACTACCTGCTGGTCGAGGATGGCACCACCATCTATCGCATGGCGCCGTGCACGACGCGAACGCTCTTGATGCTGGGTCTCGACAATCAGCACGTCGATGATTTCAAATTCGTCGATCCGAAAGAACTGGTTCCACTGATCAAGCGCGCGCTGCGCGGCGGAGAATAGGGTATAATGAAGCGCATGAATATGAAGTCAATGGCAGCCACCGTGCGCACCGCAGGTGCCGCCGTGTTCGTGATGTTCTCGCAGGAAGTTCTGACCCAGGATCTGTTCCGCGATCTTCTGGCCATGTGCTGATCTAGCCCTCGCGACGGCGCTCGCGCGTTCGTCGCTCCAGGCCTGCCCGCTCCAGCGCCACATCCTCATACGCGGATGGATCGTCACGTGATTCGAGGTGGGTGAGTATCGATACGTTGGGGAGCGTGTCGCGCACGTCGGCCTCGATGTGCTCCAGGAGCTCGTGTCCGCGATGCACGGTCCATTCACCGGGTACCAGCACGTGGACGGAGACGAAACGCCGCACTCCGGATCTCCGTGTGCGCAGCGCATGGAAGTCGACTCCTTCTTCACCGATGTAACGCTCGAACACCGCGCGCAGCGCGTCCTGTTCCGAAACCGGGAGTGCTGTGTCCATGAGTCCGTAGACCGACTTGGTCACGATGCGCACGCCGGTCAGGACGATCACGAACGCAACCATGAGTCCGATGATGGGGTCCAGTCGCTCCCATCCGGTCAACACCACGAGGCCGATGCCGATCACGACGCCGACCGTGGTCAGCACATCGGTGAGAAGGTGGTGTGAATCCGCTTCCAGGGTGACCGACTCGTGCGCGCGTCCCGCGCGGCGGAGCACCAGCGCCACCAGCAGATTCACGAGCGCCGCGGCGACGGAAACCGAAAGTCCCAACCCGACATTCTCGAGGGGCAGCGGAGTGATCAAACGCTTCGCCGCTGCAAAGCCGATGCTCGCCGCCGCGATGAGAATCATCGCGCCTTCCATTCCGCTGGCGAAGTACTCCGCTTTGTAGTGGCCGTAGGCGTGGGTTTCATCGGCGGGACGTGCGGCAACCGTCAGCATGGCAAGCGCCATGACGGCTCCGATCAGGTTGACGACGGACTCCATCGCATCGGACAAGAGTCCGACGGATCCCGTGAAGTGCCACGCGGCCGCTTTGAGCGCGATGGTGATGAGCGCGGCGCCGATCGAGAGCCACGCGTACCGGGAAAGAGGTGTGGAGCGTGGGACTGTTTTTTCCACGAAAACTACTGGGAAGCGGGCTTGGAGCTGGAGCCTCGGGAGCTGTGCCGGCGTCGTGTCTTGAGTGCGTCGTCCTCGGCGCTCGCGCGGGTCTTGCGCAGCATCACGGCGCCGACGATGAGGAAGACCACCGGAACCCCGAGCATCGGGGTGCTGCCGCCACGTTCGAGGTTGAGCGCTGCGAAAGCAACCGCCAGAACCATGAACACAAAGCCCATACGGCGTCTGGTCTTGTTTTTCATGCGGGCCTCCGGTCGGAACGATGACGAGCGTAACGGAAGGCGTGCGCAGCGTCAATCAGGACGTGGGTAGACGCGGCCGCGCAGCGGCCGTGTCCTGCGATCCCTTTGCCTGTAACGGGTTCTGCGAGTATATTGGTGGTTCCTAAACCGCCATGCTCAACGAATCCTCCATTCAGCAGGCACTCGAAGCCGTCGCCGACGTATACGGTGTCGGGAGCATTGTCTCCCAGCGCCGTATCGAAAAGATCACCATTCGCGACGGCGTGGTGATGCTCTCGCTCAACCTGCCCGTCGACGACGCGCAGGTGAAGCAGCGCATCGAAAGCGACAGCCGCGAGGAGATCAAGAAGATCAGCGGCGTGCGCGAGGTCATCATCATGACCAAGGGTGCCAAGCCGTCGCTCGCGGCGCGCGGACCCGCAGCACCCAACACCGGCCCGGGACCCGTGCGCGGCGGACGCGGCGCCGATCCGTTCGAAGGGCAGGCGCCGATTGAAGGCGTGCGCAGCATCATCGCCGTGTCGTCCGCGAAAGGCGGCGTGGGGAAGTCCACCATCTGTGTGAATCTCGCGCTCGCGCTGGCCGCTGAAGGGGCGCGTGTCGGCCTCATGGACGCCGACGTGTACGGCCCCAGCATTCACGTGCTGATGGGAACCGGTGATGCGCGACCGCAGGCAGGCGTAAAAAAAGAAATCGCACCGGTGGAAAAGGACGGCCTCAAGCTCATGTCGCTCGGATTTCTGACCGAGCGCGGGCAGCCTGTCATATGGCGCGGACCCATCGTGATGGGCGTGGTGAAGAAATTCCTCACCGATGTCGACTGGGGCGAGCTCGACTACCTGATGATCGACATGCCCCCGGGTACCGGCGATGCACAGCTGACTCTCGTGCAGACGGTGCCGCTCACGGGTGCCATCATCGTGACCACGCCGTCCGAGCTTTCCCTGGTGGACGCGGAAAAGGGCCTCGAGATGTATCGCAGCGTGCACGCGCCCGTGCTCGGCATCATCGAGAACATGACGTACTTCGTGTGTCCGCACTGCGGTGAGCGCACAGACATCTTCTCCCACGGCGGCGGACGCGAGATCAGCCAGCGCCTCGGTGTGGATTTTCTGGGCGAGCTGCCGCTCGACCCCACGCTTCGCAAGGTGGGCGACGAAGGCCGGCCCATCGTGTTGAGCGAACCGAATTCACCGGTGGCGCGCGCATTCTTCGATATTGCAGGCAAGATTCGCAGCGCCGTTCCGCAATCTTGATTCGTTCTTAGTCCGTTCTTGACTTCACGCTTCTACTATAGAAGCATGAGTCTGCTTCATCTTATTCCGGAGCCCGATTTGACCCAGGAAAGACAGCTGCTGCTGAAGAAAGCGCGCGAGGTCGAGCTGCTGGTTGCGGCCAGCCGGACCCTCAACACCAACGTCGAGTTCGGCGAGCTGTTGAAGGGCCTGCTCAGAATCGTGAAGACGGCTGCGCGCGCCGAATACGTATTGCTCGCGTCGCTCGACACGCGCGACCGCATGGTGTTCGACCGCGCCCTCGGCGTGGCGGACGCGGACGTGCGCGGCACCCCGATTGTGCGCGGCAACGGCGTCATGGGCTGGGTGTGGGAAAAGCGCGAACCCGTCGTCATCGAGGACGCGCGCCACAACGAGCTCACCCCCGTCATCGCGAAAAAACTCGGCATCAAGGTGCGCTCGCTGGTGGCGATCCCGCTGGTGCGGCGCGGGCTCGTGCGCGGCATTCTCGAAGTGGTGAACCGCCGCGACGAAGATGCCTTCACGCAGGACGACCTCGTGCTCTTGAACGCGCTCGGCGAGCACGTGGCCGTCGCCATTGCCAACGCGCGCCTGCGCGAGAGCGCGCAGCGGCGCCGGTTGGAAGCACAGCTTCTCGCTGAAGTGAGCGCGGACGTGGGCAAGTCGCTCACGCGTGATGAAGCGCTGGATCGTATTCTGCAGAACTTGCAGCGCCTGGTGAACTACGACGCCGCGGCCATCTTCCTGGTTGACGGCAAGACGTCGACGATCAACAGCGTGCTTCACACCGGATACCCGCGCACCGCGCAGGAACGCATCCAGGTCCACCTCGACGAGGGCGTGGTGGGACTCGCGGCCAAGAGCAAGAGCGGCATCATCGTGCCCGACGTGAAGAGCAATCCGCAGTATGCCAACGTGCGCGCACGCACGCGTTCCGAGATGGTGGCGCCCATGATTCTGCGCGGCCAGGTGCTGGGCGTGTTCAACCTGGAGAGCGACCGGCTCGACGCCTACACCGAAGACGACCTGCGCCTTCTGGAAGCATTCGCGGCCGAAGCGGCCGTGGCCATCGATCGCGCGCAACTGTTCGAGGAGCGCAAGGTGAAGCTCGAAATCGAAGAAGAGCTCCGCCTCGCGCGCATCGTGCAGGAGTTCTTCTCGCCCAAGAAATCGCTGGTCACAGCCGGCTTCCGGATCGCGGGCGCCAATTTTCCCTCACTGGAAGTGAGCGGCGACTATTACGATTTCTTTCCCGCCATGAACCGCATGGTGGCCTTCGCCATCGCCGACGTGGCGGGCAAGGGTGTTCCCGCCTCGCTCATCATGGCGAGCTTTCGCGCCACCTTTCGCACCGTGGCTCCGTTCAGCGCCAGCGCGCGCCAGATGGTGCTGCGCCTGAACCAGATTCTGCTCGATACCGTGCGGCCGCAGGATTTCGTCACCACATTTGTGGGCGTGCTCAATCCCGACACCGGTGAGCTCTCCTACTGCAATGCCGGACACAATCCGCCCATCATCGTGGCCTCGGACGGAAGCTTCCGGCGTCTGGAAGTGGGAGGGCCCGTGCTTGGCATCCTGACCCAGGACGAAGTCGAATGGCAGGAAGGACGCATGCGGCTTTCCAGCGACGAGGTGCTCGTGTGTTACACAGACGGCGCCACCGAAGCCACCAACGGGACCGACGAATACGGAGAAGACCGCTTTATCAGTGCCGTGCGCGAAAACATGTCGCTCACTCCGTACAAATTGTGCACGGCACTCTACGCCAACATGCGCGCCTTCATCGGCGCCACACCGCAGGTGGACGACACCACCTATCTCGCCATCAAACGCATGGAGCGCACGCCCGCGACGACACCCATCAGCGCGGGCGCAGGCTCGGGCATTCTGTAGCGCTTCAGTTCGCGGGAATCAGGATCAAGGCTTCGTTGTTGCGGATCGTGGTCTGCGTGACGGGCGCTCCGACGGTTCCATCCACGTTGAGAAGCATGTAGCTGCCGCCGAGATCAACGGTGGTGGCACTGAGGGTGCCTGTGTTCGAACCGACGGGCATCAACTTCACGAGCACGAGCGCGTTGGTGAAACGGCGTGCCCACACGTGATACGTCAGCGTGTTGTCGATGGGATCGGCACCGCTCTTGAACAGAAAGTGCTCTTTGGTGTTCGCTTTTCCTTCGAAATCGGTCGTCCCGTTCGGAATCTGATCGGGCTGCCCAATGTCGAAATCCACGGCCGGGTTGTAATTCCAAGTCGAAATATCCTCGGCCTGGCTGTGCTGATTCGTCGACTCGTACATGTAGTAGGTGTGGGAATTGTGGACGAGGTAGTACAACGCCAGCGTCAGCATCTTGCCGCGGTCGGTTCCTGACAGCCCTCCGGCCAGGTCCTGGGCGCCCAGCACGCGCCGCCCGCCGGCGCGCGTCTGATAGATGATCTGCCGCACGCCCTGATCGTAGTCGTAATCTTCCGACATGCAACGGCCGGTGCCCTGGGTGGGGCCGCTCAAGCCCGTGTAGGTGACCCATACCTCGCCGTAGATCCACGGTGTCGTTTTCTGAATGTTCTGCGCACAACGGTTGTCATAATTGAGAAACAGGACGTGTGAGTAGTTCGGCATGATGTCCTTGGTGGATCCGAACTCCTCCAGCATGTCCGCAGCGAGCGCCGGAAACGACGACTCGACTGCGTATGTGTAGGGATGACCGTCGTTGACTGGAATGCCGTAGTACTCCACCGAGTGCTCGAGCACGCCTTCATGGTAGGCGGGATACCAGATCGACACGTCGATCATGGTGCCGTCGGCCGGGCCGGTCGCCCACTTCTGGTTGTACCACCACGTGCCGTCCAGGCTGCCGGCCAGATACGCGTCGAGGAACTTGCGGTAGCCGGGGTTGGCCAGGTTTGCCATCCACCACGGTTCGCCGCCGCTGTAGTAGCCGGGCACGCGCGACTGGTCGCGCGTCTGCGCCGTGGCACCCGGCTTGGGACTTCCGGGCACCCAGCCCGGCACCATGCCGGCCGCATAGCCCGGCACGATCACTTTTCCCTCCCACGTGGGGACGACCGTGTCTTCCTTATAGTGAAGATAGAAATCCTCGCCGTTGTACCCGTGGTTCGCCGCCCACGCCATCGCCGTCTTGGGCGTTCCCGGGAGATCGAAGCGGTTGAAGCGCGTCACCAGGTAGTTGTAGAGCTTGGCATTCGGATTTGCTGCGCGCGCGACATCCAGGTCGCCGACTGCGATCAAGACATCGAAGTGCGACGCGCGCCAGCTGGCTTCGTTCGCGTCAATCGGGTCGCGCAGAAGAAACGACGCGGTCTGAATGTGGGGACGCAACGTGGGCGCAATCGGCGCGCACGCCGCGCCGTCGCACTCTTCGCCGAACGCACACGAAAAATCGGTGACGCACATGCCCGTGTTCTCGACGGGCTCGGAAGGCCCGGCCACCTTGCCGCACGAAAGAGCCAGAAGTGCTGCGAGCGCAGCAACGGGGGCAAAAAGGCGAGCCTGCATGACGTTCCTCGAATGGCGATGGAGTGAGTAATCCGGGGCGGGAAGTGCAACGGGCGTGCCGGATAGACGCGGCGCCAGCCGCGTCCGGGGTCGGGATGGGCATGGCGCGTCGTTTCCTATCGCGGCCCAGGGAGGATTCAAAAAGATTGTAGCCCTGAAGCGTTCGGTCCTACACTCCGGCTGCGTGTGCATAATGCGCTTCGGCGCCGGTGCCGCGCGGATTCATCTCAATAATGGAGTCAAAGCGAATTTTGTTCGTGTCCTCGCTGCGTCGCTACGGCGGCGGAGAGCGCTGGATGTTGGACACGGCGGCGGGTCTGCGCGAGCGCGGCCACGACGCCCGTCTCATCGCGCGCCCGGGGAGCGTTCTGGCGGCCAGTGCGCCGGCCCGCGGCATTCCACTGACCGCCATCGAGATGCGCGGCGACGTCGATCCCATCGCCATCACGCAGTTCGCAACCCAGCTGCGCCGTTTTCAACCTCAGATCGTGTGCCCCAATTTGGACCGCGAGATCCGTATCGCGGCGGCGAGCATTCGCGCCTCGCGCGCGCTGCGGCCGCGCCCGGTGCGGCCCCGGCTCATACCGCGCCGGGGCAGTGAGTTCCCGCTCAAGGACAAGCGCCACTACCGTCTGGTCTATCTCTTCGACATCAACCGCGTCATCGTGAACTCGGAAGCGACCAAGCGCACCATGGTGAAAGATGCTCCCTGGTTTCCGACGGAAAAGGCGGTGGTGATCTACAACGGCATCGACGACACGCCCTACGACAAACTGGCGCCGCAGCGTGACTCGCTGCGCGCCCGGCTGCGCGGGTCCATCGGTGCGCCTCCGGATGCGCCGGTGATAACGCTTGTCGGCGAGCTCAACGAGCGCAAGCAGCAGCGTGTCGTGATCGAGGCCGCGCCCAACCTGCTGGAAAGGTTCCCCAACGCGCGCATTCTGTTCGTAGGCGACGGCGACGACCGCGCGGCACTCGAGGCCGCCGTGCGCGAACGCGGCCTGCACGCCTCCATCATCTTCACCGGTTTTCGCGCCGACGTGCCCGAGATGCTGATGGGCAGCGATGTGCTGCTCCTGCCTTCGCGCGTGGAGGGTTTTGGCTACGTGCTGGTGGAAGCGATGGCGGCGGGCATTCCGTGCGTTGCCTCCAACGTGAGCAGCATTCCCGAGATCGTGCAGGATGGCGTGACCGGGATTCTGCATGCAGTCGGTGATTCGGGTGCGATGGCCGAAGCCATCATGGCAATTCTCTCCGACCGCGCGCGCGCGCGTGCCATGGGCGAAGCGGGTGCACGCATCGCGCGCGAGAAATTCACCTTCCGGCGCATGCTCGACGAAGTCGAGCACGTCTTCTTCGCGTAGCAACATTTGCTTGACGTGCTTCCGCTCTCCCGCCTTATGCTCGCTGCTCGCGACGCTGGACTCGTGGTTGCCCGGCCTGGAGGAGGTACCTGATGGGTGCATTGTTGGCTGAGTTCATCGGAACGTTCACGCTGATCTTCATCGGTGTGGGCTCGATCATTGCGGACCACACGACGGGTGGCGCAGTGGGGCTGACAGGCATTGCGCTGGCGCACGGCCTTGCCATCGCCTGCATGGTCAGCGCTACCGCCGCCGTTAGCGGCGGACACCTGAACCCGGCCGTGACGCTGGGTCTGTTGAGCACCGGCCATGTCAAAGCTGGCACCGCGGTGAAGTACATCATCAGCCAGCTCGCGGGCGCGGTAGTCGCGGCCGTTTTGATCAAGTTCGTCTCGCCGGCCGACGGCGTAGCGGCCACGATGCTGGGAACGCCGGCGCTTGGCGCCAACATTTCGCCCGTGCAGGGTGTGGTGACGGAGATCATTCTCACCTTCCTTTTCATGTTCGTGATCTACGGCACCGCGGTGGACGGCCGCGCGCCGAAAATGGGAGGGCTCTTCGTCGGATTGGCCATCGCACTCGACGTTCTTGCCGGCGGCCCGATTACCGGCGCGGCCATGAATCCAGCGCGCAGCTTCGGTCCGGCGATTGTCGGCGGTCATCTCGAGAACATGTGGATCTACTGGGTGGGACCGATCATCGGCGCGGTTCTCGCGGCGATGGTCTACAAGGGCACGATGGAGGCGAAGGCTTAGCGCTTTCACACCATAGTGCAGGGACGGGCGCGGGACCGCACGGTTCCGCGCCCGATTTTTTTGCTAGTGGGCGGTGTGCGAGGCGCGGTAGTCGGCGAGCAATTTCTTCATGCGATCGAGCAGATCCTGCGAGTACAGAGTCCCCACTCCATCGCTCCACGCGGCGCGGCCGCGTTCGGTGAATTCCTTGCGTGCGGCGGGATCCACCGCCACCACCTGTACGCCTTCCTTCTTGATCTCGGCGATGGCTTCGTTGTTCTGCACGCGCGTCCTGGCGGTGAGCTCGGCGAGGTGCTGGTGCGAAATTTCGTTGATCAAGGTGAGATCCGCGGCACTCACGCCGGCGAGCGATTTCTTCGACACCAGCACCGCGCTGATGCCGTGCGTGACGGGGATGTCGCTCATGAACTTGACGCGCGAGTACCACTGCAGCGCCACGCATGCGAGCGGCGAGGAGTACACCGCATCCACGACACCGGTCTGGAGCGATGTCAGTACGTCGGGCGCGGCCAGCGGGATGGGCGCGATCTTGAACGCCCTGAAGAAAATCTCCGCCAACGGATCGCCCGACCAGATCCACCACTTCTGCGCGGCCATGTCGTTGGGGCCTTTGACCGGATTGCGCGTAAACAGATACACGAAGCCGACATCGGTCCAGCCCAGGAGCGCGTAGCCTTTCTCATCGAAGGCTTTGGTGTAGTAGTCGTTGGTTTGTGTGCGCACGTAATCGAGCTCGTCCAGGTTGTCGAACATGAAGGGCAGCTCGAGGACGCGCACTTCCGGCACGATGCTGCCCAGGCCGAATCCGGTGAAGGCGGCGCCGTGCACCTGGCCATTGCGCATCTTGCGGATGACGTCTTTCTCGTCGCCCTGCACACCGCCGGGGAAGAACTTGAAGCCCACGCGGTTCTGCGTCTTCGCGCGCACGTCATCGTCGATCTTGTGCATGGTCTTCATCCACGTGCTGCCCTCGGGAGCCAGCGTGGCGAGCTTGATCTCGTTGGCGGCTTTGGCCGGCTTCTGCGCCGGGGCGGGAGCGGCGGACACGAACAACAACGCAACAGCACAGAGCAAACTTCTAGAACAGGTCATCGGCTTCTCCCAGCAATGATGCGGATTTCTTGCGTGCAATGAGATTGAGCAGGCGATAGGGATCATCCGCGGGGTCCGGGGCCGCGGCCACTTCGGCGAGCACTTTGCGGAACTGGTCCCCGTCCTGGATGCGGTACAGGTAGAACTTCGCGAAGAAATAGCGCGGCAGCAAGAATGAATCGCCCGCCACCTTGAAGGCCTGGTTGAAGCTCTCCAGCGATTTCTCCGGACTCCCGCCGAACATGGGCGGACGGAAGGCGTGCAGACTCCCCACCATCACATAGGGGAGTCCGTTGAAGTACGAGCCGTCGAGCTCGGTGCAGCGCACGAGCAGCGCCGTCACCTTTGGAATGTCGCGCAGCACGGCGGTGGAGTCGAGATGCAGGCTGATGAACTGCGACCAGTTGGCCGCCGTCCACACGGCCGCCGGCACATCCTTCTTGCGCAGCGCCGTCATTGATTTCTCGAACTGCTCGAGCGGCAGGTCCCAGTCCGCGTTGAGTTTCTTGTTCTTCGCGAGCGCGGCGCGGCCGTGCGCGACACCCTTCAGGTACAGCTGCGACGCGTACTGCGGATCGCTTTCGTCGTACGTCGAGAAGGCGTAACTGAAATAGAGCATCGATGTGGTGAGGCGCAGCTTCTCGTTTTTCGGGTCGGTGCGAATCAATCCTTCGAGCAGAAAGAGATTCGCCGCGGCGCCGTCCTGAAAGGTACGCAGGTCGTCGGATGCCATGGCCGCATCGCGCGCGTTGTCGAGCACGGGCACCATGACATGACCCACAGAGAATCTGGCCGTGGAGCAGCCGGTCGCGACGAGTGCGATCATGGCGAGAGCTGCCAGTTTTGCGTGCAGGAACTTCATGGCCGGCAATCTTCCCCCGAAGCGCGCGTTTTCAGCAACGCCTATTCCGGACCCCGGCACTGTGCTAGACCAGCGCCGCCTCGATCTCGTCGGCGCACGCGGAAGCAAACTTCTCGACCGGGAACTGGACCGCCGTGTCACGGCCGGCAGCCCCCAGCCACGAACGCAGCGCACCATCGTTCATGAGCCTCTCGATGGCGTGGGCGAGCGCCGCCGAATCACCCGGATTGAACATGAGACAATTCTTCTCGGGGTGCGCGTACTCGCGCACACCGCCACAGTCGCTGATGGCGCACGCAACGCCGCATGCCATCGCCTCGAGGGGCGGGAGGCCGAAACCTTCCACCAGCGAGGGAAACAAGAAAATGTCGCACGTGTTGTAGAACGCCATCGGATCCATGGCGCGGTCGCCCTGGATTACGCTGAAACGCTCGATGAACGCGGGCAACAGAGGACCGCCGCGGTCGAAAGCCACAAAACGCACCGTTTCGAGATCCGCGAAGCGTGCCAGCCCTTCGATCGCGACCGCCGTCCCCTTGGCCCGCCCCGATTGCGCGAAAAAACCGACGGTGAGCTTTTCCGGATGGTCGTGGCGCCGCTCGCGCCGGGCCGGCGTGGCCTGGCTGGCGCTTTGAATGTAGCGCGCGTCGATACCGGGGTTGATGATGCGATGGATGCGGTCTCTTCCCACCGCATCGGCCACCGCGCGACTGACCGCGATGCGAATCGCGTCCACTTCGAGGCCGCGGCGCGCCACGGAGTGCAGCATGGGCTTGAGCCATGTGCGCTGCGAGCCCAGCCGGATGTAGGTCGTGATCTCGTCGGACTGAATGAGGTGCACGATGCGCGCCTTCGGGTTGGCACGCGGTCGCGCGCGGGCGATGAGAAGTGGCGTCTGGTATCCGGTGGCAAGATACACGCGCGCCCGCGGCATATCGCCGAACGCGATCCGGCCGCGCATACCGAGCGCGCTCCCCCGCGTGATGACCTGGATTCTTGTGTGAAGGTCGATGGGTGGGGTGGCCGCGTGCGCCGGCACCACGAACGCGACGCTGCGCCGTCGCGCCGCCAGCGCGTTGGCGACGTGGATCACGAGCCTCACCTCGCCCGACGCGTTGAGTCCGGACATGGGAATGACGAGATCGAACGGCACGCTCGTGCTA
>Ga0247754_1000059_pt1 | contig 11765 bp, 12 predicted proteins | sample UWRJS184509B5_FD_181015 | JGI IMG/M metagenome (GOLD analysis project Ga0247754, IMG submission 181015) | Soil microbial communities from Arlington Agricultural Research Station in Wisconsin, United States - UWRJ-S184-509B-5 | ecosystem: Environmental > Terrestrial > Soil > Agricultural land... | reverse complement strand
CGGGGGGAGAGGTCGAGCAGCTTCTCGACCTCCGATGGCTTGCCGCCGGCGAAGTCGCCGCCGAGGAAGGTTCCCCCTCCGGTCACCGCTTTCACCGCCTTGGCGATGTCCTCCGCGGGCGCCGACTTCAGCACGTAACCGGAGGCGCCGGCCCGCAGCGCCAGCGCCAGCAGGTCCGGCTGGGCGTGGGCGGTGAAGATGATCACTTTGGTCCGCGGCCGTGCCTTGAGCACCTCCTTGGTCGCCTCGATCCCGTCGCGCTTGGGCAACTCGACGTCGATGATCAGGACGTCCGGCTCCAGTTCCTTGACGACGTCGACGACGTCGCGCCCGTTGCCCGCCTCGCCGACGATCTCGACGATGCTCGAGTTGGCCATGCGGCCCTTGATCGCCTCGCGGACGATCTCGTGATCGTCGCAGAGGACCACCCGTCTCGCCTCCCTAACGCTTGCGCTCATGCTGGGCCGATCCTCTCAGGGGCGCCGTAGGAATGCAAAGTATTGGGTAGCGTGAAACCGCCGTCTCGCTCCTGCCGGTTCTCGATCAGCGCGATCATCGTCCTTCCCACGGCCACCGCGGTGCCATTCAGCGTGTGCGCCGCCTGGGGGGATTCGCCGTCAACGGCGCGATACCTACAGCCGAGGCGCCGCGCCTGGTAGTCGGTCGTGTTGGAGCACGAGGTCAACTCGCGGTAGCGGCCCTGGCTGGGGATCCACGCCTCGCAGTCGAACTTGCGAGCGGCGGAGGGGCCGAGGTCGCCGACCGGGATGTCGACCACGCGGTACGGAATCTCCAGCTCGCCGAGGATCGCCTCCTCGATCGAGAGGATGCGCTCGTGCTCGGCCGGCGAATCGGCGGGCTCGACGAACGAGAACATCTCCACCTTGTCGAACTGGTGGACGCGGAAGATGCCGCGCGTGTCGCGGCCGGCGGCCCCAGCCTCGCGGCGAAAGCAAGAGGAGAAGCCGGCGTAACGGCGTGGCAGGGCGCCGGGTTCGAGAATCTCACCCGCGTGCAGGGAGGCGAGGGCCACCTCGGAGGTGCCGGCGAGGTAGAGGCCGTCCTCGGGGATCGCGTAGATCTGCTGCTCGGTGTCGGGGAGGAAGCCGGTGCCGAAGAGTGCCTCCTCACGAACCAGCACCGGTGGGATCACCGGCTCGAACCCTTCCGCCGAAAGCCGATCCATCGCGTAGCGAACCAGGGCCAGCTCCAGCAGCACAAGGTCGCCCTTCAAGTAGGCGAAACGGGAGCCCGAGAGCCTGGCCCCCGCCTCCATGTCGATCAAGCCCAGCTCGGCGCCGATCTCCAAGTGGTCGCGCGGCTCGAAGTCGAGTTCCGGTCGCTCCCCCACCTCGCGCAGGACGACCGCGTCCTCTTCGGTCTCGCCGTCGGGGGCGCCGGGATCGGGCAAGTTGGGCAGGGAGGCGACGGCCCGCTCAACTCTGCGTCCACCTTCTCCAACTCTGCTCTGCCGGATTCGATCTTCTCCTTCAGCGCCGCGACTTCTTCGATCAGCTCCGGCGCGTCGCCCCCCGCCTGCTTCGCCTCGCCGACCTTCTTCGAGAGGGACTTGCGCTCGGCCTGCGCGCTCTCGATCTCCGGCAGCAGCTCGCGGCGGCGGGCGTCCAGCGCCAGCAGATCGTCTACGCGCTCGGCCGCCCCGCGCCGCGCCAGCGCCGCCTTGACCCGCTCAGGGTCGGAGCGGATCAGCTTCAGGTCCAGCATGGCGTTCCCGTATTAGGGAGAGTCGCCGGGGCGCGGCGAGGTCTGGGCGTCCTGCCCTGCGTACTCGGCGACGAAGCGCGCCAGCTCCTCGGCCTCTTCGCCGACGACGATGTTCTGGGGCATGATCGCCCCGGAGAAGCCGCCGTTCTGAATCGCAAAGAGGGCATCCTCATAAGTCTCGGTTCGCTGGTCGAGGTTCGGCCCCTGCACCCGCTCGCCGCGATTGCCGGTTCCCTGGGTGCCGGCGGCGCTGAGCGTATGGCAACCGGAGCAGTGGGTTGCGAAGAGGACCGCCCCGTTGTAGTTCGGGTCGTCCTTGGAAACGGTGATCCCCTCCTCGCCGAAGCCACAGGCAGCGAGCCCGAGAGCGGCGGCAACCGCCAGAGCTGTGATCCAAACTGGGCGCACGCGGCGCGCATCATATTGTCTGGCCCAGCCATGAGTCCCCCCGACCCCGCCCGCTTCCGGGACGCGATGGGCTCGCTGCCCACCGGCGTCACCGTGGTGACCGCCAGCGGCCCCGACGGCCCGGCCGGGGCGACCGCCAACGCGGTCAGCTCCCTCTCTCTGAATCCGATGCTGATGCTTGCCTGCCTGGACCGGGGCTCGCGCACTCTGCTGGCGGTCCAGGCGGCGAACAGATTCGCCGTCAACGTCCTGCACGCCGGACAGGAGAACATCGCCCGCGCCTTCGCCACCAAGGCTCCGGTGGCGGACAAGTGGGCGGGAATCGGTTGGAGCGACCGCGACGGCATCCCGGCGATCGACGGCGCCCTCGCCTGGGTCGCCTGCGACCTGCGCGACGTGATCGCCGGCGGCGACCACGTGATCGTCACCGGCGAGGTGACGGGGCTCACAACCAGCGAAGGCGACCCCCTCGTCTTCCACCAAGGCCGCTACCGACCCCTCCCCGGCTAATGGACGGGCCGAGCAAGCGCTGGAGCCTGAGAGGGCGCAACGACGAAGGGGACGAGGCCTGGCTTATTCGCGGCATCTCCCAGAAGCTCTACCGCTGTCCCGGTTGCCACGGAGAGATCGAGATCGGCGCCGACCACACGATCGTCCAGTACGTCCGCCGCCTCGGCGGCACCGACCACCACCACTGGCACAGCCGCTGCGCCGAGGAGCTCCTCATCCCCCAGCTGATCGGCCTGCAGAGAGTCCCCGCCGGGGAGTCCTCCCGTTCCAAGCTCGAGGCCCGAGGCCGCAAGAAGTCCGGTCAACGCCGCCGGCATTGACGTTCCGCTGCGACTTATCACCGGCATACCGGGATAAGTCGCAGCGGAACTTCCTGGTCGCTCAGGGAAGAAGCGAGACGTTGTACTCGTGCAGTCTTCTCTGCGCGCCCGTGCGACGGGTCGGCGGGAGAGGGGCGTCGATGCCCTCGTGCCGGAGCGCCTCGACGTAAGCGACGTCCTCGCGCAGGATCGTGGCGGCGCGCGTGGAGTCGAGCGGCTCGCCGTGACCGGGGACGACGGCGTCCGCCTGCTCGACGAGGGGCTCGAGCCGGCGCAGCGTCTCCAGGTAGCCGGCGACGGAGCTGCTCGGCGATAACTCCGGGATCGCACCCGGCGAGAGGTAGTCGCCGCAGACGAGCACGCGCGCCCAGGGGATCCAGATCGCCGTGCCGTCGGAGGTGTGTCCGCCGGCCGGGTGCAGTTCCAGCTCGCGATCCCCGAGCGCGCAATGGCCGGGCACGGGCAGCGCCTGCACGCCGGAGAGGGAGAGCGGCCGGGGGCGTTCGATCAGGTACTCCTCGTCGAAGTCGCGCAGCTCGCGCTGGGCCGTGCCGGGCTCGGCCGCCAGCCGCCCCGCGGTCGTCTCGCCGCAGCCGATCGAGGCCTCCGGAAAGGCGTAGCGGCCGAGCAGATGATCCCAGTCGGCGTGCGTGACGAGCAGCCCCGCAACCGGGAAGCCGGCCTGCTCCAGAACCCTCGGCAGCGCCTCCAGCTCCTCCGGCAGGATCGGCGAATCGATCAGGAATGCCTCGTCGCCGGCGCGGACGGCGGTGCAGGTCGTCTTCCAGATCGCCCCGACCGCGACGACGACATCCTCGTGAACGGCAAACGTGCGCATGGGTTCATATTAGTCTGATAATCTGATTTCGTGAAGCAGCTCAGCGCCACCGACGCCGCGCGGAAATTCTCCGATGTGCTCGACAGCGTCGAGTCCGACGGCGAGTCCTTCGTCGTGGTTCGCCACGGACGAGCCGTTGCGACGATTGGGCCTGCGGTCGCGGGAACCGGACGCGCTCTCAAGGAAGCGCTGAGGAATCACCCGCCTGACCCCGAGTGGGCAAGCGAGCTTCGCGAACTACGTGAAGCCGTCGGACCTCCTGCAGACCCCTGGCGCGACTGATCCTCGACACCTCGCTGCTTATTGCCGCCGAGCGTACTGGGGGCGATGCACTCGATGCGCTAGTCGGTGACGAGGACGACACTGCAATCGCAGCAGTCACGGTCGCTGAGCTTTTGGTCGGCGTGGAGCTAGCCGACAGAAAGCGACGCTACGGTCGTCAAGCGTTCGTTTCAGCCCTACTCGAGGCGGTATCGATCGAAACTTATGACCTCGACGTCGCACAAGCACATGCGACCCTGCTCGCCCACACCCGCCGCACCGGCCAACCACGCGGCGCCCACGATCTGATCATCGCCGCTACAGCGCGAGCACGGAATCGCGAGGTCTTAAGCGGCGATCGGAATGGCTTCTCCGGCCTACCGGAGGTGGTTCTGCGTCAAGGTTGACGCAGAGAGTTTCGTCCTCGGGACTCACTCCACGCTCTTAGCTTCTTTGACTCCAAGCGATGCGCGAAACATAGGGTGAATTTGAAAACGATTCAAAGTCCTAATGGCCGCTGGTGCCCGCGGCGCGGAGGGCGAGGAAGAAGATCACGCCACAGCTGACGGCCATGATCCCCATTTCGCGGCGGACTATGGCAAGGGCGAGGGATTGCTGAGTTTCGGCGGAGAGGGCTTCGAGGTCGACGTCGCCCAGCTCTCGGTCGGCGGCGCCGGCCCGGGCGCCCTCGGCTATGAAGGAGACGACGAGGGGAAGGGCCCCGTACAGGTAGTGGAGGTCGTCGGGAGCCTCGTGATCGGTGAAGACGAGCAGGCCTCCCAGCGTCACCTGGAGGAAGACAGAGGCCTGCGCGGCGCGGAGCAGGTACCAGAACGGGACCGAAGGCCGGTCGCGAAACCAGGCGAGGCCGCCCACCGCGCCGGCGGCGAGGTTCAGCAGCAGAACCGCCAGGCCGGTGACGAGGTGGACTTCGGCCATCCTATATCCGCCTTAAAGGGTCGGGATTCGGCTTCCTGATGCGGAATATCACTATGTAGCAAGTTGTCACAAGGTGGGTGTATAACGCACCCTGCGGTGCTCAAGAGCTACCTGCCGATACTCGTCTTTGGCTTCCTCGGCCTCACGGTCGGGAGCGCCTTCGCGATGCTCAACCACGTGATCGGGCCAAAGCGCCCGGCGCGGGCAACGGCTGCGACGCGGCGCCAGGACGAGCCGTATGAGTCCGGCATCCCGGTCGAGGCGATGCGCGGCTTCCGCTTCGGAATCAGCTTCTACCTCGTCGCGATGCTGTTCATCCTCTTCGACATCGAGGTCGTCTTCCTCTTCCCGGTCGGGGTGATCCTGAAGAGCGCCGACAGCGTTTTCGTCCTCGCCGAGCTGATCCTCTTCGTCGTCCTGCTGCTGGTCGCCTTCGTCTACGTCTGGCGCAAGGGAGCCCTCGATTGGAAGTAGAGCGCCAGACACTTAGAGAGAAGGGACTGCGCGCCCGCGACATGCTGCGCGGCGACCTCGAGGGTGAGGAGCTGGAGCGCTATGTCGAGGAGCGGGTCGTGATGACCAACTTCGACAAGATGCTGAACTGGGCGCGGTCGAACTCGATGTTCCCGCTCACCTTCGGCCTCGCCTGCTGCGCGATCGAGGCGCCGATCTCCCTCGTCACCGCCCGCTACGACCTCGCCCGCTTCGGCGCCGAGGCCCTGCGCGCCTCCCCGCGCCAGGCGGACATGATCATCCTCTCGGGCCGGGTCTCGATCAAGATGGCGCCGGTCGTCCGCCGCCTCTACGACCAGATGCTGGAGCCGAAGTGGGCGATCTCGATGGGCGCCTGCTCTTCCAGCGGCGGCATGTTCTCCAACTACGCCGTGGTCCAGGGGGCGGACAAGTTCATGCCGATCGACCTCCACATCCCCGGCTGCCCCCCGCGGCCGGAAGCGGTCCTCTACGGCTTCACCAAGCTGCAGCGCAAGATCCAGGGCAACCCCGACCCGGGCTGGCGGCAGCGCTACAGGGCCGCGGGAACCGAGGAGTGGGCGCGGGGCGGGCCGGCGAGCGCGCCGAGCGCCGAGGCGCTCGAGGCCTACGAGGCGGCGCGGGGGCTGATTCATGCCTGATGCCCCCGGGCTGGAGCTGATCCGGGGGGAAATCGAGCTTGACCATCCCGGAGCGGTGCGCGACACAGTCTTCGACCGCGGCGGCGCGTCGCTGGTCGTCGACCCGGCCCAGGTGCTCGACGTGCTGCGCTGGCTGCGCGACGCGCCCGGCCAGGGCTACACCTTCCTCTCCAGCTTGCACGCGGCGGATTACCTTCCAGCTCAGCCTCGCTTCGGGGTCCACTACGAACTCTTGAACCGCAATCGAGTGGAGCGGATCAGGGTGAAGGCGATGCTGGGAGAAGACCCGGAGATCGACTCGTGCGTGGAGCTGTTCCCCACGGCTGAGTTTCAGGAGCGGGAAGCATTCGACATGTTCGGGATTGTCTTCAAGGGGCATCCCGACTTGACTCGGATTCTGCTCCCGGACGACTACGTCGGCTGGCCCCAGCGCCGCGACTTCCCCGTCGGCGGCGAGCCCGTCCTCTTCACCTACAACGAGGGCGATCGTGGCTGAGGCTCCGATCGAAGACCGCACCACCGAGGTGATGACCGTCAACATCGGGCCGCACCACCCCGCGACCCACGGCGTGCTGCGCTTGGTGGTCGACCTCGAGGGTGAGGTCGTGCGAGACCTGAAGCCGGTGATCGGCTACGTCCACACCGGGATCGAGAAGTCCTGCGAGGACAAGAGCTACTGGAAGGTCATCCCCTTCGTCGAGCGGATGGACTACGTCTCCTACTTCTTCCAGATGGAGGCCTTCTGCGGCGCGGTCGAGCGGCTGGTCGAGCTGGAGATCCCCGAGCGGGCCAGATACCTGCGGGTGATCTTCCTCGAGTTGAACCGGATCCACTCCCACCTCGTCTGGCTGGGGACGACGGCGCTCGACCTCGGCGCGATCTCGATGCTCTGGTACTGCTTCCGCGAGCGCGACAAGATCCTCGACCTGTTCGAGATGGCGGCGGGACAGCGGATGCACACCCGCTACTTCCAGGTCGGCGGCGTGGTCGAGGACATCCCGCTCGGCTTCGAGGCGAAGCTGCGCGCCTTCGTCGAAGACATGCCCAGGCGGGTCGAGCAGTACCAGGCGCTGCTCGACCGCAATGAGATCTTCCTGCAACGGACCAAGGGGGTGGGCACGGTGTCGCGCGAGCGGCTCCTGGAGCTGGGCGTGACCGGCCCGCTGCTGCGCGCCGCCGGCGAGCCCTGGGATCTGCGCAAGGCCTTCGACTACCTCGCCTATCCCGACTTCGACTTCAAGATCCCGGTCGGCACGGTCGGCGACGGCTACGACCGCTACCGGGTGCGGATGGCGGAGATGGTCGAGTCGACGCGGATCGTCGAGCAGGCGCTCGACGGGCTGCCCGAGGGACCGCACATCGCCGACGACCGCAAGTACGTCTTGCCACCGCGATCGGAGCTGCCGACTTCGATGGAGGCGCTGATCCACCACTTCAAGCTGGTGACCGAGGGCTTCCGGGTCGGCCCAGGCGAGATCTACTACTCGATCGAATCGCCGCGCGGTGAGTTGGGCTGCTTCGTGCTGGCCGACGGATCCTCGAAGCCGGCGCGGGTGCACTTCCGCGACCCCTCCTTCGTCAACCTGCAGGCGTTCAGGGACATGGCGGTCGGGAGCTATGTGGCGGACATGATCGCTTCGTTGGGAATGCTTGATCCGATTCTTGGGGGGGTTGATCGGTGAGAGGGATGCGCGAGCGGATCGAGGAGTTGATGTCCCGCTACCCCGACCGCAGATCCGCCTCTATTCCCGCCTTATGGGAAGTGCAGCGGCGCTACGGCTGGTGCACTCCGGAGGGAATCGAAGAAGCGGCACAGATCATGCGGGTCAGCCCCGCTTACCTGGAGTCGGTTGCCAGCTTCTACGACCTGCTGCACACGGAGCCGGTTGGGACCCACAAGGTGGCTGTGTGCACCAACATCAGCTGCTGGATGCGCGGAGGGGACGAGCTGCTCGACGCCTTCCGCGCCGCGGCCGAGGGCGAGGATGTGTTCGTTACCGGGTTCGAGTGTCTGGGCGCCTGCGACATCGCGCCGATGGCCTCGATCGACGAGCGCTACTTCGGCCCGCTGGAGGGCGAGGACGCCGCGGCCGCGATCGAGCAACTGGTGGCGGGCACCGAGGTGCTGCCCGAGAAGGCGCTGGCCAAGCGGCCGCTGGCGGGAGGGACCGATGCCTGAAACGCGCGTCCTGCTGAAGCACGCCGACGACCCGGCGCTGCGCACGCTCGCCGGCTATGAGAGATACGGCGGCTACTCCACTCTGAAGAAGGCCTACCGCGAGATGGAGGCCGACGAGGTGCTGACCGAGCTGGAGGACTCCGGCCTGCGCGGCCGCGGCGGCGCGGGCTTCTCGATGGGCAAAAAGGCCTCCTTCCTGCCCCGCGGGGACATGAAGAAGTACCTCTGCTGCAACGCCGACGAGTCCGAGCCCGGCGCCTTCAAGGACCGCGAGCTGATGCAGCGCAATCCGCACCAGCTGATCGAGGGGATCGCGATCGCCGCTCTCGCGGCCGACGCCGGCCACGCCTTCATCTTCATCCGCGGCGAGTACGACCTGCAGGCCGACATCCTCGACGCGGCGGTCGCCGAGGCCTACGAGGCGGGCTACCTCGGCGAGAACATCCTCGGCACCCACCGCGACCTCGAGCTGGTCGTCCACCGCGGCGCCGGCGCCTACATCTGCGGCGAGGAGACGGCGCTGCTCGACGCGCTCGAGGGCAAGCGCGGCAACCCGCGGCTGAAGCCGCCGTTCCCGGCGGTGCAAGGGCTCTACGGCGGGCCGACGCTGATCAACAACGTCGAGACGCTCTCCAACGTGCCGGGGATCGTCGCCAACGGCGCCGAGTGGTTCAAAGGCTTCGGCACCGAGCAGTCGCCGGGTACCAAGGTCGTCTCGGTCTCTGGCTGCGTGCGGCGGCCGGGCAACTACGAGGTCGAGCTGGGTGTGCCGACCCAGGAGTTGATCTACGACCTCGCGGGCGGGCCCGAGGAAGGGCGTGAGGTGAAGGCCTTCTATCCGGGCGGCTCCTCCTCCCCGGTCCTCACCGCCGAAGACCTCGACCTTCCCTACACCTTCGAGGACATGGCGGCGGCGGGCTCGATGCTGGGCTCGGGCTCGATCATCGTCGCCGACGACCGCGTATCCATCCCCCACATGGCGCTGCGCACGGCGCGCTTCTACCACCACGAGTCCTGCGGCAAGTGCACCCCCTGCCGCGAGGGGACCAACTGGACGGTGAAGATGCTGGAGCGGGTGGTCCGAGGGGAGGCGACCCCGATGGATCTCGACATCGTCGCCTCGGTGCAGGAGAACATCATCGGCAACTGCCTCTGCGTGCTCGGCGACTCGATGGCGATGCCGGTCGGAGCGATGGTGCGCAAGTTCCGCGGCGAATTTGAAGCCGTGATCGCCGCGGCGGGGCGCGAGGCGGTGCCGGTATGAGCGGCAGAGAGATCACGCTGATCGTCGACGGGCGCGAGGTAAGCGCGATCGAGGGCGAGATGCTCCACGACGCGGCCAAGCGCGGCGACGTCGAGATCCCGGTCTTCTGTTACGAGCCGAAGCTGGGCGAGCCGGTCGGCGCCTGCCGCATGTGCCTGGTCGAGATCGAGGGGATGCCGAAGCTGCAGACCTCCTGCTCGACGCCCGTCCGCGACGGGATGGTCGTCCACACCCGGACCGAGCAGGTGAGAGAGGCGCAGAGCGCCGTCGTCGAGTTCCTCCTCGTCAACCACCCGCTCGACTGCCCCGTCTGCGACAAAGGCGGCGAGTGCCCGCTGCAGGACATCGCGATGGGCTGGGGGCCGGGCAAGAGCCGCTTCACCGACCCCAAGCGCCACTTCGAGAAGCCGCTGCCGCTCAGCCCGCTGGTCGCGATCGACCGCGAGCGCTGCATCCTCTGTTACCGCTGCGTGCGCTTCAGCCAAGAAGTCGCCGAGGACGAGCAGCTGCAGCTGCTGGAGCGCGGCGACCGCAGCTTCGTCGGCACCTTCGACGACCGGCCCTACGTCGCCCCCTTCCACGGCAACATCACCGACCTCTGCCCGGTCGGCGCTCTGACCAACTACACCTACCGCTTCCGCGCGCGGCCTTGGGACATCGAGCAGGCGGGCTCGGTCTGCACGCTGTGCCCGAGCCAGTGCAACGTCAGCTTCACCGTTCGCGACGAGCAGGTGAAGCGAGTGGTGGCGCGCGACAACGCCGAGGTCGACGACGGCTGGCTCTGCGATCGCGGCCGCTACGGCTTCGAGATGTTCGGCGCCGAGCAGCGGGTGAGCGGGCCGCGCCTGAAGAGCGGCGCGACCGATTGGGCCACCGCAATCGCCCGCGCCGCCGAGGCCCTGCGCGAACCCGAGATTGACCACACTGGGGTGGGGTCAATGTCGGGTTCGTCAAGCGGCGTGGCGGCGATCGTCGGCGACGCGTCTAATGAGGAGGGGTTCCTGGTCCAGCGGCTGGTGCGGGAGGCCCTCGGATCGCCCCATATCGATTCGCGCGCGTCACGCGGCCCCGGGCGCGAAACCCTCCTGCGCCTCGCCGACCCGAGCATCTCCGCCCGCGTCAGCGACATCGACGAAGCCGACGCGATCCTGGTTGTGGGCACCGACCCCCTCCACTCCTCCCCGATCCTCGACCTCCGCATCCGCAAGGCGATCCGTCGCAACGGCGCCAGGCTGGCCGTGGCCACCGACCGCCCGACGGCCCTCGACGGCGGCGCCCAGGCAGCGACCCGCTACGCCCCGGGAGGAGCCACCCTCTTCCTCTCCCAGCTCGCTGCCTGCCTCCGCGTCGGCACCGAAGGCGAGGTCTCAGAAGTCGCCGAAGTCCTCCGCAAAGCAGAGAGCGTCGCAATCCTCTGGGGCGAGCGAATCGGCCGCGAAGGCGAGGGAGCCCTCCGCGCCCTCCTCGACGTCGCCTCGGCCCTCAACCTCTCGGCCACCGAAGGCTCGGGCCTCCTCGAGATCCCAGAGTCGACCAACGCTCGAGGCCTGCGCGAAGTTGGCTGCATCCCAGATGCCGGCCCCGGCTTCGCGGAAACAGCGCCGGGCAAGAGCACCGAGGAGATCCGAGCCGCCCTGGAGTCGGGCGAGCTCAAGTCCCTGATCCTCTTCGGCGTCGATCCCCTCCGCGACTTCCCGGACACGGAAGCTTGGGACCGAGCACTCACCGCAGCCGACCACGTAGTCGTCTTCTCGATGTTCGAGAACGCGACCACCGCCAAGGCCGACGTAGTCCTTCCCCTGGAGTCCCACGCCGAAAAAGACGGCACGGTCACCCACCCGGACGGTCGCATTCAACGCCTCCGCCCCAGCGCCTCCCGCCCCGACGAAATCCTCTCCAACCTGAGTGTCCTCGCGCAGCTCTCAGAAGCTTTGGGCCACGACACTGGCATCGCCTCCCAACCTTCGGCCCTCGCCGCGATCTCGGAGGCTGTTCCCTTCTATGCGGGGATCGAAGATTCGGAAATAGCAGGTAAGGGAGTCCGCTGGCAGGATCGCCCCGAGGCCGCTTCGAAAGCGCCTCAGGCCGAGGGGGCCTCCGGGGAAGGTCCCCGGGAAACTCTCCGCGATAGCGGATCCGGGAAACCTTCCCCGGAGGCCCTCACCCTCGGGACGTACCGCGACCTCTG
>Ga0247754_1000056_pt1 | contig 11889 bp, 13 predicted proteins | sample UWRJS184509B5_FD_181015 | JGI IMG/M metagenome (GOLD analysis project Ga0247754, IMG submission 181015) | Soil microbial communities from Arlington Agricultural Research Station in Wisconsin, United States - UWRJ-S184-509B-5 | ecosystem: Environmental > Terrestrial > Soil > Agricultural land... | reverse complement strand
ACGCGTGACGCCGCAGACGTTCCGCAACTACTACGCGCTGCGCGCTTCGGCGAGCTTCTCGGCCGGCGCGCACGACGAGTGGAACGCGATCCGCGCGGTGAACCAGAAGCGGCGCGACGATCCGAAGCTCGGCATCACGCAGCAGCTGCCGGTGTTCTTCGACGGCCGGGCGCTGTCGAGCGCCGAGTTCGAGCAGGGCGTGGGCACCGGCAACGCCGGTGCGTGCAAGGGCTGACGCCAACGGCGACGGCCGACGGAGGAACGATGGCACGCGACCGGATCGCACGATCGATGCTCGCGGCGCTTTGCGCGCTGCCGCTCGCGGCGCACGCGGAGACGCGCTATTTCGAGGTGGCCGGCGGCTCGGGCCCGCACGACGTGGCCGCTGCGACCACCGGCCCGGTCTACTACACCGGGCAACGCAACGGGACGCTGGGTATCCTCGATCCGGCGAGCGGACGCGTCGACGAGGTGAAGCTCGGCGCGCGCTCGGCGCCGCACGGCGTGATCGTGGGACCCGACAACGCCGCGTGGATCACCGACAGCGGGCAGAACGCGATCGTTCGCGTCGACGCGGCGACGCGTGCGGTGAAGGTGTGGCCGCTGCCCGCCGACGCGTCGAGCGCGAACCTCAACACGGCCACGTTCGACAGGAAGGGAAGGATCTGGTTTACCGGGCAATCGGGCTGGTACGGCCGCCTCGATCCTGCGAGCGGCGACATGAAGGCATGGCGCGCGCCGCGCGGCTACGGCCCCTACGGCATCACGACCACGCCGTCGGGCGAGGTCTGGTACGCGTCGCTCGCCGGCAACCACATCGCGCGCATCGACGTCGAGACCGGCGTTGCGACGCCGGTCGATCCGCCGACGCAGCGCCAGGGCGCGCGCCGCATCTGGTCGGACTCGACGGGCCGGCTCTGGGTGAGCTACTGGAACACCGGACAGGTGGGCATGTACGACCCGGCGGCCAAGGCGTGGCGCGAATGGAAGCTGCCGGGCGCGAGCCCGCAGGCTTACTCGGTATGGGTCGACGAGCGCGACAAGGTGTGGCTCACCGAATGGTCGAGCAACGCCATCGTGCGCTTCGACCCGGTCACCGAACAGTTCACGAGCTTCCCGTCGAACCGCTCGCGCGCGAACGTGCGGCAGATGCTGGGCCGCGCCGGCGAAGCGTGGGGCGCGGAGTCCGGCACCGATCGGCTGGTGGTGGTCCGTTGACCGGATGGTCGCGGCCGACGACGCGCTCGACGACATCGCGCTGCCGGGAGATCCGCCGCCGCTCGGCACGCTCACCGAACGGGCCGAGCGGCTCGGCCTCGCGCGCGCGTTCGTCGCCTGTCGCTTGCCTGAACTTCACGGCGCCGGCGGCGCGGGGTGCGCCGCGGCGAGCTCGGCGGCGCGCTCGACCAGCCGCCGCGCGGTCGTATAGGCGGGCACCTCGACGAGCGAGCCGTCCACCTCGGCGCGGCCCTCGCCGCGCTCGCGCGCCGCGTCGAACGCCGCGATCACGCGTTGCGCCCGGACGACCTCGTCGGCCGACGGCGTCAGCGCGCGGTTGACGATGGCCGCATGCGCGGCATCGACGAGGCTCTTCGCGCGGTAGCCGAGGCGGCGCGCCCAGCGCGTGTCGCGCTCGACGCCTGCGGCGTCGGTCCAGGTGTAGGGCGCGTCGACCGCGACCACGCCGGCGGCGACGCACTCCACGAGGAATCGCTGGCGCGCGTAGGCAAGCTCGATCGCGTCGCGGTCGCGCTCGGCGCCCAGGTCCGCGGCGAGGTCCTCCGCCGCGAGCAGGCAGGCCTCGACGCGCGGTGATGCGCGCGCGATCGCCTGCGTCGCGACCAGCGCGCGCGCGGATTCGAGATTCGGCAGCAGGCGCGTCGATCCGGCGGCGAGCCGAAGCTCGCGCTCGAGGCGGCCGACCTCGCGGTCGAGCGCGGCGACGTCGGCCGGACCGGCCACCTTGGGCAGCGCGACGATGTCGGGCGCGCCGCGCATCACCGCGGCGAGGTCGTCGCGTCCGTCCGCGTCGAGCGGATTCACGCGCACCGCGACGATGGCGCCCGCGTCGCGCCAGGCGCGATAGACGCCAGGCGCGAGCGCGCGGGCGTGCGCCCGGCGGGCCGGCGGCGTGAAGTCCTCGAGCTCCTGGATCAGGACGTCGGCCCCGCAGCGCGAAGCGTCGGCGAGCGCGCGCTCGTCGGCTCCGGGAACGAACAGCCATGAGCGGCACAGGCGGGCAGGCAGCATGAGAGCCTTGGGGGCCTTCGGCCCGTCGGTCGGGCGGGGTGATCCGGCCGCGCGCGCGGCAGGTAGGCCGGCATGGTACGGCGAACGGCCGACCCATCGCTTGAAGCGCCGGGACGCCGGCCCGACTATGGGAAAATCACCCCCCGGGAGACCCCGATGCACGCCACCACCGATGCCACCTTCAAGACCGATGTCCTCGAGGCCGAGGTGCCGGTCCTCGTCGACTTCTGGGCGCCCTGGTGTGGCCCGTGCCGGGCCGTCGCCCCGGTGCTCGACGAGCTCGCGACCGAGCTCGACGGCCGCGTCAAGATCGTCAAGATGAACGTCGACGAGAACAACGCCGTCGCCGGCGCCCTCGGGGTGCGCAGCATCCCGACGCTGGTCGTCTTCAAGGGCGGCCAGGCGGTCGAAGGCGCGGTGGGCGCGCTGTCGAAGGCGCAGATGCTCGAGTTTCTCGCGCCGCACCTCGAGCCCTCCGCGGCGTGAACCGCGGCGGCGCCGTCGCGTCAGGCGCCGCGATGGGTGCCGCCCCGCTGGTCAGCGAGCGCGCAGGCGTTCGCCTCCTGCACTTCGGCTCGCGCTGGGTGCAAGGCGCGATGCGGCTGCAGCGGCCCTACGCGCTCGAACTCGACTACACGCGCGAGATGATGCTGCCGCTCGTGCTCGCGGGTGACGCGGCGTGGCCGCGCCGCGTGCTGATGGTCGGCCTCGGCGCGGCGTCGCAGCTGCGCTTCCTGTGGCGGCACCGGCCGCGCACGTCGATCACGGTGCTCGAGATCGATCCGCGGGTGATCGCCATCGCGCGCTCGGCGTTCAAGCTTCCCGAGGACGACCGGCTCGCGCTCGTGGTCGGCGACGCCGTCGCGACGCTGCCGACGCTCGCGGAGGCGTTCGACTGGATCCTGCTCGACGGTTTCGACGCGCGCGGCAGCGCCGGCAAGCTCGACGCTGCGTCGTTCTACGCCGCGTGCCGCGAGCGGCTCGCGCCGGGCGCGTTTCTGACCGCCAACCTGCTGTCGCGCTCGCGCGGCGTCGCGCCGTCGGTCGCGCGACTCGCCGCGGCGTTCGGCGAGCGCGTGCTCGTGCTGCCGCGTTGCGCGAGCGGCAACACGGTCGCGATCGCGCGGCGCGACGGCGGGCCCGCCCTCGCGCCGCGCGAGTGGAAGGCGGGCGCGCTCGCCCTGAAGCAGTCGACCGGCCTCGATCTGCGCGTCACGACCGGCACGCTCGATGCCGGGGCGGCGGCGCGTATCGCCGCCTAGGCGCGACCCCGGTTGGACGCCGCGTGCGCGGCGCGTGACAATGCGCCGGCCCGCCCGCCGCCCGTGAAGCCGCTCCGCCGACCCGCCTTCCTGCAACGCAACCTGCGCTCGATCGTCAAGCGCGGCGGCGTCGCGCTCGCCGACGCATCGGGCGGCTACATGGTGCAGCACCTGCCCGAGTGGATCGCCAAGACGCGGTTCGACTTCGACCGCTGGCGCGCGCTGTGGACGGCGCAGAACCCGGGGAACGACCGCGCCGACCTCGCGCGGCTCGTCATGTTCGTCGAGAGCGCGCGACAAATCGAGCACGAGGGCATCGCGGGCAGCCTCGCCGAGCTCGGCGTCTACAAGGGCACGACGGCGAAGCTGCTGCACGAGCTCCTGCCCGGGCGCACGCTATGGCTGTTCGACACCTTCGAAGGCTTCGTCGCGAGCGACCTCGCGCACGAGCGGGACCGCGCGACGGCGGGCTTCCGTTTCGACGACACCTCGCTCGAGGCCGTGTTGCGCCACGTCGGTGGGTCCGACCGCGTGCGCGCCTGCAAGGGTCATTTCCCCGCGACCGCGGCCGCGGTGCCCGCCGACGAACGCTTCGCGCTGGTGCATCTCGACGCCGACCTCTACAAGCCCACTGCCGACGCGCTCGAGTTCTTCTATCCGCGCCTCGCGCCGGGGGGGTTCCTGGTGCTGCACGACTACGGCAGCGGCGCGTGGCCCGGCATCGCCCAGGCGGCCGACGCATTCTTCGCCGGGAAGCCCGAAAGCCTGGTGCGGATCCCGGACAAGTCGGGAACCGCGATCGTGCGTCGCGCCAAGGCGTAGGGCGGGCCGGCACCCGGGCGAGCCGTCGACGCGCGCCGTGGGCGTCGCGAACTTGCGCTATCCCGCCCGCGGGGTTCACGATTCCGGCCTATGCAGTCGGCGCGTCCGCCGGACCCGACGTCCCCGGCGCGCTGCAGACCGACCAAGGAGGTTTCCATGACGTCCATTCCGTGGGCCCGCCGCCGCGTGGCGGTGGCGATCGCCTCGGCCGCGTCCGCGGCGGCGTTCCTCGCGTTGTCCGGACCCGCCGATTCGGGCAACGACGCGTTCGATCCGCTGCTCGCCGACCCCGCCTCGATCTGCGGACCGGCGTCCGGCGGCCAGCCCGCCGTGTTGCGCACGCTGCTCCTCGCCGCGACGAAGACCGAGACCGCGCCGTTCCAGCCCGCGCCGATGAAGGCCGCCGAGGGCGATCCGTCGCTCTACCCCAACCTGGGCTCGCTCGCGTTCCGGGTGAGCACGCGCAACCAGCGTGCGCAGGCCTTCTTCAACCAGGGGTTGCGCCTGTCGTTCGGTTTCAACCACGCAGAGGCGCAGCGCGCGTTCCGCGCGGCGCAGAAGCTCGACCCGGCATGCGCCCTGTGCTGGTGGGGCGAGGCGCTGATCCTCGGGCCCAACATCAACGTGCCGATGATGCCCGAGGCCAACGGGCCCGCGCTCGCGGCGCTCGCGAGGGCCGTCGCGCTGAAGGACCAGGCGAGCCCGCGCGAGCGCGCGCTGATCGAGGCGCTCGAGAAGCGCTACTCGGCCGATCCCAAGGCCGAGCGGCCGGCGCTCGACGCAGCCTACGCCGACGCGATGGCCGCCGTCGCGGCGCGCTTTCCCGACCCGACCCTGGCCACGCTCGCCGTCGAGGCGGCGATGGACACGCAGCCCTGGGACTACTGGGAGGCGGGCGGCGTGAAGCCCAAGGGGCGCGGCGCCTACATCGTCGGCACGCTGGAGTCGGTGCTCAAGCGCGAACCGTCGCATCCGGGCGCGATCCACCTCTACATCCACGCGGTCGAGGCGTCGACCACCCCGGAGCGCGCGCTGCCGCACGCGAACCGCCTCGGTGCCCTGATGCCGGGCGCCGGCCACATCGTGCACATGCCCGCGCACATCTACTACCGCGTCGGGATGTACCGCGAGTCGCTCGACGTCAACCGGCGCGCGATCGGCGTCGACGAGAGCTACTTTCGCACCTCGCCGTCCGATCCGCTCTACAAGTCGGCCTACTACCCGCACAACATCCATTTCGTGATGGTGTCGGCGCAGGTCGGCGGCGACGGGAAGACCGCGATCGACGCGGCGCGCAAGCTCGACGCGGCAGTCCCCGTCGAGCTGGTCAAGGCGTTCACCATCATGCAGCCCATCAAGGCTTCGCCCTACACGACGCACGCGCAATTCTCCGATCCCGACACGATCCTGGCGCTCCCGGCGCCGCCGCAGGACCTCGCGCTGGTGCGCACGATGTACCACTACGCGCGCGCCGTCGCCTACGCCGGGAAGAAGGACGCCGCCAGCGCGCAGAAGGAGATCGACGCCCTTGCCGCGCTCGAGAGCGCGACCGACTTCAAGCCGTTCGCCGAGTGGAACGTGCCGGCGAAGGAGATCATGCAGACCGCGCGCCACGTGGCGACCGGCCGGCTCGCCGACGCGAACGGCGACCTCGCGCGCGCCGCGGCGGCCTACGAGGACGCGATCTTCGTCGAGGACACGCTCAGCTACACGGAGCCGCCGTACTGGTACTACCCGGTGCGGCAGTCGCTCGGCGGCGTGCTGCTGCGCCAGGGCAAGCTCGACGAGGCCGAAAAGGCGTTCCGCGAGTCGCTCGGGCGCACGCGCAACAACGGCTGGGCGCTCGCCGGGCTCGCCGAGGTGTACCAGCGCAAGGGCGACGCCAAGGCCGCGAAGGCCGCGCGCGCCGCGTTTGCGAAGACGTGGACCGGCCCGGCGCGCGGCCCCGACCTCGCCCGACTCTGACCGGAGACCCGCATGCCCCGCCCCCGCGCCATCCGCCCACGCACCCCGGCGATCCTCGCGGCGGTGCTCGCCGCCTTCACGCACCCGGCCGCGGCCGAGCCCGCCAAGGGGACGGTGACTCAGGGCAGCCGCACCACGACGATCCAGCACGCGTGGCTCGTCGTCGGCCCCGATCCGGTCGATCCCAAGACGACGATCCGCGAGCTGGTCCTGTCTTCGACCGACATCGGCGCGAAGATCAAGGCATGCGCCAAGATGTCGTGCGTGAGCGGCCATGTCGAGGACGGCATGACCGTCGACCTCGGCGGCCCGCGGCTGAACTTCTGGGTGTCGCTCAACGGCCAGCGCGTGCAGTACTCGGGCACCGAGGCGCCTGCCGCGCTCGCCGCGAGCGTGAACGACGGCAAGCGCCTCGCGGGCACGCTCAAGATCGACAAGACCCAGGCCGGCGGTTCGAAGATCGACGTCTCGTTCGACGCGCCGCTCGCGAAGACCTTCACCGCGCCCTGACCGCCGGCACGCACGATGTCCGCCGCGCGCAAGGACGCGCGTCGCCGCGGCGCGCGTGCCGTTGCCCCTAGAATGCGGGATCGATGGGCTCACCGAAGGCCTCCCGCATGAAGAAGCGAACCCTGCCCGGCACCGCACTCGAGGTCTCCGAGGCTTGCCTCGGCACGATGACCTGGGGCGAGCAGAACAGCGAGGCCGAGGCGCACGAGCAGCTCGACCTCGCCGTCGCGCGCGGCGTCAACTTCATCGACACCGCGGAGATGTATCCGGTGCCGGTGAGCGCGCAGACGCAGGGGCGGACCGAGTCCTACCTCGGCAGCTGGCTCGCGAAGCGCGGCCGCGACGGGCTCGTGATCGCGTCCAAGATCGCGGGCCCGGGCCGGCGCGAGTGGATCCGCGACGGCCGCACCGATCTGACGCGCGAGACGATCGCCGAGGCGGTGGGCACGAGCCTCGCGCGCCTCGCGCTCGACCGTATCGACCTCTACCAGATCCACTGGCCGCAGCGGAACGTGCCGCAGTTCGGCGCCACGGAGTTCGACCCGGACAAGGAGCGGGGCGGCCCGTCGGTGCACGAGCAGGTGCTCGGGATGGCCGCGATGATCGAGGCGGACAAGATCCGCCACTGGGGGCTGTCGAACGAGACCGCGTGGGGCATCTGCGAATTCCGTCGCGTCGCGCGCGAGCTCGGCGTGCCCGGTCCGGTCACGGTGCAGAACACCTGCAGCCTCGTCTCGCGCGCGGTCGACGGCGACCTCGCCGAGGCGGTGTTCCGCGAGAAGATGTCGGTGTTGCCGTACAGCCCGCTCGCCGGCGGCATGCTGACCGGCAAGTACCGCGGCAACGCCAAGCCCCCTGGGGCGCGCTACACCCGCTTCGACACGGTGGGCACGCGTTATCGCAAGCCGCTGGTCCAGGAGGCCTGCGACGCCTACGCGGACGTCGCGAAAAGCCATGGCCTCACGCCGGTCCAGCTCGCGCTCGGCTGGCTGCGCACGCGCTGGTACGTGGGCGCGACGATCGTCGGCGCCACGACGCTCGCGCAGCTCGACGAGAACCTCGACGCGTTCGACGTGGCCCTCGACGCGGCCACGCTTGCCGACGTCGCGGCAGTCCAGCTCCGCTACCCCAACCCGGCCGGCTATTGAGGCCGGCGCCCGGGCGAAGCGCGCGCGTCGCGACCCGATTCGCGAATTCCGGCCCGAATCGGTCGGCAAGGGCTTGACGCGCGCCTCCGGCGAGCGCTCAATTTCCCTCACGGGGGCACGACGGGAGTTCCAATCATGCAGATGCGGTCGCTTCGTTCGATCGTGGCCGGTCGCCCGCCGGTCACCGTGACGCGGGAGTCCACCGTCGTCGACGCTGCCCGGCGCATGCGCGAGCGCAACGTCGGCTCGGTGCTGGTCGTCGACGGCATGCGGCTCGCGGGCATCTTCACCGAACGCGATGCGCTGTTCCGCGTCCTCGCGGCCGCCCGCGACCCCGCGACGACGACGCTCGGCGAGGTCATGACGCCGCAACCGCAGACGCTGCATCCCGACGAGCCGTTCCTGCGTGCGCTCCGCGTGATGCACGAAGGCAAGTTTCGCCACCTGCCGGTCGTCGAGTTCGGCCGTCCGCTCGGCATCGTGTCGGTGCGCGACGCGCTGGACGACGACCTGACCGAGCTGCGGTGGGACCTCGAGCAACGCGAGGAAGCGCGCGAATAGGCTAAGCGCCGGTCAGTCCGGGCCGGGCGTCGCGCCAGGCGGCGGTTCGAGCTTCGCGTACATCCACGACGGCGGCGCGCCTGCCGTCACGAACGCCATCTCGTCGGCCAGGTCCGCGCCGCTGCGCTGCGGCGCGTGCGTATAGCGGTCGAGTGCGACGCGGGCTTCGCCGAAACGCCCGGCATCGCTCGCCCACGCCGCGTCGACGATCCGGTACAGGTCCTCGAAACGCTCCGGCGCGACCACCGTGCCGCACGCGAACAGCCGCGACGGCGCAGCGTCGGTCGGCGTGCCCGCCGTGGCGTTGGTGAAGAACATCGGGCGTCCGCTGGCGAGGTAATCGTAGGCGAGCGACGACATGTCGCCGACATAGGCGTCAGCGAGGTCGAGGAACGGGTAGGTGAGCGGGCTCGCGCGCACCAGGTGCACGTCGCGGCCGCGGGTCAGCGTCGCGAGCTCGTCGAGCGTCGAGGCGAAGTGCTCGAGGTGCGGGTGCAGCTTGACCACCAGCCGCCACCCCGCCGGCAGTGCGGTGACGAAGGCGGCGAACGCCCGGAAGAACGACGACGACCCGATCGCGTCCTGCCAGGTCGGCGCGTAGACGAGCGTGCGGTCGGCGGGCGGACCGGTGAGGCCGAGCGGCTCGAGCCGCGCGCGAAACCACGCGGCATGCCGCTCGTGGTAGGCGCGCCGCAGGTTGCCCGACAGGACGAAGTGGTGGAGGTAGCCTGCGACGCCCAGCGCGACGAGCTGGTCGAACGCGTGCTGGCCGTACAGCACGGCCACATCCTGGAACGCGGTGGCGCGTGCCCAGTCCTGCCGCTTCTCCGAGAATCCGTGCGGCACGTAGACGACGCGCGGGGCGTCGCGCTGTCCGCCGAAGAGCGCGCGCAGCGCGCTGCGGCCGAACAGGTCCGAATAGAGCAAGACACGCGGGGCGCGCTGGCGGACCGCGGCGCCGAGCCGGCCGATCGCCTCCGGCATCGCCCAGCCGGCCACGCGGTCGACGCGCACGCCCGGGTAGGCGACCGCCGCCGGGACGAGGTCGGGGACCTCGGGCAGGAGCAACGGGATGCCGAGGGCCTCGCACCACGGGGCGAGATGCTCGATGTGGTGGAGCTCCCACGCGAGCGCGAGGCCGTCCACGCGGTGCCGCCTTCAGCCGTCGCGGCGGGTCCGGGCGCGGGGCGAGCGCGGTGCGCTGGCCCGCAGCGGCGGCGCCAGCGCCGAGAGCCTACGCTCGGCGCGCGCGAGGTCTTCCGGCGTGTCGACCTCGCTCCACGCGATGCCGTCGAAGCTCGCCGCGCGCACCGGCACCGCGTCGTCGGCGAGCGCCTGCAGCGCGTGCTCGGCGACCGCCGCATCGCCGTGCAGCGTGCGCGCGCGGTCGACCGCGTAGCGGTAGCGGTCGAGGCGCCCGGCCGGCACGTGCGTCAGGCCGACGTAGCCGCCGTCGACATCCGCCAGCGTCTTGGCGATACGCGCGATGCCGCGCGATCGGTCGAGCTTGACCTTCATCTCGTCGGGCTCCAGCGCGCGCTCGAACTCGCAGAACGCGGTGATCTCGTCGCCGACCGCTTCGGCGATGCGGTCGGCGGCCGCGTCGGGGAACACATGGTCGCAATTGGTGAGCAGGAAGGTGCCGCGCACCTCCGCCAGCGCCGTTTCGACCGAGAGCAGGTTGCCGTCGGCGTAGCGCGGGTTGTCGACCAGCCGCACGTGGGGCATGGCGAGCGCGGCGAGATGCTCGTCGACGAGATCGCGCCGGAAGCCGGCGACGACGATCGTGTCGCCGGCGCGCAGCGCGGCGGCGAAGCGCAGCGCGTGCTCGAGCAGCGTCGCGCCGGCCACCTCGACCAGCGCCTTGGGCCGGTTGGCGGTGAGGCTGCCCAACCGCAGGCCGAAGCCGGCAGCGAGGACGACGACATGGGTGGGCGCGGGCATCGGCGACGAGGGGCGCGGCGGGCGTACCTCCCGGCGGCGAAGCGGGCATTCTACGGGAACGCGCGCGGCGCGCCTTCAGCCGAGCGTTCGGCGTCGCGGCCGCGCGGGGGCGCACAGGTGAGGGTTGGTACCATGGGGTCGAACGGCCCCGGTCCCGCCGCATGCCCACCTCCGCCACCGTCGCCCGCACGCTCGCCGAAGCGCTCCCCTACCTTCGCGCCTACCACGGCAAGACGATCGTGGTGCGCTTCGGGGGGCGCGCGATGGCCGACCCGGTCCTCAAGGAGAACTTCGCGCGCGACGTCGCGCTGCTGCGCCTGGTCGGCATGAAGCCGATCGTCGTGCACGGCGGCGGGTGGCGCATCGACGAATTGCTCGCGACGATGGGCATCCCGACGCGCCGCCACCGCGGGATGCGCATCACCGACGCGAAGACGCTCACCGTCATCGAGATGGCGCTCGACGAGATCAACCAGGAGATCACCGGCCTGGTCAACCGCCACGGCGGACGCGCCGTCGGCATCAACGGCCAGGACGGCCGCTGCATCCGCGCGGTGCCGATGCCCGCCGCGGCCGACGCGGTCGACCTGGGCTTCGTAGGCGACGTCGCCGGCATCGACGTCGAGCTCGTGCACCTGCTCCTCTCGCGCGAGTTCGTGCCGGTGATCATGCCGCTCGGCGTCGCCGAGGACGGCACCGCGCTGCACATCGATTCGGACCGGCTCGCCGCAGCGCTGGCGCGCGCGCTTGGCGCCGAGAAGCTCATCCTGATGACCAACGTCGCGGGGATTACCGATGCGCGCGGCAACCTCGCCTACATCCTGCGGGCGAGCGAGGTCGAGGCGCTGCTCGCCGCGGGCGTGCTCGCCGACGACATGGTGCCGCGCGCGGTCGCCGCGCTGGACGCCGTGCGCGAGGGCGTGCGCTCGGTCCACATCATCGACGGCGGCGTGCCGAGCGCGCTCCTGCTCGAGGTGCTGACGGCCGAAGGCGTCGGCACCGCGGTGCGCTCCGACGCTGGCCCGCACTTCCTCGAGGACAGCCGCCACTACCTGCTGAGCGCCTGACACCACCGCGATCCGTGGCGTGCCGCGGATCGCCGGCCCCACGGAGAGCCACGATGCCCGCTTCGACTTCGCTGCCCTGGACCGGGATCTACCCGATCGCGCCGACGCCGTTCGACGACGCGGGCGACCTCGACCTGCCCGGCATGCGCCGCGTGCTCGACTGTATGATCGACCAGGGCGTGGACGGCCTCTGCATCCTCGCCAACTACTCCGAGCAGTTCCTGCTCACCGACGACGAGCGCACGACGCTCCTGGAGCTGTGCCTCGCGCACGTCGCCGGCCGCGTGCCGGTGATCGTCACCTGCAGCCATTTCAGCACCCGCATCGCCGGCGACCGCGCCCGCGCTGCGGCGGCGGCCG
>Ga0247754_1000055_pt1 | contig 11902 bp, 9 predicted proteins | sample UWRJS184509B5_FD_181015 | JGI IMG/M metagenome (GOLD analysis project Ga0247754, IMG submission 181015) | Soil microbial communities from Arlington Agricultural Research Station in Wisconsin, United States - UWRJ-S184-509B-5 | ecosystem: Environmental > Terrestrial > Soil > Agricultural land... | reverse complement strand
CGAGGCTGGGTGGCCTTCACGGCGCCATGTATCTCTTGCAGGCTGCGCACCTCCGCCTCCCGCTCCTTCTGCGCCGCGATCGCTCGGACCGCCGCCGAGGCGCCGGTCATCGTCGTCACGCACGGGATCCCCTTGCGCACTGCGGCGGTGCGGATCTCATAGCCGTCGGCGCGGGCGCCCGAGCCGGTCGGGGTGTTGATCACCAGCGCGCAGCGGCGCTCTTTGATCAGGTCGACGACGTGCGGCGAGCCTTCGGCGATCTTGTTGATCGGCGTCACCGGCACGCCCATTCCCGAGATCGCCTGCGCGGTGCCTCCGGTCGCAATCACCTCGAAACCGAGGTCGTGGAAGCGCGCGGCGATCTGGGTCGCGGCCGGCTTGTCGGTATCGGTGACGGTGATGAAGACCGAGCCTTCGGTCGGCAGCGTCACCCCCGCCGCGGCCTGGGCCTTGCCGAAGGCTGTCGGGAAGTCGGCGGCGATCCCCATCACCTCTCCGGTGCTCTTCATCTCCGGGCCCAGGACCGAGTCGGCGCCGGCGAAGCGGGCGAAGGGCAGCACCGCCTCCTTCACGCTTACGTGGCCGGGCTGCGCTTCCGGCAGGTCTTGCTCGGCCAGTCTCTCCCCCAGCATCAACCGCGCGGCGATCTTGGCCAGGGGCGTGCCGATCGCCTTGGAGACGAAAGGCACGGTGCGCGAGGCGCGCGGGTTGGCCTCGATCACGTGCAGCTTGGAGCCGGCGAGCGCGTACTGGATGTTGATCAGGCCGACGACACCCAACTCGAGGGCGATCCGCTTGGTCGTCGCGCGAATCTCCTCCAGCATCTCCTCGCCGAGGCTCATCGGCGGTATTACGCAGGCGGAGTCGCCGGAATGCACGCCCGCCTCCTCGACGTGTTGCATGATCCCGGCGACCCAGACGTCCTCGCTGTCGGCGAGAGCGTCGACGTCGACCTCGATCGCGTTCTCGAGGAAGCGGTCGAGGAGCAGCGGGTGCTCCTGGTCGGCTTTGACGTGGGCGTCCAGGTAGGCGGAGAGGTCGTCGGTCGAATAGCAGATCTCCATCGCCCTGCCGCCGAGAACGTAGGAGGGCCGAACCAACAGCGGGAATCCGACCTCTTCGGCGATCACCGTCGCCTCGTCGGCGGAGAGCGCGGTGCCGTAGGGCGGATGGGCAATGTCGAGACGGCGCAGCAGGGCGCCGAAGCGACCGCGGTCCTCGGCCAGGTCGATCGCATCGACCGGGGTGCCGAGCAGCGGCACGCCCGCTTCCTCCAGGTCGCGCGCCAGCTTCAGCGGCGTCTGGCCGCCGAACTGGACGATCACCCCCTCGGGGCGCTCCTGCTCACAGACGGCGAGCACGTCTTCCGCAGTGAGCGGCTCGAAGTAGAGGCGGTCGGAGGTGTCGTAGTCGGTCGAGACCGTCTCCGGGTTGCAGTTGACCATCACCGCGTCGCGGCCCAGCTCGCGCGCGGTCATCGCGGCATGCACGCAGCAGTAGTCGAACTCGATCCCCTGGCCGATCCGGTTGGGGCCGGCGCCGAGGATGACGACGGAGTCGCGATCTCCGCGGCGCACCTCTGAGGCGGGGGCGCCGCCGGCCCCCGGGCGCTCGTGCGTGGAATAGTAATAGGGCGTCGCCGCTTCGAACTCGGCGGCGCAGGTATCGACGGCCTTGTAGGCGCGCGACAAGCCCTCAGTGCCGTCCCCCTCGGTGGCAAGCGACCGCAGCTCGCGCAGGAACCAGCGGTCGACCTGGCAGCGCTCATGCACCACCTCGATGTCGAGGCCGCGGCGGAAGGCCTCCAGGATCTGGTCGAAGCGCTCCGCGCAGGGAACGGCGATGCGCTCCAAGAGCTCCTCGTCTGCTTCCGGGAAATCGGGCTCGGCGTCCAGCTCACGCGAGCGCAGCGCCTTGGCGAAGGACTCGCGGAAGGTGCGGCCTATCGCCATCGCCTCGCCGACGCTCTGCATATAGGTGGAGAGGCGGCCCTCGGCGCCGGGGAACTTCTCGAAGGCGAAGCGCGGGATCTTGGTGACGACGTAGTCGATCGTCGGCTCGAAGGCGGCAGGCGTGGCGCGGGTGATGTCGTTGGGGATCTCCTCCAGCGCGTAGCCGACCGCCAGCTTCGCCGCCATCTTCGCGATCGGGAAGCCGGTCGCCTTCGAGGCGAGGGCGGAGGAGCGCGAGACGCGCGGATTCATCTCGATCACGACGATCTCACCGGTCTCGGGGTTGACCGCGAACTGGACGTTGGAGCCGCCGGTCTCGACGCCGACCGCGCGGATCACCTTGATCGCCTGGTCGCGCAGCTCCTGATAGAGCGGGTCGGTCAGCGTCTGCGCCGGGGCAACCGTGACCGAGTCGCCGGTGTGAACGCCCATCGGGTCGACGTTCTCGATCGAGCAGACGATCACGACGTTGTCGTTGCGGTCGCGCATCACCTCCAGCTCGAACTCGCCCCAGCCGATCACCGACTCCTCGATCAAAACCTGGTTGATCGGGCTGGCGGCGAGGCCCTCGGAGACGACCTGGCGCAGCTCCGTCTCGGTCCCCCCCACGCCGCCGCCCTCGCCTCCCATGGTGAAGGCCGGGCGGACGATCGCGGGCAGCGCGATGCGACCGTCGGCGAGCGCCCCCTCGACCTCGCCGAGGCTCTCGACCGTCATCGACCACGGCACCCTCAGGCCGGCCGCGTCCATCGTGCGACGGAACTCTTCGCGGTCCTCGGCGCGGTGGATCGCCCCGTGGTCGGCGCCGATCAGCTCGACCCCGAAGCGCTCCAGCGTGCCGTCGTCGTGCAGCGCCATCGCGACGTTGAGGGCGGTCTGCCCGCCGAGCGTCGGCAGCAGCGCGTCGGGCCGCTCCTTTTCGATGATCTTCGCCACCGGGCCGGGCAGCAGCGGCTCGACGTAGGTGGCGGTGGCGAACTCGGGGTCGGTCATGATCGTCGCCGGGTTGGAGTTGACGAGGACGACCTCGTACCCCTCTTCCAGCAGAACCTTGCAGGCCTGGGCGCCGGAGTAGTCGAACTCGGCGGCCTGGCCGATCACGATCGGACCGGAGCCGATCAGCATGATCTTCTGGATGTCCTCGCGGCGAGGCATCAGGCGGCCGCCATCTCGAGGAAGCGGTCGAAGAGGTGGCGGGCGTCGTGCGGGCCAGGGCCTGCCTCGGGGTGGTACTGGACGGTGGCTCCCGGCACGTCCCTCAGCACGAGGCCTTCGACCGTGCGGTCGTAGAGGTTGAGGTGGGACAGCTCGGCGCCGCCGAAATCTGTCTCCCAGCGCACCGGCTCGTCGGCCTCGATCCGCGATTCTCCCCTCGGGCCCCGGACGGCGAAGCCGTGGTTTTGGGAGGTGATGTCGATTTTCCCGGTTTCCAGGTCCTTGACCGGATGGTTGGCGCCCCGGTGGCCGAAGGGCAGCTTGAAGGTCTCCAGGCCGACGGCGCGGCAGAGCAGCTGGTGGCCGAGGCAGATGCCGAAGACCGGCTTCACACCGACCAGCTCGCGGACGGTATCGACGACGTAGTCGAGGGCGGCGGGGTCGCCGGGGCCGTTGGCGAGAAAGACCAGGTCGGGATCCTCGGCGAGGACTTCCTCCGCCGAGGTCTCGCAGGGCAGCAGGGTCAGTCTGCAGCCGCGCTCGCGCAGCTGACGGACGATGCTCATCTTGATCCCGGTATCGACGCCGACGACGTGCGCGCCCTTGCCCTCGAAGCGAACCGGCTCGGGCGGTGTGACCGTACGGGCGAGGTCGGCGCCGTCCATCGAAGGCTCGGCCGCGACCCGCTCGCGTGCCTCGGCCTCGGCCATCTGCCCCGGAAAGACGCCGCCGCGCATCGAGCCGGCGTCGCGGATGTGGCGGACCAGCGCCCGGGTGTCGACCCCGGTTATCCCGGGCACCCCGCAATCGCCGAGCCAGTCGAGCCAGCCCCCTTCGGCCGTGGCGACGTCCTCGCCGTTGTGGGCGTCGCGCATGACGACCCCCCGCGCATGTATGCGGTCGGACTCCATCGCCGCCGCCGACACGCCGTAGTTGCCTATCAGCGGGTAGGTGAAGACGATGATCTGCCCCGCGTAGGAGGGGTCGGTGACCGACTCCTGATAGCCGGTCATCGCGGTGTTGAAGACGACCTCGCCGGTGATCGCTTCGAGCGAGCCGACCGCTTCGCCGTCGAAGCGGGCGCCGTCTTCGAGCAGGACGTAGGCGCTCACGCCGCGACCCCCAGGGAGAAGCTGCGCAGCCGGTAGGCAACTTGGCCGCCGGCCACGGTCATCAGCACCCGCCCTGTCAGCTTGCGCCCGGCGCACCAGGAGTTCTGCGAGCGGCTCTCGTAGCCGTCCTCCCCCACCGTCCACTCGGCGCTGAGGTCGCAGAGGGCGATGTTCGCCTCGCTGCCGGGCGCCAGGCTCGGGCGCTCTAGGCCGAAAGGCTCCGCGCCACCGGCCATCCGCTCGACCACGAGAGCGAGGTCGAGCGTGCCGGAAAGGACGAGGTCGGTGTGAACCGCGGCGAACGCCGTCTCCAGCCCGGTAACGCCCATCGCAGCTTGCTCGAAGGGCACCTCCTTCTCCTCCGTCGCGTGGGGCGCGTGGTCTGTGGCGATGCAGTCGATCGTGCCGTCGCGCAGGCCGTCGATCAGCGCCTGGCGATCGGCCTCGGCGCGAAGCGGGGGATTCATCTTGAAGCGACGCGCGTCGAGGCTGCGCACTTCTTCGTCGGTGAGGCATAGGTGGTGCGGCGAGGCCTCGCAGGTGATCTGCACACCCGCCGCCTTGGCGGCGCGCACCGCCTCGACCGACTCGGTCGCGGAGAGGTGCTGGACGTGGATTCGCCCGCCCTCGTAGCCGGCCAGCGCCGCGTCGCGGGCGATCGTCGTCGACTCGGAGACGGAGGGGATGCCGGCAAGGCCGAGCGCGGCCGATACCGGCCCCTCGTGCATGACCCCGTCGCCGGAGAGCTCGGGGTCCTCCTCGTGCAGGGCGATGACGCCACCGCAGAGCCGTTGGTACTGGAGGGCGCGGCGCAGGATGCGGGCGCTTCGGATCGGCAGCCCGTCGTCGGTGAAGCCGACCGCGCCGGCCTCGCGAAGCTCCGCCATCTCGGTCAGCTCCTCTCCCCGCATGCCACGGGTGACGGTGGCGAGGAAGCCGACCGGGACCGAGGCCTCGGCGCGGGCGCGCTCACGCAGCGCTTCGATGTCGGCGGCGGTGGAGACGGTGGGATCGGTATTGGCCATCGCGAGGACGCCGCAGTAGCCCCCGGCGGCGGCCGCCCGCGTCCCGGTCTCGATGTCCTCTTTGTGCTCCTGACCGGGGGTTCGCAGGTGGACGTGTGGGTCGAAGAAGCCGGGGAAGGCGTGAAGGCCTTCGGCGTCGATGACTTCGGCCCCGTCCGAGTCGGCTGCCCCCGGCGGGGCCAGCTCGGCGATGCGCCCGTCGCGGATCACGACGTCGTGGGCGGCGTCGATCCCGGCGACGGGGTCGAGCACGGTGGCGGCGCGCAGAACGAGGTTCGCGCCCTCGCCGGAGCGCATGTCGAGCGCCTCCGCGAGGCTCACGCCGGTTGCCCTATGGGAGTTGGCGACGGTCGCTCGGCGGCGTCCTCACCCTCTGCGGGCGCGGGCCGCTCGCTGCCGGCCAGCAGCTCGTAGAGGATCGCCATCCGCACCACCAGGCCGGAGGCGACCTGCTCGGCGATCAGCGATTGCGGCGAGTCGATCGCCTCGGCCGAAAGCTCAACCCCGCGGTTCACCGGGCCGGGATGCATCAGCAGCTGGCGAGGGCCGAGCCGGCGCGAGTCGATCTGAAAGTGGGTCGCGTACTCGCGCAGCGAAGGGACGAAGCTCTCTCTCATCCGCTCGTGCTGCATCCGCAGCGCGTAGACGACGTCGGCCTCGCCGAGACGGTCGAGCGAGTTGGCCACTTCGCATCCCAGCTCTTCGATCCCGCGCGGGATCAGCGTCGGCGGGCCGCAAACGGTCACCTCGGCGCCCATCTCGCGGAAGGCGATCAGGTTGGAGCGGGCGACGCGGCTATGAAGGACGTCGCCGACGATCCAGATCCGTCTCCCATCGAGGGTGTCGAGGCGGCGGCGCAGGGTGTAGACGTCGAGCAGCGCCTGGCTCGGGTGTTCGTGCTTGCCGTCGCCGGCGTTGACGACGGCGGCCTCGGTCCAACCGGCGACGAGCTGGGCTGCGCCCGCATATGGATGGCGGATGACGATCGCCGCCGGGTCGTAGGCGGAGAGGGTCGCGACCGTGTCCTTCAGCGACTCCCCCTTGTCGACCGAGGAACCGGCGGCCTTGACCGAGATGAGATCGGCGGAGAGTCGCTTCGCCGCCAGCTCGAAGGAGGAGCTGGTGCGGGTGCTCGACTCGTAGAAAAGGGTGACGACGGTGCGCCCGCGCAGGGTCGGCACTTTTTTGATGTCGCGGCGGCCGACCTCGGCGAAGCTCTCGGCGCGATCAAGGATCGCCTCGATCTCCTCGCGAGAGAGCTGGTCCACCCCCAGCAAATGCCTCATACCGGCACCTCCGCCGGCTCGGTGATCGTCACCTGGTCCACCTCGTCCGCCTCCTCCAGTCGCACGTTGACCCGCTCTCCGCGCGCGGTCGGCAGGTTCTTGCCGACGTAGTCGGGGCGAATCGGCAGCTCGCGGTGGCCGCGGTCGCAGAGGACGGCCAGCTGCACCCGCTCGGGGCGACCGTAGTCGAAGAGCGCGTCGATCGCGGCGCGCACGGTGCGGCCGGTGAAGAGCACGTCGTCGACGAGGACCACCGTGCGCCCCGCAAGGTCGAAGTCGATGTGGGAGGCGTGGACGACGGGCTGGGCGCCGGGGGCCTTGGCGCCGACGTCGTCGCGGTAGAAGGAGATGTCGACATCGCCGATCGGCACCTCGGCGCCGGTCAGCTCGGCGATCAGTGAGTGCAAGCGACGGGCGATCAGGGCGCCGCGAGTGTGGATCCCGACGATCGCGAGGGCCTCAGGCGAGGGATTCTTCTCGGCGATCTCGTGGGCGATCCGCTTCAGCGTCCGCCGCAGGTCATCGTGCTCCAGCACGACCTTCTCACTCACTTTTCGCTTCCTTCCTGGTCTCTCGGGACCGGGTTAAAGGACGGCCCTGAGGCTAGCAGGGCTCACGGCGCTCGCGGGCCCCGTTGGGGACGAGAACCGGTTCTCCCCGTTCCGGGAAGGGGATCTCGATCAGGTCGAAGTCGCGCGGGGCTACAGTCGGCTCGAAGACGTCGCGGGCCTCATCCAGAACCTGGCCGACGTGATAGCGAGATGAGATGTGAACCAAGGCGAGGAGCTTGACGTGGGCCTCCCTGGCGACGGCGGCGGCTTGGCCGACCGTCGAGTGGGCGGTCTCGACGGCTCGCTGGGCCTCTTCCTCGGAGAAGCTCGCGTCGTGGATGAGGAGATCGGCGTCGGCGGCCGCCGCGACGGTGGCGTGACTGGGAGCCGTATCCCCGCTGATGACCACGGTGCGGCCAGGTCGAGATTCGCCGATCACGTTTTCGGGGCGAACCGGTCCAGAGGCGCCTTCGACGCTCTCCCCTCGTTGAAGCGCCGCAAAGGCCGGGCCCTCCGGAACGCCGAGTCGCTGTGCCGCCTCCAGGTCGAAGCGGCCAGGGCGGTCTTCCTCGACCAGGGCGTAGCCGTTGGCGCGCACGCTGTGCTCAACCCCGAAAGCGCGGACCTCAGCGTCCTCGAGCGGAACCGAGTCGCCGGGATCCAGTTCGATCAATTCCAGCGGGTAGCCGGTCCTGCCGACGATCCGCGAGAGGGTCTTGAACAGGTCCCGCAGGCCACGCGGCCCGTAGATCCGCAGCGGCGCCTGCCGGTCGGTCAGCTCCCAGGTCTTCAGCAGCCCGGGCAGCCCGAGGATGTGGTCGGCGTGGAAGTGGGTGAGGAAGATGTCGTCCACCTGGACCAGCCCCAGCGAACGCTGCATCTGGCGCTGTGTTCCCTCGCCACAGTCGAACATCAGCCGCTCCCCTCCGCGCGCGACGAGCAGGCTGGCGGTACTGCGCCGCGCCGAAGGCACAGCGCCGCCCGTGCCGAGAAACGTCACCGAGAGGTCCATGGGTTGCGAGCCTACGCGACACTGAGAGCATCGTCCGACTGCCGTTCGGCTGTCTTCGCAATCTCGCGAAGCGAATCGATCGTCCAGCGGTCGATCTCATAGTTTTCGGCAAATCGAATCCGCTGCCTCTGATTGTTGCGCGGCGGTTCCAGGCGCAACCTGCCTTCAAATTCAGCTACCGCGTCGATGGGGACTAAGTAGACAGCCTGGCTCGGGGGGAAGTACACGCCAAAGATGTCGGCAAGGCCGAGATAGGACTGCGGGCCACGACCGTGGTCGGTAGACCGACAGTTGAAGACCATGCAGCCGCGCACCGGCCACGCTGTCTTGCACTGAACACGCAGGAATGTAGGCCCAGCGATGTGGACAACCAGATCGTAGGGTTGCCCCTCACCAAACGGAATGAGCACTTCTAGTTTCCGGCGAGTCAGAGCAGCCAGCACCATTGCCTCGGCCACATTTCCGCTTCCGGGACGTCCCATTGCGCAACTTTATGTCTGCGGTCGGACAGAACATATGTTCGCTTATACGCAAACTCCGCCAACAAACTAAGCTGCCTGACGAGCGCCCGTAGCTCAGCTGGATAGAGCGTTCGCCTCCGGAGCGAAAGGCCGCAGGTTCGAATCCTGCCGGGCGCGTCAACCCACAGGCTGCATAAACATCACGCGCAACGCATCACTCAGCGAATCTAATCGGTCTCTATCCATCAGACTGCTGCGTGAGGATCCCGCGATAAGTTCGACCGGACTCGCGACTGTCCCAAGCTGCTCGAATATGGCTCTCTACAAGCAAACAATCTTCTGCAACGGTTGACGGCCACAGATTAGGGCTGTATTCCTCGATGCGCAAAATATGGTCCACATCGAAAATCCGACCCGTCCCTTTGGCCTTGACAAGTGCAACCGGCTTGTCTTCCGCAATACGCATGCCGAGTTCGAACAGAACATTGGGGTTGTGCTCCGTTAAGTCCGCCAGAACAAGGTCAGCCTCAAGCAACTCATTAATAATGGTTGATTGGATCACATCACTTCCTTGACGCTGCGCAGTCCGAACTTGCAGGCCCGCCGAGGTAATAGCTGGAATGAAAAAACTGCTAAGCACTTCAGCGAAGAAGCCTGTGGGATAGCGATCTTCATTATGTTCCACAAAGGGCATAATCACGAAACAGACCGGAGCATCCCCATCACTCTCGATGGGACGAGCAATCGTTTCGGCTGGACTCTCTTCTGTCGCATCCCCTCTTATATCCCTTTTAGCTGATGCGCTCAGCTTGTCCCCTATACCGGTGAAGCGACTGTTTTTGTTGAGGAGTTCAACAAATTCATCCTGAACAGCTGGGTCGAGTCCAAATTGGGTATAGAGAGTGTTTTCTCGATACTGCTTCTCAGGGAGATTATTACCCTTGTAATGCTCAAGGACACTACGAAACGATGGCACTGAAAGAAATGCATCGCGAAGTGCTTCGCGCTCCATCTCCGCAGAGCTTGGATAGACAGCACGTCGGCCAAGATCTGTGAGAGAGACTTCAGCCGAACGGCTTGTGCCGTCGGTGAGCCCATATTGCTTTGCGGCAGAGGTCAGGTAAAAGAAGTTGCCACTCTTCGCGCCAATCGATAGGGCTTTTGCTATCTCTGAAACCGGCCAGGGATTCCCTCCGTTATGGTCGCGAAGTGCGCGGGGAACCCGCAACGCCTGTTCAAGGGTGCGCCGAGGGAAAGGACGTGAAGGTGAAGAACTTTTCGTCATCGGATGGCCATGGTACTGCTGGCTTCGGCTGTATTACGCAGCATCAATACTCAAAGGTCGGACCTCACTACGCCAACTACAAAAAAGCGATCTAATGGGCTGATGGAAGCGGGCAGAGAAACTCGCCCGCCGCGGGGGGCGCTCGTCGTTATCGCCATTGGGCTGATCGGGTGCGTCGCGGCGGCGCTGCTGAGCACGGACAAGCCGCTGAGCGCGGCGCAGTTGACCTGGGACGAGAGGGCGCCGCTGCCCGATTCCAAGCCGGTGGCGATCCCCGGTGGAGGAACGATGCGGATCGAGCAGGCCGGGTTGCGAGCCACCGCGCCCAACGCCGGTGGCTACAGCCTCTACCGCGTCACCGGTGTGCTGAGCATCGGCACCGGAGCCCGCGTGGGGCAGGGACGGGTGCGGTGCATAACGCGGGTTCCGACGCGGACGATCGTCGCCCACACGACGAATCAGCGGGCTTCCTATCCGCGTCCCAGCGACGCCCTGATCAGACAAGGCGTCCCCGACACCTCGCTGGTCGAATTCAACGCCCAGAACAGCGACCTCGCCGTCGTCGACTTCGAGGATGCCTTCGACCGCTACACCGGCAAAACGGACATCACGGTCGAGTGGACTCCTTTCCGCCCTGGACAGCAGGGGTGGGACTGGGGACTGCCCAGCGGCCGCCCGGGCAAGCCGCTGACCCTCGGCTTCGGCTCGATCTGGCGCACGACGGCAACCCCCACCGCAAGAATCGCCTGCACGGTCAAGACTGAGGCCGGGACCGCGACGACCCGGACCGCCGGCTCCCTCTAGCAAGGTGAAACGCATACGACAGGCGATAGCTGTCGTATGCGTTTCACCTCAAGGGGGTTAGGGGGCGACGAGGAGTTTGGGGCCCTCTTCCATCCCTTTGCCGACCTTGTTCAGCTTCGGGTTGGCCGGGGCACTTTGCATTCGAGACGCCGGCAGCGTCGCGCACATCGCCACCGCCTCCTCCAGCTCCAGGTCGGGACGCAACCAAGCGGCTTCGGCCTCCTTGTTGGGGAGGATCGCCGGCATCCTGTCGTGGACCTTGGCGACCAGCTCGTTGGGCGTCGTGGTGACGATCGTGCAGCTGTAGAGCCAGCCGTCGTCGAAGCCGCGGTCCTCGGGGTCTTCCCACTCCTTGCGGGTGCAGATGCCGGCGAAGGCGAAGGGCTCGCCGCCGTCCACGGTGAAGCGCCAGGGCTGGCGCGGCTGCTTCGGGTCCTCCGCCCTCATCCACTCGTAGAAGCCGTCGGCGACGATCAGGCAGCGGTGGCGGAACTTGCCGACCAGCGGCGCGTAGGCGCGGCTGGAGGTGAGGTTCTCGGCTTTCGCGTTGATCATCCGGTAGCCGACTCTGAGGTCCTTGGCCCAGCGCGGCACCAGGCCCCAGCGCATCAGCCGCGCCTCGCGCTCTCCCTGCGCCGCCTCCTCGGGGTCGGGAGAGGAGCGCACTGTCAGCACCTCCTGGGTTGGGGCGACGTTGAAACGCCCCAACCCCGTCGCGGATCTTCTCGCGCGCTCCTTCGACGGCGGCGGCACCTGGCCGCCCGCGGTCCGCTCCAGCGCCTTCTCCAGCTCGACCTGGAATCGGTCGGCGACGTCTCTCGTATTTCTCGTCGTGACCGTGAACCGCCCGCACATGACTAGGGCCTCGCCTCCGGGTTGTCGCGGTACCACTCGAGGGTACGGCGCAAGCCGTCGCGCAGCTCGACCTGCGGTTGCCAGCCGGTCAGCCCGCGCAGCTTGGCCGAGTCGACGAACTGGCGGTCGATCTCGCCGGCCGGGTTGCCGGTGCCGCGGATGTCGGGCTCGACGCCGGTGCCGGCGAGGCGGGCGATCGTGGCGACCACCTCGAGGACGCTGTAGGGACGCTCCCCCCCGGCGTTGAACGCCTCGCCGCGGACGGCGTCAGAGTCGAGATGGTCGGCGATCGCCAGGTAGGCGGCGACGGCGTCCTCGACGTAGAGGAGGTCGCGGACCGGGGAGCCGTCGGAGCGGAGCACCGGTGCGCGGCCCTCGATCGCCGCACAGGCGGCCTCGGGAAC
>Ga0247754_1000053_pt1 | contig 12051 bp, 25 predicted proteins | sample UWRJS184509B5_FD_181015 | JGI IMG/M metagenome (GOLD analysis project Ga0247754, IMG submission 181015) | Soil microbial communities from Arlington Agricultural Research Station in Wisconsin, United States - UWRJ-S184-509B-5 | ecosystem: Environmental > Terrestrial > Soil > Agricultural land... | reverse complement strand
TCGGCCCCCGCGTCGTGGCATTACGCCATTGCGGATCGTGCGCGGGTCGGGAAGTCACCCAACTTTCGGGTCATTTCACCCAACCCGGCCACGGGCAACCGCTGCCGTCCCCGCTCGCCGCAACGCAAGATGGGACCCTCACGAAGCAACTCACCCGAGCAAACAAGTCGCAGGGGTCGAGCGGTTCGAGTAGCGGCGCCCGTGCCGGGAAGAGTGCCGCGCGCGAGGACCACTCGCGCGCGGTGACAAGCCCGCAGAGATGGAGACCTCCGGGCCTATCGACGAACGAGCGCCGCCGGGCTTCGACGGACAATCCCCAAGAGCCCGGATCCCCCCAACGGCGCTCGCAATCTTTGCCCAGTCAGTCGATCTCGGGCGCGGGCTTGAACCCGCCTGCCAGCGAGGCAATCGACGCGCGAATCTTTTCGATCCGCTCCTCGATGTTGGCCCGCTGGAGCCAGCTTCCATTGATGGACCCGCCGCCTTGGCTCATGTCTTCGCACTGAGTGAGCCGGCGTGGTCCCGAACGAACGTAACAGTCGTCGAAGTCGCAGTTCGCGAGCGCCATCCCGATAGCCGATGCCTTGCCGGGCATCAACCCCAGGACCGCAACGATAGCCAGGAGCGCAATGATGGTTCTCATTTCCGCTTCCTCTCGATCCGTTCCGTGAATTGGGTTCCATTGGTCAGGACGACCAGGATGGAATCAGGAGCCGCACCACCCCGCACAACAGCGACGTACGAGCACTCACCGGGCAGCCACTTGTCCGGCATGAGGAGTGCCTTCCACAACGTATCGGCGGGCGGTGCGATCAGGAAACGCACGCGCCCCGCCTGCGCGCGCTCGCCGTCGAGCCCGATCACCGTGTCCTGGTAGCCGGGGCCGTTGCCGTCGGGGCCCGCATAGCCCGCCTGGAGTGCGAGCCGCGCCAGCTCGGGCTGCGACTGTTCAAACGAGTACGGCGTGCGGTTGTCCCGCTTGTAGAGCCGATCCGAGTAGTGCCATCTGGAAAGCGAAGCGGGCTCAGCAGAGTGGACGGGGGCGCAGATAAGGGTAGCGCACACGAGCGCGATTGCTGCCATGATCCCGAGGAAGACCCACTCGCGCGCGGAGGTAGGCCATTCGTGCGTGCGCGGCGCGTGTTCGCCAAGGCCAGCGCCCTCGATGATGCGATGCTCTTCGGCGCGGCGGATGGCCTGGCAGTGCGGGCAGGTCGCGGACTCGTCGCGGCTCATGCGGCATTCTCCTTCGGCTGGTAGTGCGCCGCGTGCTGGCAGTCCTCCCCGCGCTCTGCCGATGGCCCGCCGCCATGGGTCGCGTCATGTCCTCCGCTGTTCGCGATCTTGACTTGCCCGCACCCGCAGTCGGGGCAGCAGCGGGCGAGCATGCGGCGCCATCCGGTGAAATGCTCGATCCAGCGATGCCCGCGCCGGCGGCAGTGGTAGCCGGCGATCCAGGCGATCAAGCGGGCGCGAGTCATGGCCGCAGGATTTCCGGCAAGAGGTGCGCCGACTCATCCTCGACGGCCGCGCGCAGCACGGCAATCAGCTCGGCGGCGTGGTCCATGAGATGCTGCGCCGCGTCACGCTCGGCCCGCGACCCGAAGAACCCTTCGATCTCAAGCCCCCACTGGCCGGGCTCGTCGCGATTTGGGGCGGCTGTTACCGTGAACTCGATGCCCGAATCGAATCGCACCGTGGCCTCGATCTTCGAGTGCATCTCGGTGATCACGAAAGGCGCGGTGCTCATGGCTTCCCCCAGCCGGAGACCGGCGAACAGAAGGGGCACTTGCCCGCCTTGAGATTGGCGCCGCACCCGTTGCACGCGAGCCCGCGTTGGACGAGATCGTCCAGCGAGATCCCGGCGGCGGCGAACACGGCCGCGCGCTTGGCCCGCTCGCGAGCGCGGGTGTAGGCGCTCGCGGTTGCATGGTCATCGGTCGCGCGCGCCATCGCCCGGAGATCAGCGAGCGGGAGCGAGATCGTCGGGATCGCGGGCACCGGGGCGGCTTGGCCGGGGATGCGGGGGCTCATGACGCGCTCCCGTCGAGCGGTGGTGACAGTTGCTCGTGATCGTGCAACCGCTGCTCGAGCTCATGAAGCCGGTGGCCTTGATGCTCCAATTCGCGCAAGACGGCCTTCAGGGCATACACGACCCCCATGGGCGCCATGGAATCGTCTTGGTTCAGCGCAGCGATGATGCTAGCGAGTGCGGCCGTGTTTCCAGTCATGGCTACGAATCCTCTCGCGGCATCCAGGGGCCGTCATCGCGGCGCGAGTCGCACCGGAAGTCGTGGTCGTCGTCACTGATGTTCATCTTGGGTGCGAATGGACCCTGGAGACGATGGCCAAGCGACGAAAACGGGCACGTCCCCATCACCCGATGGATCGTGCAGTAGTCGATGCCTCCGAAGGAGAGCATCGGCACAATGACGCACGGCACCCCGGACTCACGGGCCTTCAATATTTCCTGGGCGCGCCGCTCGTTCTGATTCTTGGCCGCTTGCTCGAATTCGTTGCGGGTCATCGGTCTCTCCGGTCTCGGCGCGACCCCATGCCGCGCACACCCTTATTCCATTGCGAGGGCCGTGCCAGCCTAGTCGACAACCTAACCGCCGTCGCCACAATGGCTTGGGTCAAATTGCCAGCCATCCAGTCGACACCACCCGTGCGCCCTGCCCGTGCACCCCTTGCACCCTGCCACGAATCAGAGCTTAGCAGGGCTAGGCGGAAAACGCAACAGAAAACGCTCGGCCTATGTCTCATAATGGTATCGCTTTGTACAATCGCTCGCCAAAACGCTTGCCAATCGCTGCCGGTTCTGGTAGGCTCTTCTTGGTCGGGGTGGGGCGGGAAAAGCGGCTTGCAAGCCTCGCGGGGGGAGGGCAGGCCGTTCCGAGACCGTGCCGCCCCGGCCATCCCTACCATGGGCCCATGGCCCCATGGCCCCATCCCCTTGCACCAGGAGTGACACCCGATGGCCGCACCTACGAATCCGCCGCCCCAGCCCGACGAGCCCTACGACCCGACGACCGGTGAAGTCGTGGAATACAGCGAGGCGGTGGCCCGCTCGCTCCCGGTACAGCTTGGGCTTGTCCGGGCGGGGAGTCCGGCCCAGCTCGTGAAGCAGGCGGCCGAAGTGGCGAGCGCCTTGGCCGGGATCATCCAGCAGCGCGAGCTCTACAAGCAGATCGGGCCACGGAAACACGTCATGGTCGAAGGATGGACGACCTGCGCCGCGATGATGGGGTGCATGGCGCGCGAGCTCTCGAACGAGGAGGACCACGGGGTCTATACCGCCGTGGTCGAGCTCGTGCGGATGAGTGACGGCATGGTGCTCACCCGCGCCTCGGCCGAGTGCGGGGAGGAGGAGCCCTGGTGCGATCGGCCCTTCTACCAGCGCCGCTCGATGGCGACCACGCGGGCGACGGGGAAGGCCTGCCGGCTCGCGTTCTCGTGGGTGATGGTGCTCGCGGGCTACGAAGCCACCCCGAGCGAGGAGATGGACGGGGTCGGCGTCGACTACCACGGCACCGAGGAGAGCGGCAGCGGGCGGTCGCGCACGCGGCAATCCAAGGCCGATGCCTTCCTCGCCGACAAGCCCGACTTGGCCGCAGCGCTCAAGGTCGAGCACCCAACGATTCAGGACATTGCGGGGAAGCTCGAGCGGTACGGATTGATCTCCGAGAAGCAGATCAAGTTCGTCATGGACTTGGCCCGCGAGCACGGCCAGAACCAGCGCGCGGCCGAGCTCGAGGAGGGGGGCGCCACCTACGAGGACGAGCCCTACGCGACGGGGTTCGGAGAAGCGGCCCAAGCGCAAGCCGCAGGTTTCACTCCCCCGGCGCAGCCCTTCGCGATCACGCCGGCCGAGTCCGTGCAAGTGCACGAGCTCGTGCGGAAGTCGGGCGGGGCGGTCTACCGGAAGGGTGACGAGCGGACGGGGCCGAAGCACGTGAAGCTACCGCAGGAATTGGTGGACGAGCTCGGACCGGGATATGGGACCGACTTCGCCATCCAATCGCTCACGCGGGAGAAATGGGATTACCTGGTCCAAGTGCTGATGGAATATGCGCGGGTCGCGAGTCCAGCGGCCGGTGGGACGGGGGCCGCTGGCGGAATGGATTCCGCTGGCTCGGGTGCGGGGAGCACGGCCGCGAAGGGGGAGTCCAGGATTCCCCCCGCTGCGTCGGGCTCGACACCTCGAGCCAAGGCGGCCCCCCAGCCTTCCCCGCAACCGAAGCCCGTGACCCCGATCCAGCCGATCACAGAGGAGCCGCCCTTTTGATGGCCGCCTACGTCTGCACCTACCATCCCGAGCGCGGCGAGATGGACGAGTATTGCCCGCTCTGCATCCAGGAGCACGAACAGCGCAGAGATGCCGAGAGCATGACGGGCGACGAGCGGGCGGCCGAATTGCATCGGCTCTGTACGGGCAAGCTCTCGCGGCCCTTCGACATGATCCACAAGCGGATTGAGGAGCTTGTTGGCCGCCCCGTATGGACGCATGAGATCGGGCTCCGGATGGAAGGGCTCATCGAGGAAGCGCGGAGCCGGCCGCGGGACACGCCGATCAGTGGCGACGAGATTCGGGACAAGGTGATCGGCTCGATCCCTCCGGATAAGCCGGTGATCGTGATTCAAGCCCGACCGCAGGGAAGCGGATCGGAGGATCCCCACATCCAGGAGGAGTGACCCTGATGCGAGAGACTGCGCGAACCCAGCGCCGCGCGACCAAGATCAATGAGCGGGTCGTGCGCCTGGTGCGCGACGAGCCGGACTCGACGTACCGGCTGCTCGTGCTGACCCTGATCGAGAACCGCCAGCACTTGTTCCCGACGATCCGGCCCTCGCTCGTCGCGGTCGAGCCGGAGGAGATCACCCGTACCGAGGAGCCCGTGGCATGAAGCGTCTTCGCTGCCTGATTCGCGGGCATCGCTGGGGTGCGGATGCCTTGCACTATGGAATGCTCTACGCGCGGTGCTGTCCGAAGTGCGGATGCGGTCGGGTCGTCGGCTTCACTAAGGGCGACATCTACGGCAACGGCCCGCCGTTCGTGGTGCCCGGCAAGGCTTGCCATCACGCGCTGGAGAGAGACTGCGTGCCAGAGTCGGCCAAGCGCATCCCCTACCACCGAGGCATCCTTCCATGAGCCTGGATGACGAGCTCGCGGCGATCGAGGTCGCCGTGGCGGCAACCGATCTGGTTTGGCGCAAGCGCGCCCGGGAGATGATCGTGCGCGCGGTGGTCCAAGCCCAGATTGACAATGATGAGCTACGGCAGGAGCCGGGGAGACACTTGCAATCCTACCGGGACGCATTGAGGCAAGCAGCCGAAGCCATCGCTGACCGATTGCTGGCGTCCGTGGATAAGCCGGGGGCAGGCGGTGGAGCGAATCCGCTACCCTGACGGCGGTTACGGTGGCATAGTGCGTCCAAGAAATAGCGAGGGCGGGTCTCCCTGCGAGGATCCCGCCCTCGACCCCTTCCGGAGGAAAGGGCCCACTTGGACGAGCCTACCACGCCCGCCCCGAAGCGCAAGCGCAATGCACGCGCCGGCAAGCCGCCTGCCTTTTCCTTCTTCGCCGCCGACTGGCTCGCCGACAAGGAAGTCCGGAAGATGAGCCCGGCCGAACGGGGGCTCTATATCGACCTCCTAGCCTACTCCTGGCGCGAGCATGGGCTCGACGCCGACCCCGAAGAGAACCGCCGGCTACTCAACCTCCGCCGTGGTCCGATGTGGATTCGTGCATGGCAGCGAATCAGCGCGCGTTTCTCTACGGAGCTGGTCTGCGGTTGCGGAGAAATTCACGCGAGCAGGATGTTCAACGAGCGGCTAGAGAAGGAACGCAAGGCCCAGCGCGAGTTTGCAGACGAACAGAAGGCTAGGGCTGCCATGCGCTGGCATGACTCCGGCATCCATCCGGCATTGCCGGAAGCATCCCGAAGCCATGCTCTGCTCTCTGCGCCTTCGCCTGCGGGGAGGGAGGGCGGGGTTCCGAGCAGAGATGGAGAACCTAGACAGACCGAAGCATTGCCCGTCGATTCGACGGGCCCGCCCACGCGCAAGCGCCGTTCGGGTCCGTTGAGTGGGGAGCCAGATGCCTTCACCCGCTTCTACCAGACCTATCCGCTCAAGGAGGATCGACGGGGCGCGCTGGTCGCGTGGAAGCGGATTGACCCCGATTCGGAATTAGCCGAGACCATCATTGCGAGCGTCGAGGCCTGGAAACAATCTCGCCGATGGCGCGAAGGCGTGATCCTTCACCCCAAGCGCTTTCTGGATCAACGCCGATGGGAATCCATTCCGCCATCCGCTGGCGACGGGCAGGATGCGTGGGACAAATGGATGGACAAGAAACGGAGGGACACCCGGTGAGCTACATCGATGAGCTTCGCCATCCAAAATGGCAGAAGATGCGCCTTCAAATTCTTGAGCGCGACGGATTCTCATGCACTCAATGCGGGGATACGGAGGAGACGCTGGATGTTGATCACTCGTATTATGAGCGCGGATTAAAACCATGGGAGTACCCACCTGAATCACTCCATACTCTTTGCCGTACCTGTCATGAAGAAGTTGGTCAATGGCGTATCGTGATCAAAGAACTACTTAAGCTCGTCTGCCCCGCAGCTTATTCCGACGTCGCCGGATTCCTTGTCGCTTTGCTAGTCGCGCGAGGATATGTTCCGAAGTGCAATTTTAACGACACTCTCGTCGATGGCATGGCCTGCTACTTTGGCGTGCAAGCGCAAGATGTCTATTCCGTTTTGCGACATCACGAGACAAATAGCCACCTCGCTACGGATCAGCTCGTCGATGCGCATGTTGATTCGTTGCGCATGATGAGCGAGGCAATCTACTCGGCCGGCGTGCGGACGTTGAGAACCGAATGGGCAGCGAGACAAGTGTCATGAACCCCGAGCAATACCGTGACGAGCTCCAGCGACTCGTGGTCGGACTCGCCACCAAACCGCCGACCGTCGAGCAGATCGACGCAATCTACGAAACCGTGGTCAAGGCGCGTGGTCTCGCCCCGGCCGAGTGGAGCTACGTCATCAACCTAGCCTTGGCCGCCGGGCGGTGGCCGTCGGTCGAGGCATGGGACAAGTTCTGCGATCGGGCTCGAGCGGAAGTCCGCCGATCGGCACCTCCGCCATTCGCGCTCCCGGATAGGATCCCGGACGGGGCGCCCGATCGGGAGTATGCCCAAGCTTGGCTGGACCTCGCGAAGGCGCTCTTCCGGGGCAAGATCACGAAGCGCCAAGCGGCCGACCAACTCATCGACCTGGCCGACCGGTTCCCCGCCATGGCCGATGCGCTCGTCCGTGAGGCGGCGTGGTTCGCAGACCAAGCCTCCCTCGCGGAGCTACCGCCAGCGAGCGGATCCCTAGCGCCATTGAGCGCAGGGGCCCTCCCGCCGGCCCAAGCACGGGTGCCGCAGGAAAGTCTCGTCCTGGGGGCCGTACGGCATTCCGACCCAGCCGTCGAATTATCCGCGACACCGGAGCCGACTGCGGATATTGTCCCCGGTGGAGAAGCCACCCGAGAGGAGCCCGACGACGATGCCAACCCCTTCTGAGCCGGCCGTGCTGGCGCTCGAGCCGATCTGCCACCGGGCGGGCACCCGGATCGTCTACGACACGGCCCGGCCCGGGGGGCTCGCCTGGGCCTACCCGACGAGCTTTGATCTTGCGCTGATCGAGCGTGTCTGCAATCGACTCCAGGAAAGGAAGGTCCCTTGGGTCTGGCCGATGACCGCGTGCGCCCGCACGATCTTCCGGCTCGCTGTCTACATGCAGCCCGGCATCGAGCGGATCGAGGAAGCGGGCGGAGTCGAGCACCACGCCTTGGACGATGCGCGCCAGCAGTGCAAGTGGGTAGCGCAGTATGTGCAGGTGATCCGCCAGCAGAGCCGATTCCTTGGTGCGGCGCCATGAGCCGGTACGCCGCCGGCTTACTGGCGATCTTCTGGGGCGGGTACCTGCTCGGCTACGGCACGCGCCGCTTCGGCTACCCCGCAGGGTCTGGCTTCGTGTCCGGCGGCTTTGGGGTGGTGCTCGGGGTCTGGCTCGCCTTTCTCCTGGGGCTCATGCCATGAGCCGGGCGATCCTGGGGCTAGACCCCGGCATGGACGGCGCCGCGGTTCTCCTCCGCCCCGGCGATGCCCAGCGCCTAGCACGCCCCGCCGGCACGCCGGGCATGGTGATCTATCCCGAGCCCGTGCTCTTCCGCGACTACACGATCCCGGCTCCAAGCTGTGGCAAGCAGTGGGATCACGGCCGCCTCTACACCGCGCTTTTCGCGATCAGCGCCAAGCTACCCATCGACGAGCCGATCACCGTGGTTCTCGAATCACCGCGCGCGCAGCCGGGGGCCGCGTCTTCCTCGCTCTCGATCGGCGTGAGCTACGGGATCTTGCTCGGCATGATCGCCGCTCTCGGCTGGGAGCTCGTCCGCGTGCAGCCGTCCGTCTGGCATCGGGCACTCTTCGGCAAGAACGCGGCTGGCGATCCCAAGGCGCGGGCAGCGGCCTACGTGCGCGACCGCCTGCCGCAACTCGACACGACGTGCATGGGGCGATTCAAGAAGCCGCACGGGGGCGTGATCGACGCGGCGTGTCTCGCCTTGTACGGCCGCGAGAAAATGGGGGACCGATGAGCACTCTCATCGCCGGCTGGGTAGACCACGTCGAACTCTATCCGATCGCCATGCCGGACGATTTGGGGACATGGAACGCCAACGTCCGCCTTACGCGAGAAGATTTCGAGCGCGTGCGACTCGCGTTCCGCGAGTTCGCCGAGGCCCAGCGGATTCTCTACGAAGCCGAGCGCGGCGTCGACGAATCCGAGGGGCGGGTTGTCGGCGTTCCGGACGCTTCGGTTGGGCAGGAGTTTGACGATGCCGCAGCGAAAATGGCTGGTTGGCTGGATCGCGCCGGAAAAGGAAGCGGGTGATGGGCCATGCGAGTTGACGTCGAGCGCGACTACCTGCACCACCGCTACCAGATAATGGTCGTCATTCCCGATGACGAGCTCGTAGCGATGGACCCGACGGCCTACGAACTCGTCCCACGTTTGATCGACGTGACCCAGCCGCTGGCCGTCCGCGATATGGTGGCCATCCTCCAGATCGCCGCCGAGTGGCTTCAGCGCCACCCCGAAGCGGAGCACGGCTACGGGCAGGCCGATCCGCTGGTCGATCAAGAGGGCGTCGAGCTGACGAACGCGGAGGCCGAGGAAATCGTTGCGTCATCGCTGCCGGCACCGTTCACCTTCGCCGAAGATCCACCACGGAAAGAGACCTGGCTCGACAGATGGCTCAAGCGGCGCGCAGCAAAGGGGCCGAAGTGACGCACGCAACATTCTCGGCTGTCATGATGGCACTCTCGCGCGAGCTGCGGCAGATCATCACGATGATTCAGGTCTCGCTCATCTCGCTCAAGCTGGCGCACGTTATCGACTGGTCGTGGTGGCGCATCTGGTCGCCCACCTGGATTACCGCCAGCTTGGCCATCAGCGCCCTACTCGTGACGGCAATCGGTGTGTACATCTACCGCCTGGGAAAGTTTAGCGAGCAGCCATGAGCTACACGACAATCGACCGCTGGCTCGTCCACTGCGAGGCTTGCGGCTACCGCTGGGCCGTGAACGCGACCCAAGCCCCCACCGAGCACCACGGGACCTGCACGCCGACGGGTCAGCACACGTTCCGCCGCGGGCTCACGGTCGAGCGGATCATCCACCGCCGGCCCCGCCAAGGGCGCGAGCACTGCCGCATGGCCGAGCCGAAACAGATCCCGCCACCCTCTCGTAGCGATCGCGACGGGGCGTGCTCCTGGAACTGCCGCGGGTCGCAGTCGGCTACCTGCTACTGCCCCTGCGGCGGGGAGCACCACGCCACGACGTCGGTCGTCACGGTGCCGGATCCGGGCAGCGCCGATGCGATCATGGATCGGATCATCGCCAGCACCCCTGACCGCGAGATCGCGCGGAGAGCGAGGAAGAGCACATGAGCGCCGAACGCGACCTGGCTATCGCTCACGCGGTGATCGAGTGGCTGGAGCGGCCAGCCCATCGCATGAACGTGGGCGACATGCGCGCTATCATCGCGCAGGTGGATCGATTGCTCGGGGGTGATGATCGTGCTTCCGATGGGGAACAAAAAGCAGAAGCCGGCAACCTGGCACCAGCCTCGCCCGTTGTGCACCCAACACCCCCGAGCACTATCCGCATGGATGATCCGCGCTTTAAGGAATGGGCGAAGGAACTCGGTCCCGCCATCGTGACAGCGCAGGAAGCCCGCGCCAATGCGCTGGAGGAAGCGGCCAAGATCGTTGATGCCAGAGCGGAGTGGGTGAGCAGGCAAGCTATCGATAGCTGCCCGGAAACGTTTCTAGAGAATGTTGCTGCCGAGATTCGCGCGGCCAAATGAAAGGGCCCGGATCACTCCGGGCCCTCGTGCTTCTCCGCTCCGCTCATCCGCAGTTTGTTGCGCTCACCAGTACAATCCGACTTGCACCCCGAATTCGCCATCCCAGTCGTAGACCTCGTCATCATCTTCGACCCAGGTATCGCGCAGCGTGTAGCGCAATCCCGCATAGATCGGGTCCACGTCGAACTCGAATCCCGCCTCGACCCCGAGCGAGAGCTTGTCGGGCCCGGTCGGCACGGCGAGTACCACGGCTGCATGGACGTAGGTCGGCACCGATCCCAGATCACCGATACCGCCCTGATAGAGCCCGAGCTTGCCGTAGGCCGTACCATCCCACGGCACGACCTGGACCTCGGAGAGCACGTCATGGAGCGTGTACCCGAGCCCGAGCCAAAGCGGATCGAATTCGAACTCGACGCCCGCCGATACGCCGTTCGTCCATTGCGCGTTGCTTCCCGACGTGCGATCGGAATTGAACTCGACGTAGGGGTGCGTCTCGACGCCCCAAATCTCGTGCAATGGCCGCCCCCTGTCGTCCTCGTCCGCTTCCTTCGCCGTTCTCGTCTGGGCACCGCCGGCACCTGCCATGAGGAAGAGTGCCGCGAATGCGAGCATCAGTGGTCTACGCATGGTTCCCTCCACGTAAGCCCCGGCATCCATGCTGGGGCGCATTGACTAGCGACCGATCCGGCTAAAGGCCCAGTCTAAGAACCGCGCAAAGAACTGGGACCCGAGAAGGAGCCAGAGCCGTCCCGTTTCTTTCGCCGTCGCGATGACCGGTGCTGCGAGCGTCGAGTCCTGCGCCATCGCACGACCCACGAGCCCTACGGCAAAGAGCAAGGCGAGACCTACGGCCAACGCCTGGACCTTATCCCGACTCGCAATCGGCGGGACTCCCTTGGCCGTCGCCTTGACCGTATTGACGGCACCCGTCACGGCTGCGCGGGACCCCGCCAGGATGAGGAAGAGGATGAATCCCTCCTTGACTCCGGGGATTAGGGTCAGGTCCGTCGTCACGATCACATAGGCCGTCGCGACGGCGGCGATCACGGCGGCGAGGATTTCCCGCCAGAGTTGCGGCACCCATTGTTTCAGGACCGAGATCACCTGCGGGATCGCGAGCAGCATCCAGGCGGGGAAAAAGAGTAAGTCTTCCATCACCTATCCTTCCGCTGTTACGGGTTCTCCGGTTTCACATCTCTGCCTTCCGAAACAAGATCACATTCCCCCATTGTGAGTGCAACGCGTAGCCCTGGCCTTCTTGTCTCCACGCCGATTGAACGCCGGGCCCGAACTTGGGCCACCAGTCATCGAGAAGAATCCAGCGCGTGGCGAGTGACTTCGCAAGTACGACATCCCGCGCCACGGCATCATGCTCGTGACCACCGTCGATGAACACGAGATCGGGCGAGGCGTAGTTCAATCCCTCCATGACCTCTTGCGCGGTGAGGGTGTTCGCATCCCTGGACACGAATCGAAAGCGCGGCGCGTAGCGGCGCTCCATGCTCCGCGCGGCCTGGATCACGTGGTCATTCGTTGTCCAATCGACCGACAGGACGCGCTGCACTTCGGGCCGGAGACCGAGGAACATGCTTGCGGACGCCCCCGCGCCGAAGCC
>Ga0247754_1000052_pt1 | contig 12205 bp, 12 predicted proteins | sample UWRJS184509B5_FD_181015 | JGI IMG/M metagenome (GOLD analysis project Ga0247754, IMG submission 181015) | Soil microbial communities from Arlington Agricultural Research Station in Wisconsin, United States - UWRJ-S184-509B-5 | ecosystem: Environmental > Terrestrial > Soil > Agricultural land... | reverse complement strand
TCCTCCACCCGGACCCGCGCGAGGATGCCGTGGCGGGTGTTGGTCGAGCCGTCGGGCGCGGTGTAGTCCTGCGTCAGCGCCCAGAGCGCCGGCTCGGGATCGTCGATCAGCGCCCCTTCGGCCTTCCAAGCCGCAACCGTCTCCGCGGCCCGCGCATAGGGATCGCCCTCGCCTCTGCCGATCTCCTCGTAGGGCTGCGGCAGATCGACCTCGACCACGTTGAAGGGCGAGCGTCCCAACAGCTCCTCCCGCAAAGCGGCGTCGATCACGTCATAAGGCGGAGAAACAACGTCGGCCAGCGCCCCGACCTTCTCCAGGTCGTAGCGCAGAGAGTTGAGAGGTCGAACATCGGCCACGGCGGCGAAACCTAGCGGTTGCGCCCCGGTGAAACGCATTGACCATGAAATAGGCCACTTTTGCGTTTCACCATAGGCGGATCGGGTCGTAGACTGGCCTCGTTCGGGGCGTGGCGCAGCCTGGTAGCGCGCCGCCTTTGGGTGGCGGAGGTCCCCGGTTCAAATCCGGGCGCCCCGATTTTTAGCTCTCCAGTGCGGTTCATCACCGCAACGGATGTCCATGGACGCTTGTCGGGGTTGGGTGTGGCGAGCCGAGTGCCGATAGCGGGGACGGTATGAACAGGGGAGCAAACAATGTCGACCATCGGATCGAGCGGGTCATGTTCGAGACCGATCGGTATGTGATCGTCGGCGACGTGACTCTGCCGCCCGAGGGGTATCAGAGCCGGTTCTCGGACACGATGAACCGCGAGGACTTCGCCTTCATCCCGCTGGTCAACGTGGAGATCACCGACAGGGAAAGCGACACGGTCAGCGAGCGTCCGTTCATCATCGTGGGCAAGGCCCACGTGCAGGTTGCCTACCCCGCTTGAGGATCATGCGGTCGCGCTGCGGCGCCTGCCCTCGCCGGCGTAGGCCACCAGGTCGAAGAAGAAGGCGAGGACGACGATGAACCACTCGAAGCCGACAACGCCGTCGGAGGAGGCCCACATCGCCGCGTAGGCCAGCGTCGTCCAGGGCAGAAGGAAGAAGCCCAGAAGCGGGACGAACCAGTCCTCGAAGGCGCGGCTGAGCAGATCGGTGAAGAGCCACAGCACGAAGATCGCCAGCCGTGGCGAAATCAACGCGAGGAGTGCGACGAGGCAGCCGATGCGCCAAGTTACCCTGTTTACATGCTGGGAATCAAGAAGGCCCGAATACCGGCTCCGGACGAAGCGCTCCCCGGGCGCAGCGAGCCGGCCTTCGAAGTGCCCGAGCGCCACGCCGTCCTGAACAACCGGCTGAAGCCCCCCTTCCCAGTCGGGATCGAGGTTGCCTACTTCGCGCTCGGCTGCTTCTGGGGGGCGGAGCGGCTGTTCTGGGGGATCGACGGTGTCTACACGACGGCGGTCGGGTACATGAACGGGATCACGCCGAACCCGACCTACGAGGAGGTCTGCAGCGGCAGGACAGGTCACGCCGAGGCTGTCCTGGTGGCCTTCGATCCCGCGCGGGTCTCCTATGCCGACCTGCTCAAGGTCTTCTTCGAGGAGCACGACCCGACTCAGGGCATGCGCCAGGGCAACGACGTCGGCACGCAGTACCGCTCCGGCATCTATTTCGCCAACGACGCCCAAAAGGCAACCGCCGAGATGACCCTGCGCGCCTATGACGATGCCCTGCGCGCCGCCGGGCACGCGCCGGTCACTACCGAGGTCGAGCCCGCCGCCCCCTTCTACTACGCCGAGGACTACCACCAGCAGTACTTGCACAAGGTGCCGAACGGCTACTGCGGGCTGGCGGGCACGGGCGTCTCCTGCAGCATCCCGGCCCCCGCCCCCTAGCCCTCGCACCCGGCGCGGCGACTAGCATCCCGCGCCGGTGACCCCCTCCTTCGGCTCCTACATCGGCGGCTGCCTCGCCCTGGTCGGCATCCTCTCGGCGCTCGGGCTGGGCGGCTACTGGCTGCGGCGCTGGATCGTGCCCGAGTTCTCCGGCGCGCTGGCCCGCCTCGCCGACCTGACGATCGCCACCGCGCTGCTGATCCTCGCCCTGCAGCTGCTGGGGACGCTGAGCATCCTCACGCTCGGCTGGTCCGTCGTTGGCTGCATCGCGGTCGGCCTCGTCGCCGCCGCGATCGGCTGGCGCTTCGCGCCGAGTAGGGCTGAGGAGGTCGCGGCGCCGCGGGTGGGGAGAATCGCCTTCTGGATCGCGCTTGGCGTCGCCTCCTGGACCGTCGCCGAGTGGACGTTCCCGGCCCAGCTCAGCCTCGACCAGGGGATGTTCGGCGGTGACACCACCTGGTACCACATGCCCTTCTCCGGGCGGATCGCCCAGGACGCCTCGATCGTCCACCTCCACTTCACGGATCCGCTGCGGCTCGCGGCCTGGTTTTACCCCGGCAGCTCCGAGTTGGTCCACGCCGGCGGCATCGTCCTCTTCAAGAGCGACTGGCTCTCGCCGCTGATCAACCTGGGTTGGCTGGCGATCGCACTGGTCGCTTGCTGGTGCGTCGGCCGCCCCTACAAGGTCGGCCCGGCGACGCTGGTCGCGGGGGCGATCGTCCTCTCCGCGGGGGTGATGATCGAAACCCAGCCGGGGGAGGGGCGCAACGACATCATGGGCCTCGCTTTCCTGGTCGCCTTCGCCGCCTTCCTGATCAACGGCCACCAGCGCCGGGCGCCGGCCGAGGGCGCCGTGCAGGACGCGCCCGAGCGCGACGCGCCGTTGCTGGACAAGGGCCCGCTGGTTATGGCCGGGATCGCCGCCGGACTGGCAATTTCGGTGAAGCTGCCCCTGCTGGCCCCGGTGGGGGCGATCGCGGTGGGAATGATCTTGGTCAGCGGGCGCGGGCGGCGCTTGACGACAGCGGTGTTGATCGGCGTTCCCGCCTTCGTCGTCGGCGGGTACTGGTACGTGCGGGCGGCAATCCACTCGGGGGGCAACCCGATTCCGCAGATCGGATGGGGACCGCTGAGCCTGCCGAGGCCGGATCAGATGCCGCTCGACCCGCGACCGCGCTTCGCCGTCGCCGACTACCTGTTCGAGCCGACGATCTACCGCAAGTGGTTCTTCCCTCAGCTCGACAACGCGCTCGGCCCCCTCTTTCCGCTGATCCTGGTGATCGGGGTCGCCGCCGCGATCTACATCGCCTTTCGCTCCCGCAACCTGATCCTGCGGGTGCTCGCCGCCGCGGCCCTGCTGACCGCCGCCGTCTACATCGTCACGCCGCTGACCGCGGCCGGGCAGGAGGGCTCGCCGACCGGCTTCTTCACCAACACCCGCTACCTGATGCCCGGGTTGCTCCTCGCCATGGTGATGCTGCCGCTCGCGCGGCCGCTGCGCGCCCCCGACTCCCGCGCCTGGCAGACGCTGCTCTTCCTCACCGGAGTCTTCGTCGTCTCGGTGCTGGCGACGCCGCGCTGGTATCCCGGCTACATCGTCGGCACCGTCTTCCTCACCTTGGCGATCGTCTGGGCGCCGACCGCGTTGACGAGATTGCGCGGGCGGCGGGAGATCGGCCGGGGGGCGGTCGCGGCGGCGGTCGCCGCGATCGTCCTGCTCGCGGTCGTGCTCGGCCGCGCCCAAGAGGTCCAGTACTACAAGCACCACTACACGAGAACGACCCTCTTCCTGCAGGATGGCGGCCCTCGGGAGGCCTACGAGTTCGCCCACAACCAGCACGACAAGCGGATCGGCATCGCCGGCTCGGGGGAGATCTTCTTCGGCCAGTACGGCTTCTACGGCGCGAACCTGGACAACTACGTCCAGTACATCGGCGTGCCCGGGCCGAACGGCACCTACCGGCTGGCGACCGACTGCGCCACCTTCCGCGAGCGGGTCAACGCCGGCGACTACGACTACCTCGTTACCAGCCGCTTCACCGCCGACTCATTCGATTCCCCCTACTGGTACCGGGTCTACCACTGGCTGAATACCGACCCTTCGGTGAGAGAGATCCTCGCCGAGCCCGACATCACCCCCCAACCGGACTACGTCTTCAGGGTCGACGGCAAGCTCGACCCGGCCGCCTGTCCAAGTAGCTGAGCGGGTGGGCGGCGGTCAGACCGGCGCCAGGGCGTGATCGCGGATCAGCGAGGCAGAGCGCTCCGGCTGTTCCCACCAGAACATGTGGCCCGTGTCCTCGAGCAACTCCAGCCGGGCCGGCAGCAGGGAGGCGATCTCGTGACCGTTGACCGCGGGGAGCAGGCGGTCCTCGGTGCCATGGATGACCAATGTCGGGTTTGAGATCTGCCCGAGGCGGTCGCTCGTGTCGTGCGCCCCACAGGCGCGCATCTGCTGGACGATCACGGCCGCCGGCGCCGGCAGCGCCGTCGCCATCTCCTCGAACGCGGCGAAGCGGGAGTCGTCCTCGCGGAAGCCGGGGGAGAGGTTGATCTCCCACATCATCCGCCGCACCCGCTCGGGATCTCTAGCGGCGAATGTCGCGCCGAGGCGTTGGAGGTCCTCAGGGTCCATCAGCTTGCCCTCCGGGCCACCGCAGTAGGTGGCGCCGAGGGTGAGCGTGCGGATCCGGCCGGGGTGGGCGAGGGCCAGCTCTTGGGCGATCATCCCGCCCATCGAGATGCCGACCACGTGGGCGCGCTCGATCTCAAGCGCGTCGAGAACCCCGAGCGCGTCCGCGGCCAGGTCGGCGGTCGTGAACGGCATCTCGGCCTTGCCTGAGCGGCCCATCCCACGGTTGTCGAAGACGATGCAGTCGAAGCTCTCTTCGAGAGAGCCGAGAAAGGGGCGCCCCCAGGTGAGGTGGGTCGCGCTCATGCCCTGGATCAGCAGCATCGGCTCCCCGGCGCCCGCGCGCGCGTAGTGCAGCTCGGTTCCTCCCACATCGACGCTCGGCATCGCCGACGATCCTACGTAAATCGGCTCGACCGGCTGCGTGTCGCTAAATTGCCCCGGCGTGGCTGAGCTAATCCTCTACGCGATTCCGGCCTTCGTCCTGCTGCTCGTCGTCGAGTTGCTCGCCTTCCGGTTCGCTGACGATCACGATCGCGACCTGGTCGGCTATGAGTCGAAGGACACCCGCACGAGCCTGACGATGGGCGGCGGCAACGTCGCGATCAGCGCCCTTTGGAAGGCGGTTGTGGTCGTCGTCTACGCCGGGCTCTACGAGCTGACGCCGCTGCGCATGCCGCCGGACCTGTGGTGGACCTACGTCCTGATCTTCTTCGCCGAGGACCTCGCCTATTACTGGTTCCACCGAGTCCACCACGAGGTGCGGCTCTTCTGGGCAAGCCATGTCGTCCACCACTCCTCCGAGCACTACAACCTCTCCACGGCGCTGCGCCAGACCTGGACGCCGATGACGGCGCTGCCCTTCTGGGCTCCGCTGGCGCTGCTCGGCTTCCCGCCCTGGATGATCCTCACCCAGCAGGCAATCAGCCTGATCTACCAGTTCTGGATCCACACCGAGCGGATCGGGAAGCTGCCGGCGCCGATCGAGTTCTTCTTCAACACGCCCTCCCACCACCGCGTCCATCACGGCTCCAACGACGTCTACCTGGATCGCAACTACGCCGGCATCTTGATCGTCTGGGACAGGATCTTCGGCAGCTTCCAGGGAGAGGGCGAGCGGCCGCGCTACGGCCTGACCCAGAACATCCGCACCTTCAAGCCGACCCGCGTCGCCTTCCACGAGTTCTCCGCGATCGCCCGCGATGTGCGCGGGGCGACGAGCTGGCGCCACAAGCTCGGCTACCTGTTCCGCGGCCCAGGCTGGTCGCCGGACGGCAGCGGCGGCGGCACGCGGGGCTGAGCGGCCGCGTTCGAGCGTTTGCGCGGCCGGGTCGGCGGGTAAGTCCGTCGCATGGAACTATCGATATTGCTGATTGTCATCGGGATCGTCTTGGCGATCCTCGTCAACTACATCCTCGGGATCATCGTGATCCTGATTGGGCTGGCGATGCTGCTGTTGCCGCGCCTGGGCGGTCGAAGTACGACCCGCGTTTAGGCGCCATCGACCAGACTTCTGGGGATGGCCCCCTGGAAGCTGCCACTGGTGGTCGCCGCGCTCGCGGTGCCCCTCGTGGCCGGCTTCCTGGTCGGAGGCCCCGCAATCGGGGTCGCGCTGGGGGCGCTGGCCGTGGTCACGCTCCTGGTCGTCGCCGCGCGACAGCGTCCACGAGGCCCGATCGGCGCTCCGCACGCCGGCGATGCGCGGCGCTACGTCCTGATCGTCGTCACTTGTCCGGTCGAAAAGCCCGCAGCGGTGGCCGCGATCGCCCGCGAGGCGGGGATCGATGGGGCGGACGGGGAGGCCGACGTCCTCGTTTTGGCGCCGGCGAGCATCGGCTTCCTCGATCGCTGGGCCTCTGACGTCGAGGGCTCCCGGCGACGGGCGCAGGAGACTCTGGTCGTGACGGTGGCGGCGCTGGCGAAGGCGGGAATCGCGGCGGAGGCAAGGGTGGGGGACGAGGACGTCTTGCAGGCGGTCGAGGACCAGCTACAGGCCTATCCGGCCGACGAGGTGTTGCTGGTCAGCTCCGGAGCCGAGGACGCCGAGCGCTCTGCGTCTGCCGCGGCGGAGTTGAAAGCGCGCCTGCGGGCAGAGTTTCGGCACCTGGTTCTTGGCGGAGACTGAGGTTGGGAGGTGGGGCGCTCAGCAGGCGTGGACGCGGGCGGCGCTCTTCACGATCTGGAAGGCGCTGCCGGGGATCCGCTTCAGCTGGTTGAGGTTCTCGTCGTCCCAGCGCCGGTCGCTGGTGCCGCCGAAGAACCAGTTGGAGCCGTTGTCGGCGACGATTATCCCGTAGCGCTTGAGGGCGACGGCGATCGTCTTCGCGGCGCCGCTGAAACGCCCAAGTCCGTAACCGGCCTTCAGCCGCAGCCGCATTCCCATCGGTGGCGCATTGGGATTGGAGGTGTCGCCGGCGCAATGAGAAGCGGGGTGGACCCAAGCGTCGCGCGTGCTCTCGAAAGTGACGCGGATCGCGTGGTCGACGTGCCCGGCAGCGACCTCGTCATAGCGCAGCAGTCCGGGGAAGATCGGCAGCCCGGCGGCGTCGGCCGAAGTCCACGAGTCGGGCCGCAGCGCGGTCGAGCGGAGGTTCCAACTGACCCCCGAGTCGGCGTTCCAGTGAGCGCCCCCGTCGCCCTTGAAGAAGGCCCGGTACAGCTCGTACAGCGTGCAACTGGAGCGGTCGACGACGAGGACATGACGATCGCCGTCGCTGCCCTGGCCGCCCTCGACCGGCGCGCCCTTGGGAATCGGAAACGGTCCACGGTCGCTCTCGCTGCCGTAGGCGGTGTAGCGGATCGGCAGCTTGCGCTGTCTGGCGCCGACCACGGCATAGGGGAAGCCATAAGCGCGCGGCGAGCCGAAGTCGGGATGGAGTAGGTCCCCGCCCTGGGTATTGATGTATGAGACGACCGCGGCGGAGTTGCGAGCGACAGGCGCCTTGGAGATGTCCTGGTTCCAGGCGGCCTGATTTGGAAGCGAAGCCGCCCGCGGGGAGAGCGAAGCCGGCGGATCGGGAAAGACCGGACAGCCACCAAGATCGGGATAAGGCCCAAGCGCCCCGGCTGAGCCAACGCCGGCGACTACCGCCACCGCCAGAACCGCGGCGGCAAGCGCGATCCGCGACCGAAGAGGACCAGAAGACCGACGCCCAGACATCCCCCGCAACGCTATCGCTAGATTGAAGCCACGCGGTGGACGTAGCTCAATCGGTAGAGCCCCGGCTTGTGGTGCCGGATGTTGCGGGTTCGAGTCCCGTCGTCCACCCTCATAGAAGCCACTGCGATCGGTCAGCTTAGATTCAGCCGAGCATGGCTTGACTAATGAGTCGTTCAAGATATGCAGTGCCGTCCGGGGCGTTTATCCATTCGGTGAGGACATCGCCATTGAGAAATGCGATAGTCAGCTCTTGACTTGCGAACTTGGCTTCTTGCTGCACCGCGTCGGCGCTTATTGTGGTTCGGGATATCATCAATCCAATATGTACCGATTCTCGCTTAGTCATCATTTTGAGACGGAATGCAGAGAACATCTCTTGTGAGATGCCTACAGCATGGTTCTTCGCTTCGATGAGAAGAAAAGGGGCATTAGTCACTGACCATACGCGGCCGTCGAGTGAACGCTGTTGAATTACGACGTCAATCTCTTCGGTGGTAGTTCTATAGTTGCGGGCAAAGACAAAAAATCCATCGACTTGACTCAACAAAAAGGCAACCAACGCTTCGAAGCGCTTTCCTTTCTGCCAAGCAGTTCCATCTCGTGAGGACAAATCAAAGCCGTGGCGGCCTAGTTTCGTACGTAGTTCTGGTGGTACATGGATGCCTTGATCTGCGAGTACGGCTAGAACCCGTTCTGGCTTCTGTTCAATGTGCTCATCTAGCAAAAGCACATGGGCATCAACCTGGGTTAGCTGTTCAAGCAGTTCGGCGTCGTAGAGTCGGCCAAGATAGGTGGCAACGAAAACTTCGATTCCAGCATCGACGGCCTGAGCGAAACGACGAGTTGCATAGCCGCGCAATCGCTCGGCCACATGAATGTGGAGAAGTGCTGAACCGTCCTCTCGAACAAGGTCTGGTTTCCACGTGACTCCACCCCCAAGTTCGATGGGGGTTCCAGAAGTCCACTTGGGATCTGCATCGCAGAGTTCCTCGGCAAGCTCCTCTGGTTCCCGGGCGAGGATGCCAAGGCCCTGTTCGTCGAATCCGAGTTCCCACTCTTGGTCCATGGCATTCGTGCTAGCTGACTAGCCGAGTGATGCGATTCGCAAGGCTTAAGCCCACCCGCTGGATAAAGCCCTTCTCGTCGTCAGTCCTTGCCTTTCCTAGTAAGCGTTCGAAGCTTTTGACGACATTGTCAGCGCGCCGTTCAAGCTTCTCCGTCTCAAACACAACTTGGACAGTGTCCTCGTATGCTTCGGTAACGCTCTTTTCGGGATCTTTGACAAGACTTCGGATCGTCTCGTCCAAAGGCGAGGTCTCCATCGGATCCTCAACCTCACGCGCGGCAAAGTTGATGATTGGGGTCACCATGCGCAGTGAGACAACATCCGTAATCACCCCGTTAATTCGCTTGTTGACAAATGAATCTAGGACCTCGCTGTCACCGAACTCGGCGGTGAGACCCGGTCGCTTCGAGGCCAGTGGATCGATTACATTACGTTTAAGTTCCCAGAAGAAATTCAACGGAATATTCCCGGTATCGATGTATTCCTGATACTCAGGCGGCAACGTGAGTGCATGCCTCAGCCGCTTGATTCGCTCCAGTGAAAGGCCAGTAGCGTCTGCGAGTTCTCGGTTGTCCTGGATGCCTAACTCCTCGATGACGCGACCAAGCGCCCTGGCAGTGGGCATGTCTTTCCAGGCCTCACGAACCATATGGATGTTGAACATCTGCACCAAATTCTCCTCTGGGCTTGGTGCGTCGGTGATGATGGCGGGGATGCTCTCGTGTCCGAGTTCTGATGCACAGCGCCAGCGACGCTCCCCATCAGTAAGTACGTACCCATCGCCATCCGCATCATCGTAGACAACAATCGGAACGAGGACACCCTTACGATCAATAGATTCAGTGAGGCGCTCCATCTCCTCTGGCGTGAAGTGAATCCTGGGATTCGCATCGTTCTTTCGGATTCTTGCGACAGGAATCTCTTTGAGGTCCTTAAGGTGATTTCCTGTTTGTGGGTCAGGATTTACAGACATAGACGTTCTCAACCGCCTTCTTGGAGTTAGCGCCTGACGACCCACCGAGGGTCGAGTGCTTAGTTTGGATCTCGATCACTCGTACGTGTCTGTAGCTTGCAGAGAGGAGCGAACGCAAGTCTAGGCCAGCTTGAAAGAGAACCCCTTTTGCGGGATAAGATAAGACGAGCGGCTTTTCTCGATCGGCGAGAGTACTTGTGAGCTTGCGAAATGCCTCCTCGACCCCTCGAACGTGAGAGAACGGAGTAAAGAAGCGATCGTCACGATAGCGACCACTGCCCACCGACTTGGGAAAGTCATAGCGATACAATGTTTCATATACATGATAGAAGCGTGAGTAGTGATCAACCGTGTACGGTGGATCTGCATAAACTGCTCCGACTTCTTCGAGGGCATCATCAGTCACGAGATCTAGGGCGTCCTTGCTGGTAACGACATTTTCAAGGCGCCAGCTTCGTTCTCCGAGTTGAACAATATTGTCGAGCTGCTCCGTAAATAGACTCCACATCGACCGCATCCACTGCCGTCGGATTCGCGAAGCTACAGCTTCCGTAGTGGGCTTCAGGAATTGCGCAGTATGCCCCGGAGCATTAATCAGAGCGCCAGCGGCAGAGAGCCATGCACTCAGGAGCCAGTCTCGAGTTGGACCTCTCGGTGCGACTATGTCGATCGCATATCGCAACGCGTCGATTTCTATGGACTGTGGAGTGCTGAAATAAGCCGCTGAAAAATAGAGCGTTGCCAGTCGTCGATCGTCGGGATGCTCAAGAGCTGAAGCTTGCGCGGCAGAGCGCTGAACATTTGGGGAATTCCCGACATGAGGCGCCAACTCCATGAATTGACGCAAATCGTCGGCCGATTTAGTCATGGCTCTTCGCTCAGCCGAAAGGCGACGCCCAAACCGCTGGCGTAATTGTGCGCGAGCTTCTGTATATGGAGTCAGAAGATCTCTGATTGCCGCATTGGCGGAGGGGCGCTCGTAGTCAAGGAAGCGAGCTCGGGCAAAGCAGCAGGTGAAAGGTGCCGCATCATTAGCCAAAATGGGTCGTCTGCTTGCAAGACTTGCCGCGACGCTCCCCATGCCACAGAAGAGATCCGCTACCTGACCGCGTGTCAGGGCTAAAAGCTCCCCTCGTACGACGGGTCCTAGCGAGCGCTTAGTTCCCATGTACCGGAGTGGCGTCGGTGGAAGCGGCTCAGCTGGAAGGGGGCGCCGTTCGAGGGTTTGGTTAGCCATTGTCTTGCCTCCGACGCTGCGTTATATGTCTCGACATCAGAGCGGGTGCCTTCAATCAGCCTTTTTCGCGAATGGATCCCCTGAATACGTCGACGGTCGCGACATTGCGAGGGGGGCTGAGAACTGCTGCAGCTTCGCGTTGGGAGCCGGTGAGGTCGATGGGTGTCCTTCCGGCTTTAAGGTTGACGAGAAAGCCGATGTTGCTCTTGACTCTAATGCTGCCTCGGGCAAGAGACCCGAAGACGCGTAGATGGGTCACGCTGTAGTTCCAGCCAGTCCAGCGAGTTCAGCTTGCGAGAGCCGGGTGTCGCTCCTAGCATTGCGGAGAGTGGCCATTACATCGATCATGGGGCTGGAGTTATACCTCTATCGATATATTCGAACCACAGCGAATTCTGAGCGGTTTTGGGATCCCGATGCTAGCGGCAGGGCAGTGGCGTCCATTAAGTGCTACGAAGCTCTGCGAGCAGGGCTTGGGGGGTGATGATTCGGATTCCTTGGTGGGTGCCGACTGGGAGCAGATGTTGCCGGTCGCCTGAGACGAGGACGTCCACTCTCGCTTCGATTGCGCAGGCGAGGATCAGGTCGTCGTCGGGATCGCCGGTGATGGCTTCGGGCGCAGCCTTGGGCGGGGGAGTTGTCGCGGTGGCGATGTCGGTCAACAGCTCTTCGACTTGACGCCAGTGCTCCGGGTCGAATCTCAGCTTGCCGGTGAGGACTCGCTTCAGCTCGTCCATCACCGGTTGGGCTAGGACGAGTTCTAGGCGGCCGTCGATTGCCTCTTCGATGATCCGGCTTGGTGGGCCGGCCGCGATGAAGGCGGAGACCAGGACGTTGGTGTCGGGGAGGACGCGCAGGTCAGTTGTGCTGGGAGCGCGCCTCGTCGACCAGGGCCTCGCTGTCCTCGGGCCCGACCCCAAGGGTCTCGGCGCGGTCGCGGCCGTAGCGCTGCAGCGCAGCGAAGCGCTCTATCTGGACTTGACGGCGCAGGGCGTCGCGGACGACTTCGCTCTTTGTCTTGCCCAGACTCTGGGCGAGGGCGTCGGTCTCTTCAGCGAGGTCGTCGGGCAGGGATACAGAGAGGAGGCGGCTCATATGAAAACATCATATCGAGTAGATTCACGGCGCCTGTGACTTCGATCGATGAGTTGACCGTTGCGGATGCGCCGGAGGCTTGGGTGGCGCTTGGGTTCGCAGTCGATGGCGATACCTGCGTCCTCGGGGATGTACGGATTCGGTTGGCGGGCTCGGATGCGGGCAAGGGGTTGACCGGGTGGTCGTTGCGCGGCGGCAAGGG
>Ga0247754_1000051_pt1 | contig 12208 bp, 13 predicted proteins | sample UWRJS184509B5_FD_181015 | JGI IMG/M metagenome (GOLD analysis project Ga0247754, IMG submission 181015) | Soil microbial communities from Arlington Agricultural Research Station in Wisconsin, United States - UWRJ-S184-509B-5 | ecosystem: Environmental > Terrestrial > Soil > Agricultural land... | reverse complement strand
TATGCTCGCAAGTACGGCGAGGACGAGGAGTTGTGGGGCGTGACCGGGATCCTCCACGACCTCGACTACGAGCGCCACCCCGACCCCGAGAGCGGCCATCCACGCATCGCCCTGGAGCTGTTCGAAGAGAGGGGCTACCCGCGCGAGCTGATCGACGCGGTTGCCGGCCACGCCGCCTACCTCGGCGTGCCACGCGAGACACGCCTGGCGAAGGCGCTGTTCGCGGTCGACGAGTTGACCGGCTTCATCGCCGCCGTCGCCCTCGTGCGGCCGACGGGAATCGTCGGGATGACGCCGAAGTCAGTCAAGAAAAAGCTGAGGCAGCCGAGCTTCGCCGCCGCCGTTAATCGTGAGGAAATGCGAGAGGGCGCCGAGGCGCTCGGCGAGGACTTCGACGAGCACCTCGCGTTCGTGATCGGGGCGCTTGAACCGCATGCGGAGGCGCTTGGTCTCCGCGGCCCTTGAGTTCCGAAGGCTTACAAGCGGCTCGCCGGGGTAGGCCCAGGTAGACCGGCCCACGGATCGCTAGCGATAGGAGGGCGAGATGCGCGCCGTCGCGCTCGCCGCTGGCTTGATCTCAGAGGGCGTCCTGGTTGCCGGGGGCAACATCGGTGGCGCCAACGTCTTCGTCTACGGCATCCGCGTGTTGAAGCGCCCGGAGACCCCGGTTTCGAAGGCGCTCAACCCGCTCGGCGTCCGCGAGGAAGATCACTCCGTGGACCCACGCCGAAGCTGAGAGGAGAGGGACAGCCGATAGGCTCGCGGCAATGTGGACGCGATGAGCGAGGACAGGGCGCTGAGTGAGCTGGAGGCCTCCTTCGCCGGGGACCTCGTGCGACCGGATGACGCCACCTACGATCGGCACCGGGCGGTCTGGAACGGCTCCATCGACCGGCATCCCGCCCTGATCGCGCGCTGTACCAGCGCCCCCGATGTGAGCGCGGCCGTGACGTTCGCGCGGCGGACCGGTCTCCCCCTCGCCGTCAAGGGCGGCGGCCACAGCTTCCCCGGCCAGTCGGTCTGCGACGACGGCATCGTCGTCGATCTGGGGGAGATGAAGGGCATCGACGTCGGCCCCCAAGCGTGCACGGCAAAGGCCGATGCCGGCGTGCTCCTCGGAGAGCTCGATCGGGAGACGCAGGCGTACGGGCTGGCGGTTCCGGCCGGCATCGTCACCCACACGGGCCTCGCCGGGCTCGCCCTCGGCGGCGGCATAGGTTGGCTTCAGCGCAAGCACGGGCTGACGATCGACCAGCTCCTCTCGGTCGACCTGATCACCGCCGAGGGCGAGGCGGTGAAGGCGAGCGAAACCGAGAACGCCGATCTCTTCTGGGGCGTCCGCGGCGGGGGCGGGAACTTCGGCGTCGTCACCAAGTTCGAGTTCCGCCTCAACCCGCTCGGCCCGAATGTGGTCGCCGGGCCGGTGTTCTGGCCGATCGAGGATTCGCCTGACGTGCTGCGCTTCTACAGGGATTGGATCGGCGAGGCGCCGGACGATCTGATGACGATCGTGATCCATCGCAAAGCACCGCCGCTTCCGTTCGTCCCGCCCGAGCTGCACGGCGAGCTCGTCGTCGCCGTCGTCTGCTGCTACGCCGGATCGGTGGAAGCGGGGGAGGAAGCGGTCGCCCCGCTGAAGGCATTCGGATCGCCGGTGCTCGACCTGTGCGAGCCGAAGCCCTTCCTCGAGCACCAATCGATGTTCGACCCCTCCTTCCCGCACGGCCGGTGGTACTACATGCGGGCCTGCGACGTTGCGGAGCTCACCGATGAGGTGATCGACATAACGGTGGAGCACGCGATGCGCATCCGCTCTCCGCTGACAGCGTTTCCGATCTGGCAGATGGGCGGCGCGATCTCACGGGTGGGCGAGGATGAGACGGCGTTCAGCGGCCGCGGGGCCGGCCACACCTTCAACATCACCGCGGCGACCGCGGGGCGCGACGGCTTCGACGAGGAGCGCGAGTGGGTGCGTGACTTCTGGTCTGCCCTCGAGCCCCACCACACGAGCGGCGTCTATGTCAACTTCCTCATGAACGAGGGGGAGGACCGGGTCCGCGAGGCCTACGGACCGCAGAAGTACGACCGGCTGAAGGCGCTGAAGCGCCGCTATGACCCCGACAATCTCTTCCAGTTGAACCAGAACATCCCGCCCGGTTAAGGCCAGGCCCAGCGTTGGCGATCCAAAACGGGTCAGGCCGGGCTATGGTCGCGACAACCGGTGAGCCGACGCTTTGTGGAGATAATGCTCCGATGACGCGCAGGCGGGGGTTGATCGTGTCGGGAATCGCGAGCCTGCTCCTGCTCGTGGCGATGGCCCCGGCCGAGGAGCGGATGAAGGACACGGGCGGGCCGGGGATGGTGCCCTTCGAACTGACCGGAGGAGAAGAGCGAGCCGACGAGATCCTCACCGAGTGGGGCGAGAAGGGCCAGGACGCCGCCCGCGAGTCCCTCTGGATCGACTTTGGCTTTCTGATCGCCTATGGGACCTTCCTCACCCTCGCTCTCGCCGCGACCCGGGACCTGGCGAGGGACCGGGGGTGGCCGAGGTTCGCGAGGATCGGCCGCGTGGTCGTCTACTTCGGCGCGCTCGGCGCCGTCTTCGACGCCTTCGAAAACCTCTGCCTCCTGCTCACCCTGGATGGCGCCGGAAAGGCCTTCCCCCTGCTCGCCACGGTCTTCGCGACCTGCAAGTTCATCCTCCTCGCGATCGCGATCGCCTACCTGCTCGCCGGCCTCGCGATGCGCCTGCGCCGCCCCGCCCCCAGCCTGCCCTAGCCTTCTGTCAGGGTTTGGGGGGATCCGTTCCAGCCCAGAGATGGAGGAGCGCCATGGAGCAGAAGATCGTCACCAACCTTTGGTTCGACACCGAGGCCGAAGAGGCCGCCGAGTTCTACGTCTCGGCCTTCGAGAACTCACGGATCGTCAACGTCACTCACTACACCGAGGCCGGGCCACGCGAGGCCGGCATGGTGATGACCGTGGAGTTCGAACTGGACGGCCAGCGCTTCGTCGGCATCAACGGCGGCCCTGACTTCAGATTCGACGAGGCGATCTCCCTCGAGATCAAGTGCGAGACCCAGGAGGAGGTCGACTACTTCTGGGAACGACTGACGGAAGGCGGCGCGGAAAGCCAGTGCGGCTGGCTCAAGGACCGCTACGGCCTCTCCTGGCAGGTCGTTCCGACCGGGATGGAGGAGCTGTTCGCCGATCCGGACCCGGCGAGGGCCGAGCGCGCGATGAGAGCGATGCTCAAAATGGTCAAGATCGACATCGCCGCGCTGCGCAGCGCGGCCGATGGCGTTCCCGAGAACTGAGGCGAGGAACCTGTCTGGGTGGCCTGCGATCGATGAGCCGGAGTTGCTCGAACGCCTTGCTCTGGACGATGGAAAGTTCAGAGAGCTCGTTCTCGCTTTGGCGGCCAAATTCCCACCTCGCGCTTACGAGGTCGTGTCGTTTGAACGGGCGCTGGGATACCCCTGGGCGCGACCGCCGGGCTCCTACCGGCTGGCGAGCGCGGGCGTCGAGCTGCTCGCCGACATGGGCGCTGAAGAACGGGAGCGGGCGCTCGCCCAATTCACCTCCGATGGCGAGGGGCGATCGCCGGTGCTCGCGATTGGGTCCAATGCCGCGCCGGAAACGCTCGCGGCCAAGTTCGCGCACTTCCCTGCGGAGGAGGACCGCGCGGTGCTGGCACTCACCGGCCGTCTCCATGACTTCGACATCGGGGCCGCGGCGCAGCCGGCGGCGTACGGGTCGATGCCCGCGACCCTGTTCCCAAGCCCGGGTACCGCGGTGCGCGCGACAGTCCTCTGGGTCACCCCGACCCAGTTCGTCCAACTCGCCTGGTCGGAGTTCAGCTATCACCTCGGCAGGCTGCGGACGCGCTTCGAGATAGACGAAATCAACGAGCACTTCGACGAAGTGCTCGTGTTCGTATCCCGCTTCGGCACCTTCTGCGTGGACGAGCGCCCGGTCGCCCTCGCGGCGATCGAGGCGGAGGGGCGAACCGCCGAGTCGCTCACCCAGGAGCAGTTGCTCGATGCCGCCGCCACGCTGGCCCTCGGGCCCGAAGCCAAGGGCGAAACGCTGGTCCGGGCGATCTTCGAGGACATGGGAGCCATCACCCCGAAGTTCGCGACGACGGTTAACCAAGCGTCGCTGCCATTCGCCTCAGATCGCTGGACCCCGTTCGGCTCCGGCCCAAGCGGGGAGCGCCTCGCTTCGAATAGTCAGGCGGCCGGACTCATAGAGAGCTCCGGCAACACGACGCGCTCGTAGAAGTCGAAGAAGCCCTTCTGGCCGGAGCCGACCTGATGGACGTAGACGTGGTCGTAGCCGGCCTCGATGTACTCGCGAATCGCGGCGATGTGCCGCTCCGGGTCGGGACCGCAGACGATGCTCTTTGCGATGTCCTCCTCGCGGACCAGCTCCGTGGCCTCTTCGAAGTGAGAGGGAAGCGGCAGCTCGAGGAAATGGCTGCCGCTGATGGCCCCGTTGGGCCACCACTCCAGCGCGGTGCGCATAGCTTCCTCCTCGCTCTCCGCCCAGCAAACATGCAGCTGTCCGTATGTCGGCTTCCCCTCCCCTCCGTTCCGTCGAAATCGCTCCACCGACTCGGCCACGGGAGCGGTGCCGATCAATCCGTCGCCGACTCTTGCCGCCAGGTCCACCGATCGGCTGCCGGCAACCGCAACGAGAATGGGCGGAGGCTCGTCGGGCAGCGAGTAGATACGCGCGTTGTCGACCCTGAAGTAGCGGCCGCGGTGGGACTTGAGGCCACCTTCCCAGAGCAGCCGGATGACTTCGATCGCCTCCTCCAGCCGCTCCTGACGCTGGGGCACCGGCGGCCAGCGATCGCCAAGTATGTGCTCGTTCAGGTTCTCGCCACTGCCGACCCCCAGGGAAAAGCGCCCGGGCATAAGCGCGGCGGCGGTGGCCGCCGCCTGGGCGACGATCGCGGGATGGATCCGCATCGTCGGACATGTGACGCCGGTGAAGACCTGCAGCCGCTCCGTCGCCTCCGCGATGGCCCCGAGGACCCCCCAGATGAAGGGGCTGTTCCCCTGCCTTTCGATCCAGGGATGGAAGTGGTCGGAGATCCCGGCGAATGAGAAGCCGGCCTGTTCGGCGCGGGCCGCGTGCTCGACGAGAGCCCGGGGCCCGTGCTCCTCGCTGGAGAGCGTGTAGCCGATCGCCGCCATACGACCTGCCTACCCGTCGTCGTGCCGACGCAATCCCTCAGGGTTAGAAGACGCAGAGAGCCGGGTAGGGAATCGTTCGTACTTCGTACAAGATGTCCGAGAGGAGGAGATAGCGATGTTCAGGTGCGAGCGGTGCGGCAGCAGCTACAGCGCGATGCACGCCACCGCAACCGAGAATTGCCCGCGATGCCGGATTCGCGACCGGGTCGCGGTGCCGTTGAGCGTGGATGCGGTTCGGCGCGAAGCCAAAAGCAAGGGACGACCGCCCCTTACGGCTTCAGCAGGACCTTGACCGCCCCATCCTGCTTCTCCTGGAACATCTCATAGCTCCTCGGCGCTTCCCCCAGCGGCATTGTGTGGGTTGCGAAGCCGTCGACCCCGAGCGGGTCCTCGTCGCTTAGCAGAGGCATGCCATGTCGCCGATCGGGCCAAGGCCGAGGACGACGAGGCTCTTCCTCTCCGACGTGCTACGCGAAGACGTTCGACACCGTCGAGGTCAACGCCACCTTCTACCGCCTCCCCAAACGCGAAACGGTCGAGGGTTGGGTCGAGCAAACCCCGGACGGCTTCCTCTTCGCGGTGAAGGCCAGCGCTACCTCACTCACATGCGGCGCCTGAGAGAAATCGAAGAAGGCGTCGCGCGATTCTGGGAGCCGCTGGAGCCCCTGCGCGATGCGAAGCGGTTGGGACCGGTGCTTTGGCAGCTGCCCAAGAGCCTGCACCGCGACGACGACCTCCTCGCCTCCGCCCTCGACAGCCTGCCGCCGGCCCAGCACTGCTTCGAGTTCCGCCACCCGAGCTGGTTCGCCGGCGAAGTGCAAGAGCTGCTCGCCGAGCATGGTGCGTCGTTGGCATTGGGAGACGACGCCCGCCGCGAGTTGCCGCGAGCGCGGCCCTTTGGGAAGCTCGCCTACCTGCGCCTTCACTATGGCTCACGCGGAAGGGATGGCAACTACCGATTGAGGTTCGTCCCGGTTTTCACCCCCCTTCGACGGGTACCAGCTAAAGATGAGAGTGGTCGTCACCGGGGCAACCGGCAACGTCGGAACGAGCGTGATCCAAGCCCTTGGCGATTCGCCTCAGGTCGACGAGGCGGCGGGCCTGGCCCGCCGCCGTCCGACCTGGAATCCGCCCAAGGCAACCTGGATCGACGCAGACGTCCTTTCGTCGGACCTCACCGAGATCTTCAAGTCGGCGAGCGTCGTCATTCACCTCGCCTGGGCTATCCAGCCGTCCCGTGACGAAAAGACGCTGAAACGGATCAACGTAGACGGCAGCCGGCGCGTTTTCGATGCGGTGGCGGAAGCCGGGGTCCCGAAGCTGGTCTACGCCTCCTCTGTGGGCGCCTACTCGAGGGGGCCAAAGGACCGCGAAGTCGATGAGACCTGGCCCATTGGCGAGACCCCCACCTCCTTCTACTCCCGTCACAAGGTTGCCGTCGAGCGGCTGCTCGATGACTTCGAGCGAAAGAACCCGGCGACGAAGGTGGTCCGACTGCGCCCGGCCCTGATCTTCAAAGGCGACGCCGCCACGGAGATCCGTCGCCTCTTCGCCGGCCCGTTTCTTCCCAGTTTCATGATCCACTCGAGTCTGGTTCCCGCGCTACCGCGGCTCCGGGGCCTCCGCTTCCAGGCGGTTCACTCCGTCGACGTCGCCCAGGCCTACCTGCGTGCGGCCCTCGGCGACGCCGAAGGCGCCTTCAACATCGCCGCCGAGCCGCCCCTCGGCCCAGCGGAGCTGGCGGACGTGCTCGATGCCCGCACCTTCCCGCTCCCGGTCGAAGTCGCGCGGCGGCTTACCGATCTCACCTGGCGTCTCCATCTCCAGCCGACTCCGCCCGGCTGGCTCGACATGGCGCTCAACGTCCCCCTGTTGTCATCGGAGCGAGCCCGAAGCGAGTTGGGCTGGGAGCCGCGCTTCAGCGCAGTCGAGGCCGTGAAGGAGCTCCTGGAGGGGATGCGACGCGGTCAGGGCTACCCGACGCCGCCGCTGGAGGAGGCAGGAGTAAAGGGTCGCTTCGACGAGATCCGAACCGGAGTCGGCGAGCGCCAGTGGGCACACGACAGAGACGAGCAGCTCGTCAAGTACCTGGCCGATGTCCACTCGATCGAGGAGCAGGCTCTTGTGCAGATGCGGGCCGCTCCCGGCATCGCTGAGAACGAACGGCTCGCCGAGATCTTCCACGACCACCTGATCGAGACGGAAGGTCACGAGCGTCGCATCCGAGGGCGCCTAGAAGCCCACAGCGCGAGCCCGTCCGCGATCAAGGACCTTGCCGGGAAGGGCGGGGGCTACGGCATGCTCCTCTTCGCTCGCAGTCAGCCGGACACACCGGGCAAGCTGACCGCCCACGCCTTCGCCTATGAGCACATGGAAGTGGCGGCGTATGAGCTGCTGAGGCGCCTTGCCGAGCGCGCTGGGGACGAGGAGACAGCGGAAACGGCCCGCGAGATCGGCACCGAGGAACGGCGAATGGCGGAACGATTGGCCGACTCCTTCGACATCGCCGTCGATGCTTCGCTGGCGGATGTCGCGGCCGACGACCTGGGCGAACAGTTGATCAAGTACCTGACTGACGCCTACGCGATCGAGCAACAGGCGTTGCGGCTACTCGAATCCGGGCCGAAGCTGGTGCGCGACGAAGAGCTGGCACAGATCTTCCAGGAGCACCTGGAGGAGACCCACATGCAGAAGAAGCGGATCGAGGAGAGGTTGCAGGCCCGCGGCGCGAGCCCTTCGCTGGTGAAGAACGCCGCGCTTCGCGCCGGCGGCCTCAACCTCGGCGCCTTCTTCGGCGCGCAGCCGGACACGACGACGAAGCTCGCCGGCTTCGCATTTGCCTTCGAGCACCTTGAGATCGCCGCTTACGAGTTGCTGAAGCGAGTCGCGCTGCGCGCCGGCGATGAGGAAACAGTCGAAGTCGTGGAGAAGTCATTGGCCGAGGAACGGGCCGCGGCGGAGAAGATAGCCGCGACCTGGGACCGGACCAGTGCCTCGCTCGCAGTCGCGTCTTGAGCATCCCGTAGAAGGGGTATGGCTACTCCAACACCGGCCTTGAGGGGTAAGCCGGACACTAAGCGGCGAGTCGGCTCCTAAGGAGTTCCTTGCCCTGCTCAGCGCCCTTGCGACTCGTTTCCTGGGCTCGCCTGAAGAAGTCCGCCAACTCGGAATCGTCTTCGCGCTCGGCATCTTCGACGTAGGTCTCGAGCCTGAGCACATTGCTCAGGCACTGCTCGGTGAACCAGATGATGTTGTAGTCCTTGTCCTTGGTGCCGGTGATCTGGCCGGTTTCCTCAGTTGCCATGGTGACCTCCTCATACTCGCTGTCGTTCTTCCCTGGTCGGGCACTTACCCCAGGCCCGCGGGGGGAAACAAGGGCCTCGACGCGATTCGAAGAGGAGGCTCCAGGGTAGAACGACTCACAATGATTTGCGAAGAACGCCTGGCATGGATCTTCGGCTCCTCACGCAGCGGAAGCACCTGGCTGCTGCGGATGCTCTCCGACCTGAGCAGGGTCGTGCCGATCGACGATCCCCACCTGGGACACCACCTCGGTGTATGGCGACCGATCCCGCTCGCATGGGCCGCTTGCGAGAAACCTCCCGAGCTGACCACCCTCCTCGACCTGATGGCCGAGGAGCCGGGCTACTTCTTCTCCGCGCGACATCGCGACAGTTGGTGGGAGCCGCTGCGAGCGCTGATCCAAGCCAGGTTTGAGGCGCAGGCCGAAGATGGCCTCGGCGACTATCCCGATCCTCTGACCTACGTGGTGAAGGAGCCCGGCTCCCACGCGGCGCCACTCCTGGCCGAGCTCTTCCCCGCCTCGAAGCTGATCTTCCTGCTCCGCGACGGCCGCGACGTGGTCGATTCGTGGCTTGCGGCCTACCAAGACGGCTCGTGGGCGATTCGGAAAGGAGCCTTTCCGGTTGCCCGCGAGGGGCGACTTCCGCTGGTCCGCTGGCTCTCTGCGGTCTGGGCGTTCCGCAGCCACGCCGTCCAGCAGGCGTTCGAGACTCGCTCGCCGGAGAACCGCATCAGGGTCCGCTATGAGGAGCTGCGCGAGAGACCGGTCGAATGCCTCGAGAAGATCTGCGCGATGCTCGACCTCGATCGACGCTGGCTGGCCGAGGTGGTTGCGCGGCATCGTTTCGAGCAGATGCCGGCCGAAGCGCGCGGGCCAAAGCGAGAAGCCCGCGCGGCCAGCCCAGGCTCGTGGCGAGAGAACCTCTCTCCGGCTGAGCAGGAGGCCATGCACGAGGTGCTTGGCGAAACGCTGGAGAAGTTCGGCTATGGGCGCGGCGATCCGGAGCCCAAGGAGGAAGCTGCTCGGTTTGCTTCGGATTGGGGTGCTGTCGCGTCCTCCGGATGAGCACCGCGGACTTTGATTGGCGAGCCGGGTCGCGGGGTAGGTGGATAGGGCCAATTCCAAGACCTGGGAGTTGTCGTGTACGTAATCCCGATCCTTGCCTTTGCCCTTGTGATCGCCATCGGAACCGCGTGGTCTCCGATCTTCGCCCTGATCATCGCCGTTCCCCTCTTCGTGCTCTTCCTCGCATACGTGGGCTTTAGTCGCCGAGCGGACGAGAAGGTGGGGAGGCCGAGCGGGGAGCCGGCTTCGGGAGAGGGCGAGTCTCCCGGCGGATTTAGGCATGTAGAAAACGACTGAGACGAAGGAGGAGCCAAATGGCTGAGATCACCACCCTCGAGGAGAAACCTAATTCCTGAACTCCTGGCCATCTACCTCAACGACCACCTTGCGGGGGCAACGCTCGGCGTTGAGTTGGCGCGGCGACTGGCGACGAGCAACCGGGAGAACGCCAGATTCGGCCCCCCACTGGCGGACATCTGCGCAGAGATCGAAGCCGACCGCGCGACTCTCGAGCAGGTGATGAGAGAGATGAAGATCCGCCGCGATCCCTTCAAGCCGGCCGGCGCCTGGCTGGCCGAGAAGCTAGGGCGCCTCAAGTTCAACGGCCAACTGCGAGGCTATTCCCCTCTCAGTCGACTGGTCGAACTGGAGCTCCTCTGCATCGGAGTCGCGGGCAAGGAACGGATGTGGAATGCCTTGGAGCACACCCTGGGAGGCGGTTTGGAGAAGTTCGACTTCAGCCAGCTGGCCGAACGCGCGGCTCGGCAGCAGACCAGGATGCGGGAACTCCACCTCGATGCCACAGCCCTGGCGTTTCCTTCCCTTGGCCGATCTTGAACGTGGTTAAAGACCATTGATCCAGCGTCGAGTGGGAAGTCCGCTGGCCTAGACAGCCCAACGATGCGGCTCTTTATGCTGCGATGAATCTCTAGCCAGGAAAGGACTCCCGAATGACGCGTCGTCTCGCCCGCCTCGCCGACATCGCCTACCGCCGCCGTGGCCGTGTGGTCATTGCCTGGATCGTCGCGACCGTCGTGATCATCGGGCTCGGCTCCTCGCTGGCAGGCGAGTACAACGCCAACTACCACACTCCCGGGTCGGAGTCCGAGGCGGCGAGCAACCTCACCGAGCGGGAATTCGGCGGCTACTCCGGCCAGGAGATATACGTCGTCTGGAAGGACCCGGACGGCGCCATGAGCCCCGCCGCCCGGAGAAGCGTCGACGCCTTCCTCGCCGAGGCGACGCAGATCGACAACATCGATAGAGAGACGCCGATCCGCGTTTCGAAAGACGGGACGATCGCAACCACCACGCTGCCGCTCACCGTCAACGGCTGGGAGGTGCCCAAAGAGGACGGCGAAAAGCTGATCGCGGCGGCTGAGGACAACAGTGGAGGCGGGCTTGAGATCAAGCTCGGCGGGGATCCGATCTACGCGGCTCAGGAAACGACGAGCCCCGAAGGGATCGGGTTCCTCGGCGCCGCGATCGTGCTGTTGATCGCCTTCGGCTCGGTGGTCGCCGCCGGCCTGCCGCTGGCGATCGCCCTCGTCGGCCTCGGCATCACCTCGGGAGGCCTGATCCTGCTGCTCGCCAACGTCGTCGACGTCCCCGACTGGACGACAGCCGTTTCCGGATTGATCGGGATCGGGGTTGGGATCGACTACGCGCTGCTGGTGCTGACCCGCTTCCGGGCCGCGATGCACGCCGGCAAAGATCGCCACGACGCGGTGGTGGAGGCTGTCACCACCGCCGGGCGCAGCGTGATCATCGCCGGCTGCACGGTGGTGATCGCCGTCCTCGGGCTGTTTGTGACCGGCCTTCCCTACATGTATGGGGTGGCGCTCTCGGCATCCCTGGCCGTTCTCGTCGTGATGCTCGCCGCGGTGACGCTGCTGCCGGCGCTCCTCTCCTACCTCGGCCCGAACGTCGACCGCCTGCGGATCCCGTTCCTGGGCCGGACGCTGAAAGCGGAGGGAAGCGGCGAGTCGCCGGCGGCGCGCTGGAGCCACGCGGTTCAGCGACGCCCTTGGACGGCCGCGATCGCCGCCACGGCGCTGTTGCTGGCGCTCGCCGCACCCGCGCTCGGCATGCGCCTCGGCTTCCCCGACGCGGGCAACGACCCACCGAGCACGATGACCCGCCAGGCCTACGACCTGATCGACGAAGGGTTCGGTCCCGGGACCAATGGTCCGCTCGTAATCGCCGCCGAGCTGCCCGGCCCGGCGGCGGAGAGAGACGTCGATGCCCTCGCGACCCAGATCCGCAACGACGAAGGCGTCGCCTACGTTCCCGCCCCGCAGATCAACGACGGGGGCACGGCGGCGATCATCACCGTGATCCCGACCACCTCGCCCCAGGCCCAGGCGACGGAGGATCTGGTGAAGCGGTTGCGCGACACGGTGGTGCCGCAGGCGCTGAACGGCACCGGAGTGACCGCCGAGGTCGGCGGGGTGACCGCCGCGCTCGAAGATCAGAGCGAGTACATCGTCGACCGCATGCCGTGGTTCATCGCCGCCGTCGTCGGGCTTTCCTTTTTGCTCCTGCTCGTCGCCTTCCACTCGCCGCTGATCTCGCTCAAGGCCGGGATCATGAACCTGCTCTCGGTGAGCGCCGCCTACGGGGTGATGACCCTGGT
>Ga0247754_1000047_pt1 | contig 12319 bp, 15 predicted proteins | sample UWRJS184509B5_FD_181015 | JGI IMG/M metagenome (GOLD analysis project Ga0247754, IMG submission 181015) | Soil microbial communities from Arlington Agricultural Research Station in Wisconsin, United States - UWRJ-S184-509B-5 | ecosystem: Environmental > Terrestrial > Soil > Agricultural land... | reverse complement strand
TCCTTCCGATGCGACAAAGCCGACACGGAAGGAGACTAAAATGAAGATGTTGATCAAATACACCGCTGCGGTGGCGTTGACGGGCGCGATAGCGCTCGCGGCAGCGACACCAAGTGAAGCGCGGCACGGGCGTAACGCGGCCGCGATCGGTTTCGGCGTGGGCGCAATTGCGGGTGCAGCAGTGGCCAGCTCCGCCTATAACGGCGGCTACTACGGCGGCTACTACGGCGGCTACGCGTACTATGACGAACCCGCCTATGCCTATTCGCCTGGCTACGTGTACGATTCTTACGGCTATGACAGCTACGCTTACGCGCCGGCGCCGAGGTATCGGTACTATCCAAGATGGCAGGACGAGCACAGCACGAACAACTTCGCGATCGAGTCTCAGCGCTAGTTCTCGTTGCCAGGAATTGGGAAGCCGCTCTTCGGGGCGGCTTCTTTTTTAGATGCGTGCCAGGCGGTCGAGCGCGCCCTGCAGGATAAACGCCGCCGCATGCTGATCGATCACCGCGGCGCGCTTTTTGCGGCTGACATCCGCTTCTATCAGTTGCCGCTCGACGGCGGCGGTCGAGAGACGCTCATCCCAAAACGCGATCGGCAGGTCGGTAAGCTTGCCAAAATTGCGCGCGAAAGCTCGCGTCGACTGCGCGCGGGGGCCTTCGCTTCCATCCATATTGATGGGGAGACCCAACACGAATCCGACTGCTGAGCGCTCGGCTGCGAGCGCCAGCAGCCGCTGTGCGTCGGTAGAGAAGTTTTTCCGCGCAATGGTCTCGATACCGGTTGCAAGCCTGCGATCGGGGTCGCTTCCGGCAACGCCGATAGTCTTCGTTCCGAGGTCAATGCCCATCAGAACGCCGCGCGGCGGAAAATGTGAAGCAGCCTCGGTGAGCGGCAGAACGACCGACATCCCTAAGCGCTACCACGAGGCTCTCAAGCCGCCAACGGCGCTGCCTTACGGGACCGTTCCGGACGGAAGTCTCTCTGCGTGAGCGGCGATGTTACCGGCCGTGGTGAACCACACACTCGACTCTGCCCGGTCCACCATATGCTTGAGGGCGTACGCAAGATGCTTGAACCGGTGCGGCCAGCCGACGACGTACGCATGCAATGCTATCGCCATGACCAAGGGTCGCTTTCTGCTTTCGTGCTGCATCACGTCGAAGGCGTCCACAATCATGGCGGCGAAATCGGATCCCTCACGCTTGCGTGCGACGATCTGGGGAATGTCGTTGAGCTCCTGCGGGTAGGGTATCGACAAGATGCGGCCCTGGCGGGTCTTCATCCAGACGGGCTGGTCGTCATGGCACCAGTCAAGCAGGTAGCGATAGCCGGCCTCCTGCAGAAGATCCGGGGTGAGCGGAGACTGCGAAATCCAGGGCCCCAGCCAACCCTGCGGACGCTTGCCGGAGTGCTTTTCGATTGCAGCTGTCGTTTCGCCAATAAGCGTAAGCTCTTCCGCCTCGGTCAGGGTGCCCTGACGCTCTGAATTTGTCCGGCCGTGCCCGATGATCTCGACGTCGCGGAATGCGGCGACCGCCTGCGGTGCGTGGCGATACATTTCTGCATTGACCAGAAGCGATACCGGCAATTTCAGATCGGCAAAGAGCTCCGCCAGGCGAAAGACACCGACACGATTGCCGTAGTCGCGCCAGGCGTAGTTGAGAACATCGGGCTGTGGTCCGCCCGGCGCCAGCTCCGCGCCCAGCCCTTCGCCAAAAGAGAACCACTCGAGGTTAAGACCGATGTAGACGGCGAGACGCTTGCCGCCGGGCCAGTCGTAGACCGGCCGGGACGAGATTGGAGAGTAAGGATAGCGGTCGTGGGTTCGAATTGGCATTGCTGATCGTAGCCCGTTCCATGCCGGTTAGCCTCTACCTTACACGACATCCTTCGCCGCCGTAGCAGCCGCCGTTAATCGCCCGCGAATTCATATGCTGGGTTGAAAGCGCTAACGTCGCTGCCGGCGCAGCAATTGGAGCAAGCCGATGTGGCCGGACCGAACGCTTCTGGATCTTTTTGCGATCGACGTCCCGATCCTCCAGGCGGCAATGGCGGGAGCATCGGATGCCGAGCTCGCGATTGCGGTCGCAAAGGCGGGTGGGCTCGGAGCCCTGCCGGCCGGCATGCTGAGCGGCGAGCAGGTTCGCGCACAGGTCGAGCAATTTCGCGCGGTAGCCGGCGACAGGCCGCTCAATCTCAATTTTCTCGCGCACAAGATGCCGATGCCAAGCAATGCGCGCGAGCACGCGTGGCGGGAACGACTCAAGCCGTACTATCTCGAGTTCGGCATTGATCCGGCCACGCCCGTCGCAGACGCGGCGCGCAAGCCATTTGACGCAGCCAGTTGCGCAATCGTCGAAGAGACAAGGCCCGCGGTCGTGAGCTTTCACTATGGCCTGCCTGAAAAAGAATTGATGGCGAGGGTCAAGGCTGCGGGATGCAAAATTATTTGTTCCGCTACGACGGTCGACGAAGCAAGATTCCTGGAAACGAACGGCTGTGACGCCATCATCGCGCAAGGCGTTGAGGCGGGAGGCCATCGTGGGATGTTCCTGAGCACAGACCCGGCCACCCAGGTCGGATTGTTTGCGCTGCTCCCGCAGGTGGTCGATGCGGTCAAGGTGCCGGTGATCGCGACCGGTGGTATTGCAGACGCACGCACCATGGCGGCGGCGTTGACGCTTGGTGCCGCCGCAGTTCAGATCGGAACGGCGCTTCTGTTCTGTCCGGAGGCGAAAATATTGCCGCCGCACAGGGCGGCGCTGCGAGCCGCTCGCGACGACAGCACCGTCGTCACCAACGTATTCAGCGGCCGGCTGGCGCGAGGGCTGGTGAACCGGGCCATCCGCGAGCTCGGGCCTGTCAGCGACATCGTGCCGGAATTTCCGCTCGCCAGCGGTGCGTTGGCGCCCTTGCATGCAAAGGCCCAGGCACAAGGCTCGGGCGACTTTTCTCCCATGTTCGCCGGGCAGGCCGCCGCCCTTGGTCGCGAGATGCCGGCTGGCCAACTGATCCGGATATTGGCTGCCGAAGCACTTGATCTGCTGCCGCAAAAGCCGCCGCAGGCGGCGACCCGGTTGTCGCGATGAAAGACGCTCTGCTATAGGCTGGCGAAGGTTGTTGGATTTCCGGAATTTTCGATGGCTGTCGACGCCGATACCGTACGCCGCATCGCGCACCTCGCCCGCATCGCCGTGGCGGAGGAGGAGATCGACCACCTCAAGGGTGAGTTGAACGCCATGCTCTCCTTCGTCGAACAGCTCGGCGAGGTGAACGTAGAGGGGGTCGAACCGATGACGTCGGTCACCCCTATGGCGATGAAGAAGCGCGCCGACGTCGTGACCGATGGCGGTATCGCCAAGGACGTCGTCAAGAATGCGCCGATGAGCGAAGAAAACTTCTTTTTGGTACCAAAGGTGGTGGAATGATGCGCGAAGCGGATCATTCCACAAGCCAGGCCATGACGGAGTAGCCGATGTGCATCGCCTGTGAACTCGGATATTGGGCAATGGTCGACGCCCTCGAAGCGGAACGAAATGCCGCGAAGAAAAGCATCGCCGTCGAGGATCCGTCCTTTACATGCGAGCCGGGCGCTGAAGAGGCGGAGCCGAGCTCGGCACTGCGCGTGCAACGAACGGTGGATGAGCCGGCACCGTGACCGAATTCACTTCGTTGAGTTTGGCGGAAGCGCGGGACGGGCTGAAGAAGAAATCCTTTTCCGCCCGTGAGCTGACGGCCGCGCACGTCTCTGCGATCGAGAAGGCGCGCCCGCTCAATGCGTTTGTACTGGAAACGCCGGAACGCGCCGCCGACATGGCGAAGGTCTCGGATGCGCGCATTGCATCGGGTAATGCCGGACCACTCGAGGGCGTTCCGCTCGCCATCAAGGACATGTTTTGTACGGCCGGCATACGCTCGACCGCGTGCTCACATATTCTCGACAACTTTGTGCCGACCTACGAGTCGACGGTGACGTCGCAGCTTTGGCGCGATGGCGCAGTGCTTCTTGGCAAAACCAACTGCGACGAATTCGCCATGGGCTCGTCCAACGAGACATCGCATTTCGGGCCGGTGCATTCGCCATGGCGACGTAAAGGCTCAAATACACCATTGACGCCGGGCGGTTCATCGGGCGGCTCCGCCTCTGCGGTCGCTGCGAAACTGTGCCTGGGTGCGACGGGGACGGATACCGGGGGGTCGATCCGTCAGCCGGCGGCTTTCACCGGAACGGTCGGCATGAAGCCGACCTACGGCCGTTGCTCGCGCTGGGGAATTGTCGCGTTTGCGTCGTCGCTCGACCAAGCCGGGCCGTTTACGCGCAGCGTGCGCGACGCGGCGATCCTGCTGCGATCGATGGCGGGGCCGGACGAGAAAGACACGACGTGTGCGGACTTGCCGGTGCCCGACTATGAGACGGCAGTTGGAAAGTCGGTGAAAGGCCTGCGTATCGGAATTCCGAAAGAATATCGCCTCGACGGAATGCCGGCGGAGATCGAGAAAATCTGGGAGAGCGGCCGCGCATGGCTGAAAACAGCCGGCGCCGAACTCGTCGAAGTTTCGCTGCCGCACACAAAATATGCGCTGCCTGCGTACTACATTGTGGCGCCCGCCGAGGCGTCGTCGAACCTTGCGCGCTACGACGGTGTTCGTTACGGGCTGCGCGTGTCGGGCGGCGATATTACCAATATGTATGAAAACACGCGCAGTAAGGGGTTTGGCGACGAGGTGCGAAGGCGGGTGATGATCGGCACATATGTCCTGTCGGCCGGGTACTACGATGCCTATTACCTGCGCGCCCAAAAAGTAAGAACTCTGATCAAGAGGGATTTCGAGGAATGCTTTAAGGCTGGCGTGCACGCAATGCTCACACCCGCGACGCCTTCAGCCGCGTTCGGTTTGGGGGAGAAGGGCGGTGCCGATCCAGTCGAAATGTACCTGAACGACATCTTTACCGTGACGGTGAACATGGCCGGACTGCCGGGCATTTCGGTGCCCGCAGGCCGCGACAGCCAGGGGCTTCCTTTGGGTCTGCAACTGATAGGCCGTCCATTCGATGAGGAAACGCTGTTCGCTCTCGCTGCCGTCGTGGAGCAGGCGGCGGGACGATTTGAGCCTCAGCCTTGGTGGTAAAGTCCGGTTACTTGTCGGTGGTCGTAACCGGCGGAAGATCCTGATCGCTTTCGACGGTTTTCTTCCCGCCGAGTTCGCCGCCGGTGAGAATGAAGATGACGGCTATCGCTGCGACGACGCCGCCGACGATAATGCCGAATGTGCTGCTTCCATCGTTTTTCATGACATTCACTCAACGTTCGCCGCTCGCACGTGGTTCCGGTGCCGCGTCATGCGTGCGAAAGTCGGCAGAAATCGTCGCGGAATTTGGGCCATTTGGAGGTACTGGTCTGCATGGATAACAATTCAGCTTTGCTAAAACGTGCCGCGCGGCGCGGTTGAAATGCCTAAACTTGCCGCGCATCGGATGAACCGCTACCAGATGTAGAATTCACGCTTTCCGAATTTTCAGAGGCACATGCGCGACGTTATGACCACGCAGTCCAATGCTCAAAAATTGATCAAAGGTGCGACCGGCGATTGGGAAGTCGTCATCGGCATGGAAATCCATGCGCAGGTGACTTCGGAGTCGAAACTTTTTTCGGGCGCGTCAACCGTGTTTGGTGGCGCACCGAATTCACACGTATCGCTGGTCGATGCCGCGATGCCGGGAATGCTGCCGGTGATCAATGAGGAATGCGTGCGGCAGGCGATCCGCACGGGACTTGGATTGAAGGCGAAGGTAAATCTGCGATCTGTTTTCGACCGGAAGAATTATTTTTATCCCGATCTGCCGCAGGGCTATCAGATCAGCCAGTACAAATCGCCGATTGTTGGCGAAGGCGCGGTCGCCGTCGAGCTCGAAGACGGTAGCAGCGTCGTCGTGGGAATCGAACGCGTTCACCTCGAGCAGGATGCCGGCAAAAGCCTTCACGATCGGCATCCGGATTATTCGTATGTGGATCTCAATCGCTCCGGCGTTGCCCTGATGGAGATAGTCTCAAAGCCGGATTTACGCTCAGCAGACGAAGCGAAGGCTTTCATAACGAAATTGCGCTCGATCCTGCGCTATCTCGGCACCTGCGACGGCGACATGGAAAAGGGAAATCTGCGCGCTGACGTGAACGTGTCGGTGCGCCGGCCCGGTGAGTCGCTTGGCACGCGATGCGAGATCAAAAACATGAATTCAATAAGCTTCATCGGCGAGGCGATTCATTATGAAGCGCGGCGTCAGATCGAGGTTTTGGAGGAGGGGGGGTCGATCGACCAGGAAACGCGTCTTTTCGACCCAAACAGAAAAGAAACTCGACCAATGCGCACCAAGGAAGAAGCGCACGACTACCGGTATTTTCCGGACCCCGACCTTCTGCCGCTTGCGTTCGACCAGCCTTATGTCGAGGCGCTGGCGGCGAAGCTCCCGGAACTGCCCGACGAAAAGAAGTCGCGCTTCATGCGTGACTTTTCGTTGTCAGACTACGACGCCGGTGTGCTCGTCGCCGAACGTGAGACGGCGGAGTTCTTCGAAGCGGTTGCCAAAGGCCGCGACGGCAAGGCGGCTGCGAATTGGGTAATCAATGAGCTGTTCGGCCGGCTCAACAGGGAAGGCAAGACCATTGCCTCGTCTCCGGTATCGGCCGGCCACCTCGGCGCGATGCTCGACCTGATCCGGGATGGCACCATATCCGGCAAGATTGCCAAGGATCTGTTCGAGATCGTCTGGATGGAGGGTGGCGATCCGCGTGCGATCGTCGAGCAACGCGGCATGAAGCAGGTAACCGATACTGCCGCGATCGAGAAAGTCGTCGACGATATCGTCGCCAAGAATCCGGACAAAGTTGCCGACGCAAAGTCCAATCCGAAAGCAATCGGCTGGTTTGTCGGACAAGTGATGAAATCGTCCGGCGGCAAAGCGAGTCCGCAGGCGGTCAACGACATCTTGAAACGCAAACTCGGATTGTGAGCCGTCTTGGTGCGGTGCAAACGGAGTTTCTGCGCGCGATAGTTCCGCATGCTCCGCCTGCCAGTAACAAACTGTGGGGCCGACGGAGCCGAATCGCCGCGAATCACTTCGTACCGATTCGCTCATTTTTGATCGAATCCGATGTTTCCCGACGCTTGCGTGCGAGCATCTGTGCAAAATTTTTCATTACGCCGGCATACGTGCTTCGAGCGTCGTCAACGCAAAACGCAGCAATCAATAAGCGCAAATTCTTTTTCAAAAACGCGCGGAGAGCCGGTTACCGCCGTTACAAAAATCCTTATTTCATCGTGTTTTTTGCAATCACGACGATGCACGGACGAATTTGATCGCACGTCGCGCGTGCGCGCCGATGATGACGACTGTCGTCACGCAAATGCGTCGTCGTGTGTCGCAACTCGCTCGCGTACACGTTTCGTTAAGCGGTAACGCTGTTTTTTTCGCCGTGCTGTAGTAAACCGAATGCAGCGCGTGTCGATTCGCGATGCGTGCTGATGCGACACCCGCCATGATTCATGGCTAGGAGGGCAGCAATGGCTAGACGTAGGAAGAAGGCAGCGGCGAAAGCAGCGAAGAAGACGAAGCGCCGGAAGCGGAAGCTTTAGTCTGACGCTACTTCCCGATCTTCGGCCTTACGTGTCGGAGATTGCGTCATACGGGCCGGTGTGCGTCATGGAGTAACGAGCGCAATGCGGTTGCCCCGCGGCGCCCCGGTTCGAGATGGCAAATGAGGGCGTCGGCGAGACTCGAAGTCTCGCCGACGCCCTCAAGCTTTTGTTGTGGTCGTGACGGCGTGCTGAGAAAATTTGGCCGCGTTATTTTGCGGCGGCCTTGAGCCGCCTGTTGCAGTCGCTCCAGAATTTCGGCCAGGTCGCTCCCTTTTCAGTCTTGCCGGCGGCTTTCGTTTCTTTCCATTCGGCTGCGCATTTCTTCTGGCGTTCGCGCGCCGCGAGCTGGCCGGCGCTCGGCTCTTTATTTGTTTTGGCAGTTTTCTCGGATGCGCTCGGCTGCTGCGCGCGCGCAGCAGAAGAGTAGGTCAGCGGAGCGGCGAACAATCCGGCCGCGAGCAAAGTGGCAAACATAACTTTGTACATGACGTTGCTTTCCCATTGATTGCATTCAGGCGCGGATCGCGACCGTCGGTCTCGATCCCACAACCTGATTTGCACCATAACCCGCGTAGGTTGTACGTCACTATCGTGCAATCGAAGGAGATTTGTGGGCTGCGGCAGTTGCGGAGTTCAATCGCCAGAACTAGGTCTGGATGGTTATTCGCAGAACAGAATTGGACGTGGAGCACGACATGGCACGCAGTACAAAGCGGGGGGTTGCACAGCGGGGTAAGGCCAAAAAAGCGAAGGTAACCGCGAAGAAGGTCGCGAAACAGGCAAAGCCGATTGAGCTTTATTATTGGCCGACACCGAACGGTTTCAAAATCTCGATCATGCTCGAGGAGTGCGGCCTGCCCTATGTCCTGAAGCCGGTGAATATCTCGAAGGGCGAGCAATTCAATCCGGATTTCCTGAAGATCGCTCCGAACAATCGCATGCCTGCGATCGTCGATCCGCAGGGGCCGGGCGGTCGCCCCGTTCCCATCTTCGAGTCCGGTGCGATCTTGCAATATCTCGGTCGCAAGACAGGTAAATTCTATCCGTCGGACGAACGTGCGCGCGTCGAAGTCGATCAGTGGCTGTTTTGGCAAATGGGCGGACTTGGCCCGATGGCCGGCCAGCTCAATCACTTCAAGCACTATGCGCGTGAGACGCTTGACTACGCGATCAAACGCTATGACGACGAGGTCAACCGGCTTTACGGCGTGATGAACACGCGCTTGAAAGACCGACCGTTTCTTGCCGGAAAATATTCAATCGCCGATATGGCGTGCGTGGGCTGGGCCAATCTCTGGCAGCGGCAAGGGCAGGACATCGAGCAATTCCCGAACCTGAAACGGTGGCTGGAAACGGTGAAAGCACGTCCGGCCGTGAAGCGCGGCATGGCGCTTGGCCTCGAGTTGCGTCAGGGCATCGATATGAAGGATCCAAACGTTCAATCGGTGCTCTTCAACCAGCGAGCCCGCGTGGCCTGAGAGCGACAGTCGCTAGCGGACGTCCCATCGGCGCCGGTTCGCGCATGGCCGCGCAGTCGCGACTTGTTTGGTGGTTAGTTGCGGCTGAATGAGTTGGGTTAGCGAACGGTCAACCCGTGCGACAAACGCGCCGTTTGCTGCGGTAACAGCGCAGCTCGCGAGCAATGGCGCTCCAGCGTTCATTTTCGATTCATCGCAACATTTAAACTGTCATTCAAATTTTCTCCCGAAGATCACGCTGTTCGGAACGCTGAGATCCGAACAACAGGGACGTGGGTGATCGACCGGCTGCACGGGGCGCAGCGGTCGAAAATGGGGAGCAAAAATGACAAGCGTGGAGATTGCCGCGGGGGGCATCGAACCGGTCAATGCTGAAGACTGCTTCAGCATGGGCATGGTTTTTTCTTCGGGGGCGGGCGTGCCGATCGATCTGGTGCAGGCCCACAAATGGTTCAATATCGCTGCAATGCGCGGTCACAAGGATGCCGCGCAGCTGCGTCGCGAAATTGCCGAGCAGATGAGCGATTCAGACATAGGCTGCGCCCAGCGCGCCGCCCGTGACTGGCTCAAAGCCCATCCGCAGGCACGCGCGCCGGCTGCTACCATCCGCGTTGCGGCCTGATTGCAAGCTCAATCGGTTGCGTACACGTTCGTAACGCGTCGCGCACCGTAGCGATTACATTCGGCCAATCACCGGGCGCACGCTGACGGAAAAGCCGCGCCTGCGGATACCAGGGGCTGCGCTCATTCGTGAGCGTCCAGCGCCAATCGGGCGCGAAGGGAAGCACAACCCAGGCCTCTCGGCCCAGGGCGCCGGCAAGATGGACCACCGAGGTATCGACCGAAATCAAGAGGTCCGCGAGCGCCAGGACCGCTGCGGTGTCGGTCATGTCCGCGAGCCGCGGCCCGAAATCGGTAATGCCGAATTCCGCCAGCCGCGCCGCGTCGCCGCCGCGCAGGTCGCGCTGGACACTCACGAATGAAACGCCTTCGGACGCAAAGAGCGGTTCGAGCAGCTTGAGATCGATCGACCGGTTGCGGTCATTGGCATGACGTGCCTGGCCGGCCCAAACCAAAGCGACTCGTTTCCCGGGCAGCGCCTCGAGCCCCGGCCGCCATTTTGCAACACGCGCATCATCAGCACGAAGATAGGGAATAGCAGCCGGGATCGAGGAAGACTCGGTCTTGAGTGCAAGCGGCAGGCTCCCGAGCGGACAATAGACATCAAAGGGCGGCAACGTTTCGCCGCGCGCATGACACGATGCAACGCCGCTGACGGTAGACAGTAGCGCCTTGAGTTCCGGCTGCACCTCCAGGACGACATTTGCCCCCATTTGTGCGAGGAGCGGCGCGTAACGCACGAATTGAATGGTGTCGCCTAAACCTTGTTCGGCCGGAAGCAGGATTGTGCGCTGGTCGAGCGGAAATTCACCGAGCCAGAGACGGCCGCGATAGCTGCGCCGTGCATCGGTCATCCCGGTGCGTTTCCACCGCCACTCATATTCCGCAAATCCGCGCTGCAGGTTTTCGAGTGTCAGCAGCGACAACGCGGCGTTGAAGTGTGCGTCGCCGTAGTTCTTGTCGATGGCAAGCGCCTTGTCGAAGCTGGCAACCGCCTCCTCGTGACGGTTAAGCGCCTGCAGGGCGCGGCCGCGATTGGTCCAGGCTCGGAGATGTTGGGGCGAGCCCGCCAGCGCATGATCGAGCGCCAAAAGAGCTTCGGCGTAACGACCCAGTTCGATCAGCGCCGTCCCGCGATTGTACAGGGCCTCGGTGTCGTTCGGCGTGCGTACAAGAACGGCATCGAAATCGGCGAGAGCCTGTTGGTAATCACCGAGAGTCGCGCGTGCGATGCCCCGGCTGACGAGCGCATCCCGGTGCCCCCGATTGCGCGCCAGTACTGCATCGAAGCAGGGCACAGCATCGGTCGGACGGTTGAGCGCGTTCAGGGTGTTGCCGCGATGGAGCAGGGCGTCCGGGTCGCCGGGCCGAAGCGTGAGGGCCTTGTCGATCGAGGCGAGCGCCTCGTCGTCCCGTTTGAGACCGTGCAGGACATTGGCGAAATTGATCAGGACATCCGGCACGTTCGGATTGATCTTCAGGGCGGCGGACATCAATCGATGGGCTTCGCCCATCTGGCCGTTCTGGGCATGGATCAAGCCGAGCAGATGCAGGGCATCGAAATTGTCGGGCGCGGCCTTGAGCACGCGCGCGTAAAGTTTTTCGGCCTCGCGCAGGCGTCCCTGCTGATGCAAGCTCAGCGCATCTTGCAGAATTTGCGCAATATTGAACGGCCTTGACTGCACGGCCGCGCAATTGCGCACGACCCCATCGACCAGTCAATGCGGGCTAGCGCGGTTGTTTCTTGCGGGACTTGGACCCGCCACGCGGATTGTAGAATTGGTTGGGTTCGCAAGACCCACCTATGCCGCTCACCGTGGCCATGCATTGCTGCCACGTGCTGAAGCCGCAGTTCGAACCTCCGCCGCCACGGCCGCCGTAAACGGCACACCAAGGATATGGATCATAGGGAAATGGCTGAGCCTGCGCCTGCGCCTGTACCAAGGTCACTGGAAGGATAGATACTGCCAACAGAATCGACGGAAGACGCATGGGATTTCTCCAACGATGAATTCAGGTCGTATAGAAGTAATATAGCGCTTACACGCAAGGGTGCGCGACCCCGACCTCGCATGCGCGTGACTCGCCCTAACGCTTGCGTGAACGCGATGCCGGGCGCTGCGGATTGTAGAATTGATTTGGACCGCAGAAGCCACCGATGCCGCTTACAGTTGCCCGACATTGTTCGAGTGTAAGGAATCCGCAATTCGTGCCGCCCCCGCCTTCGCCTGAATAAAAAGCGCACCAAGGGTAGGGATCGTAAGGCATGTCGTACGAAAGCGCCGGCCCCGAAGAAACCGCAGCGATGAGTGTCGCGACGCTGAAACATTGCGACCGCATAGCCAGGGCTCCGTGCTCGTCCGTGTCAGGGTAACCCCGATCTGCAGGTTTTAGTTCGTGCGGTTCTTTCCTGGGCCGTCAGGGCTTTTGGATCCAGAATTGGTACATCCCCGAGAATGTATCCGGGTTTTCGGTTTCGAATGCATGCCAACGATCGAGGTCCGTCCATGCCCATCCCGACGAAGCAAAATGACCTCGATATTTCTGAAGCAGGGAGGACCAAAATTCAAAACCGATAA
>Ga0247754_1000045_pt1 | contig 12384 bp, 15 predicted proteins | sample UWRJS184509B5_FD_181015 | JGI IMG/M metagenome (GOLD analysis project Ga0247754, IMG submission 181015) | Soil microbial communities from Arlington Agricultural Research Station in Wisconsin, United States - UWRJ-S184-509B-5 | ecosystem: Environmental > Terrestrial > Soil > Agricultural land... | reverse complement strand
TCGTCTTCGTCGATGCCCCCTATAGACTCGCCGACCGCGTGGCGCGGGAACTCGAAACCCATCTTCCCCGCCTTCTCAGCGCGAGAGGGCGCGCGGTAGTCGAGAGCGGCGCCGGCAACCCTCTGCGCCTCTCCTCCTTGGAGCCGCTGCGCCGGCGCCGCTACGGCGGCACCGACGTCACTTTCTACGGAGCGAAGTCGTGAGCCCGCGCAACGGCACCGTCGTCTGCCCGGGCAGCTACGACCCGGTCACCAACGGCCACATCGACATCATCACCCGCACCGCCAACGTCTTCGACCGGGTCGTCGTCGGGGTCGTCAACAACCCGGTGCGCAAGGAGAAGACGCTGTTCACGGCGGAGGAGCGCAAGGGGCTGATCGAGGAGGCGACGGCCGGACTGCCCAATGTCGAGGTCAAGATCTTCGCCAACCTGCTGGTCGAGTTCGCGCGGGAGAACGACGCGAAGGCGATCGTCAAGGGGCTGCGGGCGATCTCCGACTTCGAGTACGAGTTCGAGATGGCGCAGCTCAACCGCAAGCTCGACCCCGGCATCGAGAGCATCTACGTGATCGCCTCGCCGCACTACAGCTTCCTTTCGTCGACGGGGGTCAAGGAGATGGCCACCTTCGGCGGCGACGTCTCCGATCTCGTTCCCTCGCCGGTCGCCGCCGCCCTGGCGGAGCGCCTGGGCGACAGGTAGGCTTGCGCCGGAAAGGCGTGGGCGAGAGCTTGCAAAAACCCGAGGAAATCACGACCTCTTCACCAAAGATGCCGCCGACACGTAGGCTTACGCCCTGCTGATGGATGTCCTTGTCCTCATAGACAAGCTGGACGACCTCGTCCACAACGCCCGTCCCGTTCCCCTGACGGACCAGGTGCGCGTGGATCGGGAGGAGATCTACGACCTCCTCGACCAGATGCGCGCCACGATCCCCGAGGAGATCAAGCAGGCCCGCTGGATCGTCAAGGAGCGCCAGGAGATGCTGGCCGAGGCCAAGCGGGAGGCGGAGCGGATCGTCCGCGAGGCCCGTGAGCAGCAGGCGCGCCTGATCTCCGACGAGGAGGTCACCAAGCAGGCCGAGCGCGCCGCCGACGAGATCGTCGAGGACGCTCGCACCCGCGAGCGGGAGATCCGCCTCGGCGCCGAGGACTACGCCGACGAGATCCTCAACACCCTTGAAGTGAACCTGCAGAAGTTCCTCGCCGCCGTGCAGCGGGGCCGCGATCGTCTCGCCGGGCGGGACGAAGAGCCGGTCGCCGAGCTCGACGAGCAGCAGTAGGCACCCCGCTCTCCCTCAATAGGCTGCGCCGATTACTGCCAGATTGTCGGCGGACCAGGTGACTTCGCCCTCTGTCCAACCCAGGAGGTTCTGAAGCTTCTGTTCTTCGAACTCATCGGCGATTACCAGGGAGCGGGAATGCTCCTTGACCCTCCGGCATAGGGCTTGGAGTTGGTCGTCGGTTAGGTCGCCCGTGGATAGGACTGAGATGACCAGATCCCAGGGGCCGTCGGGGAGGGGGTCCTCCATGCGGGCGAGTTGGACGTCGTCGTAGGTCTGGCGGGCTCGGAAGACCATGTCGGGGCTGGCGTCGAGGCCGACGACCCAGGCATCGGGATAGGCCTCGATCAGGCGGCGGGTGGTCTCCCCGGTGCCCATTCCCAGCTCCAGCACTCTCTCGGGCGGAAAGGGGACCGCGGCGATCGCCTGCTCCTGCAGCTCGTCGTAGCGCGGCACCTTGGCGTGGATGCGCTCCAGGTACTCGTCGGGTGTCCAGTCGAATTGGCCCATTCCGTAGTCTCGTGTGAGCCATCGTAAGTCCCTGCCCAGCGGAGCCCATGGCCCACGCCACCACGATCATCGACCTCGCCCGCCTCTCCCTCTCACATGGAGAGGGCAAGCGCCTCGACCTGCCGGTTCGGTTGGAGCCGATGGAGATGGGTGGGCAGACGTACGTACCAACGCCGACATCGCCAACCGTCCGCCTCGATATCTCCCGGCCCAGCGGTGGCTTCGCCTTTCGCCTCCGCTTCCCGGTCCACCTCGAAGGCCCCTGCATGCGCTGTCTCGATCCAGCTGCGATAGATCTCGAAATCGACGCTCGCGAAGTCGATCAGCAAGACACGGAAGACGAAGAGCTGCTCAGTCCGTATGTCGTTGACGATGAGTTGGATATCGGTCGTTGGGCGCACGACGCTGCGGTTCTCGCCATTCCAGTGCAGCTTCTCTGTCGCCCCGATTGCGCTGGGCTTTGTCCCGTCTGCGGCGAATCTCTAAACGATTCCGATCCGGAGGCACACCGGCACGACACGGGCATCGATCCTCGCTGGGACAAGCTCAAAGACCTCAAGTTGGACTAGCCACTACCATTCCGCAACTTATGGCCGTCCCGAAGAAGCGAACCTCCAGCGCCCGCCGCGACAAGCGGCGCGCTACCCACAAGGCCGGCAAGGCGCGGTTGAACGACTGCCCGCGCTGCCACAGCCCGCGCCTGCCGCACCGCGTGTGCCCCACCTGCGGCACCTACGACGGCCGTGAAGTGATCTCGCATCGCGTCGCCGAGTCGCCGGCGCCCTCCGACGCCGAGTAGCGATGTCCGAGGGGCGCGGCGTGACCGTCGCCCTCGATGGGTTCGGGGCGGAGCAGGGGTTTGGCGTGCTCGCCGAGGGTGCCCGTTTGGCCGCGGCCGACGGAATCGCAATCCGGGTCTTCGGACCGCCGGATGAGTTGGGCCTGGGTGGAGTCGACGGGGTCGAGGTCATCCCGACGACGGATTGGATCGCCAACGAGGAGGATCCCGTTCCGGCGGTTCGCGCAAAGAAGGAGGCCTCGGTCGTGCGCGCCGCTCGCGATGTCGCCGAGGGCCGCGCCGGGGCGATGGCCAGCCCCGGGTCGACCGGGGCGACGATGGCCGCCGCCACCTTCGGTCTGCGGCGGCTAAGAGGAGTGCGGCGTCCGGCCCTCGCGGTCCAGCTTCCGGTTCCCGGCAAGCCGGTTCTCTTCCTCGACGTCGGCGCCAACGTCGAGGTTCGCCCCCAGCACCTGGTCCAGTTCGCCTTCCTCGGCGCAGCCTTCGCCCAGGCCGTCCTGGGCGTCGAGCGGCCGCGCGTCGGCCTGCTCTCGGTAGGCGAGGAGGCCGGCAAGGGGAGGGCGGAAGTGGTCGACGCGCACGCGATTCTTTGCGGCGCGCCCGGCATCGAGTTCGCCGGCAACGTCGAGGGCCGCGACCTGCCGGCCGGCGCCGCCGATGTCGTCGTCACCGATGGCTTCACCGGCAACGTCTCGCTGAAGCTGATGGAGGGAACCGCGAAGACGGTCACCGGGGCGATCCGCGACGCGGCCCGCTCCAACCCCATCGCCGCCGCCGGCGGCCTTTTGATGCGCCCGGCTCTCGGCGGCCTGCGCCGCGAGCTTCACCCCGACACCACGGGGGGCGCGATCCTGCTCGGCCTGCGCGGGATCGCCGTCGTCGGGCATGGCAGCTCCGGCGCCGATGGAATCGCCAACGCCGTGCGGCTGGCGGCGCGCTGCGCGGAGGTCGACGCGGTGGGGCGAACCGCGGCGCTGCTGCGCGAGGGGGGCGCCACGCGCGGATCCCTCGCCGCCGACGGCGACGCGTGATAGGAAACCCGCGATGAGCCGCGCCGAAGTCCTCGAGCTGGTCCGCTCCCACCTCTCCGACGAGCTGGAGGTCGACGCCGCCGAGATCGCCGAGGGCACCCGCTTCAAGGAAGACCTCGACGCCGACTCGCTCGATCTCTACGAGCTGGTGATGGAGCTGGAGGACCGCTACGGGATCTCGGTCTCCGAAGAGCAGGCGGCGAAGATCAAGACGGTCGGCGACGCCGTCGACTTCGTCCTGGAGCACGCTCCCGCGTGAGTGTTGAGGCGCTGGCGGGGTTGATCGCCGACCTCCCCGACGACCTCGAGCGAGAGGCGCTCACCCACTCCTCCTGGACCGAAGATCGGACCGACTCCTACGAGCGACTGGCTTTCCTCGGCGACAGCGTGCTCGGCCTCTCCGTCGCCTCCGACCTCTTCGCGCGCTTTCCGGACATCGACTCGGGGGGCTTGACGAAGATCCACAACCAGGCCGTCAGCGGCGTCTCCTGCGCCGAGGTCGGGCGGCTGCTCGGCGTGCCGGAGATGCTTCTCGCGGCTGAGCCCGGCGACGCCCCCGCGGCGATCCCCGCCGAGACCTTGCTGGCCGGCGAGCGTCCGCTGCCGGAGGCGACCGAGGCTCTGATCGGCGCCTGCTTCCTCGCCTTCGGCTTCCAACGCACCGCGGCGGCCGTCGCCGATGCGTTCGAGATCCGGATCGAGCACGCGGCCGAGACGCGAATCGACTTCAAGTCCGCCCTGCAGGAATTGCTCGCTCGCCGCGGAGCGCGCGTAAGCTACGAGGTGATCGCCGAGTCCGGCCCCCCGCATGAGCGGACCTTCGAGGTGGCGGCGGTCGTCGACTCCGAGAGGGTCGGGGAGGGGAAGGGTCGGAGCAAGAAGGCGGCCGAGCAGGCTGCCGCCGAGCAAGCGCTGAAGCAGCTCGGGGGTTGAGAAGCGGCCTGGTTCGCGTCCGACCCGATCGCGAGCCTTAGCAACTCAGAAGCGAGGACTAGGGACGAGATGTATCTGAGATCGATCACGATGAAGGGGTTCAAGTCGTTTCCCGAGCGGGCGAGGCTGGAGTTCTCGCCCGGCGTCAGCGTGATCGTCGGCCCCAACGGCTCCGGCAAGTCGAACATCACCGACGCGGTGCTCTGGGCGCTGGGCGAGCAGAGCCCGGGCGCGATCCGCGGCGCCTCGATGCAGGACGTGATCTCCGCCGGCGGCAAGGGCGTCGGCCGGCGCCGCCAGGCCGAGGTCGAGGTCGTGATCGACAACTCCGAAGGCCGGGCCGCGACGGAGCTCTCCGAGATCTCCGTGCAGCGCCGCCTCGATCGCGCCGGCGAGGGCGAGTACCGCCTCAACGGCGCCCGCTGCCGTCTCGTCGACGTGGTCGAGATCCTCTCCGACACCAACCTCGGCCGGGAGATGCACTCCGTGATCAGCCAGGGCCGGGTCGAGTCGATCGTCCATTCCAAACCGCGCGAGCGGCGCCTCCTGGTCGAGGAGGCCGCCGGCCTCGGCAAGCACCGCAAGCGTCGCCGCCGCGCCGAGCTGAAGTTGAAGGCGGCGCGCGACAACCTCGACCGGGCGCTCGACGTCGAGCGCGAGGCCCGCGCCCGGCTGCGGCCGCTGAAGCGCCAGGCCCAGGCCGCCGAGCTGGGCGCGCGGATCGAGAGAGAGGAGCTGGGCCTGAAAGCGCGGCTCGTCTCCGAAGAGCTGCGCTTCGGCGCCGATCGTGCCGCGGCCGCCGAAAAGGCCGCCGAGAAGGCGCGCTCCGGGCGCGCGGCGCTGGAAGAGAGACTCGCCGAGGTGAGTGGGCGCCGCCGTGCCGCCGAGGAGCGCTTCGCCGCCCGCGACCGCGAGCGCACCCAGGCCTGGGGACTGCTGACCAAGCTGCGCGGCGAGCAGGAGCGGGTGGCGGTGCGCGCCGCGACCCTTTCGAGTCGTGTGGTCGAGTTGGAGGCCGGGCTGGAGGCGCTGCAAGCCGAGTTGGGGCCGCTGACCCTCGGCATCGGTTCGGGCGATGCCGCTCCGGCCGAGCGCTCCCGCAAGCTGGGGGAGGAGCTGGCTGAGATCGACGCCGGGCTGTCGGCCGCCGCCGACGGGCTCGCCCGCGCTCGCTCCGAGGATGCCGCAGAGGCGGCTCGCGAGGCCGCGCTTGGCGCGGTGCGCAGCGGCGCCGAGCGAGCCGTCCGCCACGCGCGCCGGGCCGAGGGATTGCTGGGGGAACGCCACCGCGAGGCCCTGCGCAAGCGCGTCGCGGCCGGCGAGGAGCTGCTGGAGGAGGTGCGTGCCTCCGCGGCCGCGGTCGAGGCCATGGGTGCGGCGATCCGCGACCGGGTGCAGCGCACCGAAGGCAAGGTCGTCGGCGGCGAGGGCGATGGCGACGAGATCGCCGAGGAGATGCGCTCCTGCTCCCAACAGGAGGCCGAGCTCCAAGCGCAGATGAAGGCCGCTTCCGACGAGCTGACCAGGGCCGAGGTCGAGGCCGCCCATCTCGGCGACCGCCGCGCCGAGGCCGCCAGAGAGCTGGCGGGGATCGCCGAGCGCCTCGGCGAGGAGATCGGCCCCGCCGAGCAGCCGCTGGGCGAGGAGGAGCGGGCGGAGATCGACCGACGGCTCAAGCGCCTCGAGCGCCGCCGCGCCCAGATCGGCCCGGTCAACCCACTGGCCGAGCAGGAGTACGACGAGGCTCGCGAGCACGTCGAGAGCCTGCAGGCCCAGCGTGAGGACACCGAGCGGGGGATGCGCGAGCTGGAGGCGTTGATCCGCGACATCGACCGCGAGATCGAGCGCGCCTTCGAGGAGACCTTCGAGGCGACGGCCAAGAACTTCGGGGAGATGGTGGAGCACCTCTTCCCCGGCGGGCGCGGAGTGCTGCGCCGGGTCAGCCTGCGTCCGGTCCGCGACGCCGAGGAGCCCGCGGCCGAAGAGCCCGAAGGCGACGAGGAGGAAGCCCGCGAGGAGCTGGGGGTGGAGATCGAGGTCACCCCCGCCGGCAAGTCGACCCGCAAGCTTTCGCTGCTCTCCGGGGGCGAGAAGTCGCTGGTCGCCCTGGCCTTCGTCTTCGCCGTCTTTCTCGCCCGGCCCTGCCCCTTCTACATCCTCGACGAGGTGGAGGCGGCCCTCGACGACGCCAACATCGACCGCTTCCTGCAGCTGATCCGCCGCTTCTCCGACCGCGCTCAGTTCGTCATCGTCACCCACCAGAAACGGACGATGGACGCGGCCGACGTCCTCTACGGAGTCAGCATGGGCGGCGACGGCGTGACAAAGGTCGTCTCCCGCCGCCTGCCGCGGGAGATGGATGAAGGTACGGAGAAGATCGGTGGCGATCTCTCCGTAGCAGCCTGAGCCGGGCTACTCTCTCCTGGGAGAAGGGAGGAGCAGGTGGCCCTAAGCCACATGGACAGGCTCACGTCGTTCGACACGTCGTTCTTGGCGAACGAAAAGTCGAACGGGCACATGGCGATCGGCGCCGTGCTGGTCTGCGCCGGGGACCCGCCCAGCCACGAAGACTTCGCCGCCCACATCCGCAGTCGCCTTCATCTGCTGCCGCGCCTTCGCCAGCGGCTCGCCTTTCCGCCTCTGCGCCTGGGCACGCCCTTCTGGATCGACGACTGCGCCTTCGACCTCGCCAACCACGTGCGGCGAGCGACCCTGCCGGCTCCCGGCGACGATGCGCAGTTCCACGAGCTGGTCGGCGAGGTCCTCTCGCCGCCCCTCGACCGCTCGAAACCGCTCTGGGAGCTGGTGCTGGTCGAGGGCTTCGACCAGCACCGCTTCGCGATCGTCTACAAGACCCACCATGCGCTCGCCGACGGGTTCTCGGCCGTCGACATCGGCACTCTCCTCTTCGACGTCGAACCGAGATTCGAGCCCGTTCGCGAGGAGGAGGGCTGGGAGCCGCACGAGCAGCCCTCCTCCTCCGCTCTCGTCGGCCGTGCCATAGCCGGCGTTTGGGAGACCGCTGGACGGATGGTGCGCTGGCTGGGCAATGCGATCCGCCGGCCCAGCCGGGCGGGGAAGCGCGCCGCCGACGGGCTCGTCGGCCTCTGGGAGGTGACGTGGAATCTGGCGAGGCCGGCGCCGAAGGTGCCGCTCAACGTCGAGATCGGCCCCGCGCGGAGCTTCTCCTGGGCGGGTTTCGCGCTCGGCGACGTCAAGCTGATCAAGAAATCCCTGGGGGCGACCGTCAACGACGTCATCCTTGCAGCCACCGCCGGCGCGTTGCGGCGCTGGCTGCAGGACCGCGAGGTTTCAGTCGAGGAGGGCATGGAGCTGAAGGCGCTCGTGCCGGTCTCGATTCGCACCAAGAACGAGCAGGGCGAGTTGGGCAACCGTCTCACCGCGATGCGCGGGCCGCTGCCGGTCGGGGTCGCCGACCCGGTCGAGCGGCTGGGGGTGGTCCACAGGGAGATGGAGGAGCTGAAGTCCTCCAAGCAGCCGCTGGGGGCGGAGGCGATCTGGGGCCTGAACGACTGGTTCCGCGATTTCGCGCCGCCGTTGCTGCTGGCGCCGACCGCGAAGATCAACTTCTCGACCCGGCTCTTCAACCTCCTCGTCACCAACTTCCCCGGCCCGCAGATTCCGCTCTACGTGCTGGGCCGCGAGCTCACCGGCGTGTACCCCGTCGGGTTCCTGGCCCGCCGCCACGCGCTCGCGATCGCGATCATCAGCTACAACGGCAAGGTCGGCTTCGGCATCCTCGCCGACCGCGCCTCGATGCCGGACGCCGAACGACTCTCCGCTTACCTCGACGAGGCCGTGGAGGAGCTCCTGGCCGCTGCCCGGATAGCCTCCGGCGGCAAGGAGAATGGCGACCAGCTGGCAGGAGATACTCAACCTAGGTTCGCGCGGGAGCGAGAGCGCCTCATCGGAACCTGAGGAGGCGGAAGCGCGGCGCGGCGTCTTCCGCCGCCTGCGCGAGAGCCTCGCCAAGAGCCGCCAGGCGCTGACCGAGGAGATCTCGGCCAGCCTCTTCGATCGGATCGACGAGGAGACCTGGGAGCGCCTCGAGGAGGCGCTGATCCTCGCCGACGCCGGCGCGCAGACCACCGCCACGGTGGTCGAGCGGCTCGAGCAGGAGGTCGAGGCGGGGTCGGTCTCCGCCGACGGCGAGGCGGTGCGCGATCGCCTGATCGAAATCCTCGCCGAGGTCGCCTCCGCCGGTCGCGCGCCCATCGACCTCAGCGGCGAGCCGGCCGTCTTGCTTATGGTCGGCGTCAACGGCACCGGCAAGACGACGACGATCGGCAAGATCGCCTGGCATCTCTCCAGAGAGTTCGGCCTCTCCGTGGTCATGGGCGCCGCCGACACCTATCGCGCCGCCGCCGCCGAGCAGCTCGCCGAGTGGGCCGAGCGCGCCGGCGCCGACCTGGTCCGCTCCGAGGCGGGCGCCGACCCGGGTTCGGTCGCCTTCGACGCGGTCGCCGCCGCTCGCGCCCGCGGCGCCGACGTCGTCATCGTCGACACCGCCGGCCGCCTCCACACGCAGGGCAACCTGATGGACGAGCTGGCAAAGGTGCGCCGGGTGATCGCCAAGCAGCTCCCCGATGCTCCCCACGAGACGCTGCTGACGATCGACGCCACCACCGGCCAGAACGGCCTGCGCCAGGCGAAAGCCTTCTCCGAGGCGGTCGAAGTCGACGGCGTAGTCCTGACCAAGCTCGACGGCACCGCCAAGGGCGGGATAACCCTGGCGATCGCCAACGAGCTGGGCATCCCCGTAAAGCTGATCGGCACCGGCGAGCAGCTCGAAGACCTCCGCCCCTTCGACCCCACCGAATTCGCGCAAGCCCTACTCGGCGAGTAGCCGCCTCTAAGCTGGGGAAGCCGTGTTCGACCAACTCTCAGACCGCTTGCAGGCCACGCTCTCCGAGGTCCGCTCGCGGGGCAAGCTGAGCGAGGCCGACGTCGACGCGGCGATGCGGGAGATTCGCCTCGCGCTGCTTGAGGCCGACGTCAACTTCAAGGTCGTCAAAGCCTTCACCAAGACCTTGAAGGAGCGCTGTTTGGGCTCCGAGGTGCTGGAGAGCCTCGACCCCGGCCAGCACGTGGTCAAGATCGTCAACGAGGAGCTGACCGCGCTGATGGGGGGGAGCGGGCGCGATCTCGCCTTCGCTCCCACGGGCCCGACGGTGATCCTGATGGCCGGCCTGCAGGGCTCCGGCAAGACGACCGCCTGCGCGAAGCTCGCCCGCCATCTGGGAGAGTCCGGCAAGGACGTCGCCCTCGTCGCCTGCGACGTCTACCGCCCGGCCGCGGTCGAGCAGCTCGTCACCGTTGGCGAGCGGGCCGGCGCTCATGTCTACGAGCAGGGGACCGAGCGCGACCCGGTCGACATCGCCGAATGGGCGCTCGACCGCGCCCGCGAGGAGGGCCACGACGTGCTGATCGTCGACACCGCCGGCCGCCTCCACGTCGACGAGGAGCTGATGGCGGAGCTTTCGCGGATCCGCAAGAAGGTCAAGCCTCACGACGTGCTGCTCGTCGTCGACGCGATGACAGGCCAGGACGCGGTCGGCGTCGCCGAGTCCTTCGCCGAGGCCGCCGAGTTCGACGGCGTGGTGATGACCAAGCTGGACGGCGACGCGCGCGGCGGCGCCGCCCTCTCGGTCAAGGCGGTGACCGGCAAGCCGATCCTCTTCGCCTCCACCGGGGAGAAGCTGGAGGACTTCGACCGCTTCCACCCCGACCGCATGGCCTCCCGCATCCTCGGCATGGGTGACGTCCTCACCCTGATCGAGAGAGCCGAGCAGCAGGTCGACGAGAGACAGGCCCTCGACCTGCAGGAGAAGCTGAAGCAGGACCGGTTCACGCTCGAGGACTTCCTCCAGCAGATGCGCCAGGTGCGCAAGATGGGCCCGCTCAGCGGCCTGCTCGGGATGATGCCCGGGATGGGGGCGATGAAGCAGTTGAAGAACGCCGACGTCGATGAGGGGGAGCTGGACCGGGTCGAGGCGATCATCCTCTCGATGACCCCGGCCGAGCGAGCCAACCCGGGCATGATCAACGGCTCCCGTCGCAAACGGATCGCGACCGGCTCCGGCACCAAAGTCCAGCACGTCAACCAGCTGGTCAAGCAGTTCGACCAGATGCGCAAGCTGATGCGCCAGATGGCCTCGGGAAAGATGCCCGACCCGCAGCAGCTGGCCCAGATGGCGGGTGGAGCACCGCGCCCGAAGGTCCGTAGGCGCTAACCTCTCGCGGCTCATGGCTGTCCGAATCAGGCTTCGAAGGGTGGGTTCCAAGAAGAACCCGATCTGGCGCATCGTGGTCGCCGACAAACGCTCCCCGCGCGACGGTCGGACGATCGAGACGATCGGCCAGTACAACCCGCAGACCGAGCCGTCGATCATCGAGATCGACGAGGCCCGCGCGCGCCACTGGCTCGAGCACGGGGCGCAGCCGTCGGAGACGGTCGCCACCCTGCTGCGCACCAAGGGCATCGCCGCCTCCGGCAGCTAAGCCGTGACCGAGTTGCTCGAGTTCCTCGTCAGGTCCCTTGTCGAGGACCCTGAGGCAGTCGTCGTCGAGGAACTCGAGGAGGACGGCGACCTGGTCTACGAGATCACGGTGGCCGAGGACGACCTGGGTCGTGTGATCGGCAAAGGCGGGCGGGTCGCGAACGCGATTCGGACGATCGCGAAGGCCGCGGCGGTTCGGATAGACCGTCGGGTTATCGTCGACATCCTCGATTGAAACTCGACATCTTCACTCTCTTTCCCGAGGCGTTCGACTGGTTTCAGTCGCAGCGGAGCGTGCAGAATGCGCTCACCGAGGGGAACGAGCTTCATTTCTTCAATTACCGCGATACGACCCCCCTGGGCGCTGGGCAGGTCGATGACGCGCCGTATGGCGGAGGGGCCGGGATGGTTCTGCGCGTTGACGTTGTCGATGCTGCGTTGAGAGCTGCTTATGGGGAGGGGGAGAAGCCTCGGATTGTCTTGCTCTCGCCTACCGGCAGGTTGTTGGACGACGAGTTGGCCGATGAGTTGACCCGGGAGTCCCATCTGGCCTTGCTCTGTGGGCGGTATGAGGGGTTCGACGAGCGGGTGCATGAGCATTTGGCCGACGAGGAGGTTTCGATCGGGAGATATGTCCTGGCCGGCGGGGAGTTGCCGGCGATGGTGATTGCCGATGTGGTGATGCGCAAGCTGCCGGGGGCGCTCGGACACGCCGACAGCGCCGTGGAGGAGTCGTTCAGCCGCACGCTGGAGGGAATGCCCGAGTACCCGCATTACACGCGGCCGGCGGCCTACCGGGGCTGGGATGTGCCCGAGGTGCTGCTTTCCGGCGACCACGAGCGGGTACGCGACTGGCGGATGGAGCAGAGCCGGGCGCGAGCCGAGCAGTTCGATTCCTAGATACCATTCCGCAACCGCGCGGCGCCCTCGCCTGGGGCCGGCGGTTTTTTCTCGCCCCTAAGCGCGAAGGACTTGCAATGAGCACCGTCATCGACAGCATCGAGCGCGCCCAGCTGAGACAGGGCCTTCCGTCCTTCGGGCCGGGCGACCGCGTGCGCGTCCACTTCCAGGTGGTCGAGGGCAACCGGCGCCGCACCCAGGTCTTCGAGGGCATCGTCCTGCGGCGGCAGGGCTCCGGCGCGCGGGAGACCTTCACCGTCCGCAAGCAGTCCTTTGGCGTCGGCGTCGAGCGGACGTTCCCGCTGCACTCGCCGAAGATCGAGAAGCTTGAGGTGGCGGCGCGCGGCGCCGTGCGTCGGGCAAAGCTCTACTACCTGCGGGGACGGACCGGCAAGGCCGCCCGCGTCGCC
>Ga0247754_1000043_pt1 | contig 12424 bp, 8 predicted proteins | sample UWRJS184509B5_FD_181015 | JGI IMG/M metagenome (GOLD analysis project Ga0247754, IMG submission 181015) | Soil microbial communities from Arlington Agricultural Research Station in Wisconsin, United States - UWRJ-S184-509B-5 | ecosystem: Environmental > Terrestrial > Soil > Agricultural land... | reverse complement strand
CCACCGTCTCCGCGCTGCTCGTCGGCGATCACGTGGGAGACGGCGTTGATCAACGCCAGGTGGGTGAAGGCCTGGGGGAAGTTGCCGAGGTGCTGTCCGCTCGGCGCGTCCAGCTCCTCGGCGTAGAGGTCGAGCCAGCCGGAGGATTCCAGCAGCCGCTCGCAGAGTTTGCGCGCCCGGCGCCGCTCGCCGATCTCCGAGAGCGCCGAGACCAGCCAGAAGGAGCAGATCAGGAAGGTTCCCTCCTCTCCTCTCAGCCCGTCGTCGGTTTCCTCGACCTTGTAGCGGAGGACGAGGCCATGCTCGGTCAGGTCATCGGCGATCGCATCCACCGTCGCCCGCACTCGAGGATCGTCGGGCGGGAGGAAGCGGAGCAAGGGGACCAGCAGGGTGGATGCGTCGAGCGCGTCGGTGTCGTAGTGCTGGCGAAACACGCCGTCGCGCACGCCCCGTTCGAGGATCTCGGCGTGGAACTCCTCGGCTGTCCGCTCCCACTCTTCGGCGACGTCATCGACCCCGATGCTGCGCGCCAGCCGCGCGCCGCGGTCGACCGCGACCCAGATCATCAGCTTCGAGGAGACGTAGTGCCGGGGCTCGCCGCGCGACTCCCAGATTCCCTGGTCGGGATGCGGCCAGGCCGCGATCGCCTCCTCCACCTGCCGGCGGATCAGCTGGCGATCCGCGGGTGTGCCCGTGCCTCGCAGCGCTTTCTCGTGCAAGTAGATCGAGTCCATCAGCGCGCCCCAGACGTCGTTCTGGCGCTGGTCGAAGGCGCCGTTGCCGATCCGCACGGGGCGGGAGTCGGCGTAGCCGCTTAGGTGGTCGAGGGTGCGTTCGGTGAGGTCCTTCTCGCCGCCGATCCCGTACATGATCTGCAAGCGCGGGTCCTTGCGACAGACGGTGACGATGAAGCGCATGAAGTCGCGCGCCTCCTCGTCGAAGCCGAGCGTGTGCAGCGCCCAGAGGCTGAAGGTGGAATCGCGGATCCAGCTGAAGCGGTAGTCCCAGTTGCGCTCGCCGCCCGGGGTCTCGGGGAGGGAGGTGGTTGGCGCGGCGAGCATCGCGCCGGTCGGCGCGTAGGTGAGGCCCTTGAGGACGAGCGCCGAGCGCTGCAGGTGGATGCGCCAGGGGTGGTCGGGGAAGTCGCCGTGGCGCAGCCAGGCACGCCAGAAGTCGCTGGTCGACTCGAGTCGCTCGAGGGCCTCCGGGGCGCTGCGCGGCCCGCCCAATTCACCGTCGCCCCATGACACCGCGCAGAACCCGGCCTCGTCCTCGCGCAGGTGGATTCGCCCACGGGCGACCCCGTCCTCCAAGGTCAACTCCATGTCGCTGGTCAGCTGCAGCTCGACCCCGTCGGCGCCACTGGCGACCGCCTCGCCCAGCTCCCCGCCGCTCCAGCCGGCGTCCTCGGCCCCGTAGGCGAAGCGCGGGGCGCACTCCATCTCCAGGTCCACGTAGCCGTCGACGCAGGTCATCGTCCGCAACAGCGAGCGGTCGGACTCGTGCTCCGTCCGCGGCCGGGTGCGCTCGCCGTTTTGGTGCTCCCACTCGGCGATCGTCAGCGCGTCGTGGATCACGACCCAGCCGGTGTCGGTCACCCAGGTCGTCTCGACGATCAGCGTGCCCGGCTCGTAGCGGCGGCTGATCGGCACGATGACGCCTTTGGGCGCCAGTCTGAAGTGCCCGGCGCCGCGGTCGAGCACGGCGCCGAAGGCGCTCGGGGAATCGAAGCGGGGGAGGCACAGCCACTCGACCGAGCCCGAGAAGGAGACCAGGGCGCTGGTGTGGCAGTCGGAGAGGAAGCCGTAGCTGCCGATCGGTGGGAAGCGGTTCTGACCAGCGGCCATCATCATGGTTCGCGCTTCGCTCCCGGCGCGAAGAACCAGAGATGCACGCTTGGTCGCTCCGCGCTCAAGAGGTGCCAAGCTACCACCGTGAGCCTTCCCATCGCCCATGTTTCCGGCTCCTTCGTGCCGCTGGAAGTGATCCCGCTGACCGTGGCGGGAATTCTCTACTGGCACCGCGCGTTGGTTCTCTCGTGGGACGACCGCCCGGTTCCGGCCTGGCGCCAGGCCTGTTTCGGCGGAGGGTTGGCGCTGATCGCGATCGCGCTGTTCAGCCCGATCGGCCACATCTCCGAGGAGCTGGTCATCGCCCACATGGGCGAGCACCTGCTGATCGGCGACCTCGCCTCGCTGCTGCTCGTCCTCGGACTGACCCGCTCCCTGCTGCAGCCGATACTCGCGATCCGCCTCTTCAACCAGCTCCAGGTCCTCGCCCACCCGTTCGTCGCCCTGCCGCTCTGGGCGTTCAACCTCTTCCTCTGGCACGTCCCCGCCCTCTACCAGGACGCCTACGGCGCGGCGCCGCTTCACGCCCTGGAGCACTCCACCTTCCTCTTCTTCGGCTGCCTGATGTGGATGCCGGTCTTCGGCCCGCTGCCGAAGCCGGAGTGGTTCAGCGCGGGGTGGAAGGTCGGCTACGTGATCGCGGTGCGCTTCACCGGGGCGATCCTCGGCAACGTGCTGATGTGGTCGGGCACGGTGCTCTACCCGATCTACGCCCCCGGGGAGCGCTACTGGGGCATTTCGCCGTTGGCCGACCAGAGCACCGCCGGAGTGGTGATGATGATCGAGGGAACGTTCCTCGCCCTCGGCGTCCTCGCCTGGGTCTTCTTCCAGGTCGCCCGCGAAGGAATGGAGAAGCAGCGGCTGCTCGACCTCGCCCACGAGCGCGGCGTCGAGCTCGACGAGACCCGCGCGCAGCGTGCCGTCGCGGCGGGGCACGGGGCGCGGCTGGAGGAGCGACTGATCGCGACGGGGAGGGACCCTGGACCCGACGGCGCCTGAGCGGCGCCTGCTCTACGCGCTCGTCTTCGTCGTCGGCGCGGCCAGCCTCGGGGCGGAAATCGCCGCGGCGCGGCTGCTGGCGCCCTATTTCGGCGCCTCGACGATCGTTTGGGCGAACACGATCGGCGTCGTCTTGGTCGCGCTCTCGGTCGGCTACTGGCTGGGCGGGCGCTACGCGGACCGCCATGCCCACATGCGGGGGCTCTGCCTTCTGGTGCTGGTGGCGGCCGCGCTGATCGCGCTGATTCCGTTCGCATCGCGGCCGTTCCTCTCCTTCTCGGTCGACGCCTTCGCGGAGATCTCCGTCGGCGGCTTCCTGGGCTCGCTCTTCGGGGTGCTGGTCCTGGTCGCGATCCCGGTAATGCTGCTCGGCGCCGCCGCCCCCTGGGCGATCCGCATCACGCTGCGCGAGGTCCAGCACTCGGGCGAGGTCGCCGGGCGCCTCTACGCGCTCTCCACGGCCGGCTCGCTGTTCGGCACGATGGCCTCGGCCCTGGTGCTGATCCCGTTCGCCGGCACGCAGCGCACCTTTCTCGCTTTCGCGCTCGCCCTCGCGCTCGTCGCCACCGCCGGCCTCGGCGGGCGCTACCTGGTCGCGCCGCTGCTGCTGGTCGGGGCGATCGCCATGCCGGTGGGGACGATCAAGGGAGCCGACACCGGCCGCGTCCTGTTCGAGGCCGAGACCGAGCACCAGTACGTGCGAGTGGTCGAGCAGGCCGACGGCGACCGCCTGCTGGAACTGAACGAGGGCCAGGCCGTGCACTCGCTGCTGCGGCCCGGCAGCTACCTGACCGGCGACGTCTGGGACGGCTACCTGGTGCTCCCCTTCGCCGCCGGCGAGCGGCCGCCGCGGCGGATCGCGATGCTCGGCAACGCGGCGGGGACCGTCACCCGCGCCTACGGCCGCTTCTTTCCCCGCACCGGCGTCGACGCGGTCGAGATCGACGCCGAGCTGTTCGAGATCGGGCGCCGCTACTTCGACCTCGACAACCCGAGGATGAGGGAGTTCGCCGAGGACGCGCGGCCCTGGCTGGCGCGCGTCGACGGCGGCTACGACGCGATCATGGTCGATGCCTATCGCCAGCCCTACATCCCCTTCTACCTGGCGACGAAGGAGTTCTTCGAGCTCGCCCGCGAGCGGCTCGCACCGGGTGGGGTGGTTATCGTCAACGCCGGTCACCCGGAGGGCAACGACGACCTCGAGGCGGCGCTTGGCCGCACCATGGCCGAGGTGTTCCCGACCGTCCTGCGCCACCCGATCGAGCCCACCAACACGCTGCTGCTCGGCAGCGAGGCGCCGATCTCGGCGGCGCGCCTGCGCGCCGCCGAGCCGTCGCTTCCCGCGGAGCTGCGGTCGATCGCGGCCGCCGCCGCGGCGCGACTGGAGCCGCGGCTGCCAGGCGGCGAGGTCTACACCGACGACCGCGCGCCCGTCGAGTGGCTGATCGACGCGTCTCTGCTGGGATACGCCCGTGGCAACTAGGCGAGGCAGTGATCCCCTAGGCCGTCTGAAGGCCTGGCTGGTCACCGGCCCGGTGGGCCGGGGCCTCTCCTTTGCCCTCGATTTCGCGGTAGCGCTGCGCAAGGGCCTGCGCCAACGCCGCGGCTAAATCGCTCCGTTGCGACTTGTCCCTGACAGACAGGGATAAGTCGCAGCGGAAGCGGTTGTGATTCCTCTAGGGTCCGGCGCCGATGCAGACGACGGTCACAGAGCTGCCCGACTCCCGCGCGCGGGTCGAGGTCGAGGTTCCGGCCAAAGATGTGGATCGCGGCACGCAGCGCGCCGCCCGCGCGATGGCGCGGGAGATGCGGATGCCGGGTTTCCGCAAGGGCAAGGCGCCGCCTTCGCTGGTGATCCAGCGGCTCGGCTACGGCGCCGTCCTGGAGGAGGCGATTCGCGACTCGCTTCCCGAGTGGTACGAGCGAGCCCTGCTCGCCTCCGGGGTCAGCCCGGTCGGCGACCCCAGCATCGAGATCGTCTCCGCCCCCGAGGAGGAGGGCGAGCCGCTCTCCTTCAAATTCGAGGTGGGGGTGAGGCCGAAGGCGAAGCTGGGCGACTACAAGGGGCTGGAGGTCGGCAAGGCCGACACCGAGGTCCCGGACGACATCGTCGAGCGCGAGATCGAGCGGATCCGCGAGAGCTTCGCCCGGTTGGAGCCGGTGGAGCGCGCCGGCGCCGAAGGCGACGCGCTGCTGGTCGACTTCGAGGGCTCCGTCGACGGCGAGCCGTTCGAGGGCGGCAAGGCAAACGACTACCTGTTGCAACTCGGCGGCGGCCAGCTGATCGAGGGTTTCGAGGCGCAGCTCACCGGCGCGAGAGGCGGCGAGGAGCGCGAGGTCAAGGTCACCTTCCCCGCCGATTACCACGCCGAGCAGCTGGCCGGGAAGGATGCGGTCTTCGCCGTTTCCGTCAAGGAGGTCCGCGAGAAGGTCCTCCCCGAGCTGGACGACGACTTCGCCTCCGAGGCTTCGGAGTTCGACACGGTCGAGGAGCTGCGGGCCGACATCCGCGAGAAACTGGCCGAAGCGGTCGGGCAGAGGATCGAGCAGGACTTCCGGATCGCGGCGATCGACGCCGCGGTGGAGAAGGCGACGGTCGAGCTACCCGACGAGCTGGCGACCGCCCGCGCGGCAGAGCGCTGGGAGCGGGTCGAGCGCCAGCTCGCCTCGCGCGGGATGGACCCCAACGCCTACCTGCAGATGCAGGGCAAAACGCGCGACGAGGTGATCGCGGAGGCCAAGCCCGACGCAGAGCAGGAGCTGAAGCGCGAAGCGGTCCTGACCGCGATCGCCGAGGCCGAGGGCATCGAGGTCTCCGAAGAGGAGATGGTCGAGGCGCTCGCGCACACCGCCGAGCACGAGCGGACCACGCCCGAGAAGCTGCTGGAGCGCCTGCGCGAGAACGGCCGTGACGCGCTGGTCAGCGAGGACATAAGGGTGCGCAAGGCGATCGACCTGATCGCCGAGTCGGCGAAGCCGATCGCGCTTGGCCAGGCCGAGGCTCGCGAGAAGCTGTGGACTCCGGAGAAGGAGCGCGAGGCGGCGGGCAATCTCTGGACCCCCGGCTCCGACTGAGTATGGCGCGGGCACGCCGGACGCCTTCTATAGAGTGCGAGCCATGAGCCCTCTGGTCCCAATGGTCGTCGAGCAGACCTCGCGCGGCGAGCGTTCGTTCGACATCTACTCGCGCCTGCTCAATGAGCGGATCATCTTTCTCGGCACCGAGGTCACGCAGGACATCGCCAACCTGATCGTCGCCCAGCTGCTGCACCTGGAGTCCGAGGATCCGGACAAGGACATCAGCCTCTACATCAACTCCCCGGGCGGCTCCGTCTACTCGGGTCTGGCGATCTACGACACGATGCAGTTCATCAAGCCCGACGTGCAGACGATCTGCGTCGGCATCGCGATGAGCATGGGGGCGCTGCTGCTGGCCGGCGGCGCCGCGGGCAAGCGGATGTCGCTGCCGAACTCGAAGATCCTCATCCACCAGGTCTCATCCGGCTTCCAGGGCCAGGCGACCGACATCGAGATCCACGCAAAAGAGATCATCGACGTCCGCAGACGCCTCGACGAGATCCTCGCCAAGCACACCGGCCAGTCCTTCGAGAAGGTCACGAGAGACACCGATCGCGATTACTTCATGAGCGCGGAAGAGGCGAAGGAATACAGCCTCGTCGACCGCGTCATCGAGCACCACTAGCTCGACTCTCGTCATTCCCGGGCGCGCAAGGCGCCGGTCAGAGGAAGGGACGGTCGGTCCCGCGAAGTAAACGACCGAACCGACAGGGCCGGCTTGCGACTGCCTCTAAGCTTTGGGGCGCGACGCCGGTAGGCAACCCACCCGCCCCGCAAGGAGGGGATTCCGCTGGCACGTCCCACAGACTCGAACGAGCAGCTCCTCTGCAGTTTCTGCGGCAAGTCGCAGCGCCAGGTCAAGAAGCTGATCGCCGGCCCGGGCGTCTACATCTGCGACGAGTGCATCGATCTCTGCAACGAGATCATCGACGAGGAGCTGACCGCGACGCCCGCGATCGAGCTGGAGAACCTGCCGAAACCGCGTGAGATCCACGAGGTGCTGCAGGAGTACGTGGTCGGCCAGGAGGCCGCCAAGCGGGCCCTCTCGGTTGCCGTCTACAACCACTACAAGCGCGTCCAGATCGCCCAGAACGAGGACGCCGAGATCGAGCTGCAGAAGTCGAACATCATGCTGCTCGGCCCGACCGGCTGCGGCAAGACGCTGCTCGCCCAGACCCTTGCCCGAATCCTCAACGTCCCCTTCGCGATCGCCGACGCGACCGCGCTGACCGAGGCGGGCTACGTCGGCGAGGATGTCGAGAACATCCTCCTCAAGCTGATCCAGGCCGCCGACTTCGACGTCAAAAAGGCCGAGACGGGGATCATCTACATCGACGAGATCGACAAGATCGCGCGCAAGGCCGACAACCCGTCGATCACCCGCGACGTCTCCGGCGAGGGCGTGCAGCAGGCGCTGCTGAAGATCCTCGAGGGGACGACCGCCTCGGTGCCGCCGCAGGGGGGCCGCAAGCATCCCCACCAGGAGTTCCTCACGATCGACACCACCAACATCCTCTTCATCTGCGGCGGCTCTTTCGCCGAGCTGGACAAGGTGATCGAACGGCGACTGGGCGACCGGGGCATGGGCTTCGGCGCGGCGATCTCCTCGCGGGAGAACAAAGACACAGGCGAGTGGTTCGAAAAGGTGCTGCCCGAGGACCTGATGGAGTACGGGCTGATCCCCGAGTTCATCGGCCGCCTGCCCGTCGTCGCCGCGATCCACCAGCTCAGCCGCGACGACCTGATCACGATCCTGACCGAGCCGCGCAACGCGCTGACCAAACAGTTCCAGCGCTTCTTCCAGTTCGACGACATCGAGCTGGTCTTCGCCGAAGACAGCCTCGACGCGATCGCCGACAAAGCGCTGGAGCGGGAGACCGGCGCCCGCGGTCTGCGCTCGATCCTCGAGGAGACGCTGCTCGACGTGCAGTTCGAGCTGCCCTCCCGCCGCGACGTCACCAAGTGCGTCGTCACCAGGGAGACGATCGCCCAGGGGCGCCGGCCGACGTTGGTCACCGAGGCCGCGCCGCAGGACATCGGCGCCGCCGACGAGGAGCTGGGCGAGGAATCAGCCTAGACTCGCGCTCGTGAGCGGCGAGCGGCGCGAAACGCTGGAGAAGACGACTCGCTACGACCCCTCCGAGGTCGAGGGGCGGGTCTTTGCCGAGTGGATGGAAGCCGGCTACTTCCACCCGGAAGCCGAGGGGACGGCGGAGGAGAACTTTTCGGTTGCTATCCCGCCGCCGAACGTCACCGGCGCCCTGCACATGGGCCACGCGCTGAATGGCGCGATGCAGGACGCGCTGGTGCGGATGAATCGAATGAAAGGGCGCAAGGCGCTCTGGACTCTCGGCACCGACCACGCCGGCATCGCCACCCAGTCTGTGGTCGAGAAGATGCTCCGCGCGGAGGGCATCGACCGCCATGAGCTTGGCCGCGAGGAGTTCGTCAGGCGGGTTTGGGCCTGGAAAGAGGAGTACGGATCGACGATCGTCGAGCAGTACAAGCGGCTCGGCGCCTCCTGCGACTACGAGCGCGAGCGCTTCACCCTCGACGAGGGCTACGTGAGGGCCGTCTACCGCGTCTTCAAGCAGCTCTTCGACAAGGGCTACATCTACCGCGACAACTACATGGTCAACTGGGACCCGGGATCGCACTCGGCGATCTCCGACCTCGAGGTCGAGAACCGTGAGGTCGAGGACACGCTCTACTCGATCGACTACCCCGTGGAGGGCTCCGACCGGGTGCTGACCGTCGCAACCGTGCGCCCGGAGACGATGCTCGCCGACACGGCGGTCGCGGTGAATCCCGGCGACGAGCGCTACGCCGATCTGGTCGGGGAGCACTGCATCCTGCCTCTGGTAGGCCGCCGTCTGCCGATAATCGCCGACGAGCACGTCGACCCCGAGTTCGGCACCGGGGCGCTGAAGATCACTCCAGGCCACGACCCCAACGACTTCGAGATCGGCCGCAGGAACGGGCTGGAGGAGATCGGCGTGATCGGGCCCGACGGGCGGATGACAGAGGAGGCGGGACGCTTCGCGGGGATGGCCGCCGCCGAGGCGCAGAAGGCGGTCGTCGCGGCTCTGCGCGATGAGGGCCTGCTGCGCGCCGAGGAACCTTACGTTCACTCGGTCCCCTTCTCCCATCGCTCGGGGGAGCGGATCGAGCCGCTGATCTCCCTGCAGTGGTTCTGCCGTATGGACGAGCTGGCGCAGCCGGCGATCGAGGCCGTCGAGCGCGACGAGGTGCGGATAACGCCGCCGCGTTGGAAGCGCGTCTACCTCGACTGGATGCGGGAGATCCGCCCCTGGTGCATCTCGCGCCAGCTCTGGTGGGGGCACCGGATTCCCGTCTGGTACTGCGATCCCTGCGAGGAGACCTTCGTCGGCGAGGAGGCGCCCGAGCGCTGCGGCGCCTGCGACGGGGAGCTGCGCCAGGAGGAGGACGTGCTCGACACCTGGTTCAGCTCGGCGATCTGGCCCTTCGCCACGCTCGGCTGGCCAGACGACACGCCGGAGCTGCGCGCCTTCTACCCGACCAGCTTCCTCACCACCGCGCGGGAGATCCTCTTCCTCTGGGTGGCGCGGATGATCATGACCGGGCTCGAGTTCCCCGGCGCGGTGCCCTTTCGCGACGTCTACGTCCACTCGGTGATCCAGGCCCGCGACGGGCGGCGGATGTCGAAGAGCCTCGGCACCGGGATCGACCCGCTGGAGGAGATCGACGTGCACGGCGCCGACGCGCTTCGTTTCGGCCTGCTGGCGATGTCCTCGACCCAGGACGTGCGCTACTCCGACGCCAAGGTCGAGCAGGGGCGCGACCTCTCCAACAAGTTGTGGAACGCGAGCCGGCTGATTCTTCTGAACGCAGCCGAGGTCGAGGCGGAGGCGCGCCCGCTGCACGTCGAGGACCGCTGGATCCTCTCGCGGCTGGAACGGACGATCGCTTCGGTCACCGAGAAGCTCGATTCCTACGACTTCGCCCACGCCGCCCAGGAGGCATACGCGTTCTTCTGGTCGGAGCTGTGCGACTGGTACCTGGAGATCGTCAAGCCCCGGCTGTACGAGGGTGAGGCCGAGGTCTCGGCGACGCTGCTTTGGGCGCTGGAGCGCACGCTCGCCCTGCTGCACCCGATCATGCCCTTCGTCACCGAGGAGATCTGGTCCTACCATCTCGCGCGCAAGAGTCACCTGACGGTCCACCCGTTCCCACGGGCCGATGAGTCGCTCTTCGATCCCGCGGCGGAGGCCGACGTGGAGGCGGGAATCGAACTGACACGCCGCCTTCGCGCCTGGCGCGACCTGGTCGAGGTCCCCGTGGCGAGTGTGCTGCCGGCGCGCGTCGACGGAGTCGATCCGCAGGAGTTCGTCGGCCGCCTCGCTCGCTTCGAGTTCGTTGCCGACGGTGGGAACCCGGTTGCCACGGTCGGTCCCGTCCGGGTCTTGCCCTCGACGGAAATCGACGCCACGGCGGTTGAAACACGGCTGGAGAAGCGCCGCGTCGAGCTGCGCACCGAGGTCGCGCGGGCGGAGAAGAAACTCGCCAACGAGCGCTTCGTCGCCAAGGCGCCTCCCGAGGTCGTCGAGGAGGAGCGCGGCAAGCTCGAGCGCTACCGTGCCGAGCTCGAGGAGCTCTCCGAATAGAGCCCGAGGCCTACCTCGACTCGCTGGAGCCGATCGGCTGGAAGCTCGGCCTCGATCGGATGCACAGGCTGACGACTGCGCTGGGCATGCCCCAGCACCGCTTCGCCTCGATCCACGTCGTCGGCACCAACGGCAAGTCCTCGGTGACGCGGATGACCGCGGCGTTGCTGGAGGCGCATGGGGTGAGCGCCGGCGCCAGCCTGTCTCCGCACGCCTCACGCTGGTCGGAGCGCACGCTTCTGCATGGCGAGGAGATCGGGCGGGAGGAGTTCGCTGCCGTGGTGGCGCGCGTCGCCCAGGCCGCAGAGGTCGTCAACCGCACATTGAACGAGGGGGAGGCGGTGACCCAGTTCGAGGCGGCAACGGCGGCATCCTTCGTCGCCTTCGCCACGGCTCGGGTCCAGGCCGGGGTGATAGAGGCCGGGCTGGGGGGAAGACTGGACGCGACGAACACGATTCCGTCGCGGGTCACCGTGCTGACATCGGTTGGGCTCGACCACACCGAGTGGCTGGGGGAGAGCGAGATCGAGATCGCCGCCGAGAAGCTCGCGGTGCTGCGCGATCACTCGACCCTTGTGATGGGCCGGGTGAGCCCGGAGGTCGCGCTCCTGGCCGAGGAAGTCGCGCGGGAGCGCGGGGCTGAGTTGATCCGGGCTCCCGAGGACCCCGGCTCTGAGCTGCGCCTACGCGCCCCCGGCCGTTTCCAGCGGCGCAACTTCGCCCTGGCGATGGCCGCCGCCGAAGCGTTCATCGGCGAGCTCGACCGCGAGAGGGTTGCCGCCGTCGCCGCGACCCTGACGATCCCCGGCCGTCTGGAGCGGATTGCCGACGACCCGCCGACTTTCCTCGACGCCGCCCACAACCCCGACGGGGCCGCCGCGCTGGCCGAAGCGCTGCCGGAGGTAGCGGGTGGCGGACCGGTGGTCGCCTGCCTGGCGATCCTCACCGACAAGGACGCGGGGAAGATGGTGCGAGCGCTGGCGCCGGTATTGGATCGCACCGTCTGCGCCGAGATCCCCGCCGAGTCGTTGGCGGCTCACGGACGGCCCGGCTCCGGCTCGCATCCCGCCGCCGAGTTGGCACGCCTCTGCGGAGCCGTCGGCCTGGCGGCGGAGGTCGAGCCGAGGTTCGACGAGGCCTTGCGTCGTGCTCGCGCACTAGCCCTCGAGGCTCCAGGGGGATCCCTTCTCGTCACCGGCTCCCACTATCTGCTTGCGCGTGCGAGGATTTCAACGTGAATCGAAGCGCCGGCTCCGAGCTTCTCTCGATGATGGGACTGGTCGCCGCGGTGGTCGCCGCGGTGATCCTGGTCTTCTTCGGCATCGGCTATCTGTTCGGGAGCCTCTTCCTATGATCGCCCACGTCACCCTCAAGACAGGGTTCGTGCCCTCGGCGGCGAAGTAGACTGCCGCTCCCGCTCAGGCGGCTCTCTCACCATGTCACTCGCGATCTTCGGCATCAGCAACGGCGGCCTCAACTTGGTCGTGTCCCTGCTCGTCTTGGGCTTCTTCGTCGTCTGGCTGGCGCTGATCGTCTACACCTACCTCGACGCCAAGCGCCGCATCTCCGACCCGTTCCTCGTCGGTTGCGCGACGCTCGCCTCCTTCTTCCCTTACATCGGCACCGCCGTCTACGCGATCGTGCGCCCGCCGGAGTTCCTCGAAGACGCCCATGAGCGGGAGCTGGAGATCAAGGCCGCCGAGCTGCGCGTGCGCCAGCTGACCGAGCAGTCCTGTCCGAACTGCGAGTACCCGGTCGAGAAGAACTTCCTGTGTTGCCCCAACTGCCAGCGTCGCCTCAAGGACCCCTGCCCCACCTGCAGAAAGCCGGTGGACCCACGTTGGGCGCTCT
>Ga0247754_1000041_pt1 | contig 12529 bp, 13 predicted proteins | sample UWRJS184509B5_FD_181015 | JGI IMG/M metagenome (GOLD analysis project Ga0247754, IMG submission 181015) | Soil microbial communities from Arlington Agricultural Research Station in Wisconsin, United States - UWRJ-S184-509B-5 | ecosystem: Environmental > Terrestrial > Soil > Agricultural land... | reverse complement strand
CGCCGATCCTTTTCCTGGACGAGCCGACCGAGGGGCTCGATCCCCGCGCGCGGGGGGCCATCTGGGAAACGCTCCAGCGCCTGAACACGATGCTTGCGATGACTATCGTCCTGAGCACCCACTACATGGACGAGGCCGACCGGCTCTGCGATCGAATTGGCATCGTCGACCGCGGCCGGATCGTCGCGGAAGGCACTCCGGCGGAGCTTAAAGCCTCGGTGGGGGGCCAGACGCTCTCGCTCCACTACTCCCACGAGTCCGCCCCGGAGACCCTCATTCGGGTGCGTGCGGTTCTCCTCGCACGTCCAGACGTGCGCGACGTCGTCGTCACGGACGGAGACCTGTCCGTCGACGTCGAGGACGCGGCCACCATCGCGCCCGAGATCCTTCGCCTCTTGGAGCGCGAGGGCGCCGCCCCTCAGGCTCTCTCGATCAAGCAGCCCACTCTCGAGGACGTCTACCTCCGCTCGACCGGCAGGAGCTTCGAGGGGGCGGAAGCGACGACCGGGCAAACCGACGCGACCGAAACGGAGGCCGCATGAAGCTCTCCTCGCCCACCTGGCTCCTCACGCTCCGAACGCTGGTGCAGTTTCCCCGCGATCCGATGGTGCTGGGGTTCTCCCTCCCGCCGGTGCTGATGATGTTCCTCGTCTTCGGTGCGCTCTTCGCCTCCGTCACGCACCTTCCGGGCTTCCCCACCGACAACTACTTCGAGTACCTGGCGCCCGCCGCCGTCCTCCTGACGACGGTGCCCGGGATCGCCAACTCGGCTGTGGCTCTCGCCACCGACTTCCAGAACGGCTACTTCTACAAGCTGCTGACCACCCCGGCCTCGATCGGTTCGATCATGCTGGGGCGGCTGCTGGCGGACGGCGCCCGCCTGTTCGTCCAGGCCGGCGCGATCCTCCTGCTCGCGCTCGTGCTGGGCGCCGAGGTCGAAACCGGCCTTCCGGGGGCGCTGCTGATGCTGCTGATCGGCACCCTCTTCGGAATTGTCACGTTCGGCATCCTGACTGCCAACCTCGCGCTCAAGACGAAGGATCCGGCGGTGGTCCAGGCCGTCTTCCCGATGGCCTTCCTGCTCGTCTTCCTGACCACCGCCTACCAGCCGATGGACCAGATCGAAAGCGGCGTGCTGCGGGCGATCATCGATGTCAACCCGACCGAGTACGCGCTCGTCGCGATGCGCGATCTGATGCTCAGCGGCTATGACTGGGGAGCCATTGGACTGGCTTTCCTCATGATCCTCGGGCTCGGAGCGATCGGAATCCCGCTGACCGTCCGCAACTACCGCTCCGTCTATCGGTGAGCCTCCGCTCGACCGCAAACCCACCAAACCAAAAGGAAATGGCTTCCCATAACGCCAAACAGGCACTGTTCGAGGCAATCGCGCTGATGGGCAAGGCGTTTGCCAGCCCCCGGCGGCTCGAGCTGCTCGACCTGCTGGCGCAGGCGCCGCGGGGGGTCGAGGAGCTGGCCCGCGCGAGCGGACAGTCCACCGCCAACGCCTCCCAGCACCTGCAGGCTCTCCGCGCGGCTGGAATCGTTACGCGCACCCGCGAAGGTACCCGCGTCGTCTACGCCTTCGCCGGTGAGGATGCGCTGCGACTTTGGCTCGCTTTGCGCGACGCCTCTGTGGCCCACCTGGGCGAGGTCGAGCGTGCCGCGCGCGAGTATCTCGGCGACGAGGTTGAGACGATCGGGCGCGAGGATCTGTTGGAGCGTTTGAGGGAGGGCGATGTCGTCCTGGTCGACGTGCGGCCCGAGGAGGAGTTCACCGCCGGCCACATCGAAGGAGCCCGTTCGATCCCGCTCGAGGAGCTGGAGCGCCGGCTGTCCGAGCTTCCTCCCGACCAGGAGGTCGTCGCCTACTGTCGCGGCCCGTTTTGCGCCTACGCACACGAGGCGGTCCGTCGTCTGAATGACGCCGGCCGCACCGCCCGCCGCCTCGAGGACGGCTGGCCCGAATGGCGCCTGGCTGAGACCTCAATCGAGAATTGAGATCAGGGCGTTGACGAGGATCGCCAGTGGGGTGACGGTGAGGGAGAGGTCGCGGAAGAAGCTCTGCCAGCCGCCGTGGTAGTCGACGCTCTCCTGCAGGGTGAGGCCGACCACGTGCGCCATGTTGACCAAAGCGACTCCCATCGCAAGCAGGATCTGGGCCGCGCCGGCGGGCGACTCGACTCCCGGCCCCGTCGCGGCGAGGACAATCGCGGCGATCGTTCCCACCACCGCGACGACGATGCCGAGCAGGTCCCCGCGCGTGAAGCGAGGGAGGTTGGGAGAGATCTCCACTTCCTTCCTGCCGACCGAAGGTCGGCGGCCGGGCCCGGCTTCCTCGACACCGGCCAGGTGCGGCTCGCCGTCCTTCCCGTCGCGTCTGACGGCGACCATGTGAAGTGCGGGGTAGAGGGTCTCCTGGGCGCGCTCGAAGAGGCCGTCCTCGAACCAGCGAGCCTGGTCCTCGGCGTGGGCGACGATCAGCACTTCGTCGGCCGGGTAGCGCTGCAGCGCGTCCGTCGCCGCCGTCAGCGGATCGCTGTCGCCCACCTCGCCCATCGCCGGGATCCCGGCGCCGCGCAACTCGGCGAGGGACGCGTCCAGGCGTCGCTTCGCCTCGATCGTGGCGCTGTCGATGTCGCCCAGCGCGTGGCGAAAGCGGGTCTCCTCCACCGCGGGGGTGATCACCATCACCTCGCTCTCACCCTCCTGAAGATGCCGGCGCAACTCGCCGATCACCTCGTCCCCCCTCAACTCGTCGGTCGCGATCACGAGGAAGCGGGCAGCCGAGCGCTGGGGGTCCGCGACTCTCTCCATGGAGTTGCGAATACCCGGGTGGCGAGGGGAGAAACGAGGACTGGTCAGCGCCCGGTCGGCTTCAGCCCGACCAGCTCGAAGTAACCGACCAGGTAGACGCGGTGGCCGTCGGAGACGACCGGCGTGTAGCCGGGGCTGTCGAACTGGAAGGTCCGCTTGCGGGTGTGGACGTCGATGCCGATCGCCTTGCCGGTCTTGAAGGAGGAGGTGTAGACGGTGTGGCCGATCACGGTTGCCGTTCCCGGGATCGGGCCGCCGACGTCGAAGCGCCACTCCTGCTTGCCGGTGAGCGCGTTGAGCGCGTAGAGGTGGCGGTCGTAGGAGCCGATGTAGACCGTCGGCGGCGTGCCCGGCACCTGAGCGACGGCGGGTGAGCCGTAGACGAAATTGTTGGTGGGGAAGGACCAGTCGACCTTGCCGGTGCGCTGGTCGAAGGCGAAGATCGTGCCGTCGTCGCGCCCGGCGTAGACGCGGCCGAAGGCGATCGCCGGCGAGGAGTAGAAGCCGCCCTCCCCGAAGGGCTTCACCTTCGTCGTGTTGGTCCGCCACAGGACATTGCCCGTCTCGGCGTCGAGACAGAACATCGCGCCCTCGTAATCGGCGACGTAGACGCGCCCGTCGTGGTGGTTGGGGCTGGCTTTGATCGCGTCCGGCGCGTTGTACTGCCAGCGGATTCTCTCGTCGGAGGCGCGCAGGGCGATCAGGTTGGTTCGGTCGGAGCCGATGTAGAGCGTGTCGCCGACCGCGACCGGCGAGGACTCGAGGTGGGAATGCAGGTCGCGCTTCCACTCCGGCTTCCCGCTCGCCGCGTCGAAGGCGACCAGCTCGCCATCCTGAAAGGCGACGAAGAGGCGCCCCTGGTGGAAGACGGGTGCGGTGACGTCGGTCGGCGAGCCGGCGTTCTTCGGGTCGCGGACCCTTCTCCAGAGAACCTCGTGGTCGTCCAGCCGGACGGCCGCCAGGTTGCCGAACTTGTTGACGACGTAGGCGACGCCGCCGGCGACCGCGGGCGGGAACTCGATCAGCCCATGGGTGTCCATCGACCAGGCCTCGCGCAGCGGCGGGTCGAGGGCACGGCGATCGGCGGGCAGGTAATGGACGCGCTCGGGCACGCGGCCGAAGACGGGCCAGTCGGTGAGCGGCGCCTCGTTCCCGTCGTCACCGCAGCCACTCAGAGCCATCGCGACCAGGCAGACGCAAACGAGATGTATTCGGTGTCCCCTGACCATCGCCGATCCCTTCATCGGCACCCGGCCCGGCAACCTGAGAAGCGGCGGACGGGAATCGAACCCGCATCATCGCCTTGGAAGGGCGAGGCTCTACCGTTGAGCTACCACCGCGCGCACGAATCCACCTCGACGGGCGGTTCGACGACGATGACAGTTTGCACAAACCACGTCGCACTTCGCCATCTCGTCGAGGACGCTCTGCCAGTTGCGATCCCTTAGGCCCTTCGCAATGCCGAATTCCTTGTCCCCGAGATGGTCGAACTCGAGGACCAGGGGATCTCCCTCCCCGCAATCCACGCAGGGGTGCTCTCGAAGGAACGCAACGAGAAAGGCCGTGCGCTCTTCGACCATGAGCTGCCTCCGCTGCTGCGCATTGTCGATGTAGCGCTGGCGGTTCGCGGCGTAGTGCTCCTGCTTATATGCCGCTCGGCACGGTCGGCAGTAGTTGTCGCGCTGCCCTTTTGATTTCCGCCGCCAAGCGAAATCCTCAAAAGGCTTGAATTCATTGCATTGCCCACAACGCCGCATCCAAACGAGTTATAGAGAGTCGAACAGACGTTCCCATTGCAGATGCGGCAGAATGAAGGCAGCCACGGGGAGTGGCGCAGTCTGGTAGCGCACTCGGCTGGGGGCCGAGCGGTCGCAGGTTCAAATCCTGTCTCCCCGATCCGGAGTCGCTCTTACTCTCACCAGGAGATGGCCGCGACGGCCAGCTCGTCGGCTTGGTTTGGTCAAAGCCCAGAAACGCGGTCCGACTAGCCTGTCGCGATGACAGCACGCCAAAGCGCCGGGATTTTGCTCTACCGGGTGACGGACGCGGGTATCGAGGTGCTGCTCGTCCATCCCGGTGGGCCGTTTTGGGCGAAGAGAGACCTTGGGGCTTGGTCGATCCCGAAGGGGGAGCACGACGAAGGCGAGAATCCCAGGATCTGCGCGTTGCGGGAGTTGGAGGAAGAGCTCGGGTCCCCTGCCAAGATCGACCCGGCCGCGCTGATCGATCTCGGCGAGGTGAGGCAGAAGGGCGGGAAGCTCGTTCAAGTCTGGGCGGCCGAGGCGGACTTCGATCCGGCGACGCTGCGCAGCAACACCTTCGCGATGGAGTGGCCGCCGCGCTCGGGGCGGGAGCGGGAGTTCCCCGAGGTCGACCGCGCGGAGTGGTTCGGGCCGGAGGAGGCGAAGAGGAAGATCAACCAAGCACAGGCGGCCTTCGTCGACCGCCTGTGCGAGGTCGTGCGCTCAGACGGTTGAGCGGACCCGGACCTCTGGGCCCTCGGCCAGCTTGTAGACGATGATGATCGCCAGGGCGAAGACCGCCAGCGAGTAGAACGGATAGGCGGGAATCGCAAGCAGCGCGCCGATCGCGTTGAGCGATGCGACGAGGATGCCGAACCAGCGGCCGAACTCGCCGCCGGCGAACAGCGAAAACGCCGCCACGAACTCGAGCACGCCGACAATCAGGTGTACCCAGCCCCAGGTGTTGAGGCTGCTGATGATGAAATCGACGTTCTGAGTAAAGAACGTTGAGTCGTCGATTGCGGCGATCCCGTAAACGATGTTCAGGACACCGGCGATCAACAGCAGCACGCCGGCGAAGACCCACCAGCCGCTGAGAATGCTCTCCTCGTTCATTCGTAACCTTTCGTCCGCGTTTGGGCAAGGGTGAGGCTACGGCTGAGGATTTCGAGGCGCATCCGTAGTTTCCTGCGGTTTCCGTTCGCGATCAGCTGGGGAGAAGAAGGGCGTGACCGACCTCCTGTTGGGCCCGTTGCTGCGCTACGTCTCCGACACCGAGGCGACGATCTGGGTGGAAACGAGCGCGCCCTGCGAGGTCGAAATCCTCGGTCGCCGGGAGCCGACCTTCCGGGTCGAGGGTCACCACTACGCGCTCGTCCGGGTGGAGGGCCTCGAGCCCGACGGTTTCTACGAGTACGAGGTCGCGCTCGACGGCGAGTCCCGCTGGCCGCCTCCCGGCAATGACCTACCGCCCAGCGCGATCCGCACGCTCGGGCGCGACGCCCCTCTCGACATCTGCTTCGGCTCCTGCAGGGCTGCCGCTCCCCACGCCGAGCCCTACGTGCTCAGCAGAGACCAGCACCCGGAGGGATACGAGCTCGACGCTCTGCACGTACTCGCCGATCAGATGACCCGCTCCGAACGCGACCAGTGGCCGGAGCTCCTCTTCATGCTTGGCGACCAGGTCTACGTCGACGAGGCCTCGCCCGCGGCGCGGAAGAGAATCCGCGAGCGCCGGGACTCCGAGCCCGCGCCCGGGGAGGAGGTCATCGACTACGAGGAGTACACCTGGCTCTACCGGGAGTCATGGGAGGACCCGCTGATCCGCTGGCTCTTCTCGACGGTCTCGCTGTCGATGGTCTGGGACGACCACGACATGAGCGACGACTGGAACATCTCCCGCGCCTGGCACGACGAGATGGACGCGAAGCCGTGGTGGCACGAGCGGGCAGTGGCGGGGATCATGAGCTACTGGGTCTACCAGCACCTTGGAAACCTCTCGCCCCGGGAGCTGGATGACAACGGCCTGTACCAGCAAGTGCGGGGCAGTCCGGATGCCACCGACGCGCTGCGCCGCTGGGCGAAGGAGATCGACTCTGCGGGGGAGGGGATGCGCTGGAGCTTCTGCCGCGATCTCGGCCGGACCCGGGCGATCTTCATGGACTCCCGCGCCGGTCGCGTCCTGACCGAGGACCGGCGCTCGATGTTCAACGACGAGGTGTGGGGCTGGATCGTCGACCACGCGAGCGGTGACTTCGACCACCTGCTGATCGCCACCACCGTTCCATACATCCTCTCTCCCGGATTTCACCATCTGGAGGCCTGGAACGAGCGGCTCTGCGATGGCGTCTGGGGTGAGCTCGTCGCTCGCGGCAGCGAGAGGCTCCGCCGCTTGGCCGACTTCGACCACTGGGCGGCATTCCAGTTCTCCTTCCAAAGGCTCCGCGGGCTGCTGGAAGAGATCGGCTCGGGGAGACGGGGGGAGCCGCCGGCCTCGATCGTCTTCCTCTCGGGAGATGTCCACCACGCCTATCTCTGCGATGTCGCGTTCAACTCAGGCAGAGGCGTGCGGAGCAGGGTGATCCAGGCGGTTTGCTCGCCCTACCGCAATCCCCTCGCCCGACACGAACGCAAGGCGATCCAGACCGGCTTCTCTCGTCCCTTTGCCGTCGCCGCGCGGGCCCTGGCCCAAGCGGCGGGCGCCCCTGATCCCGGCATTCGCTGGCGCTTGCTGGAGGGCCCGTATTTCGACAACCAGGTTGCGACTCTGCGGCTCGACGGTCGCCGCGCGTTGATGCGGCTCGACAAGACGGTCGCCGGCGAGGAGGATGAGCGATCGCTGGAGAAGACCTTCGAGCGCCGCCTGGTTTGATGGCGAAGTGGGGTGGGGCGCGACCCGGCAAAGGACGCCCCACCCCGTCGCCCCTTCAAGCGGCGCTTGCAACCTCGCCGCTGAAGCTCTTTTTCTGGCCCGGGCGCAGGTAGACGATCTGGCCCTCGCGCAGCTCCAGCTTCTGGAGCTGGGGCCGGGTCAGTTGCGCCCAGACCTCGGTGCCGTCGCCGAGCGTGAACTCAACCCGGATCTCGAAGCCGAGGGCGACGATGCGCTGCACCAACGCCTCCTCGGTCCGCTCGTCGGGGTCGAGTACGACATCCATGTCGTGGGGACGGACGAAGTGCTCGCCGAGGCGGTTGACCTCGCCGACGAAGCTCATCACGAACTCGTTGGCCGGGTGGTCGTAGAGGTCGTCGGCGCTGCCCGACTGCTCGACCCGGCCCTCGTTCATCACGACCAGCTGTTCGGCGACGTCCATCGCCTCCTCCTGGTCGTGGGTGACGAAGATCGTCGTCACGTGCATTTCGTCGTGGAGGCGGCGCAGCCAGGTGCGGAGGTCCTTGCGGACCTTGGCATCGAGCGCGCCGAAGGGCTCGTCGAGCAGCAGCACCTGCGGCTCGACCGCCAGCGCCCGGGCCAGGGCCATCCGCTGGCGCTGGCCGCCGGAGAGCTGATCGGGGTAGCGCTCGGCGAGCCCGTCGAGCTGGACCAGGCGCAGCAGCTCGTGCACGCGGTCGCTGATTCTGGCCTTGTCCCACTTGCGGATCTTCAGCCCGAAGGCGACGTTCCCGAATACGGTCATGTGCTTGAAGGCGGCGTAGTGCTGGAAGACGAAGCCGACCTCGCGCTTCTGCGCCGGGGTGCCAGTTGCATCCTGGCCGTTGATTACGACCTGGCCCGCGTCGAGCGTCTCCAATCCGGCGATTGCCCGCAGCAGCGTGGACTTGCCGCTGCCGCTCGGCCCCAGCAGGGCGGTGAGCGAGCCGTCGGGCACGTCTATCGAGACGTTGTCCAGAGCCTGAAAGTCACCGAAGCGCTTGCGCGCGCCCTCGACTGCGATTCCCATCAGGAACCCTCCTTCGTGGTGGACGTTGAGATTGCGGCATCACCCGTGATCGGGATCGGCCCACTGGCCTGAGCCTTCGTCTTGCGGCCGCCGACGCTCATCAGCAGCAGGGTTGTGAGGGCGAGCAGCGCGAGCACGATCGCACCCGCGTATGCCGCCTCCTCGTTGAACTGCTCGAAGGCCTTGGCGACGAAGAGCGGCAGCGTCTCGGTCTCTCCGGAGATCGAGCCGGAGACGATCGTCACCGCGCCGAACTCGCCCAGCACCCGGGCGGTGGTCAGCACGACTCCGTAGGCGACGCCCCAGCGGATCGCCGGCAGGGTGACCCGCCAGAAGGTCTGCCAGGCGTTGGCGCCCAGGGTCGAGGCGGCCTGCTCCTGCTCGGTGCCGATCTCCTGCAGCACGGGCACCGTCTCCCGCACGACGAAAGGCAGGGAGACGAAGACGCTGGCGAGGATCATGCCGGGAGTGGAGAAGAGGACCTGGATTCCCCACTCGGCAAGGGTCGGCCCGAACCAACCGTCGTTGCCGTAGAGCAGGAAAAGCGAGAGGCCGATCACCACCGGGGAGATCGCGAAGGGGAGATTGATGATGGCGTCGATCACCGCGTTGCCCTTCCACTTGTGGCGGACGAGCAGCAGCGCGCAGCCGACCCCGAAGACCGTGTTAAGCGGGACGGCGACGGCGACCATCAGCAGCGTCAGCCAGATCGCGTGCAAGGCGTCGGGCGAGGTCATCGCCTCGATCGGCGGCCCGAGGCCGTGCTCGAAGGTCTTGTAGAAGATCATCGCCACCGGGGCGAGCAGCAGCAGCCCCAGGTAGCCGAAGGCGAGGGTGCGAAGGCTCCACTTGGCGGGCGGGCCGGTGGTCATTCGGAGCCCTCTGAATGGGCGCGGCTGAGACGACCGAAGAAGCTGACGGCGACCAGCAGCAGCAGCGAGATCGCCAGCAGCACGACCGAAACCGCGGCGGCGCCGGAGACGTTGCCGGACTCGATCTGGCTGCGGATGAAGACCGAGGAAACTTCGGTTCTGAAAGGGATGTTCCCCGAGATCAAGACCAGCGAGCCGAACTCGCCCAGCGCCCGCGCGAAGGCGAGCATCACGCCGGCGAGGATGCCCGGCAGGAGGTTTGGGAAGATGATCCGCCGGAATACGGTGAAGCCGCCGGCGCCGAGCGAGGTCGCCGCCTCCTCCATCTCCCGGTCCATCTCCATCAGCAGCGGCTGCACCGCGCGGACGACGAAGGGGAGGGTGACGAAGCAGAGCGCGAGCACGACCGCGACCCGGGTGAAGGCGACGTCGAGGCCGATCGGGCTCTCGGCTCCGTACAGGGTCAGCAACGTCAGCCCGGCGACGATCGTCGGCAGCGCGAAGGGCAGGTCGATCAGCGCGTTGACGGCGGCCTTGCCCGGAAACTCGTCGCGGACGAGGACCCAGGCGATGATCGTGCCGAAGACCGCGTTGATCGCGACGACGATCAGCGAGCAGATCACGGTCAGCTTCAGCGCCGCCAGCGACTGGCTGCCGGTGACGGAATCCCAGAAGGCGCCGAGGCCGCCGCTGGTCGACTCGACGACCACCGCGGCCAGCGGCAGCATCACGATCAGGGACAGGTAGAGGGTGACGAGGCCCCTGCCGAGGCCGGCGCCCGCCCCGGGCAGGCGGATGCCTGCCCGGGGCGCTGGAATGGTTGCCGGGTGCCCTTCCATGTTCAGCCGCTGGTGGAGACCCCGAGTTCCTTCTCGATCGCGGCGACGGACCCGGTCGCCTCGTCGAAGAACTCGTCGTTGACTCTGTCCCAACCGCCGAACTTGTCGATCGTGAACAGGTCGACCGGGGTGGGGAACTGCTTCGCGTCGACCAGCTTGGGATTGGCCGGCCGGTAGCCGTTCTCGGCCCACAGCTGCTGGCCCGCGTCCGACCAGATGAAGTCGAGGAAGCCCTTCGCCGCCGCCGGAGCATCCTTCGTCACCGCGATCGGGGTCTGGATCAGGATCGTGCTCGGAGGGATGACGTAGTCGACCTCTTCGCCCTCGTCTTGGGCTTTGATCGCCTCGTTCTCATAGCCGAGGAGGACGTCGCCCTCTCCCTGGGTGAACGCGGCGAGCGCGTCACGGGCGCTGCCCGGCTGGACCAGCGTCTTCTCGAGCACCGTCTTGACGGCATTGAGCGCCTCCTGGGGGCTCTTGCCCTGGTTCAACTGGGAGCCATAGATCGCCATGATGTTCCAGCGGGCCGCGCCGGAGCTGAACGGATTGGGCGTGATGATCTCGACGTCCTTGGTGAGCAGGTCGTCGAGGGATTTGAGGCCCTCGGGGTTGCCCTTGCGGACCGTCATCACGACGACCGAGTTCTGGGCGATCCCGCCGAATCTCTGCTTGTCCCAGTTGGCGGCGACCTGTCCGGACTCGACCAGGCGGCTCATGTCCCCGCCCTGGGCGAAGTGGACGACCGAGGCGGGCTGGCCGGCCTCGACCGCACGGCTCTGGTCGCCGGAGGCGCCGAAGGAGTTGCTGAAGCTGACGTCCCCGCCCTTCGAGGTGTCCTGGTAGCCGGGCTCCAGGGCTTCTTCATAGACGGCCTCTGGGGTGGAGTAGCCGACGATGTCCAGCTTCCCGCCATCTGAGGAGCCGGAGCTGTCGCCGCCGCATCCCGCCACGACCACGGCGATCAGAAGCGCGAAGAGCCAAGCCCTGTTCATATATTTCCCCTTTTCTTGATGAAGTTAGTTCTAAAAGAGCGGGAGACCGTAGCACATTGTCAATCAGGAAAGTCGAGAATTATGAAATAGGCTCCCGCTGTGGATTTCGCGAGGACGCCGGAAGAGAATCTGCAGGGACTGCCGGACTTTCCGTTCGAGTCCCAATACCGCGAGATCGACGGGCTTCGGCTTGCGTACCTCGACGAGGGAGAGGGGAAGCCGGTGGTCTTCTTCCATGGCGAGCCGACCTGGTCGTTCCTCTGGCGCAAGGTGATTCCGCCGGTCCGCGACGCCGGCTACCGCTGCATCGCCCCCGACTACGCTGGCTTCGGCCGCTCCGACAAGCCAACCGACCTCGGTTGGTACACCTACGACCGCCACGTCGAGTTGATGGCGAAGCTCCTGGAAGAGCTGGACGTGCGCGACGCCACGGCCGTCGTCCACGATTGGGGCGGGCCGATCGGCCTACGGCTCGCCGTCGAGCACCCCGACCGCTTCTCCCGCATCGCGATCATGGAAACCGGACCCTTCACCGGGCACCAGCGGATGAGCGACGTCTGGCTCAAATTTCGCGAGTTCGTCCGCAACAACGAAGACGTGCCGGTCGGGTTCCTGGTCCGCGGCGGCTGTAAGAACGATCCGGGGGACGAGGTGATCGCCGCCTACGAGGCCCCATACCCGACGCCCGAGTCGAAGGCCGGCGCGCGCGCCTTCCCGCTGATCTTGCCGACCGAGCCCGATGCGCCGGGAGCGGCGGAGGGCAAACGGGTTGCCGATGCCCTGCGCGAGGACGATCGCCCGACGCTCGTGCTCTGGGCCGACTCGGACCCGGTCCTTCCCTTCTCGGTCGGCGAGCGGGTCTCCGAGGAGCTCAACTTTCCGGCGCCGCGGGCGATCGAAGGCGCTGGGCATTTCCTTCAAGAGGACGCGGGGGAGGAGATCGGCCGGGTCCTCGCCGAGTGGCTCGGCTAGCTGCTTGACCCCAAGTTGCGTCCCACCGTCGCCTTCAAGTCGTCCCGAGCGTGTCCGGTGAGGAGTTGGACGCGACGCGGCGGGCCCTCGTCCTCGACCCAGGTGACCGTTCCCGGCCAGTAGGGGCCCGGCGGCGTCCCGGGGTGGTGGAAGGCGGAGGCGAAGACCCAGCTGCCGGTGTTGTGGAGGCGCCCGCCGCCGGGCAGAGTCCACTCGGCTTCGTCCTCGCGCGGGCCGGAGCGGTGAGTATGGGCGGCGATCACATGGCCTTTGTCGACCCCCAGCCGTCGCGCCAGTTCGGTAGCGGCCTCGATGCCGCTGCGGGTGATTGCGCCCGAAGAGAGATCGGCGTCGAAGTCGGCTTTGAGCAGGCGGTTGAGGACCCAGACGCTC
>Ga0247754_1000040_pt1 | contig 12689 bp, 10 predicted proteins | sample UWRJS184509B5_FD_181015 | JGI IMG/M metagenome (GOLD analysis project Ga0247754, IMG submission 181015) | Soil microbial communities from Arlington Agricultural Research Station in Wisconsin, United States - UWRJ-S184-509B-5 | ecosystem: Environmental > Terrestrial > Soil > Agricultural land... | reverse complement strand
GTCGAAGTCGGCTACGACCACGCGGCAGCGGGCCGAATCCGCCACGGCGCCCGCTTCCACAGGTTTCGGGACGACAAAGATCCTCGTGAGTGCACGTTTGACGAGCTGGACGAGTAGGTGAAGGAGGGACGGCGACCCCTCTCGCCGGACAAGTCGTCGGCCTAATTAGGCCGACGACTTTGAGTATCCGCCCGTCGAGAGGGGTCGCCGTCCCTCCTCTCAAGCGCCGGTCAAGCTTCGCTCGTCGAGGCATTCTCAGAAGAGAGAAGCTTGCGTTGGAGCGCTGGCCGAAGCACCAGTTCCTCCTGTCATATCCGCCTCCCTTACCTGCTGCTTTTCCCGTGTACGACCGCGACCCCAGCCCCGAACCACTCTCGTAATCCGACCGCACTCTGAAGCTGGGAGGTACGCGCGACCGTTGGAATAGAGCTTCTCGTAGAGAGGGAGCAGGTCGGGGCGTCTTGCCTCCAGCCAAGCGAAGAAGACGTCCTTTACTTCGTTACGGAGATGAAGGGCCACGCCGCCTAGGAAGGTGGCGCCGGCTTCGCGGGCTCGGTCCACTATTGGTTGGACCTGCTCCGGGGTGTCGTTTATGCCCGGCATCAACGGAGCGATGAGGACGCCGGAGGAGATGCCACGACGCCGCAATTCTGCAACCGCATCCAGACGAGCCGCGGGACTGGGAGTGTGCGGCTCTGTGGCTCGCCAAGCCTTCTCGTCGAGAGTCGGGACCGAGAGGTTGACCGAGACCGGCAGCTTCTTCGACATCCGCTCGTAGAGATCGATGTCGCGCATCACCAGCGGCGACTTGGTCAGCACTGAGACGGGCGTGTCCGCTTCCTCCAACGCCGCGAGGATCTCCGGCATCATCCGATACCGGCTCTCGACCCACTGGTACGGATCGGTATTGGTCCCCAGCGCGACGAGATCGCCTCTCCAGCTGGGCCGAGCCAACTCCGCCCGCAGCATCTCGGGCACATTGACCTTCACAACGATCTCCCGCTCGAAATCCCTGCCTGCGTTGAAGTCAAGAAAGGTGTGGGTCCTCCGAGCAAAACAAAAAACGCAGGCATGAGTGCAACCTCGATACGGATTGATCGTCCAGCCAAACCCATAGCGACCGCCGGGAACCCGATTCAGCGCCGATCTGGCGCGAACCTCATGAAAGTTGATCCCCATCGCCTCCGGAGCATCGAACGTCCGCACGACCGTCCCGTCCCCGATCCCCGGCAACCGCGGGTCCCTTTCAACTCTCTGTTCGTCCCATCGCACGAACACATGTTCGCAAAGCCTCAGGACAGTTCCATCGTTCTTGATATGCCGCCACCGCTGGCGGTAGGGACGGGGGTTCCCTCGACGGGCGGATACTCAAAGTCGTCGGGCTCATTAGCCCGACGACTTGTCCGACGAGGGGACCCCCGTCCCTCCCCCTACGACAGCGCGCCCGTAATCACGTAACGAAGAACGGCAACCACCTGCTCGGGAGCCCGCGCTGTGGCTTGCGCGGCTCGATCGACTTCCTTGAGCGCGTGATCGAGATCCGGGTCGTGCAGGGTGACGATCGGCTTGTCGAGGGCCGCGGCGTAGCCAGCGTCGAAGGCAGCGTTCCACTGGCGGTACTTGTCGCCGAAGCGGACGATGACGATGTCGGCGGCACGAATCAGGGTCTGGGTGCGGATCGCGTTGACGCCGGCGCCCATGTGGTCGCGCCAGAAGGGCTCGCTCTCCTCCCCCAGCGTCCCAACGCCGGCGTCGTCGGAGGCGGCGTGGTCGGTGACCGGGGACGAGAACTCGACCCGCAATCCGGCGTCGCGAACCCCGGCCTCGATTCGCTCCCGCCAGTCGGAGTGGATCTCCCCCGAGAGGTAGACCTGCCAGACGCGCTCAGCCATAAGGGAAGGCTAGAGGCTGGAGCCGGTTTCGTCGCGCCTGAACGCTTCGAGCTGATCGAGGGCCTGGGCGCGGGCTTTGGAGCGCAGCGGGGGAAGCAGGGCGACGAGATGCCCTTTCAGGCCGAGCGCCTGACTGGCCCATCTGTGGAAGTCGAAGTCGTCGACATGGTCGGCGATCAGGCCGTCATCGAAGCGGAATTTGGCCTGAATGTCGTTGACCACCGGGCGGCCGGTCGAGAAGGTGTAGCGGGCGATCCAGTGGGCGGAGCCGGTCTCCTCGCCGGCCTCGCTCTCGAGCAGCTCGATCTTCAGGTCGGTGGCGCGGCTGGTCAGCATCCGCCACATCGCCCCCACCTCTTCGCCCTCGAGGTCGCCGAAAGCGGGGTCGTGGAAGTGGGCGCCGGGCGCGTAGCAGGCGGTCATCGCCGCCCCGTTGCACTCGCCGAAGGCGGAGTAGAAGCGGCGAATCGTCTCGCGGTTCGCGTCGGCCCCCATGCGTCCACCCACCCTACTCGCCGGGCTCCGCCGCGACCGCCGTTTGCTCCTCGAAGTGCTTGCTCAGCATCGTCACTTGGCCCTGGTAGTTGGAGCCCAGGCCCGCCCCGTACAGCCGCTCCGCCGGGGCAGCCATCCGCTCCAGCGCCAGCTTGCAGACCGGCTGGCGGTGCTCGACCATGAAGGAGACGTCGCGGGCGCGCACCTCCAGGGCGGCGCGGCTGCCGTGGCGCTCGCCCTCCGGGTCGTAGCCGAACCCGGGATCGAAGAAGCCCGCGTAGTGGGTGCGCAGCTCACCGGCGGTCGGGTCGTAGGCCATCATCTCGGCCGCCACCTGCGGTGGGATGCAGACGCCCTCGGCGGAGAGCAGCAGGTAGAAGACCTCCGGCTCGAGCACGATCCGCCCGCCCTCCTCGGGGAAGACCGGGTCCCAGTAGTCGGTCCAGCGATAGGCGCGGATGCGGGAGAGGTCGATCGGCAGGCTGTTGCGCTTCGCCCGGTAGCCGACGATGCGGTCGCTCGGCCCCGAGAGGTCGACGCTGAGGAAGAGCCCGTCGGCGAGCGCCAGCTCCGTCTCGCGCAGGGCGTGGGAATCGAGGTAGAGAAGGGGGAACTCGCCCTGCATGACGCGCACGTCATCGTCGCGCAGCCGCGCGTCCCCGTGCGCCAGGCGCAGCTGGTTCAGCGACAGCCCCGTTCTCACCTGGATCGCGAAGGAGCGAGGCACGACCTCCAGGTAGAGCTTCCCCCGGTAGCCCGGCTGGATCTCGTCGAAGCGGTGCTGGCGGTCGGTCAGCACCCGGGTGAAGACGTCCAGCCGCCCGGTGGAGCTCTTCGGGTTTGCCTTGGCGCGGATCTCCGGCGGCAGCGCCAGCCCCTCGATCAGCGGCACCAGGTAGGGCCGGTCGCGCTCCAGCGTCGCCCCGTCGCGCAGATCGATCTTCTGAAAGGCGAGCCCCTCGATCTTCTCCTCGACGGTCGAGTCGGCGTCCGGCAGGAAGCTGCAACGCAACGCCCAGGCGTGGTCGCCGAGCCGCAGGTCGATGCTCGCCGGCTGAATCGCCTCCGGCCGGATCCGGTAGTCGCCGGAGTCGATCCACCCCGCCTCGATCGCTTCGCTCAGCCGCTGGGAGGGCAGCACCCCGGTGACGAGCCCGGCCTCGCCGCCGATCTCACCCCCACCGGCTGTTGCCGTCTCACTCACCCCGCAGAGACTATCCGCGACCGATCGTTATGAGCGATCAACGCCGAACATCCCCTCGAGGCGCGCCGCGATGGTGACGTCACCCTCGACGCTGCAGCGGCCCGCAACCATGACGGAGAGGGGATCCTCGATGCCCGCCGTCACCCGCACCCAGTCGGCGAGGCCGAAGTGGACGGTCACCGCCGGATCCAGCGGAGCCGGCTCGAGCAGGCGTGCGCGGCCGGCCTCGGCGTCGGCCTCGATCGCCCAGCGCCAGGGAGCATCGGAGGGTGGCTCAATCGCGAAGGGCTGCAGCTCGTAGACGATCGCGCCGCGGAAGCCGGCCGCTTCGGCGGGCTGAAACCCGCGCGCCATCGCGCGTATCAGCGCGCGCTGGCGCCGCGGCTCGGCGAAGCGACGCTCGACTCCGGCATCGTCGAGGTCGCGCACCATCGCCGCCAGCGCTCGGCGACCGCCGCGCGCCGCCAGCGCGCGGATCGGTCTGGCGCGCTCGGCGGTCCGTCGGACGCTCGGGGGCTCTCGACCTTCGATCTCGGCACGGGCGTCGGCGGCGCACTTGACTGCCCAGCCGACTCTGTAGCGGGCAGCAAGGGCCTCCGCCTCGGCGAGGGTTCTTCCCGCCCCCTCGGCATCGCCGCCGCGGTGCAGGGCGCTCGCAAGATCGACTCGGGCCAGGGCGCTCAACCAAACCAATTCCAGCTCGTCCGCCCGCGCTACCACTCCACGCAGTTCCGGAATGGCAGCGTCCATGCGACCCGCCAACAGATCGATCCGGCCGATGTGCCACTCCGGCAGATGGCCGAAGCAAAGCGAGGGCGCCGCCACGAGCAGTCGCGAGCGCCCCTGCTCAAGCAACGGTCGCAGCCGCTCCGCAGCCTCGAGATCGCCGACTGTGGTCGCTGAATGCGCGAGAGCGCAAACGGCCGCCGGAAGATGTCCATCCGGGTGCCGCACTCCATCGAGATCGTCTTCGATCAAGGAGCGAAGCTGGCGCCGCACAGTCTCAAAGTTCCCGTCGGCTGCCTGCATGTTTATCGTCCAGGCCACGATGGCGCCCCGGGGGATCTCCGCATCGAGCGCCTCGAAGACGCGACGCGGCATCTCCGTCTCGCCGCCGTAGAGCCAGCCGATATACGTCGCAAAGCCCAGCTCGCTGAAGATCTGAATGTCCGGGCGGAGGCGGCGAACGACTGCGCCGACACGGCGCACAAGAGCCTCCGACTCCGTCCGCCTGCCGCGATCGAAGTGCCTCATCGCGTGATTCAGGTCCACCTCCCAGGCAAAACGAGGACTGCCCAGGCGCTCGGCGATCTCGGCGCCGCGCTCGATCGCCCGCTCGCATTCGGGAATGCGCCCCATCGAATAGTTGACGACGGCGGACCACTGCACCACCCGGAAGAGCAGATCCTCGCGACCGCATTCCTCCGCCGGCGCGAGCAAGTCGGGCATGGAGTCCAGGTCCTCGAGCAGGCTCGCAAAGTTGAGCGGGTCGGGATGACGGGCGAACCTTGCAGCCAGCCAGGTGAATCGGGCCAGAACATGCGCTTCGGCGTCGCCGAGCTCACGCTCGAGCTCCTCCGCCCGCCGGGCCAGAGCGGCAAGGGTCTCGTCCTCCTCGGTGAAGATCATCAGGTAGGCCAGGCGAAAGATCATCCGCAGCGCCAGACGGGGCTCCGCGTCGCCGAGCGCTTCCAGGCCCTCTCGCAACAGGGCCACCGAGGCGGGGTCGTCGCCGCCGTTCTCCCAGCCGAAGCCGACGTCGCCGCCGGCGAAGCCCAGCGCGGCGCGGGCCAGCAGGACGGCGTCGCCGGTAGCTCGCGCCGCTTCGATGGCGGCGCGAAAGGAGTCACGCGCCCGTAGGAGGTCGGCGCTGAGGAAGTCCTGCTCGCCGAGCTCGAGCAGGATCGGTGCGCGGTCGAGGAGGTCGCCCCCCGGCATCAGGGAGAGGACACGGCGCAGGTGCGCGGCGGCGGCCTCGTGGTCGTGCCCTTCGGCGGCGGAGGCGGCGGCGGACCGGAAGGCGGCGATCGCCGGCTCGGGGCCGGTCAGCTCTACGGCGAGCCCATAGTGGCGGGCGAGCTCCGCCGGTTCGCCGTCCGGGTCCTCATCCAGCGCTCTTGCCACGGCCAGGTGCAGGCGAGCGCGAGCCGCATCGCCGATCTCGGCGATCAAGGCCTCGCGCACAAGCGCGTGGGTGAAGGCGATCGTCGGCTCCGCGGTGGCCACGTCCTCGACGAGCCGCTCCGAGAGGGCGTCGCGAGCGGCGCGCTCGGCCGTGTCGCGGTCGAGTTCCGCCACCTTGGCCGCCAGCGCAACCGCCGCCGAGGGACCGATGACAGCGACAGCCGTCAGCAACCGCTCGGTGGCGGGGTCGAGTTGCGCGAGGCGCTCCTCGACCAGGCCGGTGACGGCGTCTGGGACCGGCGCCGCGTCGAGCGCCTCGCTGTCTCGCAGCGCGCCCCGCCCATCAAGGTCGCGAACCAGTTCGCCGGCGAAAAACGGGTTGCCGGCGGTCCGCTCCGCCAGCCGGGTCGCGAGCGCCGGCGTTATCGCCCGGCCCAGCCGGGCGCCCACCAATGCAGCCATCCCCGTCGCGTCAAGACCGGCGAGGCGCAACTCACTCAGGTCGCCGGTGCGGCGCAGGTCCGCGAGCGCCTTGGAGACCGGGTGCCGCTGCCCCATCTCCCCCTCGCGAGCTGTCACCACCAGCGTAAGCGCGGCGGCAGGCGGGCTCTCGAGCAGGTGCCCGAGCGCCTGTGCGGAGGCGGGATCGCACCACTGGGCGTCGTCGAGGACGAGCTGGAGGGGACTGTCTCCGGCAGCGCAGCCCAGGGCCGCGCCGATTCCGCGCAGCAGGCGGTAGCGAGCGCCCTCGGCGGCGACCATGCCGCCGACGCCCGCCTGCTCGGTCGGCTGGCCCTGGTCGAGCTCGGGCACCAGCGCTGCAAGCTCGGGGCCCGCCGCGCGGGCGAGGGTGGCGCGCCACTCCTCATCGCCGGCCAGCGCCAGCTCGCCGATCGCCCGCACCCACGGCTCGAATGGCACGACCGTCTCCGGCGGGCAGCGCGCCAGCGCAACCGTCACACCCTCGACGTGAGCTTCGCTCGCCACCGCCGCCGCGTGGCGCGTCTTACCGATCCCCGGCTCCCCGACGATCAGCACCGCGCGGCGACCTGAGTGGGGGGCCGTCTCCTCACGCAACATCGAAATCTCCCGGTCGCGCCCGATCAGCGGCTCCTCCGCGTAGGCGGCGAGGATCGGCGGCAGCCGGATGCGGCCCGAAGGCGACTCGCCGTTCCGGCGCTCGGGCGCTTCGGCGCTCTCAGCCTCGGCCGTGACGACCTCTCCATCCTCTCCGGAACCCGGCGCCAGCTCGCGCCACAGAAGCTCCGACGCCCGCACCGGAGCCGGCACTCCCTTGAGGTCGTAGTCGCGGCTCTCCTTCAGCGGCACCCCGTCCCGCGATGCCACCAGCTCCCGCACCAGATCCTGTACGAGGACTTCGCCAGTGCCCGCTGCGGAGGAGAGGCGGCTCGCGATCACCACCGACATCCCATGCAGGTCGTCGCCGTCGGGAATCGGCTCCCCGGCCGCAACCCCGACCCTCGCCGCGACTCCGATTCCACCCTGCTCGGCATCCAGCCGCTCGACCGCGGCCTGAATCGCAGCCGCCGCTCGCAACGCTCCCAGGGCACTCTCGAAGCTCGACATCACCCCGTCGCCGAGAGTCTTGATCACCCGGCCTCTCGCACTCGCGACCGCATCCGTCACATCCTTTACATGGGCCCGGCGAACGCGATCCATCCGATCGTCGCCGAGCGTCGCCAGCAGGGCCGTCGAATCGACCAAGTCACTGAAGACGACGATCGCCACCCCAGCCATCGTTGGACATCTTTCCTCATGCCGCTATTGCATGCGGAAAGACGCAATATTCAGACAGTCGCACGCAATCAGCGGAGGGGGTGGGATTCGAACCCACGAGCCGCCTTACGACGGCCAACGGTTTTCGAGACCGCCCCGTTCAACCACTCCGGCACCCCTCCGGGACCGGATCGATTCTAGGTGGCGGCAGGAGTGGCCGGCTCCCAGGGCTAAAGCGGGCACGGATCCAGTCGATGAGACTCAATGCACGATGGCGCGCAAACTCGGCTGGGACGCTTCTTCGAGCGACACCCGCTGTTGCTGCGCTCACTGGCGATCGGGGCGCTGCTCTGGGGCATCGCCTATCTGGTCTGGCGTTTCGGCTGGAGCGGAGAGGGCGCCAACCCCGTCGCCTTTGCGATGCTGCTGGTCACCGAGGTCTACGGCCTCTGGGCGCTGGCGACGCTGGCCTGGTTCTCCTGGTCGCGGCCGCCGGCGGAGCGCCCTCCCCCCACGCCCGGACACGAGGTCGACGTCTACGTCTGCACCTACGACGAGCCGATCGAAGTGGTTGCCGCGACCCTGGCCGGCTGCCGCGCCCTCACCTATCCGCACACGACCTGGCTGCTCGACGACGGGCGCCGCGAGGAGATGGCGGAACTGGCGGAGGCGGCCGGCGCGCGCTACCTGACCCGGCCCGACAACTCCCACGCCAAGGCGGGAAACATCAACGCGGCGCTGCCGCGCACCGACGGCGACCTCGTCCTCATGCTCGACGCCGACCACGTGCCGATGCCCGACGCCCTCGACGCGCTGGTCGGCTACTTCGACGACGAGCGGATGGGCCTGGTGCAGAGCCCGCATGACTTCTTCAACCACGACTCGGCGCAGCACTACGCGGTGGGACGGCACGAGCAGTCGCTGTTCTACCGCGTCATCTGCCCCGGCAAAAACCGCCACGGCGCCGCTTTCTGGTGCGGCTCGGCGGCGCTGATCCGCCGCGAGGCGCTGCTCGGGATCGGCGGGGTCGCGACGGAGACGATCGCCGAGGACTTCCACACGACGATCCGCATGCAGCGCCACGGCTGGGAGAGCCGCTATCACGACGAAGTGCTGGTCCAGGGGTTGGCGCCGCACGACCTCGACGGCTACCTTCTGCAGCGCGACCGCTGGGCGCGCGGCAACCTCGCCGTCTTCACCCTGCCGGAGTCGCCGCTGCGCGCACGCGAGCTGCGCCCCCTGCAGCGCCTCTCATACTTCGCCAGCCTCGCCGCCTACCTGGCGCCGCCGATGCGAGCGCTGCTGCTCCTGACCCTCGGCCTCGTGCTCTGGACCGGCGCCCTACCGATGAAGCTCAGCGTCGTCACCCTCGCGGCTCTGTGGCTGCCCTCGGTCGCGCTGAACATAACCGCCGGCTCGGGGCTGGCGCGCGGCTTCATGCGGGTCAGGGAAAGCACCCACTACGAGCTGCTGACTATGGAGATCTACGCGCGGGCGCTGCGCTGCGCGATGCGGCCGGGCCGGACTGCGTTCAAGGTGACGCCGAAGCAGGGCGTCGACGCGGGTGGGCTGCATGCGCTGGCGAAGCTGCGACTGCTGATCTTCCTCACCGTGTTGCTGGCCGGCGGCACGGCGATGCGCCTGCTGGACCTGGCCGGGGTGGGGCCGCTGGCGGACCTGCCGGGAGTGGCCGCCGTGATCGTGCCGCTGCTGGGGCTGATCGAGCTGCGCCGGATGACGCGGACGCTGGTCTCGGTCGGCAGGCGGCGGCAGCGGCGACTGATCTACCGCTTCGTCGGAGACGCGCCCGCGAGCTGCTTCTCACCCGACGGTCACGTCGGCGGGCGGCTGATCGACGCCAGCGCCTCCGGAGTCGGTCTTGTCCTGGACGCGGCGCTCGAGGTCGGATCTCGCTCAACCGTCTTGCTGGAGCTCGAAGACGCCACCGGGGCGGCGCATGAGATCGCGGCGCAGGTGGAGGTGCGCTCCTGCCGCGAGGAGGACGGCCGCCACCTGGTCGGCGCATCGATCCTCGACCTCGATCCCTCCTCACGGATGCGGCTGATGGAGTGGTGCTACGTCGTCTGCAGCCACGAGCGCCTCCGCGGTCACCGCCCTGGCGAGGCCCGGATACCCATGCCGATCATCACCATGGGAGCGGAGAGGGTGGGATTCGAACCCACGAGGCGGGTTAACCCCGCCCACGCGATTTCCAGTCGCGCTCCTTAAGCCACTCGGACACCTCTCCGGGACTCCCAAGGGTATTGGCTCTCAGCCGCGGCGGGCGGCGAAGAAGTCTTCCAGCAGGGTCGCGCACTCGCCGGCCAGGATGCCGCCGGTGACCTGGGGGCGGTGGTTGAGGACGGGATCGTCGAGGACGTTCATGACGCTGCCGGCGGCGCCGGCCTTTGGGTCGTAGGCGCCGAAGACGACGCCGGGAATGCGGGCGAGGACGATCGCGCCGGCGCACATCGCGCAGGGCTCGAGGGTGACGTAGAGGGTGGCGCCGGGGAGGCGCCAGCCTCCCAGCGCTTCGGCGGCGGCGCGAATCGCGAGGACCTCGGCGTGGGCGGTGGGATCGCGGCGCAACTCGCGCTCGTTGCCGGCGACCGCGAGCGGCTCTCCGTCGCGCGCGATCACCGCGCCGATCGGCACGTCGCCGTGTTCCTCGGCGCGCCGCGCCTGGTCGATCGCCAAACGCATCAGCCGTTCGTGCTCGGGTGTCGGCGCGCCGCTCTCCATCCATCGGAGAGTATGTGCGACGTACAACTTCGCCGGCGGGTCGGTGTTTAGAGACAGCCCGCTTGAACGCAGGGATTTCGCGAGCCGAGCCATGAGCCGACGCCTTCCAACATTCATCGCCTTCAGCCTGCTCGCGACGCCGGCAACCTCCGCCCAAGCGAGCGCTGCCGACTTTCACCCCACCACAGGGGGTAAAACGCCGGCAGCGAGGAGCAAGGGGTTCGCCTCGGGAGAGGTCATAGTCAAGTTCGAAGGGCAGCGGTTCGGGCGGGCGGTGGCGCTGCCTCCGCGGGTCGGCGTACGCCAAGCGGCGAGCGCGCTGCGGCGCAGCCCGCGGGTCGCCTACGCGGTGCCCAACTTCATCGCCACGGCCTCGGCGAAGGCCGCCGTCGCCGCTGCCGACATCCCCAACGACCCGGGCAACATCTCGGTGCCGCGCGACCCCCCCGGCGCCTGGGTCTTGAAGCAATGGAACTTCCTGCCCTGGACCGGGATGGGGACGCCGGAGCTGCCGACCTCGCCGGGGGGCATCGACGCCCCCGGCGCCTGGGAGAACCTGGCCGCGGTCGGGCGAAGGGGGGCCAAGGGAGTGACGGTGGCGGTGCTGGACACCGGGATCGCCTACCGGGCCAAGGGCAGCCGCTTTCGCCGTAGCCCCGACTTCGCCTCGAAGCAGTTCGTCGACGGCTACGACTTCGTCGACGAAGACAAGCTGCCGCTGGACGAGAACGGGCACGGTACGCACGTGGCCGGGACGATCGGCGAGAAGAACGACAACGGGGTGGGGCTGACCGGCCTCGCCTTCGGCGCCAAGCTGATGCCGGTGCGGGTGTTGGACCGACACGGGCGCGGAGAGGCCGATGACATCGCCGCCGGGATCCGCTTCGCCGCCAGCAACGGCGCGGACGTGATCAACATGAGCTTCAACTTCGGCTGCGGCAAAGCGGTGCCGGACATCGACGACGCCCTGCGACTTGCCTACCGCAGGGGAGTGGTGACGGTGGCCTCGGTCGGCAACCTGGGCTCGGAGACTTGCGTATCGCCCCCGGCGACCGGCCCGCATGTGATCGGCGTCGGGGGATCGACCGAGGGCGGATGCCTGGGTGGCTACTCGCTGGGGGGCAAGGGGGTCGACGTGGTCGCCCCCGGCGGCGGAGCGCCCATTGTCGGCTGCTCATCTGTGCTGGCGGATCCGATCTACCAGGTCACGCTGAAAGCCGGCAGCACCAGACGCTTCGGCATCCCCGGCAATTACGTGGGTACGTCGATGGCGGCAGCTCACGTCGCCGCCGCGGCGGCGATGACGATCGCCGCCGGGGTGGTCGGCCCGGCGAAGAAGAGCCGCGGCCGCGTCGGCGCGGTGACGCGGAGGCTGCGGGCGACGGCGCGCAGCCTGGGACTTCCGGCGATCCAGCAGGGGGCCGGGCTGATCGACCTGGCGCGGGCGACCGACCAAGCGCTCAGGGGGAAAAGGCGCTAAGTAGTCCGGACGATGATCACGCTGCAGGGAGCGTGATGGGAGACGTTGTTGGGGACGCTGCCGAGGAGGAAGCGACGCGCGCCGGTCATTCCCTTGTTGCCGACGACGATCAGGTCGGCGCCTGTCTCCTCGGCGACGTTGAGGATGGCGTCGGCGGGGTCGGCCTGCATCGGGTGGGTCTGGACCTCGATCCCGGCCTGCTTAGCCTCGGCGGCGGCGGCGTCGAGGATCAGGTTGACGTCTTCGCGCGGGCCGATCTCATGCTGGACGTCGGCCGGGACATCCTGCTGCTCGCTCGCCACGCGGCGCTCGGACACCGGCTCATAGGCGCTGACGATGCTGAGCGTGGCGCTGGACAGCCTGGCGAGATCCACCGCCTGGCGCACCGCCTCGGCGGCGGTCTCAGACCCGTCGGTGCCAACCACGATACGAGTGAACACGCCCCGCCTCCTCTGCTCGGTCGCTGAACCCGGCCGATACTAACGCCCGTCCCTTCCTCTGCGACTTATCTCTGTATTACGGGGATAAGTCGCAGCGGAAGCTCGTCAAGGGGTCGAATGGCGGGCGGGAAGGCCGCGGAAGCCGTCGCCGAGGATCTCGGTCGGAGTTGTCGTCAGGCGGACGATCGCAATCGCCATCGAGGCGAGCAGGCAAGCGACCAAGACGACCATCCCGATTTTCCACAGCGTCGGCATCGGCGGCAAGACTAGACTCGGAGCGGGATGAGGGAGCCGGAGAAGGTCGCTGACGGGGTTTGGCTGCTTCGCGGAGATTTCCGGGGAGCTATGAACATCTACTTCCTCGAGGACGGGGATGGAGTTGTGCAGTTCGAGGCCGGGACCAAGGCGATGCGCAGGGCGACGCGGGCGGCGGGAGAGCGGCTGGGTGGGGTCAAGAGAGTCGTTCTCGCCCACGCCCACGCCGACCATCGGGGTACGGCTCCTTATATGGGAGCGCCTGTCTACTGCCACGCCGGCGAGGTCGCCGACGCGGAGAGCGACGCGGCCTTCTCGCC
>Ga0247754_1000038_pt1 | contig 12857 bp, 11 predicted proteins | sample UWRJS184509B5_FD_181015 | JGI IMG/M metagenome (GOLD analysis project Ga0247754, IMG submission 181015) | Soil microbial communities from Arlington Agricultural Research Station in Wisconsin, United States - UWRJ-S184-509B-5 | ecosystem: Environmental > Terrestrial > Soil > Agricultural land... | reverse complement strand
TGGATGCCGGACTCGTGCGCGAAGGCGTTGCGCCCGACGACCGCCTTGTTGGGCTGGATCGGGTAGCCGGTGAGACGCGAGACCATGCGGCTGGTGCGCGCCAGCTCGCGGCTGTTGACTTCGGTGTTGAGGCCGTGCGCGTCCTCGCGGGTCCGGATCAACATCACGATCTCCTCCAGCGAGCAGTTGCCGGCGCGCTCGCCGATCCCGTTCACCGCGCACTCGACCTGCCGGGCGCCGGCCAGCACTCCGGCGTAGGAGTTGGCGACCGCCAGCCCCAGGTCGTCGTGGCAGTGGACCGAGGTTTCGACCTCGGGCAATCCCGGAACCAGCTCGTAGAGGCGGCGGAAGTACTCGGCGTACTCCTCGGGGGTCGTATAGCCGACCGTGTCGGGGATGTTGACGACGGTGGCGCCCTCCTCGACCGCGATCGCGCAGACCTCGGCGGTGAACTCGATGTCGGCGCGCGTCGCGTCCATCGGTGAGAACTCGACGTCGGCGCAGTAGGACTTGGCGAGCGCGACGGCCGCCCGCGCCTGTCCTTTGACGTCCTCGCGGTCGGTCTGCAGCTGATGCTCGATGTGGATGTCGGAAGTGGAAATGAAGGTGTGGATACGTGGGCGCTGAGAGTCCTTGACCGCCCCCCAGGCCGCGTCGATGTCGGCCTTGTGGGTGCGGGCGAGGCCGCAGATCGACGGGCCCTCGACCCGTCGCGCGATCTCCTGAACCGCCTCGAAGTCTCCCGGCGAGGTGATCGGGAAGCCGGCTTCGATCACGTCGACCCCCAGGCGGGCGAGCTGCTGGGCGATCTCGACCTTCTCGGCCGTGTTCAGCGAGATGCCGGGCGACTGCTCGCCGTCCCTCAGCGTGGTGTCGAATATGTGGACGCGGTTGGCGTCAGATGCTGGTCCCACTGGACCTCCTCCTTCTCTGCTTCGCTCGAATGACCTTGTATCTCGCGGCTATCGCGCCGCCCAGCGCTATTCCCCCCGAGGGGGGAGGAGAAGGAGAAGCGCCAGGGTGTTGAGCCGGTGCGTCATTCGGTTGCCCGTAGCCTAGCGTAGCTACTCGCGAACGCTGTCGATCCCCGAGCCTGGGATAAGGAAGTCGACGCCCAGGCCGCCGCGCAGCAGATCGTTCCCGTTGCCGCCGACGAGGCTGTCCACCCCCGCTCCGCCGAAGATGATGTCGTTGCCCGCCCGGCCGAGCAGGCGGTCGGCGCCCTCACCGCCGAAGAGCCTCTCCCGCCCGCCGCCGCCGGCGACGTAGTCCTTGCCGGGCCCGCAACGCACGGTGACGGGGATCGTGACGGCTCTGTCGATGATGATCCTGTCGTCGCCACCGTCGGCGTTGAACTCGAAGCTGGCGACCCCGGATGCCCGGCAGATGAGCTCAGTTGGGACGTCGGGAGGATTGGCGCAGACGGTCCCACCGACCTCCAGGGGCACGATGGAGTCGATCACGTAGTCGCGGCCGTCGGGGCTGAGCGCGATCCAGATCCTGTTCGATGCCGCGCTACCCGCCAGGAGCACGTTGACGGGAGCATCCGGGCTCGCCGCATCCGCGTACGCGTACGCGGATGCCGGCATCGCGCAGGCCAGCATCGCCAAGAGGAGCAGCTTCTTCATCTAGGAGGGGAACAACACGACCTTGCCGACGTTGCGGCGCTCGGCGATGAACATGTGGGCCTCGCCCGCTCGTTCGAAGGGAAACGACTCGGCGACGACCGGCTCCAGGCGACCGGCCTCGAGATCGGCCATCAGGGGCTCGGTCAGCCGGTCGAGGCTACCCTCGCGGTCCCACCACTTGAGCATGTTTAGCCCGAAGACCCCTTTGTTCTCATTCATGGTCATCAGGCTCTTCCACCACGGCATCGTCGCCGTCGGCATCGTCGCCAGGCTCTTCAGGGTCAGCGGGAGGCTGCGCTTGCCTTCCTTCGAGTTCTCCGAAAGCCCGTACATCACCAACCGCCCGCCGGGGCGCAGCAGGCGGTAGTCCTTGCGGAATGAGGTTGGACCGAGGGCGTCGATGATCAGGTCCACTCCCTCGCCGTTCGTGATTCGCATCACCTCCGCCTCGAAGTCCTGACTGCGGTAGTCGATCGCGTGAGCCACTCCCTGGGCTCGGATCGCATCGTGCTTGGACGGCGAAGCCGTGCCGAAGATCTCGGCGCCGCCGTTGCGAGCGATTTGGGTGGCTGAGATGCCGACCCCTCCGCCGGCGGCGTGGACGAGGACGCGGTTGCCCTCGCGCAGGCTCCCCATGACAACCAGCGCCGCGTAGGCGGTGCCGTAGTTGACCGGGAAGGCGGCGCCCTGCTCGAAGCTGAGCCGATCCGGGAGCGGCAGTGCCTGCGCTTCGGGGACGGTCACCAGCTCCGCCTGGCCACCGAAGCGGGTTCCGGCGACCACGCGGTCGCCTCTCTTGTGAGCGGCGACGCCCTCCCCCACCGACTCGACCTCGCCCGCAACCTCGTAGCCGAGCACGCAGGGCGTCTTCGGCGCGTCGGGATAGAGGCCGACCCGGGCCAGGGTGTCGGCGAAGTTGATCCCGGCCGCCTTGACCGCGATCCGGATCTCGCCTGGTCCGACCGGAGGGTCGGGCATCTCCCGCACCTGGAGGACCTCCGGCCCACCCGTCCCCGTTAGCACCACCGCCTTCATCTACAGGTCCACCGAGCGGCCGACGGTGAAGCCGTCGAGCTGGAGGATCTTCTCGATCGTCTCCCGATGCACCGGCGCGTCGGTGGTCAGCGCCATCACCGCGCGCTCGCCGTCCTCTTCGGCGCCGACGGCGGCGGAGATGATGTTGACCCCCTCCTCTCCGAACACCGTCCCGACCCTGCCGATCATCCCCGGCTGGTCGGCGTAGCGGAAGACCGCCAAATGGTCGGCGAACGGCAGGTAGAAGCTCTCCCTCCAGACGCTGACCAGGTAAGGCTCGTTGCGGGGGCCGACGCCGGTGCCGGCGACCTCGACCTCCTCGCCGCCCGACTCCAGCCGCACCGTCACCAGTTCGGTGAAGTCCTCCGAGCCGGAATCCTTGGTCTCGGTCAGCTCGATCCCGCGCTCCTCGGCCATCTGCGGCGCGTTGACGAGATTGACCGGCTCCTCGGTGTGACCGGAGAGGATGCCGACGAGGACGGCGATCCCGAGCAGGCGCGTGTCGTGGGAGGCGATGCGGCCGCGGAACTCGACGGCGACGCGATCGACCGAGCCTTCGCCAAGGCCCTGGGCGAGGCGGCCGAGCTTCTCGCAGAGCGGCACGAAGGGCGCCAGCGCCTCCATCTCCTCCGGGCGGACGGCGGCGATGTTGACCGCGTTGGTGACGACCCCGCCGGTCAGCGCCGCGGTCACCTGCTCGGCGGTGACGACCCCGGCGCGATCCTGCGCCTCGGCGGTGGAGGCGCCCAGGTGGGGAGTGACGACGACGTTTTCGCGCTCGAAGATCGGGTGCTCGGTGAAGGGCTCCGACGGGAAGACGTCGAGCGCGGCGCCGCCGACCTTGCCGGACTCCAGTCCGGCCTCAAGCGCGTCGAGGTCGATCAACTCGCCGCGAGCGCAGTTGACGATCCGCACCCCGTCCTTCATCGCCTCGATCGCCTCGGCGCCGATCAGGTCGATCGTGTCCGGCGTCTTGGGGACGTGCAGGGTGATGACGTCGGCGCGCCCGTAGAGGTCGTCGAGGCTCTCAGCCCCGTCGACGCCCAGTTCGCGGAAGCGCTCGGCGGAGACGAACTTGTCGAAGGCGACGACGTCCATCTCGAAGCCTTGAGCGCGCTTGGCGACGAGCTGCCCGATACGGCCGAAGCCGACGACGCCAAGCGTCTTCCCATACAGCTCCGCCCCTTTGAACTTGGCGCGATCCCAGCGGCCCTCGACCAGAGAGCCGTGAGCGAGGGGGACGTTGCGGCAGAGAGCAAGGGCGAGGGCGAGGGTGTGCTCGGCCGCCGCGACCGAGTTCGACTCGGGCGCGTTGGCGACGATGATGCCGCGTCGCGTAGCGGCGGCGATGTCGACGTTGTCCACCCCGGTGCCGGCGCGGCCGATCGCCTTCAGGTTCTCGGCCCGCTCGATCAGCTCGGCGGTCATCTTCGTCGCCGAGCGGATCAGGATCGCGTCGTACTCGGCGATCGCGTCGCGCAGCTCCTCGTCGGACATCTCGAGGCCGAGATCGACGTCGAAGTTCTGCCGCAGCAACTCGACGCCGGAGTCGGCGATCTTCTCCTTGACGAGGACCTTCACTTGGCGACTCCCTCCACATTGTCGATCGTCCAGTCGATGCAGGCCGTGAGCGCTTCGACGTCGGCGGGCTCGACCGCCGGGAACATGCCGACGCGCAGTTGGTTGCGGCCGAGCTTGCGGTAGGGCTCGACGTCGACGATGCCGTTGGCGCGAAGCGTCGCCGCCAGCGCCGCCGCGTCGACCGAGTCGTCGAAGTCGATCGTGCCGACGACGAGGGACCGTTTCGCCGGGTCGGCGACGAAGGGTGAGGCGGATCCGGTCTTCTCCGCCCAGCCGTAGAGATGACCCGACGACGCGGTGGTCCGCTCGACGCACCAGTCGAGGCCGCCGCCCGCGAGCATCCACTCGACCTGGTCGGCGAGCAACAGCAGGGTCGCCAGCGCCGGGGTGTTGTAGGTCTGCTCCTTGCGCGAGTTCTCCAGCGCAGTCTGCAACGAAAGGAAGGCGGGCTGCCAGCGGTCGCCGGCGCCGTCGAGCTCCTCGATCCTGGCGATCGCCGCCGGGCTGAGCAGCGCCAGCCAGAGCCCGCCGTCGGCGCCGAAGGCCTTCTGGGGGGCGAAGTAGTAGGCGTCCGCCTGGGAGGCGTCGACCGACAGGCCGCCGGCGCCGGAAGTGGCGTCGACCAGAACCAGCGCCTCGCCGGCGTCGGCCGGGCGGACGACGTCGACCATGACTCCCGTGGAGGTCTCGTTGTGGGCCCAGGCGATCGCGTCGGCGGCGGGGTCCGCTGTCGGCGCCGGCGCGTCGCCGGGGTCGGCCTCGACCACGATCGGCTCGGCGAGGAACGGCGCGGCGGCGGTCGCCTTGGCGAACTTCGCCGAGAACTCTCCGTAGGTGAGGTGGAGGGCGCGCTCGCGCACAAGCCAGGCGGTGGCGGCCTCCCAGAAGGCGGTCGTGCCGCCGTTGCCGAGCGCGACTTCGTATCCGTCTGGAAGGGAGAACAGCCGGCCGAGGCCGCTGCGCACTCGCCCGACCAGGTCCCTGACCGGCTTCTGGCGGTGCGATGTGCCCATCAGGTCCGCCCGCTCGGCCAGGCGCGCGAGCGCCTCGGGCCGCACCTTGGAAGGGCCGCAGCCGAAGCGGCCGTCGGCGGGCTTCAGGTCGGAGGGAATCTTTGAAGTGGTCGAGAGCGCCACGCGGGCGACAGGTTATTGACAGGCGCGGGTGGACTCCGGCCGGGGGCGAGGTTAGTGTGACCACACGCCAATCCAGGCAGGGCTAATGGAGGAGGGATCGATGTATCCAATCGCCTATGAGGCGGACTTCAACCCGGAGCCAAACCGCTGGACGACGTTCTTCCGATTGATCCTCGCCATCCCGTGGCTGATCGTGGCGGTGGTCTACCTGATCGCCTTTTCCATCACCCATTTCATCGCCTGGATAGCGGTGATTATCTTGGGCCGATACCCGGAGGGGCTCTACAACCTCAACTCTGGCTTCATCCGCTTCTTCGTCCGGACTGGGGCTTGGGCGTACCTGCAGACCGACGAGTGGCCGCCGTTCGGAATCAGAGATGACCCGAACTATCCGATCCGGATCAATTTCGCGCCCCCAGCCGAGCGCCAGAGCCGGCTCAAGGCTCTGTTTCGCGCGATCCTGGTATTGCCAATGTCGATCGTCATCTATCTAGGCGTCGCCGGCGTCCATTCCGGCGCGGCAGCCGTGGCTTGGTTGTCGATCGTCTTCCGCGGCTACCAGGCGGAGGCGATCAACGGGATCCTCACCTACGTCAATGGTTTTTACGCGCGGGTAGGCGGCTACGCCACCATCCTCACCGATGACTACCCGCCGATCGGGCTGGAGCGAGCGAAGCCGGCCGCCGTCGCAGCGGCCCCGGTCGCACCTCCGGAGCCGCCTCCCCCCGCCGCCGCATAGCCTGCGCGTATGAGCGAGACAACAGAGAAGTCAATCAGCAAGGGTGAGGGCTACGCCGTCGCCAACCTCTCCGACCTCGGCGAGGGGCCGGGATTCCGCAAGATTCGCAAGGAGTTGGGCGTGACGGCGTTCGGCGCCAACGCGATCGTGCTGCCGCCTTCATACGAGACCGGCCGCCACTACCACGACGAGCAGGAGGAGCTGTACTTCCTCCACAGCGGCCGGATCGAGATGGAGTTCGGCGACGGCTCGACCCACGAGCTGTCGCCAGGCGGCCTCGCCTGGGTAGACGCCGCAACCATCCGCAAGGTCCGCAACCTCAGCGACTCCGAGGACGCGATCTACGTGGTCGTCGGCGGCAAGGACGGCTACATCGGCCGCGACGGACGCCAGCCCGAGGACGAAACTAGACGTTAAGAAGTTCTGAGACCAAGCAGATCAAGGACGCAGGGAGCGTGGCGTGCCCTGCACGCGAGCGACTGAGGACGCCGATATGCGCCGGTCTCAGAACTTCTGGTCGATCCAGGGCATCATGTCGCGGAGATCTCTGCCGACCTCTTCGACTTGGTGCCCGGCGCCCTCTTCGCGCATGCGCGAGAGGTTCTCGCCGCCGGCGCGGTTCTCGGCGATCCACTCCTTGGCGAACTCGCCTGACTGAATCTCGTTGAGGATCTGCTTCATCGCGGCGCGGGACTCCTCGCCGATGACGCGCTTGCCGCGAGTCATGTCGCCGTACTCGGCGGTGTTGGAGATTGAGTAGCGCATCCCCTGAATCCCCTTCTCGTACATCAGATCGGCGATCAGCTTCAGCTCGTGCAGGCACTCGAAGTAGGCGAGGCGCGGGTCGTAGCCGGCCTCGACCAGGGTCTCGAACCCAGCGCGGACCAGCTCGCTGGCGCCGCCGCAGAGGACGGCCTGCTCGCCGAAGAGGTCGGTCTCGCACTCGTCCTTGAAGGTCGTCTCGATGATCGCCGCGCGGCCGCCGCCGATCCCGGCCGCGTAGGCGAGGACCAAGTCGTGAGCGTTGCCGGTGGCATCCTGGTGGACGGCCATCAGACAGGGCACGCCATGGCCCTCCTCGTACTGGCGGCGAACCAGGTGTCCCGGGCCCTTTGGCGCGATCATGCCGACGTCGACGCCGGCTGGGGGCTGGATCTGCTCGAAGTGGATCGCGAAGCCGTGGGCGAAAAGCAGCAGGTTGCCGGGGGCGATTCCGTCGGCGATCTCCGCCTCCCAGACCTCCGCCTGTTTCTCGTCGGGGAGCAGGATCATCACGGCGTCGCCGCGGCTGGCGGCGTCGGCGATGTCGAGCACTTCGAGACCGGCCCCTTCGGCCTTGGCTCGGCTGGATGAGTCGGGGCGCAGGCCGACGACGACGTCGACACCGGAGTCCTTGAGGTTGAGGGCGTGGGCATGGCCCTGGGAGCCGTAACCGAGAATGGCGACGGTCTTGCCCTCCAGCTTGGAGAGGTCGGCGTCCTTGTCGTAGAAGATGTCGTCTGTGCGCATGGTCGGCGACTCTAACGAAGCGCCCTGCGCATCAGCTTGCCCGACGGCGTGCGTGGTAGCGCCGAGGCCAGCTCCACTCGCTTGGGCACCTTGAAGTCGGCCAGCGAGGAGGCGCAGTGTCGGCGCAGCTCGTCCGGGGTCGCCTCGGAGCCGTCGGCGAGGACGACGATCGCCGTCACCGCCTGTTGCCACTCGGGGTCTTCGCGGCCGACCACGGCGGCGTCGGAGACCTCGGGGTGGCGCAGCAGGACGCCCTCCACCTCCGCCGGGACCACGTTTTCGCCGCCGGTGACGATCAGGTCGTCGATCCGGTCCTCGACGTAGAGGAACCCCTCTTCGTCGATCCGCCCGAGGTCTCCGGTGTGCAGCCAACCGTCGGCGTCGGCGGCGCCGGGGGCGACGGTCGGGCCCTGTACGAGGATCTCGCCGTCCTGGATCCGCAGGTGGGTGGTTAGCAATGGGCGGCCGGCCGAGCCGAGCTTGCGCCGCGCGTCGGTGGGCGCCAGCGTCGTCACCTGGGAGCAGGTCTCGGTGAGGCCATAGGTCTGGACGACGGTCGCGCCGCGGCCGAGCGCTTCCTCCAGGGCATCGTCGGGAACCGGCCCGCCGCCGACCAGGATCGCCCGCGGGCCCGAGAGGTCGGCGCCCGCCTCCAGCAGCCTGGTCAGCATGGTCGAGACGAGGGAGACAACCGTGATCCCGTCCCTGCGGAGCGAATCAGCGACCCGATCGACGTCGAAGCCGTCGAGGAGGACGGCGGTGGTGCCGTAGATGACCGAGCGCATCGCGATTGAGAGGCCGGAGACGTGGCTGAGCGGCAGGCAGCAGAGCCAGCGATCGGTCGGCTCGACGCCGATGTTGAAGGCGGAGCCGACGGCGCTCCAGAGGTGGTTGCCGTAGGTGAGGCCGATCGGGCGGGCGGCGCCGGTGCTGCCGCTGGTGAGGATGTGGCAATGGACGTCGTCCATGTCGTGCTCGCCGAGCAACGGCAGATCGGCCTCTGTCTGGGTCAGCTGGCCGGGGTCGCCGAGGTCGACCGTCGGCTCCTCGGTGGCGATCACCGATGCTCGCTCTTCGGCCGTGAGGCGCGGGCTGAGCGGGAGGACGATCGCGCCGACCTTCATCAGGGCGTGCAGCAGGACCACCTGCTCGCGGCGCGGGTGCATGGTCAGCGCCGCCGTGGAGCCGCGACGCACGCCGTGGGCGGCGAGCCGGCGGGCGACCCAGATCGCCTCCGCCTCCAGCTCCGCGTAGGTGACCTCGGCACCGTCCGCCACCAGGGCGGTGCGGTCGGGACAGCTCTGAGACCTTTGGGCGAGCCAGTTGTCGAGTTTCATCGTTGGGCGGCCTCCCGGCGCCGCTGGTTATCGTGCGCATCATGCCGCAACGCCACAGGGACGCCCCGCCCGAGCAGGAGCTCTACGCGCCGATCGAGTGGAACAGCGCCGCCGAGTACGGCGACATCCGCTACGAGAAGGCCGACGGGATCGCCAAGATCACGATCGACCGGCCCGAAGTTCGCAACGCCTTCCGGCCGCAGACGCTGATCGAGATCTCCGCCGCGCTCGAGCTGGCCCGCGAGGACACCGACATCGGCGTGGTCGTCCTCACCGGAGAGGGAGAGAAGGCGTTCTGCGCCGGCGGCGACCAGAGCGTTCGCGGCGATACCGGTTACGTCCCTGAGGGCACCTCCCTCGGCCGCTTCCACGTCACCGACCTGCAGGTGCAGATGCGGCGCCTGCCGAAGCCGGTAGTGGCGATGGTGGCCGGCCACGCGGCCGGAGGCGGCCATGTCCTGCACGTCTGCTGCGACCTGACGATCGCCGCCGACAACGCCCGCTTCGGGCAGACTGGGCCTCGGGTCGGCTCGTGGGACGGCGGCTTCGGAGCCTCTCTCCTGCGCGATCTCGTCGGGACCAAGAAGGCGAAGGAGTTCTGGCTGCTGTGCCGCCAGTACGATGCCGCGGAGGCCCTGCGGATGGGCCTGGTCAACGCGGTCGTCCCGCTCGACCGCCTCGAGCGGGAGACGGTCGCATGGTGCCGCGAGATGCTCGCGCTCTCTCCCTTCGCCCTTCGCCTGGTCAAGGCCAGCTTCAACGCCCACGAGGACGGCTACGCCGGGATCCAGCAGCTGGCCCACGACACCAACCTGCTCTTCTACGGCAGCGAGGAAGCTCGCGAAGGCCGCGAGGCGTTCAAGGAAAAGCGCAAGCCCGACTTCTCCAAGTTCCCGAAACGACCATGAGGATCTGGCTGATGGCGGCACGTCCGCGGACGCTCCCCGCCGCCATCGCGCCGGTGCTGGTGGGCACGGCGGCGGCTGTCCAGTGGTATGGCAGCCTGCCGCGGGCGGGCGCCTTCGTCGCCGCTCTGATCGGGTCGATCTTCATCCAGATCGGGACCAACCTGGCCAACGACTACTCGGACGCGCGCCGAGGAGCCGATACCGCCGATCGGCTCGGGCCGGTGCGGGTCACCTCGACGGGACTGGTGACCCCGACGCGGGTGCTGCGCGCGACCTGGGTCGCGTTCGCGATCGCCGTCGCCTGCGGCATCTACCTCGCCGTCGTCGCCGGGGTCGTGATCCTGGTGGTCGGCGCGGTCTCGATCGCCGCGGGGGTGCTGTACACGGGCGGGCCGCGGCCCTACGGATACGCGGGCCTGGGCGAGGCGTTCGTCTTCCTCTTCTTCGGCCTGGTCGCCGTCAACGGCTCCTATTACGTCCAGGTCGAGCAGCTCGACGCGCTGCCGCTGGGGCTCTCGATCTCGATCGGCTTCCTGGCGACGGCGATCCTCGTCGTCAACAACGTGCGTGACATCGAGACCGACCGGCGGGCGGGAAAGATGACGCTCGCGGTGAGAATGGGACGGCAGAACGCCGTCGTCCTCTTCCGGGCGCTGGTGCTCGGCGCCTTCGTCGTCCTGCCGATCGCCCTGGTGGGAGGCGACGCGAGCCTGCTGCCGCTGATCGGCTACCTCTCCCTACCCCTGGCCGTCGGCCCGCTACGGGCGATATCCAACCGTACCGACGGACCGTCGCTGAATCGGGCGCTGGCCGGCACCGGCACCCTGCTCGCCGTCTTCAGCCTCCTCGTCTCCGCCGGCCTGCTCCTCTCGGCCTAACCGCAACCGCCCGGTGCAACGTTTTGTCCACCCCATAGGGGGACAAAACGTTGCACCGGGGTGGGATGCTGTTGACGTGCGCATCTCGTCGGTTGAGGTCGTTCCCTACGCGCTTCCCTTTCGGGAGCCCTATGTGACTGCGCGGGGGCGGCTCGATCGGCGGGAAATGGCGCTGCTGCGGTTGCGGGACGAGGAAGGGATGACGGGACTTGGCGAGGCGGTGCCGCTCTCGCTGCGCGGCGGCGCAACCCTGACCCAGGTGGTCGAGGAATTGAAGGGACTGGGTGATAGGGAAGCGCTCGACGAGCCGACCCTGACGGGCGGCACGGCCGCCCTTTCCCCACCTGCTCGCTGTGCGGCCCTGACCGCTCTGATGGATCTCCGGGGACGGCGTGCGGCGGCCGAGCATCTCCCTCCCCCTGCCACCTCCGAACCGATCCCTTGCAACGCGACTCTTGTCGCCGGGGAGCCCCTCGCCGTCGCGAAGGACGCACAGCGCTGGGCAGAAGCCGGCTTTACCTGCTTCAAGTTGAAGCTCGGTGCCGGCAATGACGTCGGGCAGGTAAGGGCGGTGCGCGAGGCGGTGGGGCCGGAGGCGCGCATTCGGGTCGATGCCAACGGCGCCTGGGACGTGGAGACCGCGAAGCGGACGCTGGCGAAGCTGGAGCCGTTCGACATCGAGTTGGCGGAGCAGCCGGTGGCGACCCTGGAGGAAGCGGTCGGGGTGGCGGAGGCCACATCGATCCCGATCGCCGGCGACGAGAGCATCGAGAGCCGCGCCGACGCCGAGCGGGCGCTGGCGATGGGTGCCTGCGGGCTGGCCGGGGTGAAGCTGTCGAAGGTCGGCGGCCCCGAGGAGGCGATCGGGATCGCCGAAGTCCTGCCGTCGTACATCTCCAGCGCGCTGGACGGGCCGGTCGGGATCGCCGCGGCGGCTCAGGTCGCGCAGACGCTGCGCGAGGCGGACGGCAACGGGCCCGGACTCGCCCACGGTCTCGCCACCCAGCGCCTCTTCTCCTCGACGATCGCCTCAACCCAGTGCGAGCTACGCGGGGGGATGCTGCACCCGCCCGAGGGCCCCGGGCTCGGAATCGAGATCGACGAGGCGGCGCTCGAGGCCCACCGCCTTTAGGTTCCATTCGTCAGTGGACCCGACCAACGCCAACACCGCCCTCGCCTCCGCCTTCGTAGAGGAACTGGCGCGCTGCGGAGTGCGGCACGCGGTCCTCTCCCCGGGCTCGCGCTCGACGCCGCTGGCGGTGGCGCTCTGGCGGCAGCCGGAGATCGACGCGACCGTGATCGTCGACGAGCGTTCCGCCGCTTTCTTCGCTCTGGGAGCGGCGCAGGCGACCGGGGCTCCGGTCGCGATGCTCTGCACCTCCGGAACCGCGGCGGCCAACTTCCATCCCGCGATATGCGAAGCGGACGAGTCGGGAGTTCCCCTGATCGCCCTGACCGCCGACCGCCCGCCGGAGTTGCGCGGGGTCGGCGCCGGCCAGACGATCGACCAGCTCAAGCTCTACGGAGATTCGGTTCGCTGGTTCTGCGAGGTCGGCACGCATGTGGCCGATGACGACGGGCTTCTGCACTACCGCTCGCTCGCCTGCCGGGCCTTCGCCGTAGCGCGCGGAGAGCCACGGCCCGGGCCGGTCCACCTCAACTTCCCCTGGCGCGAGCCGCTGGCGCCGCTGCGGGTCGAAGGGGCGGTGAGCGCGACCGACCCGTTGGCGCGGGAGGGACGCGAGGAGCGACCGCTGACGGCTGTGACGCCGATCGACCTGGAGCCCTCGGAGTTCCTGCTCGAGGAGGTCGCCAAGCACATTCGCGAGGCCCGCTCGGGGGTCATCGTCGCCGGGCGCCAACTCGATCCCGAGCTGCGCGAGCCGCTCGCCCATCTCGCCGCCGCCGCCGGCTTCCCGATCCTCGCCGAGCCGACCTCGCAGCTGCGCTGCGGCCCTCACGACCGCTCTCACGTAATCACCGCCTACGACCGGCTCCTGCGCGACGAGGGATTTTCCGAGCGGGTCGCTCCCGACCTCGTCCTGCGCTTCGGCGAGATGCCGACCAGCAAGCCCTTGCGCGTCTGGCTGGCGGAATCGGGAGCCG
>Ga0247754_1000035_pt1 | contig 12977 bp, 10 predicted proteins | sample UWRJS184509B5_FD_181015 | JGI IMG/M metagenome (GOLD analysis project Ga0247754, IMG submission 181015) | Soil microbial communities from Arlington Agricultural Research Station in Wisconsin, United States - UWRJ-S184-509B-5 | ecosystem: Environmental > Terrestrial > Soil > Agricultural land... | reverse complement strand
AAAAGGGAGGGGGCATTTGCGCCCCAGTTTCGCGTTTACGCGGCGCGACCCATCCGGGCCTGCTCGTCCAACCACTTTTCCAACGCCCCGGGCTCGATGTTGTAACGCTTTTCGAGTCGGGTGACGATTTCCTTGGGGTCCGCTGAAACCCGTTCCCCGGGCACATCGCCTGCCATGAACTTTTCCAAGGCCTCGTCGCAATATGCCGTCACGGTCTCGATGTAATCGTCGGGGCTGTCCCAAGGAAGAGTTTTGCCCCCTTTCTTCAAACCCTCTTTCGTGACCGATGCGTGATAGTTATCGGCATATTCGCGGACTCCGCGGCGCCAGGCATACGCATCCTGGGGTGTAAGATCATTGAGTTCCGTGGTGTACACGTACTCGCGACCATTCTTTTTGCACTGATAAACGAATTCCATTGCCGTGACTCCCGTTCATCCCGGTGGTTGTGGACTCCATGTCCGTCATCCGGTATACACACCATAACACATGGGGGACTGGTGTCAATATAAAAACAAATGGACTCGATCACGATATATGTATGCAGTTTTGCATGGCATGCTGTGTGAGCATAACACATTGTTGCGCACCCAACTCGAATATTGAAACATAAAGAGGCCGGGGGGCTAAAAAAAGAACTTTTATTGCTGGCCGCTTCAGCCCCGCCAGAATACCGAGGGGGAATGGCCATATCGAGTGACCCCGCCATATCAGAATAAAATGTTTCGATACGGCTCGGGGCCTCCGCCCCTTATGTCGGGGAGCCGACGCGGCAAAGAGCCATATGTATGGTCCGACGGCTGGTTCCGAAACAGCCATACCACAATCTACTTGACTACTATCCGAGAGGGGCGCACACTACTCGCGCGCGGCCGGACTGCGTCGATCACAGGACCAGCCATATGGATGACTTCATCGACGATTTAGACACCTCGACCGGCCCCCGCCTCATGGGGAACGTGCCCCGCCCCCTGTTCATCGAGCACGCCCGCGACCTAACCGAGGCCGACATCGCGGCGCTCGCGACTAACCGCGGCACGAAGCCCAAGTCCCTCGTCCGTATCCACGCCTCGCACCACTCCCTCGCGAAGTGCCTCGCCACGGGCATGAAACAGTCCCAGGCGGCTCTGGTTACTGGGTACAATCAGTCCAGGATCTCGACCCTACTCAACGACGCCGCATTCGCGGCCCTAGTAGAGGACTATCGCGCAGAGGCAAAGAGCATCTTCGCCGATCTGGCCGAGCGGATGAACAACATGTCCCTCGACGCGATCGAGCTCTTGCAAGAGCGGTTGCACGACAACCCAGAGACATTCAGCATTCCCCTGCTAATCGACGTGGTAAAGACCTTCGCAGACCGCACAGGGCACGGCCCCGGCCAAGAGGTCACCCTGAAAATGGACCGGGACTTCATTGATCGGCCGCCCCGGGAAAACTTCGATCAGTGGAAAGAGCGGCGAGCCAAGGAACTCGGGGCGGGGTCCAGTGCGGAAAGTGAGGTAGAGGTGGTCCACGACCGGAAAGGGCTAAACTAATGCCTATTAGACCGCCCAGTGGTCAATCCTGCTCGACGTGCGCCTTCTACATGGCTGGAAATTGTCGGAAGGGCCCGCCCTACCTGATCCTCTCCCAGCTGAGCGCGCTCGCGTATCCCGCGACTATGTGGCCCTCGCCCGCGCCAACGGACTGGTGCGGGGGCTGGACAGTGAGCCCATGAGGCCCAAGGTCCGCCCAGAGGAGAGCCCGACCGGGGTCGCGTGGAGCCCTCAGCCCGGCCCGCAAACTGACGCGATCACGGCCGACTGGTGCCCCGAACTCTTCTATGGGGGCGCGGCGGGAGGGGGCAAAAGTGACTTTCTCCTCGGCGATTTTCTTCAAGATGTACCAACTTACGGTCAGTACTGGCAGGGAGTGGTATTCCGCAGAACTTACAACGAACTCGAGGACTTACTACGCCGCGCTCGAGAGATATTCCCGATCTCAGGAGGCTCTTGGCACGAGCAGGCCAAAACCTGGTCCTGGGCCAACGGGGCCAGCCTCAGGATGCGGTACATAGAGAGGGACCACGATGCCACACGATACCAGGGACACGCTTACACATGGATCGGCTGGGATGAGCTTACCCAGTGGCCTACCGATTACGGCTACCGTTTCCTACGAGCCCGCCTGCGGTCGGCTCACAATATCCATACCAAGCGAATACGAGCTGCCGCAAATCCGGGAGGTGTCGGTCACCACTGGGTCAAGGCCTACTTTGTCGATCCTGCGCCTGGAGGTTATGAGCCCATACTCGACCCAGTCACCAAGCACCGACGACTATTTATCCCGGCGAAACTCCGAGATAACAAAATTCTCCTTGCCTCGGACCCGACCTACGCGGACAGGTTAAGAGGACTGTCCAGCGACTCCATGGTCCGAGCGTGGCTCGAAGGAGACTGGACCGTAATCGAGGGCGCGTATTTTGATTGCTGGAGATACGATAAACATGTCACAGACCCATTTAGTATTCCACGAGAATGGGCGCGTTTTAGGTCGATGGACTGGGGATCAGCCCGACCCTTCAGCGTTGGCTGGTGGGCTATTGTCAGCGATGATTATAAGGTCCCTGATGGGAGAGTGCTCCCACGCGGCGCTATTGTGCGGTATAGGGAGTGGTATGGTGCGGCCTCGATCAACATCGGCCTGAAAATGACCGCAGAAGAGGTAGCAGAAGGCATCTCAGAGCGCGAGGACCAGGAGACCTTGCGCTATGGGGTGCTCGACCCGGCCTGCTTCAGGGAAGATGGGGGCCCCTCCATAGCGGAACGCATGAACAAGGTCCTTATCAGGCATAAGCGGCGGCCCTTCCACGCGGCGGACAACGCTCGGGTCCCCCAGCGGGGCTCGATGGGGGGCTGGGATCAGATGCGTGCGCGGCTCGTTGGGTTCGACGAGCTGCCTATGATCTATTGCTTCGCCACGTGCGCGGCAAGTATCCGCACTATCCCAGCCCTCCAACACGACGTAACCAAGATGGAAGACGTGAATACCGAGGGCGAAGATCATGCCGCGGACGAGTGGCGCTACGCGTGCATGTCGAGGCCTTTCTCGCCCGTGAAAAAGGTCGAAACTAAGGCCATTAAGATCGGCTATACCACCAGAGAACTCGCCGGTCCCGGCGACTGGGTTGTCTATTAACCAAGGAGATCACCGATGGCTCCCGCTCTGTATCCGTTGTGGAAAAAGGCTCTGATGGACGCGAGCGCGGACTCGTCTATCACTGACAGTGCTACTCTGGGTCCGTTTTGCGCGCTCGTGGACACTGGCGTCTATACTTACGCGGCAACGCACCAGTTCTACGCGACCACCCTGACCTCGCCCAATGCCATTGTGGGCACTGATCAACGAATAACGCCCACGGCTACAACGGTATCGAGTACGGACGGGGTATTTGATGGAGGGGACCTCACTTATACGGCTGTAAGTGGGAACTCCGTGGAGGCCCTGGTCATTTATCGCAAGAACACGGGCGCGAATACCACCTGGAGGCTCATGTCGTACTACGACACCGCAGGCGGCGGGCTCCCAGTGACCCCGAACGGGGGCAATATCACTGTGACGTGGAACGTCTCGGGCATCTTCCAGTTGTCCGACGCGCGCGCGAAGCACGATATCCGAAGAATTGGCGACTACGGCCCCCTGGGCCTCTACGAGTACCGCTACAGGAGGCCAGATGCTCCCCTGGAGGTGGGTCTGATCGCTCAGGAGGTGCTAAAACACTTCCCAAGGGCAGTTCGCCGCTTCCAGGGGTTGCTCCACGTCAATTACGGGGCTGTTTTCGATGCCTAAAGACCCTCTCCGCGAGCCCGAGGTCGGCCGCGATCTGTTTGAGGCCTTTGTCAGGGCCGCGAACGGACGCTCGATCGAGGAGGTTTTGTCCGCGAGTATGAATATCATCGCGAACTGCCTCCGACAGAACTACGGCTTGCGAAGCGAGGTTGAGGCACGCATGAAGGAACTCTTCGGCAAGAGTATGGAGGTGCTCCTTGAGCACTACGATCCAGTGACCGGCCGAAGGCGCTCGGTCATTCCGTTCGACCAGGTGATCCGTCCAACACTCATTCTGACTGATGAGATGTTCTCCGGCCTGGGCGACAAACGTAAAGGCCATTAAAGGAGACTCCAATGCTGTTCAATGTTGCGAGTGACTTCGCGGGCACGCTGCAGGCCCTGAGCACTACCTACAAGACCAACCTTGCGGGCTGGGCGCAAACCGCCACGCTCCGCCGCGGGACACTGCGAGAGATCGCGATCGGCCCGGTAAGTAACCCGGCCACGCAGGACTGTAACATCATCTACACTATCCAACGGCAGACAGCTGACGGCACGGCAACATCGGTGACTCCGGTGTTTGTGCCCCCGATCGAGGCGGGGACGCCCCCGAGTCCGGGAAGTGCCTGGAAAGCCAACTACACCGCCGAGGGCACCTACGCCAGTCGGCTGTGGACGAAGGCCCTGAACCAGCACTCTGGGTTCATCTGGTACGCTCCCGACGAGATCGGGTTGCCCTGGCCTGCGGTTAACCTGAACGGCGTAGCCTGCATGGCCAAGGGCGCGACGAGCGATTACACGGGCACGGTGCTCTGGGAAGTTAAGTTCGACGAGTAGGCCATGCTCATTACTCGACATAGCCGCCAGCGTAGCTATGGCGTCGAGATTAGGGCTAGTGGCTCTAATCTCGAGCAGGACGGGATTATCTGTGCGCACTGTGGCGCGGAAGAGACCGGCGGGGACTCCATTCCGCACTGTAACTGCTGTGATAGCTTCATCTGTTGGCAGTGCGTGGGCAAGGGCTGTATGCCACTGGAGATGCGGCTCGACGCGTGGGAGCGATATAACAACGGCGGAAGATATCTGCGGAAGGATCGACTGTTCGAGATCTTTGGGGCTAACGGCAAGGTGCTGAAGTGAGTCTGATTAAGCGTAAGCTCATGGGGCCCTCGTTCCCGTTTAGTGTGGGGACGTATTATACTGCTGCTCCGGCCACGGCTGCGTGGTTCACCGTGTTCGAGCGTTCGCTTAGTACTAGTGGTAGTCTTGATGGTTCTGGCTGGACAGGAATTACAAACAGGCAGGTTATATTTCCTTATTCGGGGGGAGGCTTTGATAGAATTAATAACGGTACACAACTCAAGATAACGCTACAGGCCCCGGCATCTGGGACGCTGAGTTGGGATAAACTCTATATCGGTAATGGCGCGACGAGTGGGGATATTTACGACTTTGATGGTACTCAAGTGCAGGTGCTGTTCTCTGGGAGTGCGAGTGGAAGTGTTTCGTCAGGAGGGTTTATAACAAGTGATGCTGTAGCCTATTCTCATGATGGAAGCAGATCATTGGTTGTTTCTATGCATCATACTAGTAGTGAGGTTAGACTAAGATCTAGTGTTGTTGGCTTTAGACACTTTTATACTTATCCTGCTAGTGATACAGCTTCGGTAACAAATGATACTATGAATAACGATGACGGATCGAACCTTTATTCAGTTACAAAGATAGAGGCTTTTGGCTATGGTTCTGTAGAAGCGTATGCCGTTAAACAGTTCTTTGATCGCATCGCGACGCCGACTACGGCACGGGCCACGGCCTATCGTGATCTTATTATGGGACTAGTGAATGATGGAGATTGGTTGCGTATAGATGGACTTTATATGATAGCTGGGGCCGACTTTGCCACTAGCAAGACTAATATCAAGCAGAATAACTTTAATTTGGTGGAGACTGGTCCTGCTGATGGCACTTTCGTTGCAGATCATGGTTATACAGGAGGCGCTTCGTCAGTTCTTAGTACGCAGTTTAATCCTAATATTAATACTGGCTATAATTTTGGTACCAGCGGCAATAATTATATGTTGTGCTATCTTACCACTAATGATGCAGTAGGAACTGGTGTTCCAGCGGTAATTCTTAATGGAACGCTCGTAGACAGTTTTATAGTACCACTTTATGCTGGTAATATGTATGCGCAGATGTTGGCGACTGACTCTACTGGAGCTGCCAATACTAACGTCCAGGGCCAGTACGCGGTTTCGCGTACAAGTAGTACTGATTTCACGCGATGGAAGAACGGTAGTAGCGCGGGCACGGTCACGGCCTCGCCGAGTGGCGTCTTTAACGCAGCATTCCCTATGCTATTCGGGAATAATGCTTTTCAGATAGCGGCTGGAACCTTTGGCGCGGCACAGGCATTTAGTTCTCAAATGCAGAGAATAATGGCTAGGATCAATACTTACCAGACTGCAATAGGGAATAACGTGTACTGATGGCACTGCTTCGCCGCAGACGAGTGATTGGTCCCGCGCTGAGCTACGGCAGATCTGTGCCCTCGCCCGGGCCCACGGGCAGTGCTTTGGATTTTACTAAGACTGCAGCCCCGGCGGTGATTACCTCGAGCTTTGCCGACTCAGTTTTCACGTTTAGCGGGGTGAGTATTGGTGCGGCCGCGTCGGACAGAATTGTAGTTGTATGCGCTGGGGCTACAGCAATACGAGTTATGACCGGAGTCACGATTGATGGTAATGCTATGACTCTTGCGGTAGGAGCTACCAATAATAACTTGTCTATCTGGTATAAGCCCTGGCCCACCGGGACAACCGCCACTATTGTAGTTACTATAGATGTAGTTGGGGATCATGGCGGGATAATGGTAGGTAGATTGGTGGGGTGTTCGGGTGCTCCAACTGCAACACAAGTTTTCCAGGAGTCAGTTGGCTGGGACCCGCACACTTTCCCGAGCGCGATCACTGTTCCTTCGGGCGGGGCGTGTGTTGTCTTTGGAAGGTTGCATCCCGTGCTGACGCCAGCATGGTCGCCAACACCTCCAATGGTTGATGACGGGGTTAGTACTCCTGGGTCTTATGAAAGTGGCACTGGTAATTTCTTTTGCATGGCTCACAGTGTCACCGCGGGGAGTTTAACTCCCTCGATCTCGTCTGTGAACCCTGGCGATGACTTTGGCTACGGCGGAAATCTTCTAGTTGAAGCTGTGTGGGGTCCGTAAAGTGCCTATTACAGTTAAAGAAGTAACTATGGTTTCACCGGATACTGTCTGCGTGGAGGCGCGGGACGGTGCTATCACGCATGGGCAGATCTTCAGCAACGGTGGGGTATCGATAGCTGCATCTTCATCTGCTGCAGTCACCATAACAAATGTGTCTTCTAGTCCGATAGATGGGTCTATCCGTATTACTTGTACGGGCAGTAACGTCTTTGCTCCGTTCTATTTCAACATAAATGATGGCTCAGCGGGGACTGTCGGCATTACTGGGGTAGCTGGAGTTCCTAACTGTAATGGGTCTTGGGATATTCTCAGGATCAATAATGATACAGCTGACCTCTGTGCGACGCGGTTCACAGGGACCTGGACTCCGGGCACGGGTAAGGTCTGGGATTATTCTAGGTGGACTACCTTTGCCCCGGCGGGACGAAGAGGCTGGTTGGCCGGGACTAATCAGGAGTATTTTAGGTCGTGCGATCTCGAGCCTGACGCATTCCTTGATCGGACTGCGGCAACAAATCCAGCTAACTGGGCCTCGTTCGGGGGACGAACAGTTATTGCGGTTTATATCAAGTCAAAAAACTACGACCACGGTTACGCTGATCTACCCTTTATGGGACAGTTTGGTCAGACCTCTTCTTTGAAACATCACCTTTATCTGAAGCTGGATGGGCCTCTGGCCCAGGGCGGGCCTTATGCTATCGTTAATTCCGCGGCGAGTATCAGTACCAATCTGACGTGGAACGATCGCTCGACGCGGGCACTGGCTATTAATGTCAATCAGATAGGGTATAGGCCGGATGATGTAGGCAAGATTGCTTATTTGTCGCACTGGATGCCAGGGGCACCTAACGAGGGCGCGGTCGATTACTCGGCCTTCACTCAGTTCGAGATTATCAACAACGTGGGGACCACTGTAGGCGGGCCGTTTCCGATTGTGCTGCGAATAGCCTCGGGCCAGGCCGAAGAACGGGTTAGTATCCCGGTTGATAACATTACGAGTGGATACAGTAGTGCCGACGGGAAGTCTGCTTTCGACAGCACTAATCCCGCAAAACGGCAGAATATCACGGCTATGACCGCGGCTAATCCCGCCGTGTTCACTACTGCAACTAACCATGGATGGGCTGTTGGAAAGCGGTTGCGACTGAAAGACATGGGTGGAGATGATGGACCTTTCCAGCTAACTCATGCTAGTATTAGAGTAGATACTGTCCCCGCGCCAAATCAGTTTACTGCCATTGACTTTGGCACTGGGGTGCCCGTTAGAGGGGATAATCTTCCACCGTACGCTCCATGGCACTCTAGAAGTGGTAAGGGATATGTTGTAGAGCTACAGGAGAATAATAGAGCTGGAACCAATGTCTATGGGCTGGAATTTCCTACCTTCACGACCTCGACCGCGGGCAATTATAGGCTGAGGATCGCTGGGCTGGGAGTATCTGATCCGTTCCCGGTAAGATCGACTGTCTGGAATGATCTTGCTAAGATCATGGCCGGGGGCGAGTATCATCATAGGTGGGGCATTGCCCTAGACGGGCGGTTTGGCTATACACGCCCACAAAACTTTACTGATGGGGTGACTGCGGGAGGCAACCAAGGCAAGATCTATCAGAGTAAGGTGCCCTATCCTATGGGCTGGGGCGCACCACTGTTTGGTATAAATGGGCAGATTAATGATGCTATAGCGGCGCGGCCTGAGTGGTTCTTCCCCACGGGCACGCCTTACACTTGGTATCAGTCTGGATACGGCGCGGGCGGCGGCTCTTGGGCTGACGCAGGTGACTGGTGTACGCGACTCGCTTCGGTCACGGGCGCGGTCTATAGTTGGTGTGAATTAGTATTGATGCGGCCGCAGAAGGCCGCCAGTACGGCCTATGGACTGCCAAAGCTGTTGGAAATGTTCCCGACAGTGCCGGAGTATGCCGGGACCAACAGCCTCCCAGAGATGTTTACCCAGGCCGTTTTTGGCCTGGAGGGCTATCGTCGGATGCAGCACGGGGCGGGCTCGTTCCTGCCTGAGGGCTCTGTGCCCGGCGGACTGATGATGGATACGGGTACTGGCACCTCCTTTACGCCCTCTAATCTCAGCCCGAGCGTTAACTACGCTAATGCCCCTGATCAGATGAGTAACTTCTACTATGCTCACGGGGCAGGTAAGATAGCTCAGGTGTTCTATGCTTATGGCTTCAACGCCGCTGGAGATATGTGGAAGAATAGTGCTATAAAGGCATGGAATTGGGCCGAGCTATTATTTGGGAGTTTCACTGAGCAAGATAATTACTATAATGGGGTGCTTGGTCTCGAGGCCCGAATGGCCTCCACTAACCCACCCTGGAGCGGAACTCCGTGGACCCATACTACCTACGTTAATAATCTTGCAACTCTGAATAATGAGGGGAATTCTGGGATCGCGCGGACTAATGCTGCTGCAGTACTCTATAGACTTACTGGTCTTGCAGTCTACAAAACTGTTATTGAAACGGATCTGGGTTATGGCGGAGGAAACCCTAATAACATATGGTTCGACTGTTTCGGTGGAAGGCCACTGGCTGCGTGGGAATACCACCAGACCCCTGGAATTAATGCTGCGGCAAAGTCTGTTATAGCAGATACGTTTAAGGGCTGTTATGGCAGGATCGAGGCTGGTCTAGAGATATTTACTACTCCAAAGCCGATTTCGGCTTGTCGAACGATGATGGTTGCTGATAATAATCAATTTAATATCGGCTCTGAGGGTATTGATATCTCGGGGTATCACTGGGCCTTTATAGCCTCGCACGCGGTCTCTGGAGACTCCCGCTACTTGCAGGTTCTTCAGGACGGCATGGCCTTTATCTGCGGGGCCAATATGTCTGGAATGACTTCTATTGCCCAGGTAGGCACGCGCTGGCCTGGTACTATCTTTAATATGGATAATCTGATGTTTGGGTCAGAGTGTGCTTCTGGCATCGGCTGTTATATGTTTCACTTTATCGGCCAGTGGCTGTTTAGTTTTGGTACTTGGAGCCCTGCTTCTAACGCGGGTTGCGTTGAGGGGCCTGATCCAAATTATGCTGCGGATCATAACGCCCAGCGCGAGGTTATCCCGGGACGCTATGCAGCACCAGTCTACGAGGCTGTATGGGAGTCGCATTTCCAGCTAAATCTGATGGAGCGCTCAGTACAACAGGATGTGTTTCCGCTGCAGAACGTGGCATTCTATCTGGATGCTTGGGATGAAACCGCTAAGACCATTACTAACGTCACTCTTATCTCGAATAATAACCCTAGTGATACCGGCGAGATCGTGCTGTTCACTGCGACCGTCACAGGGACTGGAGGTCCGCCCACGGGCACCGTGACCTTCAGGGATGGTGGAAGTCCGATCGGCTCTGGAACACTGGCCGCGGGCGTGGCTACATTCAGTACAACGGCACTCAGTGATGGAACACACAGTATAACAGCGTTCTACTCGGGAGATGTTACCTTCGCTCAAAGCGGCTCGGCCGCGCTGGCCCAGGTCGTAGTGGGGACTGCTCCACCGCCCGGACCTAATCCATATCAGTTCTCTTCGTTCGCGATGTGATAGATGGCCTTTGGCGATCTCAAAGCTGGTGGTACGGGCGCCTCGAGCGGGGCCAGTATCCTCGCGAGTAACGCCATTACCCTGAACACCGCGACTACTGTGGCGGTGGGTGATCTTGTTGTGGCCTTGATGGCCCAGCAGACTGCTTTGACAGCCTCCGGTTGCACTGACAATCTTGGTAACACCTATACTGCGCAGAACGCGGGAACCCTCAGCGGGGTGATCTCGGGTAGGCTGTTCTATTCTCGGGTAACAGTGGCTGGATCGTTGACGACGGTCACTATCGCGGCCACCGCGAGCGCAAATGACTTCTCGTGCGTAGCTGCGGTATTCGAGGGGCCGTTTGTTGTCTCTCCAGTAGATAGAAGTCCATCTAATATATCTGACGTAACTACGCCCTATGTTGCCCCTCTGACTGGCACCTTGACTCAGGCCTCTGAGCTTGTAGTGTCTTGGGCTGTTTCTAACGTCAATTCTACTTGGTCTACTTCGATTACGTTTACTGTTAGTGCGTTCCAAGCTAACTCTCATGCGATGCTCTCTCATCAGAGAGTAACAGCAACAACTACTGTGAGTTCTCAGTTTACTGGAACCACTCCTACCAATGACGTGCTGGGCGTCATTACATTCAAGGCTGATCTTACTCAGACCCTGACTCCCGGAAAATATACAGACAATGATACGTACAGTGCCCCGGCCCTTTCTGGAGACTTCCCGGGTATAGCCGAAGCTGGGATGACGCCGTTATATGTCTATCGATCTAGGCCTATTGGCGAGGTTATCGATATTCCTCGGCAACAGCCAGGGGCTCCTACGGGGCTTACGCCTGGGCTGATCTCTGATGCAGACAGCTTTATTAGTCCCGCGCTAGGATCGACTATAGGGCTTACACCGGGCAAGATCTCCGATGCGGACAGCTGGTCCAGTCCAACGGCGGGCCAGGTGCTGTCGATCACGCCTAATCTTATTCCGTATACCGACGCTTGGTATAGTCCCGCGGTCGCGCTGGGCTCGTACCCATCCTATGCCGCGGCGAGCGCATTCTATCGACGACGAAGGATACCTCACTCGTCTGTTATTCAGACCTTTACAATTCCTAATGCTGGTATAGTCACGCCCCAGCGACTGGCTGATAGTGACACGTTCTTTGGGCCGACGCTCAGCACCAGCAAAAACCTACTGGCCCAGAACTCCTTCAACGATGTTGATACGTTCTTTATTATAGGTCTAAGTACTACAACAGCTGTACTGTCCTCGCTGTTCGTTGATAGTGATATCTTCTCTGCGCCTAACTTCGGTGCAGGGTTTACTACGACGCTATTCGCGGACTCGGACGTATTCTTTAGTCCGCTGATTGGGCCGCGACCGGGCCTATTCATCGATACTGACAGAGTCTTTGCTCCCAGCTTCGTCGGGGGTGTATCTGTTGCCCAGCCTTTGATAATCGATAGTGATACGTTCTTCGCTCCATTAGTCTCGACACTGAAGCAGACCGCGCCAGTATTCTTTATTGATAGTGATGTTATATTCGTTCCGGGGCTTGCCGCGACGCGGGCCCTGACACCGAGCCTACTAGTTGACGCTGATGCGTTCTCTAGTATCGCGGTTATATATAACTTCGGGACTTTCTTCTTCGGGGACGCCGATAGTTTCTATAGTCCCTCACTTGTGGGGGGAACTGTCGGAGCGACCCCGGGGCTGTTAACTGACGTTGACTGGTTTTATGGGCCATCTCTTCAGGGGATCGGTACGTCTCCAATAGTCAATACCTATGCCGCGGCCTCGGAACGGATCATCGTCAGGCGGTTTATTCCGCCTATGTCAGTTACGGTCGTTATTCGGAGTGGAAATCTGGATATTCGACCGGGAGGCCGCTATGTCGACACGGATACTATCTTTAGCGTAGGTATTGGTGGTGGTCAATTCATAGTGGTTCCGGCTGTCTATGCCGAGAGTGATACCCACTACAGCCCGACGGTAGTTGGCGGTGAGCTGAAGCGTATCTATCACGAGTCCGACAGTTCGCCCCTGATCAAGAACCGACGCTATGTACCTCCGCCGATGTCGGTCACTGTGGTTATCCGCGGGCCAGCCCAAGGGCAACTAGTAGTTCCCACTTTCTTCTCTGATAGTGATACCTTCTTTAATCCGACGCTGGCCGTAGGCGCAGTCAATATCACGCCCACGCTGTTTATTGATAGTGACTCGCCGAGGATGGCGTTGGTCACTGGTGGCGGCGCACAGCCCACAATGGCTGGCAGGATTAATGACGCGGATAACTTCTTTGTGCCCGCGCTCGCCGCCGGGACAGTCAATGTCATTCCGCTGACGTTCACTGATACGGACGTGTTCTTTGATCCCATTACAGGGCTG
>Ga0247754_1000034_pt1 | contig 13051 bp, 2 predicted proteins | sample UWRJS184509B5_FD_181015 | JGI IMG/M metagenome (GOLD analysis project Ga0247754, IMG submission 181015) | Soil microbial communities from Arlington Agricultural Research Station in Wisconsin, United States - UWRJ-S184-509B-5 | ecosystem: Environmental > Terrestrial > Soil > Agricultural land... | reverse complement strand
ACTCGATCTGTCCGCCGTTATTGACCGGATCGTCGAAGGTCCCGTCGGAGAGCGCCTCATAGGTGAGCACTTCGCCCTGGTCGTTGACCGAGACCAGGTCGGGGCGGCCGTCGCCGCTGTAGTCGAGCAGGCCGACTAGCTCCTCGCCTCTGCCGTCGAGCAGGCTGGAGTCGATCGAGCCGGTGTAGGCGGTGGTCGGAGAAGCGAAGACGCTCCCTGCTCTGGGATTGGAAATCCCGGCACGCAGTTTCAACGTTGTGCCGTCGAGAGTAAGCAGATCAGCGCGGCCGTCGGCGTTTACGTCGCCAAGTCCGATCGGCTCCTCGCCTCTGCCGTCGTCTAAGTTCCACTCCGCTGGCATGTCCGGCAAACCAACGAATTCGCCGCTTGTCTGGCCCGTAGAGACGGACAAGACTTCAGAGGTACCGCTAACCCACATCGTCACAAGATCGGCGTGACCGTCGCCGGTTGCATCGGCGACAAGCGCATAACGACCCTGGCCGTCAAACAGAGGGCTATTTCCATAAAAGTCCGTGGTGGCAACTTTCTCTCCAAAGGTGCCGTTGGACTGGCCGGGAAAGGTATTGATTCTCGAAGCGGCGTAATCGATCCCGACCAGATCGCCGAGCCCATCGCCGGTGACGTCAGCGACGGCAATCGGCTCGAAGTCGCCGCCGCTCATAACGGGAGTCAAGCCTGAGAGGGCCTCTTTGGTAGGGGCGAAGGCGCCCTGCAAAATCTCTTCTCTTGCGGCGGAATATTCCCCGTAGAACCAGCCTGCGTGCACGTAGACCTTTCCTGAAGAGTCGAGCGTTATCAGATCAGCTCGACCCTCTCCGGTCACATCGGCGGTATCGACCACATAGTGGCCAGAACCATCGAAAAGAGCGGGATCGACTTGCTCTCTAAGCCAAACGCCCGGTTGATCGGCCTCGATTCCTGTGGCAGTTCCGCGATAAATGCGCGGAGTACCTTCGGAATCTACGGTGATGAGGTCTGAGCGCCCGTCGCCGTTGACATCATCATCGGAACTCTCAACGCCTTCCTCGGGGACTTCTTCAACGAGGAACGGATTCTCGGACCCACCCTCGTTCCAGAATTGGTCGAGCCACTCCCCAGGCTCAGACTGCGCATCAAAGTAGGTGTCGAACTCACAGTCGATCGGAGCGCCAAGAGGGGTCCCATAGCCCGCCGAGGCCGGACAGCGCGTTTCGGTATATGGGCCGTATGCATCAGAACTCTCGCCATAACACAATATGTCAATGCCATCTACACAGTGGTAGCTTGAGTTCCTATACGGAGCAGTGGGAAGAGTCCCACCCATCGTATGCAGCAATTCATGTGTCGCAACTTCTAGCTCTGCGTCTTTCAGGCTACCCACAAGAGCACTCGACGTAAGCACTCGGTTAAGATTGTTACTAGGCGAGGAGGCTCCCTCACCGTTGTATATATCGGAATTGCTCTTGTCGGTATCTACATAAAGGAATCCAAGACCTCGATACAAAATATCGGGCATGGTAGCGGGCATGATCAGGTACTTCACCGCTTGGCTCCCAGTCGGAGCGCCGAGGGTATTGTAGATGTAGTTCATCTGATCGTTAAAATCTACTTTCCCGTCCGTCGTATCCACTCCCGGCCCGATGTAGTTGAGTGGTATTTCGACGTCGTGAACGTTGATCATGCCGGTTCTGTCACAGTCAACCCTCATTTGGAGAACCCGCTGTCCATTGCTCGAAAGGGCCGCCTGCTGCATGAACTTCCAATTCATACGGCGGGCGATTGAACGGATTTGCGGATCATCGGCACCCGGGACGTATCTGCTATTCGACGAGTGGGGACGAACGAAGACGATTCGGTGGCCACTTGTCGCACAGGCTGGATTGGCTTCAAATGACGGAAGGGGATATTCGGCCCCGCGCGCAGCAATGCCCTCTAGGAGGGTTGACTCGTATGAGCCAATATCTACATGGGCTCGCATTGGCGGTTGGCCTGGCCTGTCGAGGATGTATTCTCGAGTTCTCGGGTTGAATCGCATCGTGACGCCACGAATTCTCTCGAAGTCCGGCTGGCCGGGGATGCGGCCGTCGAAGCTAGCGGGGCCGTGTGTGTGACCTTCGTGTGCGGGGGAGGTCGCGGGCAACGCCAGCGCGAGGGTGAAGGTAAACACGACCGCGAGCAGGAGTGTTTGCGCGCGGGCGCTTTGGCGCCATTGAATGCTGGGCATTATTAGAGTAACCTCCCCCAGTGCCGATGGGTTGCAGCCCATTGGCTCATGGCGTCGGGGTTCTACAGCAGGCCTTGTTGTGGCCCCGGCGCCTCTTTATTTAGTGGAGGCACACTCGCCGGTTGAGATGGATTGTCAAGGGTTTGTTACTCCACTTAAAGCGTGATTAATGAAGTAATGGGTTATTTGGGCACAACAAAATACCCCGAACGGGGTTAATGCTCAGGATCTATTGTGTAATGGTGTTAGTGCAAGGTGCGAAGTGACTTCACTGGTTCCGCACCTTGCAGGTGTCGGTGAATACCGAGGTAAGTTCTTTGCCGCCGGCGAAGGCGAAAGATGTGCGAGCGAGGGGGAAGATCGCTCGTGAAAAGCCTCTGGGCGCAGGGCAACCGGAGCTGAGATAGCTGTGGCGTTTGCCGCGGTGGGAATAGCGGCGTGAGAGGGTCATCTCAAGGCCGGTGAGCCGTCCCCAGGCATCCATCGCCTTGGGAAGGGGGGCGTTGAGGGCGGTGCCGTAGGTGCCCTTGCCCAGTCTCTGGATCTTGAAGACGATCACGAAGGATGTGGCGAAGGGCTTCGGTGAGTAAATGTGGCCGTAGAGGACGGGCTTGCGGCCTCTACGGCTGTTGAAGACCAGGAGGCGCCCTCTAGTCGGGTAGGGCTCCTGTCCCGCCAGGGTGATGTTGGCGGTGAAGGAGCCCTTGCCCACCAGGGAGGAGCGGCACTGGGAGAGGGCGCGGGAGCTCGAGCCCGGCTGGATTCGGCTGAACCTGCAGGTCGGCAGGCCCTTGTAGTCGAGCTTCCCGTTTCGGTTCAGCTCGATCCGCAGCTTCTTCAGCTGCGGTGGCAGGCTCGCATCCGTGGTGGAGATTCTGCCGCCGACCGAAACCGCGATCGGAGCCACCTCGGTGCGGGGCAGCTTGCGCGGGGAGAGCTTGCCGCTGACGTTTACTCGCAGGTTTCCCTTCTGTGTGATCGTTGAGGCGCCCGCCGTCACCTCGTTTCCCGCTCGCCCGCGATCGGCACGGTGCCCGCGCCGCTTCTTCCCGCACTGACCGCGCAGAACCGAGCTGAAGCGTGCGCCAATATTGTTTTGTCCGAGGGCGCTGACGGTGGCCAGAGGCGGCGCATTGCAGATGTTGGAGGAGTTCTGAAGCAGGCCGTGGCGTCCGCCGAACAGCGTCATCGTGAAGCGGTCGATCGGCGCGTCAGGAAGGTTGTCGAAGAAGGTGAGGATGCCGCCGTGCTTTCCGGGGCCGATCCGCCCTTCGACCACTATTCGCACCGCGCCGGAGCGCAGGTCGGCGACGAGGTCGGGAAGTTTGTTTTGTGAAGAGCGCAGGTAGACGTTTCCGCGCAGCGGCTCGTCGAAGAGCAGCGTTTCGGCGACGGCCCTGCCGTAGATGGAGCGCTGCGGACATCTCTCGGCGGCGAACTGCCCGCGGGTGCAGACGGTGCGAATGTGGTTCTGGGCGAGAAAGAGAGCGTGCGGCATCTCCACCGCGATCCGCTTTAGATTGGAGTCCTCTGCCCCACGAGAGACAAACGTCGCCCGCAGCGAGGGATAGGAGCCGCGTCGGGCGCCCCCGCGCAGGCGAAGGCCAAGTCTCGGTCTGAAGTCGAGCGTCAAGCAGTTGAGCAGCTGGAAGTGCTTGGAGACAGTCGCGGTGGAGTCGTCAACCGCCGTCGCGAAGCTGGCGCCCGACCCGGTCAGGGTGGAGACCAGCGCTGAGGGTTCGCAGCTGGAGGGATTGTGGGTGAACTGGAAGCGATCCATGTACACGCGCACGTCGCGCAGATGCAGGGGGATGCCGTCGATGATGTGGGGGATCGGATCCGAAGCGGTGGAGTCGATCTCCAGTTGGGCGGTGCGCTGATCGACGTCAAATGCGGAGCGGATCACGATCGTGCCGAGATCGAAGGGGCCGACAGTGGCGGCGTTGATCGTCACCAGCGAGAGCGGCGACCCACCATGGGGACCGGCAAGATAGATCCGTCCTGGCGCATATGTAAGCGCCGAGCCGACCCCGTAGCCGGTGTCGGTACGACCGACCTGGCTCGCGGCCGGACAGGAGGGGTCGGCGATCTCGTCGAAGCCGAGGCGATGACGCGCCGCTTCAACCGCCGCCTCGGGACAGAACGGGATCCCCGCCAGTTTGCCGGTGATTCCCTTCGGGAGGATCAACGAATAGGAGGTGATCTCCTGCTCGGTGTCCTCGCGACTGAGGTGGACGAAGTACGGGGTATAAGAGCCGACGTTGGAGTTGACCCCTCCCGCGACTGCCCCGGGGGCGAACGGTGGCGTCGAGCCATCCGGACAGGGCCCGGCGTCGATCCCCGAGTCGATCGGCGAATCGGTCGAAGACACGTCGGTTCTGCCCCCCGAGGAAGGCATCATCGCGATCTGAGTGATCGCCGCCCCGCAGCGCGGTGGGCTGATCAGCGGCGCCCGCTGACCGGAGCGGAAGCTGACCTCGAGGTCTGTGTAGGGGAGCTGGGGCAGACCGTCGAAGGTGGCGGTGATAGTGCCCTCGCCGAGGTCGGGGGCAAGCTCGCCGGGGACGCGAATCAGCAAGCCGCGGTCGGCGGACTTGGCAATGAGGTAGACCGCCAGCAGCGAGTCGAAGGGGTTCTCCGCACCGGAGGCGCCGGTCGCGGGATGGTTGGGCTGGGCAAGGTAGATCGAGCCTCTGAGGATTCCCTGATAGAAGGGCACGCGAACGCTGAAGACACCGATCTTCGAACCATTGGGACAACCGGCGCCGGGCGGGTTGAAGGCGCTCTCGGTGGCGAGCTGGGCCGGCGTGCAGACGTCAAGGCCGGCGCCCAGGGAGGGGTTCAACGTCACCCCGTCGGGCAGCTGGACGACCGCCTTCTCGGCGTGGGAGCGGATACGCAAGCGGGGGTCGGCGAGCCCTGCGTCCTCGTTTCTGAGGCGGAAGACGAAGCCGCTGGAGGAGGACGCCTTTTTGGTGGAGAGAAGTCCCTCGGTGTGAAGGCTGATGGAATCGAAGCCGAGACTCGCGCAGCCGGCCATCGCCGCGGGAGAGCCGCCGGAGTCGCGGTTCAACACCTGCGCCGCGAACTCACCGGGCCCTTGCCAGGAAGTCACCCGCGCGGTGAAGGAGAGGGGCTCGCCGCACTCGGTCGGCAAGGTGAGGAAAGCGAGAGGCTGGTTCTGCAGAGGCTCCCCGACCGAGCACTTGGCCCAGGGGAAGGAGGGCTCAGCCTCGTTTAGGCAATCGCCGCGTTCGGTGTTGTGGGTTGCGTCCCAGGGGATGCCCCAAAGCGAGAGTCGCAGATCGTGAGCCTGCAGGGCATTGGGGACATCGATCGCCTGGAGGGTGAGGCCGAAGGCTTCCTTACCGCCGGCGCGCAGCTGAGCATCGAAGACCAGCGGTACCCCGAACGGCGAGGCGCCCAGTTGAAGGGCAGCCCCGTCAGCGGGCTCGAGGTTGAAGAGGCCGAAGCGCCGCGTTTCGCCGCCGCCAATGCCGGTCGTTACCTCGACCGTTCCGATCTGGGAGCGATCGTCGCAGCTCTCACCCGACTCGCTTGGCTCAAAGGGCGAGGAGCGGGGAGTGTCAAACGCGGCGTCGGAGCAGAGCAAGGGCGTCGCCGCGGGGTTCAAGAGCAACCCGGCAGGGAGGTCAATGCTCCAATCGCGAAGGTTCTCCTCCTCCCCGCCCTGGTCGAGGCCGACGGCGAAATCGAGCTGGTAAGGATGAGAGCCGGCGACGGTGGCCGCCTCTCCCCCATCGGCGTAGACGGCGGCATCGAAGCCGGCGGCTCCCGGCAAAAGACCGAAGGCATCGGCCGCAGTTGTAGCCCCGGCGCCGCTCTCCTCGGACCGCTCAGACACTCCGGCGGCGCCCGGGCTTTCCGTGGCGACCACGGAAGTCGAAAAGTCGAAGACGCTCGATGAGGCGCGGGCGCTCCTGGCGCCGCGATTGGCGCGGCGGCAGCGCTTCACTGCGCGGGCGGCGCGACGACTTTGCTTTGCGAGCCTCGCCGCGCGAGCCTGAAGGCGTTTGCCCTCGCCGGCACGGCGGGAGGCGTCCTTGGCACGACGACTGAGGCGAGCTAGCTTGCGCGCCTCACGCGCAAGGGGAGCGCAGTTACGAGGAGTGACACGGTAGCGAATGCGGGGGTTGCCCAGACCCTGAAGCAGGGTGGTGAGAGTGGGATCGATGGGCTCGGGCGGAAGGCTTTGGCAGTTGTCGCCCTCGCACGAAATCCCCGAGCCCGCGGAGGCAGGACCGCCGATCGACACAGTGGGAAAGAGCAAGTTGCCGCCGAGTGGCGTCGGGGGGATCGTCGGCGGCAGAGGGGTGATATTCGTCGCGGCGTCCGGCGGATAGGCGTAGATGCCGCCGTTGTGAGTATTGCCGGAGGTAACGTAGACACGGCCCTGGGTGGCTGTCGCCGAGTTGTCGACCGCAAGGCCGGTCGGAGCGCCGTGGACGATGTTGTATTTGAGGTGGCCCTTGTAGGCGCCGGCGGAGGCGAAGACGTGAACGATTCCCTGTGGCTGCTCGGTATGGGTAGGCTGCAGGTTGTCGACGACGTAAACGTCGCCGCTTCCTCGATCGACTGCGACCGAGGAGTCGCGCAGGGAGACGAACTCGCCGGCCGGAGTTGCCGAGCCATCGATCACATCCACCGGGTTATCGGCGTCGATCGCCGGGTCATAGACCTTGACCGTGTTGTCGGCGGCATCGGGAACGTAGACGCGCCCGAAGGCGGAAACCGCGACGTCGTAGCCATCGCCGAGAGTGCCGAGGCCGATCTGAAGCGGGTCGCCCCCATCGAGCAGCGGCGCGCCGGTGGAGTCGTAGACGGCAATGTGGTCGCGGTTGTCGACGTAGACGTTGCCGCTGGCCGTATCGACGTCGACGCCGGTCGAGTGCTCCGCGTCTCCGATCGGCGTGCCGGAGCCGTAGTCGGTCGGCGGAACCGACACGGGTGGGTAGACGGAGGGTGTGTAGCGCAGCACACCGCGGTGGTAGTTGTTGACGTAGAGGTCGCCACCTGAGTCGACCGCCAAGTGACAGGGGCCGGCGGTATTGGGACTGGCCTCCGCCAGCTGAGTTATGTAGGCAGTGGTGAAGTTGAAGACGTCAACGACGTCGTGATAGTGATCGGCGACGTAGAAGCGCCCATCCGAGTCCACCGTTAGCCCACAGGGACCATTGAAATAGCCGTTGGGCGGGGGAATGGGCGGCGGGGACGGAGGGAATGGCGACGGCGGTGGCGGTTTGGGAGAGAACACGAAGAGGGGATCGGTTGCCTGGGCGGGCGCGGCGGCGCCAAGCGCCAGCGCAGCCAGAGCGATAAGAGCGGCCCCAGCGCGGAAGCGGCGGCGGCGCTTCGTGACAGGGGCAGGGGCAGGGGGCATTGGGCGACCCCCCTCCACTACCTCGCCGCGCCGCGCAGCGTGCCCGCACTTTGCTTCGCTCCGCGCTTGTGACCGCGGCGCTTCCCCCCACGCCTTCTCTTCGGGCACTTGGCCACCATCTTCGGCCGCTCGCGGTAGGTGTCGCCGTTGTGGGCGGTGTATCTGACGGTGGCGCGGTAGGTGCGGGCGCAGATGTCGCGGCTGTTGACGAGCAGGCCCTTGTTGGCGCCTTGCAGTCTCACCAGCGCCTTGGTGAAGGGGGCGTCTGGGACGAAGTCGATCGTGGTGCGGATGCCGCCTTTGATCGAGTCGGTGCGCCCGGCGGTCTCCAGTTTGATCGGCTGGTGGGCGGGGCCGCGGAAGTCGGTGACCAGGTCGGGCAGCAGGTTGTCTGAGGAGCGCAGGTAGGCGTGGCCGGTGAGGGGGTAGTCCAAAAGCGGGGTGGTGACGCTCGCCTCGCCGTAGATCGCCGCCGCCGGGCAACGATCGGCGGCGAAGTCAGGTCGGGTGCAGACGGTGCGGATGTGGGCGTTCTCGAGGAACTCCGAGCGTGGCAGGGCGACCGAGACCGAGGCGATGTTGGCGTCGCCCGCTCGGGGTCTCAGCGCGATCGTCAGCGCCGGGTGGCCGCTGCGCTTGGTCGGGCCTTTGAGGCGCAGGGTCATTCTCGGCTTGAAGGCAAGCCGGGTGCAGTCGGAGAGCTGGAAGCGAGAGGAGACCGCCGCCGCCCCGGGGGAGCCGAAGATCGTGCCGTCGAGGCTCATCGGGTCACACGAGGTCGGGTTGAGGGTGAAATCGGGGCGGTCGGTGTTGACGTGCACCGATCGCACCTGCAGGGGGATGCCCTGCAGGATGTGGGGCAGCGGGTCGCTTTGGACGTGGATCTGGGCGGTCTTCGAGTCGACCTGGGCCGCCGCCTTGACGAGGACCACTCCCAGGTCGAAGGGGCCGGCGACCGCCGGGGTGATCACCGCGACCGAGATCGGCGCGCCTTTGTAGGGGCCGGCGAGGTAGGCGGTGCCCTTGGCGTGGAAGGGAGTCGGGCCCGCTCCGGCGCCGACGTCGACCGTCCCGACCTGGCTTTGGGCCGGGCAGCTGGGGTTTGCCAGCTCTGCTTGGCCGCTCTTGGACGTTGCTGCGTCCAAAGAGGACTGCGGGCAGGTGGCCACTCCCGCCAGCTTGCCGGTGAGGCCCTGGGGCAGGTCCAGGTTCAGGCCTTTGAGGATCTGGGAGCCGTCGGGGCGAGAGACCCTGGCCAAAAGCGGGCTGAAGGCCTTGGCGATCGGGGAGAGCGTGCCGGCGTCAAAGAGCGGGGAGAGGGGCAGGCTCGCGGCGTCGGCGGAGTTGGCGGCTTTGCCGGGGTCCCCCGCTCTGCAGGCGCCGCCGTCTGGGCCGTGGTCGATCGTGAAGGTGTCGGTCTCGAGGATGGGTGGGTTGCCCGACCAGGGGTGAAGCTCGGTTTCGATCTCATAGACGCCGCAGGTGGAAGGGGTGATCAGCGGCGCCCGGTTGCCGATCTTGAATCTGACGTCGAGCGCCGAGAAGGGCAGCTGGGGGTTCTCGTCAAAGCTGGCGCTGAGCTGTCCCGTGTTCGGGTCGGCCTCGATCTTGCCGGCGAGCTTCACCGCCACCCCGCGCTCGGGGCTCTTGATCACCAGGTAGCCGGCGAGCAGGGTGTCGAAGGGGTTCTCAAAGGGGGTGGCGAGGAAGACCGAGCCCCCCAGGGTCTCCTCCAACAGCGGCGTCTGGACCTCCACCTCTGCCACCTTGGATGCGGCGGGGCAGCCCTCGCCGAAGTCAGAGGAGGCGCTCTCTTTGGCGAGCTGGGACTCCGAGCAGGCCCCCAGCCCGTCGGCGGAGGAGGGATTGACGCTCAGGCCCTCGGGCAGGGTGACGAGGACTTTCTTGATGTCGGACTCGGCGGAGCCGTCGGGGTCGGTGAGGCCCGGGTCATCGACGTCGATCGAGAAATCAAAGCCCGAGGGGCTCTGGGCGTTGGGCGTGGTCGGCGCGGCTGTGACCTCGGGATCGAAGCCGAGCCCCGCGCAGTTGACTACCGGCGGCGAGCCGGCGCTCTCGCTGAGCCAGTTGGGGTCGGAGAGATCGGGGGAGCCGTCTGGCCCGGTGGCGCCGGGTCTCTGCCAAGAGTCGGTGAGAAAGCCGGTGTTGAGGGGCTGCCCCGAGCAGGAGCGCGGCAAGGTGAGGAAGGCTCTCTCGGGGATGCCGGCGGGGCCGCCGCGATCGGGGTCATGGGAGGGATCGGCGGGGTTGCCCCAGATCGTCGTCTTGGCTCTGTAGAAGGGGAGGGCCTGGGAGATGTATCTGAGCGTGGCGAGGATGTTGTAAGGGGGGTTGGGGTTGACCGAGCCCTCGATCGTCACCGGCACCACGTCGGCGACGAAGAAGCCGAGCTTTGCCGCCACCCCGGGCGGGGCGGCAAGGCTGAAGACGGGGGAGCGCTCGGTGATGTCGGGCTGTGAGTAGGTGACGTCGGTGACCCCGACCTGGGAGCCGACCGGGCATACCTCGTCGAGGAACTCAAGCGTGGTGCAGCGCGCGGTGGTGGTGGGGTTGGCGATCAGGCCCGGGGGGGCGCTCACCCTGATCGTCTTGGCCGAGCCGTCGGGGACCTCGAAGCCGAGGCCGGAATCGAATCTCGTCTCCAAGGCGAGCGTGGTGTCCCAGGCATGGGGATGGGAGCCCGCCTGGTCGGCCGGCGCTCCGAGGGAGTCGAGGAAGGCGACCTCGAGGCCTTTGAGGCCGAAGTCGGCCTTCGCGGCGGGGGCCAGGGCAAAGAGGGCCAGGGCGGTGGCGGTGAGGCAGAGCGCCAGGCGCTTCATCGCGAAGCCTCCCGGTTTTGGGCGGCTCGGCGGCGTCTTTTGGCGGGGCGCTTGACGCAGCGCGCTCTGCCTTTGCGAACGACCTTGCGCTTGCCCTTGGGGCAGCGCTTTGCTTTGGGAGTCCAGTCGCGGCCCAGGTTGGGCGAGCCGTTGAAGACCGAGGTGCCCGGCGAGTTCGCGGCGGGGGGGTTGGCGGGGTTGCCCTGACAGCCGTCGCCTTGGCAGGGGACCGAAGCGGGGGGCGGCGGCGGAAAGCCGCCGCCCACGCGGGCGTCATAGACGTCCATCAGGCCGAAGTCGTGATCGACCAGGCTGTCGGTGGTGGCGAAGAAGACGTCTGAGCCCGAAGCGGAGGCGTCGAAGAAGTCGGAGTCGACGTTGCCCTGCCCCGAGGAGATCAGGCTGAGGCAGCCGCCGGCGTCGGGCACGTAGAGCTCGGCGCCGATCTCCTCGATGCACTCCTGCTCGCCGCCGGCGCGCTGCCACTCATATACGTCGCGCTTGCCGTTGGTGTCGCGCAGGACCAGCGCCTCGAAGCTCTCGAAGAAGAGCTTCTCCCCGTCGGCTGAGAGCGCCCGCGTGGGGTGTAGTTGGTACTCCCAGCCGGGAATCTGGGCCGCCGCCCAGAAGTTGCCGCTGAAATGGGCGCTTCGCCCCTGCGGGCGGGCCCCGCTCGGATTGCAGGAGATGCAGGCGAGCTCTCCCGCCCCTCCCCCAGCCTCGGCGTCATAGAGGAAGACCTCGGCGGCGGCCTCCCCGCTCGCCACGTCGGTGTTGTCATAGCCGGTCAGCGGCGCCGAGGAGGTGAAGGCGGCGTGCAAGCCGTCGGCGCTGACCCGCGCGGTGCGGCGGTCGGGCAGGGTCACGATCGGGCCCGGCGCCCCGAAGTGGTTCACGACCCCCCGCGCGTCGGCGCTTGTGAGCGTCCCCACGAACGTCGTCCCCGCCCCTCTCTCGAACAGGTAGAGGTTCGGCTGCTCGTCGATCGCGCTGTCGCCCTCGCTGTTTTGCGCCGCCCCGCTGAGCACCGCGGTCGAGGCGAAGTAGACTCGCGAGAGGTCGGTGCTGTAGCCCATCACGCCTTTGACGCCCGTGGCCGCGACCTGGGTGCTCGTTTCGCTCTCGACGTCATAGGCGTAGAGGCCCCCGCCGGTTGTGTAGAGGGCGGTGGCGCCGGTGGGGTCCGCGCCCCAAAAGCGGGTGTCGGGGGCGGCGGAGATCTGGGTCGTGCAGGCCTGCCCCGGCGCCGCTCCCGCGCAGCTCCCGCTGAGGCTCGGCGGGCCCTCTGGGTCCAGGCGCACGTAGAGCGGGCCCGGTTGGTCGCCGGCGCCGCCTGAGGAGGCTGGGGCCTGATTGCCCGGGGCAGTCGAGCTGGTCGACCAGAAGACCGCCGAGGCGTCGGCTGAGAGCGCATGGTGCACGCTGTCCTCGCGCGACATCCCGAAAGCACCCTGCGCGGTCCCCCCCGAGGAGTGAACGCAGGCCGCGTCGCCGCTCGGCAGCACGCTGATCAGGCGCAGCTCGCCGTTGCCCGCCCCGGGGATGTGCAGGTAGAGCTGGTAGATCCCTTTGCTTTGGTCGGTCCCAGGCGTCGTCGTGCAGGCGTCGGAGGTGAGCACCGCAGCGGCGCGCAGCAGGGTGCGGGAGCCGTCAGCTGAGATGCCCTGCACCTGGGGGGCGTAGGTGCTGTCGGTGCTCTCGTCCTCGCCGGGGTAGCCGGGCGGGGCCACCGAGCTGATCAGGCCGTAGCCCTCCTCGCCGCAATCGCCGTCGTCGCGGCGGTAGATGCTGGGCAGGCCGGGGGCGGCGCCGGGGAGGAGCTGGAGGTCGGTGTCCTGGATGAACCAGCCTCTGCAGAGGTCCTCTGAGAAGGCCTTGAACTGCGTCGTGTTGGCGTGCGAGAGGGAGGGGAAGAAGGGGACCGAGGTGCGCGGGGGGGAGATCGAGTGCGTCGACCAGCCCGCCCCGGGGTCGCGGCTTGAGAGCAGCTGGCTGTGGAAGGGGGCGGACTTGGGGGAGCCGAAGGCGCCGAAGGAGGAGTAGGTGGCCCGATCGCCCTGCAGGGAGGCCATGTGGAAGTTCGGCGAGTCGAAGCTGAACTGGACCTCGTCGGTGGCGATGTCGCTGTTGTTTTTGTCCAGCGGGCTGACCATCTCATAGGCGCGGCAGTCGGGAAGCAAGGCCGAGGGGCCGGTGCGAAATTGCTGGTTGGGGCAGTCGGTTTTCGCTCTCGAAGGAAGGGGGAAGGTGGTGAAGGTCCCGTCGGGGCCGAAGACCGGGCCGCCGCCGCCCGAGGAGGCGACGAAGCGGAAGTGGTAGGTGGTGGCGGGCTGCAGGCCGCTGAGCTCGACCTCCGCCGCCAGCTCGGCGTCGAGGACGGCGTCGGTGAGGTCAACGGGGCCAAGCGGCTCAGAGGCGCAGCCGCCGAGGGAGCACTCGGCACTGCCGTACTGCACGTAGTAGACGGTGTCCGCCCAGAAGTGGGGGTTGATCTTCGCCCCCAGCGTGGCATCCTCGGCGCCGACGGAGAGCGCGAACTGATCGGCGATCGTCGGCGGGACCGCCGGCGGCGGGCAGGCCTCGATG
>Ga0247754_1000033_pt1 | contig 13123 bp, 11 predicted proteins | sample UWRJS184509B5_FD_181015 | JGI IMG/M metagenome (GOLD analysis project Ga0247754, IMG submission 181015) | Soil microbial communities from Arlington Agricultural Research Station in Wisconsin, United States - UWRJ-S184-509B-5 | ecosystem: Environmental > Terrestrial > Soil > Agricultural land... | reverse complement strand
GGCGAGCATGCCAGCGAGCTGGCGCCGGGCGCCGAGCTGGAGGTGCGCTTCGCCAACGGCGTCGGGCGGCTGGCGCAGCTGCCGGGGTCGAGCTTCTACCAGCGCATACGCGAGAAGTTCGGGCACCTCGCGGTCTAGCGGGAAGAGTCCGTCGCCTCCCGGTGCTAGACAGAGCGCATGCTTCGTGAGCTGCGGATAGAGAACCTGCTGCTGATCGAGCGGGCCGAGTTGCGGCTTGGCGAGGGTCTGAACGCGATCACCGGGGAGACCGGGGCGGGGAAGACGGTCCTGGCGCATTCGTTGGATCTGCTGATGGGCGGGAAGGCGCGGCCGCAGATCGTCCGACCCGAGGCCGAAGAAGCCTGGGTCGAGGGTGTCTTCGACTTGCCCGAAGGCCTGCTGGACGAGCCGGAGATGGCGGAGATCGCCGAGCGGCTGCCGGAGGGGGCTGACGAGGTCGTGCTTGGGCGGCGCGTCTCCGCCGGCGGGCGGACGAATGCCTTCGTCGCCGGCCGCGCCGCTTCGGCTTCCGACCTGAAGCTGCTCGGCGGGCGGCTGCTCGCCTTCTACGGACAGCACGAGCATCGCAAGCTGACGATCTCCTCGGCGCAGATGGAGGTGCTGGACGGGTTCGCCGGCGCCGCGCACCTGGAGGTGCGGCGGGAATATCGCGACGCGCACCGTGAGTGTGGGCGCCTCACCGCCGAACTGGCCGAGTTGCGCGAGCGCGACGGGTCGCGGGAGCGCGATCTGGACCTGTACCGCTACGAGTTGTCGGAGATCGAAGAGGTGGCGCCGGACCCGGCGGAAAAGACCGAGCTGGCGGCCGAGCGCGAGCGACTGCGCCATGTCGAGGGGCTGCGCGAGGCTGCCGCGGGAGCGCATGCCGGCGTCGCCGGGGCCGACGAAGATGGGGGTGGCGCGGCGAGCGCCCTCGCCCAAGCGGAGGCCCTGCTGCAAGGCGCCGCGGGGGTCGATTCCGAGCTCGACGCGCTCTCCGGGCGCATCAGCGCGCTCGCGGTCGAGGTGAGCGACGTGGCATCGGGCCTGCGCGACTATGCCGAGGCGCTGGAGGTCGACCCCGGGCGGTTGGCCGCGGTCGAGGAGCGCCTCGACGCGCTCGACCGACTGGAGCGCAAGCACGGCGGCAGCGTCGAGTCCGTGCTCGCCCACGCCGAGCGCTGCCGCGAGGAGATCGCGCGCCTGGAAAACGCCGAGGGGCGCGATGCCGAGGCGGAGGCCGCGCTTGCCGAAGCAGAGCGACGGCGCAAGGAGTTGGGCGAGCGCCTCTCCAAGGGTCGCGCCAAAGCGGCGGGGCCGCTGGAGAAGAAGGTCGCGAACGAGCTGGAGAGATTGGCTATGCCCGGAGCGACCCTCGATGTCGTCTTGGAGCCGCACCCCGACGGCTTCGGCGCCCCCGGTCGCGAGACGGTCGAGCTGCGGGTGGCGCCCAACCCGGGAATCGACCCCGCGCCGCTGCGCGACGCGGCCTCGGGCGGCGAGCTGTCGCGGGTGATGCTGGCGCTGAGCGGGCTCGGCGCGGGGGCCGGCGCGGGAACGCTCGTCTTCGACGAGATCGACGCCGGGATCGGCGGCAATACCGCGCGGGTCGTCGGCGAGCGTCTGCGGGCGCTGGGCGAGGGTCGCCAGGTCCTCTGCATCACCCACCTGCCGCAGGTCGCCTCCCTGGCCGAAACCCACTTTCGCCTGGAGAAGGACGTCGGGGGCCGGCGGGCGACGGCGACGGTGCAGCGACTCGACGGCGAAGGCGTGGTGGAGGAGATCCGCCGCATGCTCGGCGGTGAGCGCAGCGACGAAGCCGCCACTCTCCATGCGCAAGAACTGCTAAAGGCCGCCTGACCAAGCAGAGCGAGGACGCAGGGAGCGTGGCGTGCTTCGCACGCGAGCGACTGAGGACGCTGCTATGCGCCGGTCAGGGGGCCTTTGGTTAACCTGAGCCGGTGGCAACCGCCAGTCGCCGTCGCTTCCCTGCGCTGCTCTCGCGTCGTAACGGGGCGTCCATGGGCGCGGCGATCGTCGGCACGGCGCGTCTCGGGAGACGGACCAAGCACCTGGTCAAGCGACTGGACCCCGGCGAGGTCGCCGTCATCGACCACCTCAATATCGACCGGATCGCCGCTGAGGAGCTGATCGCGACCGGAGCGCGAGCGGTGATCAACGCCTCGGAGTCCTCCGACGGCCGCTACCCCAACGCCGGCCCGTTGCTGCTCGCTCGGGCCGGGATCGCACTGATCGACGTCCCCGGCGAGGAGGCTTTCGAGCTGCTGCGCGATGGCGAGGAGGTGCGGATCGAGGGTGGCGTCGTCAGCGTCGCCGGAGAGGAGGTGCTGCGCGGCCGCCTGCTCGGGGTCGAGGAGTTGGAGCGCCGCTTCGACGAGCAGCGCGAGCGGGTTGACGAGGCCCTCGCCGAGTTCGCCGAGAACACCGTCGCCCACGTCCGCCAGGAGACCGACCTGTTGACCGGCGGCGTCGAGTTCCCGCCGACTCGCGCCTCCTTTCGCGACCGTCACGTGCTGATCGTCGTCCGCGGCGATCGCCACCGGCGCGATCTGAAGGCACTGCGCGCCTACATCCGTGACGTGCGGCCGGTAATCGTCGCCGTCGACGGCGGCGCCGACGGGGTTCTGGAGGCGGGGATGAAGCCCGACCTGATCCTCGGCGACATGGACTCGGCGGGGGACGCCGCGCTGCGCTGCGGCGCTGAGCTGATCGTCCACGCCTACCCCGACGGGCGGGCGCCGGGGCGCGAGCGGCTGCTGGAGATGGGCCTGGAACACACCCTCGTCCCCGCCGCCGGAACCAGCGAGGACGTGGCGATGTTGATGGCCTACGAGAAGGGGGCGGCGTTGATCGTCAGCGTCGGCGCCCACTTCAACCTGATCGAGTTCCTCGACCGCAAGCGGGGCGGCATGTCGTCCACCTTTCTCACCCGGCTGCGGATCGGCGAGAAGCTGGTCGACGCGAAGGGGGTGAGCCGCCTCTACGCGCCGAGCTCCCCATTCGGTCCCGCGGTCCTCTTCCTCGCCGCCTTCGCGATCCTGCTGGCGATCGTCGTCATCACCTCGCCGGTCCTGGGCGACGTAGTCGAACTGGTCTGGCTGAAGATCAAGATTTGGCTGGGGCTCTAGCCCGGCTCTAGGCTTCCCGACTTATGGGCTATAGCGCGCGCTATCACGCGGTCTCGCTGATCGCGATTTTTCTCGCCCTCGCGATCGGGATCCTGATCGGCGCCGCGCTCGGCGGCGACACGCTGACAGACACCCGCAAGAACCTCGAGAACAGCCTCACCGGCAACCTGCAGGACGCGCGCGACCGCGCCGACGAGCTGAGCGGGGAGCTGGGGCGGGCCAACGAGTTCGCCGACCGCGTCTACCCGGTGCTTGTCCGCGACCAGCTGGTCGGGAAGCGGATCGGCCTCGTTGCGCTGGGCGATTTGCCCGGCGATGTATCCGACGCGATCGAGGAGGCGCTGGGGCCGACCGGGGCGCGGCTTGTCGGGGTCGGGGTCGTGCGCGAGCCGGTCGACCTGGCGGCACTCGCCGGCGACCTCTCCAAGACCCGCTTCGCCGACATTCGCGACAACCCCGACAGTCAGACCGCTTTCGGCGCCGGGGTGGGACGGCAGATCGTGATCGGCGGCGCCCTCCTGGAGCGCGTGCGCAGCGACCTCTTCGCGCGGGCGAGCGGCAACTTCGGCGGTCTCGACGGCGTGATCGTCGTGCGCGAGCCGCCGCAGGACATGGGACCGGCGCAGCGCGCCGCGGCGGCGCGGCTGGAGTCGGCGCTGATCGGGGGCATCGAGGCGACACGGGCGCCGGCGGTGGGGGTCGAGCGATCGACGGACGAGACGTCGTCGATCTCCTTCTTTCAGGGCGACGGCCTCTCCAGCGTCGACCACGTCGACCTGACCGCGGGACAGCTGGCCACGGTCTTCGCGCTGCTCGGAGCGGAGGGCAGCTTCGGCGTCAAGGGCAGCTCCGACCGCCTGCTGCCGGATCTGCTGGCGCCTCGCAACGGCAGATGACCTGGGTCGGCTTCCCGGTCGCGATCGCGGTGGCGCTGCTGGTGGTGCCGGCGGGGGTGCGCGGATTGGTCGACGCGGGGCTCCTGCGGGAGAACTACCGGGGCGCCCGGCTGGCCTTCCCGCTGGGGGCGGTGCTGGCGACCGCGGCCCTGGTCGCGCTGGCCCCGCTCGCCTTCCTCGACGACCGGGCGGACCTCGACCTGCTCGACCCGGACCTGCGGCGCTGGCTTCCCTACCTGCTTGGCGTGGCCTTCCTCGGCTTCCTCGACGACTCCCTGGGACGGGGCGAGGCGGCGGACGCGCCGCGCGGCTGGCGCGGGCACGCGCGGGCGCTGCGCGAAGGGCGGCTCTCGACCGGGGCGATCAAGGCGATCGGCGCGCTGGCATTGGCCGCCTACGTGGTCTCGGGCCGCGGGCTGGAGTCCTGGGCCTACCTGGCCGACGTCGCCCTGCTGATCCTGGCGACGAACCTCTTCAACCTCCTCGACCTGCGGCCGGGGCGGGCGGAGAAGGGGCTGGTGCTGCTGGGGGTCGGGCTCTGTCTCGGGGCCTGGACCCTCGCCCCGCTCGACCTGCTGGGGATCTTCGCGGGGCCGGTCTTGGTCGGCTCCTGGTTCACCCTGCGCGAGCGGGCGATGCTGGGGGACACAGGGTCGAACCTGGTCGGGGCGATCGCCGGAATCTGGCTGCTGACGACCCTGGGGGGCGACGGGCGGCTCGTCGCACTCGCCCTGGTCGCCGGATTGACCATTTACGGTGAATTGCGCTCGATCTCCCAGACGATCGAATCGGTTCCGCCCCTGCGCTGGCTAGACTCGCTCGGCAGAGAATGAGTCGACCCAGTCAAGGAGACACGAGGTTCATCTTCGTCACCGGCGGAGTGGTCTCGGCTCTCGGCAAGGGGATCGCCGCCGCCTCGATCGGCCGCCTGCTCGTCTCTCGCGGCTACCGGGTCCAGCTGCAGAAGTTCGACCCCTACATCAACGTCGACCCGGGGACGATGAGCCCGTTCCAGCACGGCGAAGTCTTCGTCACCGAGGACGGCGCCGAGACCGATCTCGACCTCGGCCACTACGAGCGCTTCACCGACGAGAACACCTCGCGGGCCTCGAACGTCACCGCCGGCGCCGTCTACAACTCGGTGATCAAGCGCGAGCGTCGAGGCGACTACCTCGGCGCCACGGTGCAGGTGATCCCGCACATCACCGACGAGATCAAGAACCGGATCCTGATCGTCGCCGAGTCGCAGTCGGTCGACTTCGTCCTGACCGAGATCGGCGGCACGGTCGGCGATATCGAGTCGCTGCCCTTCCTCGAGTCGATTCGCCAGCTCTACACCGACCTTGGCCCGAGACGGGCGATGTTCATGCACTTGACGCTGGTTCCCTACGTCGGGCACGCGGGCGAGCTGAAGACCAAGCCGACCCAGCACTCGGTCAACGAATTGCGGCGGATCGGCATCCAGCCGCACGCGCTGGTTTGCCGCTCCGAGGGGCGCTTGGACCGGGAGATCCGCGAGAAGATCGCGCTTTTCGCCAGCCTTCCGGTCGACGCGGTGATCTCCGCCAACGACGTCGACAACATCTACAAGGTGCCACTCGTCTTTCGTGTCGAGGGGGTCGACGACCTGGTTCTCGACCACTTCGGGATGGAGGCGCCGGCTCCCAACCTCGCCGAGTGGGAGGCGATGGTGCGGCGGGCCGACGAGGCCGAAGGCAAGGTGCGGATCGCCCTTGTCGGCAAGTACGTGCAGCTCGCCGACGCCTATAAGTCGGTGATCGAGGCGCTCGAACACGGCGGCTTTCACCATGGGGTCAACGTCGAGGTCGAGCTTGTCGACTCCGAGGACCTCGATCCGGAGAAGCTGGAGGGCGCCGACGGCATCCTTATCCCCGGCGGCTTCGGCGAGCGCGGGATCGAAGGCAAGGTGCAGGCGGCGAGGATCGCGCGCGAGCGCTCGATTCCCTACCTGGGGATCTGCCTCGGGATGCAGATCGCCGTCGTCGAATTCGCCCGCTCGGTGGCCGGAATGGAGGGCGCCAACTCCGCCGAGTTCGACCCCGAGACGCCGTTCCCCGTGGTCGACTTGCTGCCCGAGCAAAAGGAGGTCTCCGAGATGGGGGGCACGATGCGCCTCGGCGCCGACCCGGTGAAGCTCCACGAGGGCACGCGGGCGCGGGAGATCTTCGGCGAAGCGGTCATCTACAAGCGCCACCGGCACCGCTACGAGGTGAACAATCAGCTGCGGCGTCGGATCGAGGACGAGGGCATGGTCTGCGGCGGCACCTCGCCCGACGAGCGGCTGGTCGAGATGGTCGAGCTGCCCGACCACCCCTTCTTCGTCGCCTCCCAGTTCCACCCGGAGTTCAACTCCCGCCCCAACCGTCCCGAGCCGCTCTTCCGCGAGTTCGTCGGCGCGGCGGCGCGGCAGGCCGGCGAGCGACCAGCCAATGGGGGAGAGTTGGAGGACGATGGACCGGTTGCACGAGACGTTCGTTCGGCTCTGCGAGATTCGTAGCCCTACCGGCGAGGAGCGCGAGGTCGCCGACTCGGTTGCGGCGGAGCTGCGGGCGCTGGGACTGGAGGTGAGCGAGGACGATGCCGCCGGCCCGGCAGCGGCCGGTGCCGGGAATTTGCTCGCCCGGTTGCCCGGGCGCGGCGAGGGTTGGGTGATGTTCTGCGCCCACCTGGACACCGTTCCCCACAAGGGCCAGATCGAGGTCGTGCGCGGCGAGGACGGGGTTTTTCGCAGCCGTGGCGAGACGATCCTCGGCGCAGACAACAAGGCGGCGGTGGCGGTTTTCATCGAGCTTGTAGCCCGCTACGCCGGCGAGCCGCCTCCGGTCGGGATCGAGCTGCTGCTGACCGTCGCCGAAGAACAGGGATTGCGGGGAGCGAAGGCGTTCGACACCTCCGTGCTGCGCTCCAGAGTCGGCTTCGTGCTCGATCATGCCGGGCCGGTCGGCGAGGTGGTCGTCGCCACGCCGACCCAGCAGAAGATCCTCGCCGACTTCCACGGCGTTGAGGCGCACGCGGGCATTCGACCCGAGGACGGCAGCAGCGCGATCGCCGCGGCCGCCGCGGCGATCAGCCGCATGGAGCTGGGCCGGTTGGATCCGGAGACGACCGCCAACGTTGGGCTGATTTCCGGAGGGACATCCGGCAACGTGGTGCCGGGGCACTGCTTCGTCCACGCTGAGGCGCGCAGCCTCGATTCCAGCCGTGCTGGGGAGGTGGCGGCGTCGATCTCCGACGCCTGCGCCTGGGGCGCGAGTGAGCATGGCTGTGATGTCGACGTGCGAATAGAGGAGCTGTTCCGCGGGTATCGCCTACCGCCGTCCTCTCCCGCGCTTGCGCTGGCGGAAGGCGGCCTCCGCGCCGCCGGGCGGGAGCCCGCTCGGGTGGCGATCGGGGGTGGCAGCGACGCCAACGCGTTGCGGCTCGGAGGCTTCGACTGCGTCCTCCTCTCCAATGGCACCGAAGCCGTGCACACGGCCGACGAAAGCGTCTCCGCGCGCAACCTCGATGCGATGCTCGACGTATGCGAGCGGATCGTGGCGGCGGCGGGGTGAGCGGCCGGCTGAAGCTGCGGCGCGGAGTCGTCATCGCCGAAGGCCCGCTGACGGTCGAGGTCGGCGGCGAGCGCCGCCCGGCCTGGGCGGACACGGCGCTATTGGGAGAGATGCGAGAGGGCGACGAGGTGATCGTCAACACGGCCGCGCTGGACCTGAGACTCGGCTCGGGCGGCTTCGACGTAGTCCACGTCAACCTCACCCGCGGCCTGGAGGCGAGCGGCGACAGCCGCGAGCACGTGATGAAGCTCAACTACACCTCCCTCCAGTACCCGGTCGACCCCGCCGAGGGGTGCAACGCTCTATCCCCTCATAAGGGGGACAAAACGTTGCACCGGGTGGTGCCCGTGGTGGTTCTGCCGCTGCACGGGCACCTGGCGCCGGCGGCCTGGGCGGCGGCGCAGGGGGATATGAAGCTCAAGGTCGGCTATGTGCAGACCGGGGGAGGGGCGTTGCCAGGGTCCCTTTCCCATGACGTGAAGGAACTGCGCGAGCGCGGTTTGCTCTGCGGGCAGATCACCGCCGCGCCCGCATACGGCGGCGAGCACGAGGCGCTCAGCGTCACCGGGGCTCTCGACGCCGCGGGCCATCTCGGCTGGGACGCGATCCTCGCCGGCCCCGGGCCGGGGATCATCGGCTCCGATACGCGCCTCGGCCACGGTGGCATGGCGGCCCTCGACACCGCCCACGCCGCTCTGGCCCTGGGCCTTCCAACCTTGATCTCTCCCCGCCTCTCCAGCGCCGACCCTCGCGAACGCCATTGCGGCGTGAGTCATCACACCCGCACTGTCTTGGACTTGCTTCTGGCTCCCGTCGAGATCGCGATCCCCGAAGGCGAGGAAGAGATCGCCGCGGCTCTCGACCTCGCCGCCGCCGGGAAGCACAGATTGCAAGTAGGGAAAGCAGATCTCGACGGCTACGTAGAAAGCAGCCTCCCTTCCCGGACGATGGGACGCGATCTCGCCGAAGACCCCCTCTTCTTTGCGGCGCCGCTCGCCGCAGGGCGAATCCTGACTTCGTAGCTCCGCACAGTCCCTTGCGAGCCAAGGGTTGCTCTTCGACAGGCAGAACCTGCGTTCCATGGCGATCGCCGTCGCACCCCAGTCAGCTTCACTCGCGCGCTTCGAAGGGCTGGTCCTCGACTTCCTCTCCTACCTGGAGTTGGAACGCGGCCTCTCCCGCAACACCCTCAACGCCTATCGCACCGACCTGCTGCAGTACGGCGAGTACCTCGCCGAGCACGATGCCGACGCGCTGAAGGCCCGTCCCGCCGACATCGGGGACTTCCTCGCCGACCTGGCGACCGGAAACGGACGTCCGGCCTGCTCTGCGGCGACGATCCACCGCAAGGCCGCCTGCCTGCGCTCCTTCTATAAGCATCTGCGCCGCGACGAGCTGATCGCCGACGACCCAACTGCGGCGCTGAGCGCGCCGCGCCGCGCCAAGAAGCTTCCCCAGGTCCTCAACTACTCCGAGGTGCAGAAGCTGCTGGCGGCGCCGCGCGGCGACGAGCCGACCGTGGCCCGCGATCGGGCGCTGCTGGAGGTGATGTATGCCTGCGGGCTGCGCGCCTCGGAGACGATCGGCCTGGAGATCGCCGACGTCGACCTTCGCGAGGGTTTCCTGCGCGCCCGCGGCAAGGGCTCGAAGGAGCGGCTGGTGCCGCTGGGCCGCCAGGCGATCGCCGCGATCGGCGTCTACATGCGCAGCGCCCGGCCGAAGCTGGTCGGCGAGCGCCACGAGCCAAAGCTCTTCGTCAACTTCCGTGGCGGGCCGCTGACCCGCCAGGGCCTCTACAGAATCGTCCAGCGCCACGCCCGCGCCGCCGGGCTCGAGGGGCAGATGAGCCCGCACACGCTGCGTCACAGTTTCGCCACCCACCTGCTCGCCGGCGGCTGCGACTTGCGCGCCGTGCAGGAGATGCTCGGCCACGCCGACATCGCGACCACGCAGATGTACACGCACCTCTCGGGCGATCAACTCAAGGACGTCTACTTCAGCGCGCACCCCCGAGCCGTCGACGACTGACGGCTGCATCACCCGGTGCGGCTGTGTCTCCTTTATGCCGGTATGCGAAACAAAGGGGACACAGCGGTTGATAGAACCGGGCTGTGCCCGAGTTGCCCGAGGTCGAGACCGTCTGCCGCCAGCTGGCGCCGGAGCTGGAGGGGCGACGGATCGAGCGCCTGGAGGTCTACGACGCGCGCTGGTGCCGGCCGGCGCCGCCGGCGGAGTTGGAGGCGGCCATGCGCGGGCGCGCGATCGAGGGGCTGGAACGGCGGGGCAAGTACCTGCTGTTGAGACTCGACGGGGCGCAGACCCTGGTCATGCACCTGCGAATGACGGGAAACCTCATCTTGGTCGAGGGCGAGGCCATGATCGATCCCTCCGAGGGGAGGCGGCTGTACGAGGGGGAGCGCTCGGCCTCGGAGCGCCACCTGCGCGCCCGTTTCGTCCTCGACGACGGTCGCGAGGTCTGGTTCACCGACCCGCGCCGTTTCGGAGAGGCATTCCCGATCGACGACGGGGATCTGGGTAGACGCTTCGAGAGGCTCGGGCCGGAGCCGCTCTCCGAAGAGTTCACGCCGAATGTCCTGGGAGAGATGGCGGCCGGGCGCACCGCACCGCTGAAGTCGTTTCTGCTCGACCAGTCGCGGGTCGCCGGGGTAGGCAACATCTACGCCGACGAGGCGCTGTTTCGGGCTCGACTGCACCCACTCTCGCCCGCCGGGTCGATGAAACCCGAGCATCTAGAGACGCTGCGCGACGCGATCGTCGCCGCGCTCGAGGCCGGGATCGACGGCGGTGGCGCCTCGATCGACGACTACCGCGACGGGCGCGGCGAGAGAGGCACGATGCAAGACGAGTTCCTCGTCCACACCCGAGAGGGGGAGCCCTGTCCTTCCTGCGGCGGGCCGATCGCGCGGATAGTGGTCAGTGGCCGCTCGACCTACTACTGCCCCAGTTGCCAGACGCGCCTGCGGCGGAGGCCCCGTCGCCGTCCGGTTCGCCGGTCAACTTAGGAGGGTGGCCGGCAAGACCCTGAAGACCGAGGCGATCGTTCTGCGCAGCATTCGCTACGGCGAGGCCGATCGCATCCTCCACCTCTACTCGACCGCGCGGGGCCGGATCAACGCGATCGCCAAGGGCGCCCGGCGGCCGAAATCCCGCTTCGGCGGCCGTCTGGAGCCGTTCTTCCGCCTCGACCTGCTCCTACACGAAGGGCGCAGCGAGCTGCTCACGGTCACCAGCGTCGCCACGGTCGACGGCTACCCGCGGCTGCGTTCCTCCGGCCCGGCGCTGAGCGCCGGCGCCCGCGCCTGCGACGCGGTGCTGCGCCTGCTCGACTCGGCCGAGCCCAATCCGCCCGCTTACAACCTGCTCTGCCGCTACCTGGCGATGCTCGACGATCCGTCGCTGACGCGGGCGGCCGGGATCGAGACGGCGCTTTCCTTCCGACTGAAGCTGGCGCTCGCCGCGGGCTTCTCTCCCGAGCTGGCCTCCTGCGCGCGCTGCGGCGAGGCCGAGCACCTGACCGGCTTCTCCGGAGCCGCCGGCGGTGTGGTCTGCGCCGGCTGCGAAGCGGGATCGTTCGAACTTTCCGAGGAGGCGCACCGCTTCATGGTCGAGGCGATCGCGAGTCCTCTCGCCGAGGCGCCGGAGGCCGGCGAGGGGGCGCTGCGCCAGGTCGAAAGGGCGGTCGGCGAGACGCTCGAGCACCATGCCCACGTGCGCCTGCGCGCCGCGGCATAGGATCGACACGTGGACCACACGACGCCGCTGGAAGAGCGAGTCCGCGCCTGGGAGGCCGAGTTCCTCTCGGACTTAGGGACGCCGTCTTACCCCGCTCGGCGCCAGCGTGAGGAGCCCGACAGCCCGCTTCGCACGCCCTTCCAGCGCGATCGCGACCGCATCGTCCACTCCAAGGCCTTCCGCCGTCTCAAGCACAAGACCCAGGTCTTCGTCGCCCCCGAGGGCGATCACTACCGGACCCGCCTCACCCACACGCTGGAGGCCTGTGGGATCGCCCGCACGGTCGCCCGCGCCCTGGGCCTCAACGAGGATCTGACCGAGGCGATCGGCCTCGGCCACGACCTCGGCCACCCGCCCTTCGGCCACATCGGCGAGGAGGTCCTCGACGAGGCGATGCGCGAGCGCTGCGGGGGCGGATTCAAGCACAACGAGCACTCGCTGCGGGTGGTCGATGCGCTGGAGCGCGACGGGCAGGGGCTGAACCTGACCGAGCAGGTCCGCGACGGGATCCTCAACCACACCGGGTCGCGCAAGCCGGCGACGCTGGAGGGGCGGATCGTGAAGCTGGTCGACCGCGTCGCCTACATCAACCACGACATCGACGACGCGCTGCGAGCGGGGATCCTCGACCCGGCGGACCTGCCCGCGGCCGAGATCGAGCTACTCGGCCCGACAGGCTCGGCGCGAATCGACACGCTCGTCCGCGACATAGTCGCCCGCTCCCCGGCCGAGGGCGACATCGCGCAGAGCGAGGAGATAGGCGGCGCGATGCTGCGCCTGCGCAAGTTCATGTTCGACCGGGTCTACCTGGGGCGGGACGCGCGGCGCGAGCACGAGCGGGTACGCCGCACGGTGCGAGGGCTCTTCGACCACTACATGGAGCACCCCGAGGAGGCGCCGGAGTCCGAGCCTGACGCGGACGAGTGCCGCCGCGTCGCCGACTACGTCGCCGGGATGACCGACCGCTACTGCATCGCCAGGTTCACGGAACTGTCAATTCCCGAGGCCGCGCGCTTCTGAGCCACCGCGCGGCGCTACGGTGAGCCCATGGCGCTGATCTCAACCGAGAGCCTCGAGCGGGTCAAGCAGACCGCCGACATCGTCGAGGTCATCTCCGCTCACACCGACCTGCGCCGCCAGGGTGCCCGCTGGGTCGGGCTCTGTCCCTTCCACGACGAGCGCACGCCATCGTTCTCGGTCGATGCGCAGGACAAGCTCTACCACTGCTTCGGCTGCGGGGTGGGGGGCGACGTGATCAAGTTCGTCGAGGAGAAGGAGGGGCTGGGCTTTGCCGACGCGGTCGAGCTGCTCGCCGACCGCTACGGGGTCGAGCTGGAGCGCGAGAGAGAGGACCCGCGCGCCGAGGCGCGGCGGCAGCAGCGTCGCCGCTTGGAGGAGTTGCTCGACCGCACCGCCGCCTTCTACGCCGGCTTCTTCTGGGACTCCGACGAGGCGCGCAAAGCGCGCGAGTACCTCGCCGAGCGCGGGTTGGGGGAGGACGTGCTGCGCGCCTTCGGCGTCGGCTACGCGCCGAGCGCCTGGGACAAGGTCTTGGTGCGCGGCCAGCGGGCCGGCTTCAGCGTCGACGAGCTGCGCGGTGTCGGGTTGGTCCAGCGCGGGAAGGGGGGAGGCGAGTACGACCGTTTCCGCTCCCGGATCATGTTCCCGATCCGCGATCGGCGCGGGCGGACGCTGGGCTTCGGCGGGCGGGCGATGCGCTCCGACCAGGGGGCCAAGTACGTCAACACCGCCG
>Ga0247754_1000031_pt1 | contig 13537 bp, 9 predicted proteins | sample UWRJS184509B5_FD_181015 | JGI IMG/M metagenome (GOLD analysis project Ga0247754, IMG submission 181015) | Soil microbial communities from Arlington Agricultural Research Station in Wisconsin, United States - UWRJ-S184-509B-5 | ecosystem: Environmental > Terrestrial > Soil > Agricultural land... | reverse complement strand
GCAGGTTCTCGACCGCCTGGCCGAGCCGCAGCGCCAGCCGTTCGGCAGCGCCTGAGCCGTACTCCATAGAATCGCGCCTCCCCGATGCGCGAACGCAACCCGGTCACCCACGAGGAGAAGCTCTCCTACCTGCGCGAGTTGCGCGAGGCCGCCATCCACTCCGCCTCCGAGGAGGCGGTGGAGAAGCAGCACGCGAAGGGCAAGATGACCGCCCGCGAGCGGGTCGAGAAGCTGCTCGACCTCGGCTCCTTCGAGGAGCTCGACACCTTCGTCCGCCATCGCACCTACGACTTCGAGATGCAGAAGCGCCGGCCCTGGGGCGACGCCGTCGTCACCGGCCACGGCACGATCGACGGCCGCACCGTCTTCGTCTTCTCCCAGGACTTCACCGTCTTCGGCGGCAGCCTCGGCGAGGTGATGGCGGAGAAGATGTGCAAGGTGATGGACCTGGCGGCCCAGGTCGGCGCGCCGGTGGTCGGCATCAACGACTCCGGCGGCGCCCGCATCCAGGAGGGCGTCGTCAGCCTCGGCGCCTACGGCGACGTCTTCGTCCGCAACGTCAGATGCAGCGGCGTCATCCCCCAGATCAGCCTGATCATGGGCCCCTGCGCCGGCGGCGCCGTCTACTCGCCGGCGATGACCGACTTCATCTTCATGGTCAAAGAGACCAGCCACATGTTCATCACCGGCCCCGAGGTGATCAAAACGGTCACCGGCGAGGAGGTCGAGTTCGAGGAGCTGGGCGGGGCGATGAGCCACAACTCGAAGTCCGGCGTCGCCCACTTCGCCTCCGAGGACGAGGAGAGCTGCCTCGAGGACGCGCGCTACCTGCTCAGCTTCCTGCCCTCCAACAACCTCGAGGCGCCGCCGCGCTTTGAGCCGACCGACGACCCCGAGCGCGAGGACGAAGAGCTCGACACCCTCGTCCCCGACGACCCCTCCAAGCCCTACGACATGCGCGACGTGATCTCCCGCATCGTCGACGACGAGGAGTTCTTCGAGGTCCACGAGCACTTCGCCAAGAACATCGTCTGCGGCTTCTCGCGCCTGGACGGCTACCCGATCGGCATCGTCGGCAACCAGCCCGCCTTCCTCGCCGGCGTGCTGGACATCGAGGCCTCCGAGAAGGCGGCGCGCTTCGTCCGCACCTGCGACGCCTACAACGTCCCGATCGTCACCTTCACCGACGTTCCCGGCTTCCTCCCCGGCACCGACCAGGAGTGGAACGGGATCATCCGCCACGGCGCGAAGCTGCTCTACGCCTTCACCGAGGCGACCGTGCCGAAGCTCACCGTCGTCACCCGCAAGGCCTACGGCGGCGCCTACGACGTGATGAACTCGAAGCACATGCTGGCCGACTACAACGTCGCCTGGCCGACCGCCGAGGTCGCGGTGATGGGGCCGGAGGGCGCGGTCAACATCATTTACCGCAAAGACATCGCTTCCTCGCCGACCCCCGACGAGCGCCGCCAGAAGCTGATCGACGATTACAAAGCCCACTTCGCCAACCCCTACTCGGCGGCCGAGCGCGGCTACATCGACGACGTCATCGAGCCCCGCCAAACCCGCCCGAAGCTGATCAAGGCCTTGCGCATGCTCCAGTCCAAGCGCGTGGACCAGCCAAAGCGCAAGCACGGCAACATCCCGCTCTAACTAAGCCTCCGCTGTCGACGCCTCGGTCAGCTCCGCCTCGCCCTCTTCGACACGCTCGGCGACGGGCTCGTCGAACAGGGCGAGGTACGGCTCATAGCGAAATATCCGTGAGCGCCTTCGACCAGTGATCTCCCGCAGGATCCCCAACTCCTCCAGCCCTCCCACAAGCCTGCTGGCAGTTGGGAACGTCGAGCCAAGCAGCTCGGCGACCAAGTTGATGTTGACCAGCGGTCGCTGAAACAGATTCGACAGCAGCATTAGCCCGTTCTGGCCCAAGTTGCTTTCGAGGATCAGACCGCGATCGGCTTCGCGTAGCTCGAAGATCCGCTCGGCGGTTTCAGTCGCCTTGCGGGCTGTATGGACGACTCCGCCGAGGAAGAAGCGCATCCAGCCCTCCCAGTCGCCCCGCAGACGTACGGCCATCAGGCGGTCGTAGTACTCGGTGCGGTGAAGTTTGAAGAAATAGCTGAGGTAGAGCAGGGGCTGCCGCAGAACGCCTCGATGAACCAGGAGAAAGGTGTTCAGCAGCCGCCCAACTCGGCCGTTTCCATCCAGAAAAGGGTGGATGGTTTCGAACTGAGCATGGGCCAGGCCCACCTCGATCAGGGCCGGAAGACCGGTGCCGCCGCGCAGGAACTTCTCAAAGTCATGCAGGGCCTCCTTCATCTCGTGTGCGGGTGGGGGCACGAAAGTGGCCTGCTTAAGGCCGGCTCCCTGCGGGCCGATCCAGTTCTGCGTTGTGCGAAATTCGCCGGGAGTCGCTTTTGAACCTCGTCCATCGCGCAGGAGCTCCTTGTGGATCTCGCGGATCAGGCGAAGCGATAAAGGCAGCGCCTCCAGTCGCTTGAGCCCATAGTTCATCGCCTGGACGTAATTCACGATGTCGAGCACGTCGGTGCCCTCCTGGCGCTGTGCAGGCTCCAGCTCTTGCTCGAGGAGATCCTCCAGAGTGCTCTGCGTGCCCTCGATCTGCGAGCTGAGCACTGCCTCCCGCCGCACATACATCCCGACAAAGAAGTCGGGATCGGGAATGACCTTGGCGACGCCATCCAGCCGGCCAAGCTCGGTGCCGGCGTCCGCGAGGAGCGCGACCATCTCCCCGTCGAAGTCAAGCGGGGGGTCCGGAGGAAGAGGACGCGGGATAAAAGCCGAATAGCCGCCCCGCTGAGCGATAAAGCGGCCGGCCCGGGCCTCTGGCGCATTCACAGCAGCTATTTTAGCAATAGCCGCTTTTCATTAATAAGGAGCCAAGTGAGGAGCGGCAGTGAAAGCGTCGCTTTAATAGCCGCTCTACGGGACAGCGGTTGCCTTGGCCTCCACGCCGCCGCCTTCAAAGCGGCCGCGGCCTTTGCCTGCCGCCGGGGCGCCTTCGGCTCGGGTTAGGCGGTGGGCGAAGTAGACGGGGATTATTGAGATGAGGATTACGAGGACCGCTACCACGTTGACTATCGGCAGCTGGTTGGGGCGGGAGAGGTTGGTGAAGATCCAGAGGGGGAGGGTCTGCGTGCCGGTGCCGGCGGTGAACGTGGTGACGATGATCTCGTCGAAGGAGAGGGCGAAGGCGAGCAGGGCGCCGGCGACGAGGGCGCTGCGCAGGTTCGGCAGGGTGACGAGGCGGAAGGTCTGCCAGGTGTGGGCGCCGAGGTCGGCCGAGGCCTCCTCGAAGGAGGTCGAGAGGCGCCGCAGCCGCGCCACCGCGTTGTTGTAGATGACGACGATGCAGAAGGTCGCGTGGCCGACGACGATCGTGAACAGGCTGAGGTCGATGCCGAGGATCTGGGTGAAGGTCGAGTTGAGCGCGATCCCGGTGACGATCCCCGGCAGCGCGATCGGCAGGATCACCAGGAAGGAAATCGTCTCCCGCCCGAAGAAGCGGTGCCGCGACACCGCCAGCGAGGCCAGCGTCCCCAGCACCAGCGCGATCGCGGTCGCCGCCGCCCCCGCCTTCAGCGAGTTGTAGAAGGCGTCGCGCGCGCCCGGGTTGTCGATCGCCTCGCCGAACCACTTCGTCGTGTAGCCCGGCGGCGGCCACTCCAGCGTTGTCGCCGTGCTGAAGGCGTCGACGCCGATCACGATCAGCGGCACGTAGAGAAAGGCCAGGGTCAACCCGGCCGCGCCGAGCAGCAGCCGTCTTGCTCCCCGCGAGAGCGTCATCGCCCCGCCCTCCGCGCCCTACACATGCTCGAACGCCCCCAGCCGCCGCGCCCCCAGCAGGTAGACGACCATCACCGCGATCGGCACCGTCGCGAAGGCCGCCGCCAGCGGCAGGTTCGTGGTGATCGTCGAGTAGACCACGGTGCCGATGAACTGGTCCCCCGAGCCGACCAGGCTGGGAGCAATGAAGTCCCCCAGGGTCAGAGAGAAGGTGAAGATCGAGCCCGCCACCACCGCCGGGAAGGCGAGCGGCAGGATCACCCGCCGGAAGGTGTAAGTGGGCCGCGCCCGCAGGTCCTCCGAGGCGTTCAGCAGCGAGTCGCTGATCCGGTCCAGCCCGGCGTAGATCGGGATCACCATGTAGGGAAGCCAGAGGTAGCTCATCACCAGCCAGACGGCGACCAGCCCATACCCCGGCCCGTCCAGCCCGAACGGTGCCAGCGCCCAGTTCAGCGGCCCGTCCGCGCTGAGGATCGTCCGCCAGGCGTACGCCTTCACCAGGTAGGCCGACCACAGCGGCACCATCACCGCGACGACGAGCAGCCCGCGCGACCGCGGCCCCGCCACCTTCGCCATGAAGAAGGCGAGCGGGAAGGCGAGCAGCGCGTCGGTGACGGTGACCGCCGCCGCGATCCCGATGGTGCGAAAGGCGACGTCTCTGTACACCGGCTCCTCGGCCAGCGTGCGGAAGTTGTCCAGCGTCGCCGTTCTCTGGATCTCCCCGCTCAGCTCGCCCAGGGACCAGAACGAGGTCACCAGCAGCACCGCCAGCGACCCCAGGTACCCGATCACCAGCCAGCCGACCGGGCCCGCCAGGAGCGCCCCCGCCTGGAAGCGGGGGCGCCCGTGGAACAGGTTGGCGAGCCTGCGGCTCAGCCTTTCACCTCGGTCCAGCCCTGGACCCAGGCGTTGTAGTCCTGGCAGACCTCACCGCGGTCGTCGCCGCAATCGGCCAGCGGCGTCTTCCAGTAGAAGAGGTCGTCCAGATATCTTCTCCCGGCCGCGTCGTACTCGTCGCAGTGGTCTCTGTTTTCGGTGAACTGGCACGCCTTCTCGTTGGCGGGCGCCTCACCGAACCACTCGGCGACCTGGGCGTTGACTCTCGGGTCGATGATGTGGTTCATCCACAGGTACATGCAGTTCGGGTTTCTGGCTTCCGAACTGAGCATCCATGTGTCCGACCACCCGGTTGCCCCCTCTTCTGAGGCGTAGACCGCGTTGACCGGTCTGCCCTCGGCTTTCAGCGTCAGGTACTGGTAGGGCCAGGTCGTGCCCACCACCGTGTCGCCGTTGGCGAAGGACTGGATCTGCTTCGTGTAGTCGGACCAGTATTCGCCGATGCTCTCGCGCTGCTGTTTGAGCAGGTCGATCGCCGCGTCGAACTGTCTCTGGTCCAGCTCGTAGGGATCCTCGATCCCCAGGTCGGGCTGATGCGTTTTCAGGTAGAGCGCCGCGTCGGCGATGTAGATCGGGCTGTCGTACGCGGTCACTTTGCCGCTGTACTGGCTTGCCTGTCTGGGATCGAAGACGACGCTCCAGGACTCCCCGGGCGCCGGTCTCACCACATCCATGTTGTACATCAGCAGGTTCGCCCCGCGACCGTGCGGGATCCCGTACATCTGCCCGTCGACGCTGTTGTAGGGTTGCTCCTTCAGGCCCGGGAACACGTCCTCGTAGTTGGACACCAGGTCCGTGTTGACCGGCTCGACGTCGTCGCCCTCGATCAACCGCAGCGTCGCGTCGCCCGACGCCGAGACGCCGTCGTACTGCCCGGTCCGCATCAGCTGCACCATCTCGTCGGAGGTGTTGCCGATCTTTACGTTGACCTGGCAGCCGGTCTGTCTCTCGAACCCGGTCACCCAGTCGACGCTGGGGTCGGTGGACCCGTCCTCGACGTAGCCGGCCCAGGCGATCAGGTTGAGCTGACCCTCGGGCTGGCCCACGTTCTGCAGCTCGGCCGCGGTGCCACCACCGCCGTCATCGTCGTCGCCGCAGCCGGCGAGCAAGATCATGAAGGCGAGCAGGCCGGCGACTACAAGCCAGGCCGTTCGCGCGGGGTGCGTTTGATCTCTCACGGTAATCCTCCTATGCGTTCGTTTGCCCTCGGACGGCGACCGCTTGCTCCGGGCGCCAGCCGACCAGGACCTCCCTCCCCCGCTCGGAGGTCGCGTCCAAGGACGTGTCCTCCACGTTTTGACGTACGAGTAGAAGCTCTCCCCCCGCGTCCAGCGCGACCCGGTAGCGGGTCACCATCCCCGCGTAGGAGATGTCGGCGATGCGGCCGCGCTCGGTGCGCAGGCCGTCGGCCGACGCCGCCGGGTCTAGCAGCTGGACCTTCTCGGGGCGGATGGTGAAGCGCTCGCCATCGCGCTCCAGCAGGTTGGAGACGCCGACGAAGCCGGCGACGAACTCGTTGCGCGGCCGCTCGTACAGCTCCACCGGCGAGCTCACCTGCTCGATCCGCCCGTCGTTGAAGACGGCGATCCGGTCGCTCATCGTCAGCGCCTCGTCCTGGTCGTGGGTGACGTAGACGAAGGTGATCCCGACCTCCCCCTGGATCGCCTTCAGCTCAACCTGCATCTGCTCGCGCAGCTTCAGGTCCAGCGCGCCCAGCGGCTCGTCCAGCAGCAGCACCTTGGGCCGGTTGACGATCGCCCGCGCCAGCGCCACCCGCTGGCGCTGCCCGCCGGACAGCTCGGCCGGCTTGCGCGCCGCGTAGCCGGGCAGCCGCACCATCTCCAGCGCCTCCTCGCGCCGCCGCGCCCGCTCCTCCTTACCGACGCCGGCCACCCGCAGCCCGTACTCGACGTTCGTCCCGACGCTCATGTGGGGGAAGAGCGCGTAGTCCTGGAAGACCGTGTTGACCGCCCGGTCGTAGGGCGGCACCCGGCTCACGTCCTCGCCCGCCAGTTCGACCAGCCCCGCGCTCGGCTGCTCGAACCCGGCGATCATCCGCAGCGTCGTCGTCTTGCCGGAGCCGCTCGGCCCCAGCAGCGTGAAGAACTCCCCCCGCTCGATCTCCAAGTCGATTCCCGCAACCGCCACCACCTCGCCGTAGCGCTTGGCGAGTCCCTCCAAGCGGATGTCGGTCGATGCGGCAGTTACATAAAGAAGGTATCTGAGCGGTCCAGGAAAGCAAGGTCAATCGCCCGCCGAGCGGAGCTTCTCCTACGGGAGTGTGGGCTCAGGCCGCCGAGCGGACGAGGTCGGCGACAACCTCTCCTGGCGGCTGGCCGCGCTCGCTGGCGATCTTGGCGAGGCGTCTGGCGTCCTCGCCCTCGATTAACACCTCGATCGAGATCGCAATCCCAGAGCCCGCCTCGACGAATTCCAGGTCCTCTTCGGAGATCGCCTCCAGCTCGGCGTCGAAGTCGCCGGGTTGTGGATCGGGGGCGTTGGTCGGACGCTTGCTCATCGCTCAGCCTTTCCTCGCGAGGATTTTACGCTCACGCCGCGTCGCGGTCCAACCAGTGACGATCAGCCAGCTCGTCGGCTCCATGGTTTCCTCAATCACCAGGGTCAGAACACGGCCACCGTCTGTACGTCCGATTAGCATCCGCCGCGCGCTGGGTTGCCGCCGTGGGGCGCGTCCCCGCAGGTTTCTGGCGATCACGTAGGCGTTGTTCAGCACCTGTTCGGCTTCTTCCTCGGAGATGCCGCGCGCCCCGAGCTTGCCAAGCGCCGCCTCGGTTGCCTGGATCTCGCCGATCGTTCTTGCCATTCACCTCCAAAGGCGCTGGCCACCCCCGATTCGCCCCCGCCTCTGCGGCGAGCTTCGAAGGCTTAAACGACCGCCAGGGTGAGGTGTTCGTTGGTCGCGGCCAGGGATTCAATGTCACCTGGGTCGGAGGTGCGATCGTGGCTCGGCGCTCCAGAGCGCAGCTGACCGTGCGGCCGTGGTGGCGAGGACGAGCGCTGTACCGCTGGGTTTCCTGGGCTTTCGCCTCTCCATGGGCTGGATTGCAGGGTGTTTCTCAGCCGTGGAGCACCTTTGCCTGTCTTATGAAAACTAGTCCTTGCATAAAAGAAGGCAATCGGCTACATTCCTCCCACGCCACCACCAGGCGTACAGGGACGAAGCCTCAGGCCCGTAGGGAACGAGCCGGGGCAGCACCACAGGGACGAGCCCCAGGGAAAGGCTCGGGAAACAAGGGAGAGGTATCCGCAGTGAAACGGGACGAATCGGCACCGCTTAGCGCGAGCAGCCACCCCATTTACGAAATCCACCTTCTTCACCCAGTCGGCGAACGCCTGCTCTCCCTGGCAGACGACGCCAAGGGCTCGTCCCGGGCGCCCGGGACGAGCCCTAGCCACTTCATTCGCACAGCAACGCACCAAGTCAAACCAAAGACAAGACGGGGGAGGGCGTAGCTGCGTGAGCACCCAACCCCTCCTATTCAAGTCAAGGCCGGCCGGTTGGGACCTGCCCGCCTCTACACAAGGAGAGAGCCTCTGATGTTTAACCGAATTCGCGACCGCTTCGGCACCGCCGGGCTGATCGTTTCCGTCGTGGCGCTCGTCGCCGCACTCGCCGGCACCGCATTTGCCGCGGCCGGCCTCAACAGCAAACAGAAAAGCCAGGTCAAAGCGATCGCCAAACAGTTCGCCGGTAAACCGGGCGCGACGGGTCCCGCAGGTCCGGCCGGGCCGGCAGGAGCCAACGGCAAAGACGGCGCCGCCGGTACCAATGGGACCAACGGCACGCCCGGGACAAACGGCACGAACGGGACCAACGGCAAATCCGTCACCGAGGACGTGACTCTGAACTGCCCGGCCGGTGGTGTGGCATACACCCTCGACGGCAACACGACCGACGTCTGCAACGGCGAAGACGGCGAAGACGGCGTCGACGGCGTCGACTCTCCGTTCGCCAGCTCAGGTGGCACATTGCCACCCAACACCACCGAGACCGGCGCCTGGGTCGCCACTGATTTCGTGGGGGCCGGCGTTGCCTTTGAGACGGTGTCCTTCCCAGTGCCGCTCTCGGCACCTCTCGACGCCGGCAATGTCCACACCTTCAAGGACGCCAACTTCGGCGATTTCGACGGCGCGGGCGCCGGGACCGTCGGTTGCACCGGATCGGACGCGAATCCAACCGCTCCCAGCGGCCACTTCTGCCTCTATGGCGTTGACCCGCCCAGCAGAGTGGACGCAATTGTCGTCGACAAACCCAATATTTCTGGGGGAGGCGCGGGTGTATCGGGCGCAAGGCTCCTGGTCGCCTTCAACGGTCTGGCATCCGTGACCGGCACCTTCGCCGTCACCGGCTGAGCACCTGATGACCGGAGCGAATCACACCCCCGGCGGCGCGCAAAGCGCGCCGCCGGGGGTGCCCGCTCCACCTGAGCAAACCAACCAACCCATGCACCCGACACCCGCCACCACCGAAGCCGAGGAGAGGATTCGAGTGACACGCCCGCCGCAGTCAGCAGCGCCTTTCCTTAGCCTCACCCGCAGCGCCATACTCACCTTCGCGACCCTGGCGCTCACCCTCTTCGCCTTCGCCCCCGCCGCCAGCGCCAAAGAGGCCGTCGACATCATCGCCGACGCCGGCGGGGCCGGCGTCGCCGTCAACGACAGTGGTGCCGGCCCCGCGAACGCCGGCGATGTCTACGTCATCGACGGGGGTAGCCCCAGTGCCAGCGGCAACCGCATTCAGCGCTTCGGCCGCGACGACAACGGCACCCCCGGCAACACCCCCGCCGCAACGGCGGATGACACTTACTTCTTCATCAGCGCCTGGGGCGCCGACGTCGATTCGACGACCAGCGGCGGCTCCGACTATGAGATTTGCACCGTCGCCGCCGCCTGTCAGGCCGCCGTTCCCTCCGGCGGCAACGGCACCGCGGCGGGCAACGGCGCCCTCAACCTCCAAGCTTTCGCCGCCGGAGCGATCGCTGTCGACCAGGACACCGGCAACGTCTTCGTCACCGACTCCGTCAACAACCGCGTCAACGTCTACGACGGAGCGGGAACCTTCCTGCGCTCCTTCGGCTTCGACATCGCCGCCTCGGGCCCCGGCGACACCGGCACCGGTTATGAGGTCTGCGTCGCCGCCGACGGCGACGTCTGCAAGGCGGGAACCTCCGGTTCCGCCGTCGGCCAGCTTGGCACCGCTACCGTCAGCGGGAGCGTCATCCGCGCCAGGGCCATCGCCGTCGGCGCCCCCGACGGAAACCCCACCACCGGTGCCGTCTACCTCGCCGACTCCGCCAACAACCGCGTCAACACCTACGGCCTCGATGGATTCTCACCGGGCTCGATCGGCTCTGCCGCTGATTTCGCCCCCGGCAGCCCAGATCTGGTCGCCGTCGACTCGCGCGGCATCCTCTACGCGACCGACCGAGTCGAAGTCTTTCTGTTCGGCGCGGACAGCCGCATTCTGCGCTATGACACTGCCAACGCCAATGGAGGCGGCATCGGCTTCCTGGCACCGTTTCGCAGCTCGATCAGTGAGGGCCAGCAGCTCAACCGCAACGCCACCGGCGGCCAGTTCAGGCTCAGCTTCGGCGTCGACACCACCGGCGACCTCAGCTTCAACGCCACGCCCGAACAGGTGAGAGCGGCGCTCGAGGCGCTGCCCTCGATGGGCGCCGGCAACATCAGGGTCGCCACTTGCTCCTGCGGGGAGGGCTTCTACATCGTGCGATTCACCGATGACCTCGCCAACGCCGACGTCCCCCAGCTCGTTGTTTCCAACGGCACCACGCCGCTCACTGGCACGATCAGCGTCACCACCGCCTTCGACGGCTTTGGCGGCGGCGGCGCCAACGAGGTCCAAGAGGTCACCATTGCCGCTACGGCAGGGACCTTTACGCTCAGCTTCGATTCCGATGGAGGCGGGCCGGGGCCGGCGGAGACAACCAGACCTCTCCCCTTCAACGCTCCGGCCCAGAACAACGGCATCCGCGACGCCCTGGAGGAGCTGCCCTCGATCGGCGAGGGGGACGTCGGCCAGCCAGACGGCAGAGGTGATGCCACCGGCTCAAACCCCTACCGGATCACCTTCTCGAACGTCCTCGGTGCCCGCGACGTCGCTCAGCTCAGCGTGGACGGCTCGGGCCTCTCCGGAGGCGCCGGCGCCTCGGTCGCCACCGTTATCCCCGGCCAGAGCGGCTTGATCCCGCTGTCGTTTGGGGACACAGATGGACTTGCGGTCGACCCCGACTCAGACGGCATCGGCCCCGACGCCGACGTCCTCTATGTCTCCCGCAACGACGTCATCCAACAGTTCGGCCCGCTCAACGCCCCCGGCCTCAGCGCCCCACCCGCCGATGAGGACGACCGCCACAACACCAACGGTGGCGCGAGCGTCGGCGGCCTCGCCGTCGAGCCCGCCACCGGCCGCCTCTACGCCACCGCCGCGGGCGGCGTCTACGTCATCGACGAAGCCGGCCCGCCGCCCACCGCAAGCCTCGACTCCGTCGACAATGTCACCGCGACCTGCGCCGACCTTCACGCGACGATCGACCCCAACGGCCCGCCGCTGGTCAGCTACCACTTCGAGTACTCAGACGACGGCGGCTCAAGTTGGGATTCCACCCCCGAGGTGGCCCTCGGCATCCAGACCGACCCCCAGGCGATCGATGAGACCTTCTGCCCGGAGCTGCTCGGCCTTCTGCCCAACACCGACTATCTGGTGCGGCTGGTCACGACGAAGAGATTCACGCCGCCGATCACCACCGCGGCGCTGCCCTTCAGAACCGATCCCGCCCCACCGATCGCGGAGACCGCCGGAGCGCCCGTGCGAAGCACCACGAGCGCGCAGATCAACGGCCGCGTCACCCCCCTCGGCAGCGCCACCACCTATCACTTCGAGTACGGGGACCAAGGGCCCTGCTCGGCAAACCCCTGCGCCTCCACCCCGACCAGCGCGGCCGGCTCGGGCTATACCGCCCAGCTCGTCGCCGAGGAGCTGGGCGGTATAGCCCCAGATACCACCTACCACTACCGCCTTCTCGCCTCAAACGGCGTCGGCTCGCCGCTCCCCGGCGAGGATATGAGCGTCACAACCCGCGCCTCCGACGTCCTCCCCGGCCAAAGTGACGCCTTCCCCGGCCCGCCGGGATCCGACCGCGCCTGGGAGATGGTCTCCCTCGCCGAGTCTTCCGGCAACCCGGTAGGGGCCTTCTTCGGCGACGCCTTCTCAGACGACGGCGACCGCGCCGTCTACGGCATCGCCGGCGGCACCCCGATCGCCCCCACCGGCAGTTTCCTCAGCCCCTACTTCGCCGAGCGCACGCCAAGCGGCTGGCAGACCAGACCGATCCTGCCCCCGCGCGATCAGCTGGTCGGCCAGGAGTGGGGGCCGATATACGCCTCCTCGGACCTCTCGACGATGGTCACGGCGAACGCGGGCACCGACTCGGGCAGAGAGGAAACCGAGTTCTGGCGCCTCACTCCCGGCTCGGGCACGACGCTGCTTTACCGCGGCGGCCCTGAGTCAGTGACCAACGCGGGCATCTCCGCCGACGGGACCCTCGCCGCCGCCGTCCTCGGGGACTCCGCGCCCGACCCCGCCTACCCCGGGGTAAGCGGCTTGAACGCCTATCTGCTCGGCGCCGGCGCGCCGCAGCTGGCCAGCCTGCTGCCGGGCGGTGGGCCCGGCCCCTGCGGCACGCAGGCGCCGCCGCTTGGCGCCGTCGCCGACAGCAACTGGGTCGCTCCCGAGGGGGTTTACTTCGAGACTCCCTCGGCGCCGCCCTGCGGCACCTCGCCCACCCAGCTCTACCTGCGCGACCCGCTCGCCGCCCAGAGCAGACTGGTCTCGGGCCCGCTGCTTTCAGGCCCCGACTGCGGCGGCTCGCTGATCAAAGCGACCCCCGGCGCCGCCTTCTTCGCCACCGCCAGCCGTCTCGACTCCGAGGACACTGAGGCCGCCGGTTGCGCGATCGGCAACGACATCTACCGCTACGACACCTCCGATGACTCGCTGGAGTGCCTCACCTGCATCGTCCCAGGCTCCCACACCCAGGTCAGCGGCAACGACGCCACGGCGATCGGGGTAGCCGAAGACGGCTCGCGCGTCTACTTCGGGGCCAAGCGCCTCACGCCAGACAGCCAGGGAGGGGCCTACCGCCTCGACGTCGCAAGCGGCGAGATCGCCTACGTCGGACCGGTCGCTGTCGGCAGCGCTCAACCCTCCGTCGCGCTCTCGAGCGACGGCTCGGTGCTCGTCTTCGCCTCCGACGATGCCTCCCTCAACCCGCTCGGTGGGACGAGCGACAACGGCAGCGGCACCCAGTACTACCGCTATGACGACACCGACCGCTCGCTGATCTGCGTCTCCTGCCCCCAGGACGGCTCGCCGCCTCTCGAAGAGCTGGACGGAGGGTTGCACAAAGTGATCGCCGGCTTAAACAACAACCGGGCGCTCTCCGCCGATGGCGGCACCCTCGCCTTCGTCACCACCACGCCGCTCGCCGGCGCCGATCAGAACACGCCCGCCGCCGGCGACCTCCTGCCGGGCACCGACGTCTATGAGTGGCGCGATGGGCGCCAGATCCTCGTCACCGACGGCCTCACCAACTGGGCGGTGGCGCCGATCGTCGAGGGCGTCAGCCCCGACGGCGCCGATGTCTTCTTCGACGCCACCGCCGCCTACACGCCCGACGCCCCCGACGCCCTGATCCGCCTCTACACCGCCCGCGTCGGCGGCGGCATCGAGTTCCCGCCCGAAGGGCTGCCGCCCTGCGACCTCAATGCCGGCGCCTGTGAGGGGCCACCGAGC
>Ga0247754_1000030_pt1 | contig 13585 bp, 20 predicted proteins | sample UWRJS184509B5_FD_181015 | JGI IMG/M metagenome (GOLD analysis project Ga0247754, IMG submission 181015) | Soil microbial communities from Arlington Agricultural Research Station in Wisconsin, United States - UWRJ-S184-509B-5 | ecosystem: Environmental > Terrestrial > Soil > Agricultural land... | reverse complement strand
GGCTAGGCCGGCCCCGACATTATCCCTATTTCCTGGCCCATGGCTTTGCGCCGGAAGCGGCGGCGTTGGCAGGCTGAGCCTCTGCCGCTGCGCCATTACCAGACGCGGCAGGAACGGGCTTCAGCCCTTCAGCAGCCCCCGTCACGACGTATTTCCGCGTGACGTTCTTGGGGCCGAACGACTTGCCGGTCTTAGCATCGGTGCCGGCCGGCTCGATGCCGACATCCGCCTCGCCGGACAGCCCGTGCAGGCTTTCCGACTCGATCAGCGGCCGCATCCAGCCGACGGAACGGCAGAGGGCGGAAAGCTGTTTCTGCCCGATCTCGACCGCCTGCGAGTTGGGATTGGAGAGGGTGATCTGGTCCCACCACCTCCGCCCGGCATGCGGTCCGCTATTCACTTCCAGCTCAATCCACAGATATGAGCCGGTGCCGGCCTTGGTCGTCCGCACGTCGGTATTGAGTATCATGAATTTGGTCCTGCCGGCCGGGAACGGGTCCGGGCGGCCGTCCGGGTCATGGGCGGTGGGATCGTAGGTGTATCCGAGTTGTGCCATGGTTTTATGCTGCCTCTTGCTGAGTTCTGGTTTCAAAGTTCACGCCGGGAAGACGATCGGCGATCGACGAGTAGCCCTCGCCACGGAGATAGGTAATTTCGTCCGGCAGACTGTAGCGGTTGCCGGCCATGAAGCCCGGCCGGTCGGCGAAGTTTATGATCCTTTCTCCGGCGCCGATGCCGCGCCGGTGCGTCTTGTTGAATGCGCCCTTGGTTTCGCTGACCGCAATCCGGTAATTCAGGAAGGCGATGACGTCGGCGTCTTTCTGGATGATGTCGACGGCCCGCTTGTGCATCTGGATCACATAGCGATCGAGCGGCCCGACGATCGGATCTTCGATGCGCTTGATTTCCGAATGAGCAATGAGCACGACGATCATGCCGCGCTCGCGCCGCAGCGTCGAGATCGCCAGCATGAACTCCTGCCACAGCAGGTCCGCCTCGATGTAGCCCTTGCCGTATCCCGGCGCCTCGATTGACGGCCAGTTATTGCGCCGGCACACTTCGGCCCAGACCAAAGGTTCGAGAGCTGATAAACTGTCGACCACGAGCGTTTTGTAGTCGTGCTCCGAAAACAGAGCCGCGATCGCCTCCAGCACTTCGGGATAGGTTGTCACACGCCAAGAGGTAAGCTCCACTCCACCGGGCGTGCCGTCCTCGACCTGCACGAAAACCGGATTGGGAAACTCGGATGCGAGGGTAGTCTTGCCGATTTTCGGCGGCCCGTAGAGCAGCACCCGCGGCGGCTTGTCGGCCCGCACCGTGCGTAGATCTTTGAGACTGATAGCCATTTACATTTTACCTTCCATCCACCTTTCCGCTTTGCATCGAAGGACCGACTGCGGAGGCTGGTGTTTTGCCTGCGGGGGTTTGGTTATCTGCCCGCGATCGACCCTTCTCGAATTGGTGAAACGGCGACCTGCACCTCGGGGCGCGCGCCATAGAATTTGATCGAGCGGAGATCGACGACCTGCGCATCGTCGCGATAGACGATGCCGTTCAGAGCGTCACAGACGCCCTTGGCGAGGTTGTCGACGTCAGGCTTGGCCGTTGGGCGGATGGTCCCGGCGAGCGCCGCAGCGCGGCGCGTGCGCGACCAGGAGGCGGGGATAGACAGGATGGAGATGACCGTCATTGCGACGGCCTCGTCAAAGGCGCTATGGCGCACCATGGCCTGGGTCGCGAACGCGATCACCGCATTGCGAAAGGCGACTGTCTCCGGGTCGAGAAAGTAGGTGCCGCCGCGGCGCCTAGCGCGAGCCCAACCGCGCGGCTCGACCGGCACGGTGAACGTCAGGGAAGAGAGGCTCGCCTCGAATTGAATGCGCGCGAGGGCGGTCATCGCGCCGCACCTGGCGCGATTGACAAGACGAGGGAAAGCTTTAGGTAAAATCGCATTGTGGCCCTCCTACCGGGCTGCATCTTACAGGTCGGTCGTGGTCAGCGACCGGCCTGTTTTTCCTTTTAAGCCGCGTCAGGCTTCAGACGCAAGCTAATTTCCCCGCTTGTTGTGGTCACGCTTGTGCCACGCTTTTCGAGAGGTAGGGCACGCCGCGCGCCAGGCCCGACATCGATCGGGCGCGATGCGCCTCGCAATAGGATGAATCAGGCGCTTGCGGGCGACCACAGAACACGTAGATCGGCCCGTCGCCCTCTGGCCAGCGGCAGGAATTGTGCCGCAGGTCGAGCAGCGTCAGCGTGCCATAGGCTGGCGGCGGTGGCGGGGGAGGCACCTGGTATGGCTCCGGCGGAGGCAGTGGCCGTTTATTCGTCCGCATTTGCGGAATTTGCGGCCTGCGCATGATCGGCATCCGCGGCCGTCCCTGGCGCAGCAGGCCCAAGCGCCGCAATTTGCCCATCACGCTCGAGCGGGTGACACCGAGCCGCCCGGCGATCTCCAGGCCCGTTGTTCCGGCGAGCCATAGCTCGCTCAGAGCCGCAACTCGCGCTTCGGTCCAGTCGTGATCTCGTGAGTTGCCCACGTCACCGCTCTCCAACCCGCTGCGGACCGCCTTGAAGGATGCGCGGCAGGTTCAGCGCCTCCTCGCTCGGCGGCGCGAGTTCCTGACGCATGACGTGCAGACGATCGGCGAAGCTCCGCATCCTTTGACAATGGTCGATCAGCTCGCTGGCGAGTTGTTGCAGGTGCATGGTTGCTTCGTGCTGCCGCTGCACCGCCTCTGCCAGACGCTGCAGGAATGCCTGGTCGCCGCTCACTTTCTCTCCCCCTGCCACTTGCGCCAGCGCAGCAACAGCATGCGCAGCTCGTCGGATTTTCGGATTGTTTCCCGTGAAACAAGCCCGCCATGGCTGCTGTTGTCAGACATGATCGCCGCCACCAGCTTCTCGCCGGCCTCGATCAGCAGGATTGAGATCTCGCTCATATCCCGAGCCCGTCCATCAGTGCATCGATGCGCTTCTGCCGCTCCTGATAGCGCCGCTGGATGGCACGGCTTTCGGCGCGGATGGCCCAGCACTCATGCAGCCGGAGCCGTGCCTGCCGGATCGTCTCCTCCGCTGGCGTTAGCTGCCGGACGAACGGAAAATGGATGACATTCGTCATTCGACAACGAAGCCCCAGACGCTGTCCTTCACCTTGAAGGCAAACGGCTCCAGCCGCTTGCGGTGCAACTTAAACAGCCGCGCCGGGATGTGGCCGTGCCGCTTCCAGTTCTGCACCTGGTGCGGCTCGGTGCCGAGCACCCGCGCGGCTGAAGCCGGCCCGCCTAGCTGGCTCACCAGCTCATCAATATTTTTTACAGACATCGGTCGCTTTCCTATTGACAGGCACCTGTCTATCATTATGATAGCGTCACTGTCAAGGGAGAGAGAAATGCAGACCTACACGGTTCAGATTGTTGACGGCAGAACAGAGGAGATCCTGCGTGAAGTCAGGGTCGAGGCTGATACCGCAAAGGCGGCACGACGCTATGCTGAAACCTCTTTCTGCCGCTCTGCCGAATATGCCGGCTTCGCCTTCCTTGGAGAGTGAAAAATGACCTTCGACCACTGGCTTTCGACCAACCCGGCCGACGACACAGACCCGGAGTTCCGCTTTGAGGACGAGGAGGACGAGATCCCCGAGCCCACCGTCGAGGAAGTGTGGGACGGCGGGCGTAGCGAATACGTCCATACCGTCACCTTCGCGAGCGGTTACAAATATACCGTCCGGCAGGTGCATGGCGGTGCATTCAGCGGCGATTTTGAAGTCATCGGACAGAGCGGCGGCATCATCGGCGAGGGCTTCCTATCGGCGGAGAAGGCGATCGACTGGCTGTGTGATCCTGAGCGACGGGATTGGTGAAATGTACAGTCACGAAAACCCCCGCAGCGTGAAATGCCCGTCGTGCGGTGCCGCCGTCGGCTACGGGTGCCATACGACGACACTCTTTCTGCCGACCGGCAATCACGCGGCTCGCTGGAAGAAGATCGGCATTCCACATCCCACCATGCAGCAAAAGATCGATGCCGGTAACAGCGGCGCACATACCGATAAGTGGCGCATGCTCAGGAATATCCCCGGCGCGACAAAACTGGTGCTCGGGCTATGAGCAGCAAGGAAGAACAAATCTTGGATCTTCAAAAGACCTGTAAGCGCCTCAATAAGGCCGTGACAGAGATCACAACGCACTGTGCCAATTGGGATGCTTACAGTCGTAGCCCCACCCACGCCGTGAAGGTCATTCGTCTGATAGCAACAATCGCCGAAACAGCCATTAATAGGCAATGACCATGACGAGCCAGTGGATTGTCGAACGATGGGGCGGGCAGTTACGCCACAAGGCGCACGTTGTCTTCATCGGTTCGCAAGACCTCGCCGAAGCCAAGTATTCTAAGATCGCAAAAACGATGCGCCAAGGCGAACTGCGACTGCTCGATGGCGATCGACAGGTTGCCTGGCGCAAGTGCGCGTGGCGTGGCGGACCAGTGCCCAGGAGATGGTGATGAACAACGACCACCTCGACGCTCACTTCCGCGTCATCTTCGACCGCCTCACCGCCAGTCACCGCGCCGCGCTCGAAGAACTGCGCGACGGCAATGCGGCCCTCGCACGCGCCGCAGCCAAAGGGAAACTCCAGAAAGATGGTTCAAGGCTGCCCGAAAAGCCAAAAGCCAGTTGGCGACGTGAGGCACTCCACGACGTAATTGTTGGCGCTCTGCTTGACTACAGTGGCACAGGTCAAGGCGTGGACGATATGCTCTTTGACATAGCCAGCTCGCAAGCAAAGGTCATCATCGAAAAAATTGTTCCCCGCCTCCGCTCCGCCACGCAAGCCGAAGGGGGTGGGGATGATCTGTGAGCAAGGTCCGCAAGACGTATGGTTTTGGCTGTTCTGCCTAATGGAGATCGGTATCGTTTTCGCAGCGATCCCGTGGAGGCCCCACCCATGACCGACATCGCGGAGGTGCGGAAGGCGCTGGAGGAGATCGTGAGCGCTCATTACGGCAAGTGCCCATTTGACAACAAGCACTTCAACCCCGGCAGCCTCACAACGCCTTGTCCTGTCTGCGGAGATATTGACGACTCAGAGCTTCCCGAGACTGACCCGCGCAAGGGCAAACCGTCACAGTGCCACCGAGGCGGCGCTTCGGCTCGCGCTCGTTCGGCTCTTGCCGCCCTCTCCCGCATGGAGCGGTCAGCAGCGCCGGAGAGGAAGCGCTGGCGGCACGTAAACAGTGGTGCGCTCGTAACTGAGATTGGGCGCGGTCTGTATGCATCCGGGGATGGCGTCGATGACATTACGCCAATCGTCTTCTACCGTCACGACATTGGAAGATGGGGCAGCACATTCTGGTCGCGGTCAATCAAGGAGTTTGAAGACGGCCAGTTCGTTGAAGTCCCTCCCACCCAGACAGAGGAGGGGAAGACATGAAGCTCGACCCGGAGATTGTGGAGGTGGTGGCGCGGGCGCTGAATTATGAAGACGGAGAGTTCTCTTGGGAGCTGACTACCGCAGGAACCCGAGAATGGTACAGCAATCTCGCCCAAGTCGCCCTCACCGCCGCCTACTCCCTGATCGAAGCCGCTGCGCTGGAGCGGGCGGCGAAGATGGCGGATGGCTGGGGTGATGGCGCTGCTATCGGCAACGCCATTCGCGCCTTGAAGAAGCAGCCATGACCGATCCCGCCATCATCGAAGCCGCAGCGCGCGCGCTCGCATGTCTTCCTGGCGACGATGAGCTTCATCGCGACCTCGCCATGCGCGTCCTCGCCGCCGTCACGCCGCTGATCCGCGCCGCCGATGCGAAGTTGATTGAGGAAAACGTTGCCGACCTTGTCGCTATGACCAGAGCCGCCGCGCTGGAGGAGGCGGCCCTAGCTCTTGAAGGCGAAACGGACATGCCATTTTCAGCAGAGGAGCCAAGTTACGTTCACGGGCAGATAGATGCTTTCAATGCCGCCGCTCGCGTAGTTCGCGCCCTCAAGGAGCAGCCATGACTGCAATCTGGAAACCGGGAGAGACCTTCAAGAGCGATCACTACGCGCTCTACGACGAGCTGCGCGACGATGTCGGCCTATTGCTCGGCTGGATCGAGCAGTTCACGGGGCAGGACGAGCCGTCACAGTTCGATGGCGACAGCGGCGATTCCTGCTACGCTTGGGCGCGGCCGCAGAACCAAGACGAACCGATCAACGTGCCCTGGATGGAGGTCGAGGGGTCAATCTTCAAACGCCTTGGCTGCATACAGGATGTACCGACGGCAAAGCAAAGAGTGGAAATCACCGCTGGCGTCCGACCGGAGCTTCCGGAGCAGCCATGACCGATCCAGCCATGTGGTCCCGCGCAAAACAGGTCGCGACATATATCGTCCGCGACTGGATGCTGCTGGATGCGACTGAGCGCACGATGGACAAGCTAGTCGAGGAGATTGAACTCGAACTCGACAGATCGTTCGACGCCGGCATGCGTGCGGCTAGTCACGCCGCGCCGCTGATCCGCGCCGACACGCTGGAGCGAGCGGCGAAGGCATTTGAAGCGGACGAAGACGGTCACGACGCCCATAGCTACCGCTGGACAGTAGAAGAGATCGCCACCGCCATTCGCGCCCTCAAGTCAGAGCCTTGAAGCCCGCCAGCCCATCGCCATCTCCCGCCGGCGCCTGACGCCCCACCCCCACCACCGCCCCCTCTACGGGGCGCCGGGCGCACCATCCTTCTCCTTGGCTTTCTCCTCAATCAGCGCCTCTTCCAGCGCCTGAATGCGCTTGGAATTAGCCCCCAATGGCGCGGTCTCCAGCACACAGGCTTTGATGATATCGAGGGTACTCAACATCAGCGACGAGCGCGTGCTTTCCAACTGCGCCAAGAAGAACCCGCCGATGGCGATGAACGCGATATTGATGACGACGATCAGCAGCAGGACCGGCTGTGCGCCAAGAGAGCCAACAGCATCGTGCGCAACCGCAATGCCGGCCTGAATCGCCCCTGGCGGATGCGACAGGAGGACGGTCTGCTGTGTGGGCTCAGACACGGCATGATCCGCCTGTCACGCCAGCGTAAGGGTTACCGAGCGGACAACGCCGCCGGCCCTGGCCCGGATCTTGAGATGCGTGGCGTCGGTGAACTCGAACGCGATGTCGCCATCGACAAGCGCTGTGGCGTCCGCGCCGATGCCGGGGTTGAAGCGAAACTTGCCGGCCACGTCGAGCTTGTAAGCCGGCGATACCGTGCCGATGCCTAAATTGCCGCCATTGCCGCAGATGAACGAGTTTTCCGTTGCCTTGGCGCTGAAGCGTGCGGCAACCGCGGCATTGTCATAGACGTCAAGACTATGCGCCCCGCTTGTGACAACACCATTCCCGACCCTCACCCTGGCGGTTGATGTGCCGTCACTCGGGGCGGCATTTAATTTTAACACAGCCGTCCCGGCATCCGTAGTATGGCGGATGTGTGAGATCAGGGAAGTCTCGTTATAGGCTTCCAGCCGCCCAAGGTCGGCGAGCGCCCGGCTGACAAGTATCTCTGGACTGCCCCCCTTCCCGGCATAATACTCGCCGGTATCCATGTCATAGTAGCTCCAGTCGCTTGGCTCTATCCCGGCGGTGAAGGAAGTCGCGACATTGAAGGCGATGTTGTCAGAGCCGCGCACGCGGTTGTTCAAGTAGGAGCAGTGCTTGTAGTCGTGTCTGTCTTCGGGCAGAGGGTCAACTGGGACTGGCTGCTCAACAACCGGGTCCGGCACTCCAAGGAAAATGTTATTGGAGACGACGATATTTTCCGAGGTAAATAGGAGTGGCGGCTCGCCCGGAAGAGAGTTTTCATCGTAGCCGACGCCGTTTGAAATATGCACTCCCTGTTGCCGGTCTGTCGGGTTGACCGCCCAATTGCGCAATCCGAAATGGTTGTTGTTGATCATTACGTCCTTGCAACCCTGCAACTCGATAAAGGGCCGCGGATAGATATTGCTGCTCGGTGTTACCCCGTCGGTTTTGTAGCCAACATCCTCAAACCAGTTACCTGTGATTATGGCGCCATGCTGCATGCTAACAAGCCCGATGGCCTGCGCCCGGCACTTCTTGAACACGTTGTTTGCCACAATCAGCATCTCGCCGACCTGCAGTCCGCCGGCCGAGTTGACCAGGACGCAGGAGCCCACCTCGATGAAGTGGTTTCCGGTTACGATAACACCCTTCATTTGCCGAACCGGGCTCTTCACCCCCTGTGCGCAATGATAAAATACGTTGCTGTAAACCCGAACCTCACCGCCGTCATCCGAAGCCACTGTGCCAAAGGCCCCGCCGGAGAGGTAAAGCGCCGCGTCCGACCATCCCTGAAAAAAGCAGCCCTTGACCTCGATATTACGAGAGAAAGTCGCGCTGACAGCCGAGTCGGCGATAGACACATCGTCGTTTACGCCGGCATAGAAAAACATATCCGCCAGATGCACTCCGCCGTGCCGCTGGAATGAAAACCCTGTACCCGACGCCTTGTTGGGACAGCCGCCACGCAGCGAACAGTCCACCCTACCGCCGCGGATTCTGACAGTCGGGTTGAGCCGCGGATCGGCAGTGTCCAACACCCTGAAATGGATCAGCGACTTGGTCGAGCTGATGCGCACCGTCTGCCCCACGGCGGGAGCCGGCAGGGCGCCGGTAATCGTTACGACCTGGCCCGATACCGATATTTCAGCGGTGGCGTATTGGTCTATGATGGCCCTTGAAGCCGTATCGACCAGATCAACGTTGACATCGAGTATATCAATAGGAGTTTGGACGATCGTGACCCAATCAAACGCAGTGACCGTAAATGATCTGGTCGCACCATTGCCGGCAAACTCCTGAAACGATGTAAACCCTTTGAGAACCGAGTAGGGATGCAGATCAATTTCGAGGCTATTGGTATGCGTGTAGTCAAGATATTTCAGCATATACGTGCCAGGCGGCACATGCCCCTTGCGCTTTAACAAGTCGATAGTCGTCAGCCAGTCGGCCATGGCGACGGTGTCGTCAGCCACGCCGTTGCCCGTTGCGCCGAGCATCTGCGGCTCGATGACCCGTTCAGCAATTTCATACCAGGTATCGACGCCGCCAATCGTGATCTTCAGTTTTCCCGCATGGGCTGGCTGGCTTCCGACCTTGGCGTAGGTCGCACCACCGGCAGTCGAGACTGACGAGTAGAACGAGGTGCGGATAAAGTCCGGAGCGGCAACCGGGACGTATGCCTCGGCGAGGGCCTTGGTCAGGAACTCCGGGGTTAGCTTCTGCACGAGCTGCTTGCCGCGCAGCGGCGTGATCGCCACGGTATCGAGCGTGCCGGCTTCAGCCTCGGCCTGCGTGGCCTTCGGCACCGTGATCGTGTTGGCGACACCCAGCGTCCCGCCGGTAACTGTGACGAGTCCTGAGCCGGAAATCGTAGTAGACTTATCAGCCTTTGAGGCAAGGGCTGGTGTTGTTACAAAACTACTAAGAGGAATACTATTTAAATATATCTGACCAGCCGACCCCGGCGTGATCAGGACGTTGCCGGCCTGCGCGCTTTGATTGCCATAGACGCTAATGTAAGCGCCGCGCGATGGGTCGGGTACAGAGCCGCCTCCACCGATGACAACACCGGCATTATCAGAGCCGCTCGCCGTCTTGGCATACAGTTTTAAGTTTGCGGGGTCGGAGGTGATGTAGTGCCCTGCCATCGTCACCGACCCGGACATGCCGATGTTGCCGAGGTTGGTATAACTGCCGACGAGGTTGGCGTTGGGCAGCGTGCCGGTGGCGCTGGCGAGGTTCTGGCCGGTCGCCCACACGCCAAGGCCGGAGACATCAGTGGAGGCAATGCTGCCCCATGTCGTGTCGTAGGCGGTGGTGGAGTTCTTCTTCAGCCACTGGCCGACATTGCCGCCGGCTGCCACGCCCGGCCCTGCGGAGCCGGCATTGCCCTGCGGGCCCTGCAGACCCTGTGGGCCGGTCTGGCCTGTCGGACCTTGCGGCCCGGCGGGGCCGGTATCGCCTTTGACGCCGTTCAGCCCGGCCGGGCCCTGCGATCCCTGCGGACCCGCTGGCCCGGTCCCTCCGGCCGGACCCGCCGGGCCCTGCGGCCCAGTAGGACCGGTGAGGCCGGTCGGCCCCCCGAAGTTGCCCTGGTCCTGCCAACCGGCCGGCAGCGTCACGCAGACCCAGATATGCGAGGGGACAGTGGAGGTAACGAGATAAGCATCGCCGACCGCATTGCCCGAGGTCGGCAGTGCGGTAGAGGTTGCGACAGACCCCTTGATCAGAACACCGCTACCTGCGGGGCCTTGCGATCCAGACGGCCCCTGTGGCCCTTGCGGTCCCTGTGGGCCTTGTGTTCCGGCCGGACCGGTCTGGCCGACGGCACCGTCCTTGCCTGCCGGCCCTGCGCCGCCGGTGGACCCCGTGTCGCCCTTCAGGCCCTGCAAGCCCTGCAGGCCCTGCGACCCGGCCGGACCAGTCTGGCCAGTCGGACCCTGTGGACCCTGTGGCCCGGTCTGGCCGGCAAGGCCCGATGGACCCTGCGGACCCTGCGGCCCGGTCTGGCCGGCGGCGCCTTGCGGACCGGCAGGCCCAGTATCACCCTTTAGACCCTGTATCCCCTGTAGGCCCTGCGCCCCAGCGGCGCCTGCTGTGCCTGCCGGGCCGGCGGGGCCAATCGGCCCCTGCGGCCCGGCAATGCCCTGCAAGCCTTGCGGGCCTTGCAGTCCACTGTCGCCCTTCAGACCAGTGAGGCCAGTGTCGCCCTTCAAGCCCTGCGGGCCCTGCGGGCCGGTAGGGCCTGTGGCGCCGGTCGCGCCGGTTGGGCCGCCGAAGTTGCCTTGATCCTGCCAGACAGCAGGTAGCGTCACGCATACCCAAATGTGCGAGGGAACTGTTGCCGTGACGAGATAGGCATCACCGACCGCATTGCCCGAGGTCGGCAACGAGGCGCTCGTCGCCACTGAGCCTTTGATCAGGACGCCGCTGCCGGCTGGACCCTGTGGGCCAGTTGGGCCTGACGCCCCTTGCGGCCCCTGCAGCCCAGCGGGACCATCGAGACCAGTCGGACCGCGTGCCCCGGTCGCCCCAGGGTCGCCCTTCAGCCCCTGCAGGCCCTGTAGGCCCTGTGGGCCGGTCTGACCGATGGCTCCGGCTGTCCCGGCCGGGCCAGTTGGGCCAGTTGCGCCGGCTGCCCCAGAAGGGCCGATTGTGCCCTGCAAGCCCTGCGGGCCCTGCGGGCCGGTAGGGCCCTGCGCGCCAGCTGCGCCCGACGCACCTGCTGGGCCCGTCAGTCCGATCGGGCCCTGCGGGCCGACATTACCGGCAATCCCCTGTGGACCCTGAAGCCCGGTATCGCCTTTCAGGCCAATCGGGCCCTGCGCGCCGGTGGCGCCGGTAGGACCAGCCGCACCAGTAAGCCCGGTCGGCCCCTGAAACGCGCCCTGATCCTGCCAGACGGCGGGCGGACCCGCGCCAATGCAGACATAGATGTGTGAAGGCGTGACGTTGGTGACAATGTAAGCGTCGGCAAGAACGGCCGTGGTCGGCAGTGCGCCAGGCGTGGCGACCGTGCCTTTGATAAAAATACCGGCGCCCTGCGGCCCAGTCGGCCCGGTGGCGCCCGTGTCGCCCTTCGGTCCCGCGGGACCGATAGAGCCGGCCGAGCCAGTCTGGCCTTGCAGGCCGGCAATGCCCTGCAGGCCCTGCGGGCCGGTGGGGCCCTGGTCACCCTTCAGCCCGGCTGGCCCGGCAGCACCTGTATCGCCCTTCAGTCCCTGCAGGCCCTGTAGGCCCTGTGGCCCCGTGGAGCCGGCGGGGCCGGTCCCACCCTGCGGACCAGTTGCGCCGGCAGCACCGGTTGGGCCAATTGGGCCAGTTATACCCGTTGCTCCCTGGAACTGCCCCATATCCTGCCAGGTATTCGGCAACGTGGTGCAGACGTAGAGATGCGCCGGAGTGACATTAGTCACGACGTAGGCGTCAGCCAGTGCATTACCCGAGGTCGGCAACAAACTTGGGCTGGCGACAGTGCCCTTGATGAAAACACCAGCACCGGCAGGGCCTTGTGCGCCAGTTGAGCCGGTCGGGCCGGCCGAACCTGTTAGGCCGATCGGGCCCTGTGGGCCGACCAGGCCCTGCAGGCCGGTATTGCCCTGCAGGCCCTGTGGCCCAGCCTGGCCGGTCTGACCGGCGGGGCCAATCGGCCCCTGCGGGCCGAGCGAACCGGTTGCGCCCTGTGGACCAATTGGTCCCTGCGGACCGGTATCGCCCTTAAGCCCCTGCGCCCCGGCGGCGCCGGCCGTGCCGGAGGCGCCTTGCGGGCCGGTCGCCCCGGTAGGTCCGGCAACGCCTTGCGGGCCCTGCAGCCCCGTGAGGCCGATCGGTCCCGTGGGGCCGACATTGCCGGCCGCACCCTGCGGCCCGGCAGGCCCCGTGGCGCCCGTCGCACCCTGGAACTGCCCCATGTCGGACCAGGTATTGGGAAGCACCGTGCAGACGTAGAGATGCGCCGGAGTGACATTAGTCACGACGTAGGCGTCAGCTAAGGTGTTACCGCTCGACGGTAGCAAAGCCGGCGAAGTAACCGTACCCTTGATGAAAACGCCGGCACCCGCCGGTCCTTGCGGGCCCGTCGGGCCGGACGCTCCTTGTGCCCCTTGCGGTCCCGTGCCACCGGTCGGCCCCGTCGCGCCGGTCGGGCCAGCGGGACCCTGTGAGCCGGCTGCCCCCGCGGCACCTGTGGTTCCCGCCGGACCTTGCGGACCCGCGGCGCCTGCCGTGCCGGCAACGCCCTGTGGGCCCTGTGCGCCCTGTGCGCCGGCAGCGCCAGTGTCGCCCTTCGGGCCCTGCGATCCAGTAGTGCCGGTCGGGCCGGCAGGGCCTGCCGGGCCTGTGGCGCCAGCGACACCCTGCGTACCTTGCGGCCCGGTGGCGCCCGGGGCGCCAGTGGGGCCGGTCGCGCCGGCTGCGCCCTGGAATTGCCCCATGTCCTGCCAGGTATTCGGCAGCGCGGTGCAGACATAGAGATGTGAGGGTTCGGAAACGGAGCCGGTCGTTCCACCGGTCTTTACCGCCACACGTTTTGCAGCCACCGAATAAGTAAAATCGGCGGCAAAGCCTGCCTCCTCATGGTCGAGCAGCGCGGCGGCACCAGTGGTGGGCTGGGTAACGACATAGGCGTCGCCAATGGCATTGCCGGACGCCGGCAGGTCGCTGGGCGTGACGACTGAGCCCTTGATAAAGACACCCGCGCCCTGCGGGCCTTGCGCCCCAGTGGGTCCGGTAGCGCCTGTCGCCCCCTGTGGGCCGGTCGCTCCAATCGCGCCCGTCGCGCCCTGCGGGCCGGCAACGCCCTGTATTCCCTGCGCGCCCGTTGCGCCGGTGGCGCCCGCGGCACCGGGGGTGCCCTGCGCACCAGTGGCGCCAGTTGCACCGGCAGCGCCGGCTGTCCCGGTCGGTCCCTGTGCCCCGGTGTCGCCCTTTGGACCCTGTGCGCCGACCGTGCCCTGTGTCCCCGTTGCGCCAGTCGGGCCGGTCGCTCCCGTGGCTCCTGCCGGACCTTGCGGGCCGGTAGCGCCGGCCGGACCAGTCGCGCCTGCCGG
>Ga0247754_1000029_pt1 | contig 13790 bp, 13 predicted proteins | sample UWRJS184509B5_FD_181015 | JGI IMG/M metagenome (GOLD analysis project Ga0247754, IMG submission 181015) | Soil microbial communities from Arlington Agricultural Research Station in Wisconsin, United States - UWRJ-S184-509B-5 | ecosystem: Environmental > Terrestrial > Soil > Agricultural land... | reverse complement strand
ACCTTCATCCCGCTCGCGGCCGGCGCCATCATTCTGTTTGCGGCCGGCATCGCGGATGACTGGAAGGGACTCACCGTCAGCGCTCGTCTGGCCGTGCAGTGCGCGGCCGCGGCGGTTGCCATGGCGACCGGCACACTGCTCGACCATGTGACGTTTCCCGGCGCGCACACCATTCACTTCGGCTGGTTCGCGTATCCGCTGACGCTGTTCGTTTTCATCGCCAGCATCAATTTCTACAATTTCGTCGACGGCATCGACGGTCTTGCCGCCGGCGGGGCGTTCATCGCGGGCGGGTTCTTCGCCGCCATTGCGCTGATGGTGCAGCAGCCGGCGCTGGCTCTGGTGAGCGCGATTGCGTCGGCGAGCGCGCTCGGTTTCCTGCAGTACAATTTTCCTCCCTCGCGTCTTTTCATGGGCGACGGGGGCAGCACGTTCTTCGGGTACATCTTCGCGGGGCTCGCCATCGCCGGCGCGCGCCTCGAGCCCGGTATTCCGATTTTCATTCCGCTCATCCTGCTCTCGTCGCTGTATGTCGACGCTGCGCTCACCATCGTGCGCCGGCTCTCGCGCGGCGAGAAGGTGTTTCAACCGCATCGCACGCACTACTACCAGCGCCTCCTGCAGCTCGGCTTCAATCACAAGCAGGTGACGCTCGTCGAGTACCTGATCATGGCGCTCCTGGGCGTGAGCGCCGTCCTTTATATGCGCGCGGGCGGACTGTTCGCGCCCTTCGTGCTGGCCGCGTGGCTCACCCTGTTCACGCTCGCTATTCTGAAGATCGGCGCACTCGAGCGCGGCGACCGCATGTTCTGGGAACGGCGCACCATGCTCCTGATCACGGCCGACACCGTGGCCATCGTGGCCGCCTACCTGGGCGCGTATTTCCTGCGCATGAATTTTCATTTCACCGAGCCGGAAGGGAAGGCGGTCCTGCGCGCGCTTCCCATCGTGCTCGTGGTACGCAGCGCGTGCTTTTTCAAGTACGGACTCTACCGGAGCATGTGGCGCTACACAGGTGTGTCCGACGTGATCCGGGCCATCAAGGCGGTGACGGCGGGGTCCGCGCTGATCCTGGCGTCGGTGGTGCTCTTGTACCGCTTCATCGCTTTCCCGCGCACGCTGTTCGTCATTGAGTACTTCCTGCTCATCTTGTTCGTGCTGGGGGCGCGCTTCTCGACGCGGCTCTTTCACGAGTTTGGCCGCGAGCCCCAGGGAAATGCAGTGCGCCGTTACGGCATCATCGGCGCGGGCGACGCGGGCGAGCGCGCATTGCGCGAGCTTCGCGCCGGCGGACCGTCTTCCGCGGTGGGGTGTTTCATCGACGATGACGCGCGCCGTGTGGGACTGATGGTGCACGGCGTTCCCATCGAGGGCCCGGGCTCGCGCCTGGTCGATATTGCCAGACGGCACCGTCTGCACGCGCTGGTTTACGCGCTGCCGGATCGCGATGAATCGATCGCGGCGGCATGGGTGGCGCGCGCCCACGAAGCGGGCGTGCCGCTGGAGCGCGCTCCGGGCGGAGCCGATGTGATCGAAGAGCCGCAGGCCATCATGCTCGACCGCGTGGTGCGCGGACTGGAGCGGCCCGAGCTGTCGCCCTCGTCACGCGCGCAGACGACGTTGCGCGGCCGGCGCGTCCTGGTGACGCACGGCGGCGAGCGCATCGGCGCTTCGCTTCTCACGTCGCTGCGCCTTTTGGGCGCGATCCCGGTGATGCATTTCGACGGCGCACGCGAGCGCGCTCTGGCGAGTCTTCACAGTGTGGGAACGTGCACGGGCTCATTGCTTTCGGATGCGGACGCACTGATCGAAACCACCATGCCCGACGTGGTTCTGCACGCCGTCACGGTGGAGCCGCTGGGCGGTCTCAACGACCGCTCCTTTGCATGGGAGCACCTGGTGCGCGAGACGGCGGTTCTCGCCCAGGCGGTGTGGAAGCGGCCGGGCTGCCGTCTCGTCATCGCCGCGCACTGGGGACACGTGCGCGCGGCGGAAGCGGCGTCGCACATGGCGGCGCTGATGGAAGCGGTGGTGTTGAATCGCGCCGGCGCGGAGCCGGCGGCGGTCGTGCGCCTGCCGAGGGTTCTCACCGCGACGCAGATCGCAAGCGCGCAGGCCACGACGTCGCGCGTGGGCTACGATCTGCTCGAGAACGAAGCGGCGAATCTGGTGATCGAAATTGCAGCGGGCGCATTTCGCGGCATCTACGTGCCGGCGCCGCGCTCGGAGTTCGGTCTGGCAGCGGCGCGCGAGGCTGCGCTCGCGTGGCAGGCCGACGGCGCGGCCCACGCTGGATCGCGGCGCGGAGCGGCCGCCGCAAGCACGGTGGTGTTTCCGCCCGAGCATCTCGATGAATGCGGCGTGGACGGCGGCCGCCGCGTGCTGAGCCCGCTGTTTCCGGCCGCGGATCCGTTTCGCCACGGCGTGATGTCGGGAACGCTCGATCCCGGCGCAGCCGAGCGCGACGAATGGGTGCGCGCGGTGGAGAGTCTTCTGCGCCATCGCGCGTTCTCGGGTGCGGAGCCCGACCGCACCGCATGAAGCAGCTCTACCACATCTTCACATCCATGCGTCCCCACCAGTGGACCAAGAACCTGGTGGTGTTCGCAGGGCTGATCTTCTCGCGCAATTTTCATCAGCAGGCGCTGCTCCTGCGCAGCGTGGAAGCGTTCATCGTTTTCTGCCTGCTGTCCGGTGTCATCTATATCATCAATGACATCGCGGACCTCGAGAAGGACCGCCTGCATCCGACCAAGAAGAACCGGCCGCTGCCGTCGGGAAGGCTGCCCGTGCCGGTCGCGTTCACCGCAGCCATGGTGTGCGCGGCGCTCGGGATGTTTCTGTCGTGGCGGTTGGGCGGCGGATTTCTCACCGTGGCGAGCGTGTTCCTTGCGCTCAATCTGCTCTATTCGTTCCTGCTCAAGCGCCTGGTGCTGCTCGATGTGGTGAGCATTTCGCTCTCGTTCGTTCTGCGCGCGATCGCGGGCGTGGAAGCGCTGCGCGATGTGGAACCCTCGATCGCCATCTCACCCTGGCTCCTGATTTGCACACTATTCCTGTCGTTGTTTCTTGCCTTCTGCAAACGCCGATATGAGCTCATCAACCTGGAAAATGCAACGGGGCACCGCGAGTCGCTGCAGGAATATTCTCCCATCCTGCTCGACCAGCTGGTGGGCATGACGGCGGGCGGCTCGGTGATTGCGTACGCGATCTACACCATCTGGCCCGAGACGGTGGAAAAATTCGGCACCACGAATCTGGTGTACACGGTTCCGCTGGTCCTCATCGGGGTCATGCGTTACCTGTATCTGGTCTACAACAAGCAGAAAGGCGGCTCGCCGTCGGACCTCCTCCTGCAGGAACGGTTTCTGCTCGTGGATGTTATGGCCTGGATCGTGCTCGTGATTGCGATCCTGGGCGGCTTTTAATATAATTGAGTTTCTCGCGCGGCAAAGCCGCGCGAACTCAGATATCGGCTTCGATCCCTCGCGACGCGGAGTACAAAACACACATGGCATCCAAAGTTGCAGTCATCTTCACGCGTCCCAAGGACGTCATCGACGATTACCGTCGCGTCATGGAGCTCGCGTCATGGAACGAGCACCTGCGCGGCGACAGGGACCTCCTGCTCAAACTGAACCTGAGCTGGACCAAGTATTTCCCGTCGTGTTCGAGCCAGCCCTGGCAGGTGGAGGGCGTCGTCAAGACGCTGCTCGACGGCGGCTATCCGGCCTCCCGGCTGATTCCGATCGAGAACAAGACGGTTGTCACCAATCCCATCCAGGGCGCGCGCGCCAACGCGTGGCAGCCCGTGCTCGATCAGTACGGTCTCAAGTTCCAGCCGCTCACCCAGGTGGAGTGGAAGGTCTACCGTTTCAAGTCGCCGCTCCTGAAGCTCAACCACATTTTCCCGGAAGGCATCGAGATTCCATCGATCTATCCGGGCCGTGACATTCTGCACCTGCCCACGGTGAAAACGCACGGACACTCGATCACGACCGGCGCGGTGAAGAACGCATTCGGCGGCCTCCTGAAAGAAGTGCGCCACTACGCGCACAAGCATATCCATGAAGTGCTCGTCGATCTGCTGATGATGCAGCGCGAGCTGCACCCGCACGTGTTCGCCGTGATGGACGGCACCGTGGCGGGCGACGGCGCGGGACCGCGCACCATGATTCCCCGCGTCAAGAACGTGCTCCTGGCTTCCTCGGACTCGGTGGCGATCGACGCGGTCGCCGCGAAGCTCATGGGCTTCGAGCCCATGGAGATTCCGTATCTGCGCATGGCCACGGAAATGGGCCTGGGCGAAGCGCGCATCAAACACATCGAGCTCGTGGGCGACGCCATCGACGATGTGAACTTCGGTTTCCAGACCAAGAAGAGTCTCGTCATCTGGGGCGATCAGCTGATCCGCCTCGGGCCGTTGCGCTTTGCAGAACGCCTGCTGCTGCACTCGCCGCTGGTGGTGTGGGCGCCGTTCGCATCCAACGTGTATCACGACTGGATGTGGTACCCGACGGTGGGGAAGAGCCGTATCCGCGAGTTCTCGCGCACGGAATGGGGAAGCCTGTTCCGCGAATACGCGAAGCGGTGAGTCCGCGCCCCGGTCCTCGCGTTCATCGCGTACGTGACGCGGCGGCGACAGCGGCCGCGAAATCTCCGCATACTCCCGCGCCCCTTCACGTCACCACGTGCGCGAAGGTCAATCTTTCGCTCGAGATCATTCGCCGTCGCGAAGACGGCTATCACGAGATTGAAACGATCTTTCAGTCGATCGACCTCGCGGATGCGATTGAAATCGAGCTCACATCGGACGCTCGTATTGAGATCGAGTGCACCGATGCGAGTATTCCCACAGATGAGCGCAATCTCTGTCACCGCGCCATCGTCGCCATGCGCCCCGTGGCGGGCGCGAGTCTCGGCGCGCGCATGCGTATCGAAAAGCGCATACCGAGCGGCGCCGGACTGGGCGGCGGAAGCGGGAATGCGGCCGGAATTCTGCTCGCCGTGTGCCGCGGTTTGCGCCTGGATGTGGCTCCCGAGAAGCTCGCTCGCATCGGCGCGACGCTGGGCAGCGATGTTCCGTTTTTTCTGCACGGCGGGACCATGTTGGGGAGGGGGCGAGGGGAACTTTTGACCCCGATGGAACCTCTCAAGCAGGGCGTCTTTGTGGTTGTTAAGCCTGAAGTAAGCATCCCCACGCCGTGGGCCTATGCACAACCGACTTTTGGGTTGACATCCCATAGACCCAGACTTAACCTGAGGGCTGCTAATTCCGTCTTGGCAAGGTTTCCTCGGAGCGCATTGCCCTTTCGGAATGCGTTGGAAGCTGCGGTCGTTCCGGCATTTCCGGCGGTCGCGCGTTTGTTGGAAGAGCTGCTCTCCGAACAACCTTGTTTTGCGTCCATGACGGGGAGCGGATCTGCGGTTTACGCGATCTTTACACACGAAGATCGCGCCGTTGAAGTTGCCCGACGTTTCGCGCAGAGAGGGCTGTTTGCCTCCGTCGCGAAACCAACGAGACAGGCCATCGAAATCCGGTAGCGGTTCCCGAACCAGTTTCCGCCCGGATGCGCCTGCGGAGAAGGGTGACGATGAAGATCGACATCACTGAAGTACGAGTGTCTCTTCGAGAGGACGCAAAACTCAAAGCTTTCGCGAGCATCACGCTCGCGGACTGTTTTGTCATCCGGGGCCTCAAGATCATCGAGGGGAAGACCGGGACGTTCGTGGCCATGCCGAGTCGCCGCCGCAAGGATGGCGAGTATCAGGACATCGCCCACCCGATCAACAATGAGGCCCGCGCCGAGATGGAACGCATCATCCTGGATGAATATCGGAAAGAGCGAGAGCGCGCGAAGGTGACGTCGGATTCGTCGTCACATTTCTCCGACCGCTGATTTTTCCTCCACGATTTTTTCCTGGGGCGTCGACAAGCGGCAAGTCACTGGGCTTTGGTCCCAGCATCGGGGGTTCGAATCCTCCCGCCCCAACCACGGGTGCGCCCTTCGACGATTAGCTCAACGGAGCCATAATGGACGGACTTAAATTGATGACCGGGAACTCCAACCGGGCGCTCGCGGAAAAAGTCGGCGAGCAACTCGGAGTTCCCCTGTGCGACGTGACTCTCGGTCGTTTTGCCGACGGCGAGATCGAGTGCAAGATCAATGAAAACGTCCGTGGCGTGGACATTTTCATCATCCAGTCCACGCAGCCGCCGGCGGAGAACCTGTTCGAGCTGTTGATCCTGCTCGACGCGTGCTTCCTGGCTTCGGCCGAGCGCATCACGGTGGTAACGCCGTATTACGGCTACGCGCGCCAGGACCGCAAGGACCAGCCGCGCGTGCCCATCACGGCCAAGCTGGTGGCAAAGCTGCTCGAGGTGGCGGGTACCAACCGCATCCTCACCATGGATCTGCATTCGACGCAGATACAGGGCTTCTTTGACATTCAGGCCGACAACCTGTTTGCCGCGCCCGTGATCCTGGACTACATCAAGCACATGGATCATCGCAACCTGATGATCGTGTCGCCCGACATCGGTTCGACCAAGGTGGGTCGCGCGTTTGCAAAGCGCCTCGATGTGGACCTCGCCATCGTCGACAAGCGTCGCAGCGAGAAGGACAACGTCGAGGTCATGAACGTGATCGGCGACGTGCGCGGCCGCGACGTGATCATTCTCGACGACATGATCACCACCGGCGGCACGCTGGTGAAGGCGGCGCGCGCGGTGCAGGAGAAGGGCGCCAATTCGGTGGTGGCGTGCGCGACGCATGCGGTTTTCGCGGGCGACGCGTGCCGTCTCATCATGGAGTCGCCCATTCGCGAAGTGGTGGTGACCAACACGGTTCCGTTCGACCGCTTCGGCGAGTGCCCGAAGGTGAAGATGCTCGACGTGTCGGGCCTGATCGCGGAAGCGATCAAGAGAATTCATTACAACGAATCGGTCAGTACTCTGTTCGTGTAGTAAGCGCCACACGTTTCGTGGCGCTCGTGATTCCGGCGCGGAGCCGGTTCTCAAACCCGGTGCCGATCCCGCGAACGCGGGGTTGATACCAGAAAGAAACAACCATCATGGAACGCTTCCAGCTTCAATCAGAACCGCGCGAAGGCGCGGGCAAAGGTGTGGCGCGCCAGCTGCGCATGAAGGGCCGGCTTCCGGCCGTCCTGTACGGGCGCGCGGACAAGCCCGTGGGTCTCTCGCTCTCCGAAGTGGAGATGAAGGGCATCCTGCGCAAACACCCCGAAAGCGCCATCGTCGACCTTTCCATCGCGGGCGGCACCACCATCAACGCCATTGTGCGCGATGTGCAGCGCCATCCTGCGAGCGGCAAGCTTGTGCATATCGACCTGCAGCGCATCCGCCTCGACGAGAAGCTGCGCGTTGAGATTCACGTCCACGTGAGCGGCAATCCGGTCGGAGTCAAGGAACACGGCGGCATTCTCGAACACGGGACGCGCGTCGTGAACGTGCTGTGTCTTCCGACGGAGATCCCGGCCGCCATCGAAGTGGATGCGACCCCGCTGCTCATCCACCACTCGATCAAGATCAAGGACATCGCGGCCTCGTATCCGCAGGTGGAGTTCCTGGACGACGAGGACACCATGCTGGCCGGCGTGATCCCGCCCAACGTCGAGCTTGCCGCAGTGCCGGGAGTCGGCGCCGAAGGCGCCACGACGGCGGAGCCCGAGCTCATTCGCAAGCCGGGTGCGGAAGCCGAAGGAGAAGAAGGCGCCAAGGGCGCTGCCGGCGGCAAGGACGACAAGAAGAAAGAAGACAAGAAGTAGTAGCGCCACCGACCTGGCGCTATGTGAAGAGCCTCGCGGTGGTGCGATATCCCCGCGAGGCTTTTTCTTGTAGCCACCGTCGCTTCATATGCCACTCGAGTTCATAATCGCCGGTCTCGGTAATCCCGGCCCGCGTTACGATCGCACGCGGCACAATCTCGGCTTTCGCGTGGTGGAAGCACTCGCGGCTGCACGCCGCGGCCGCTGGAGCGAGCCCGCGCGCAAAGCGCGCACCGCGAAAGTCCGCCTGGGCGGTGGACACGGGCTTCTGGTCGAGCCGCTCACGTACATGAATCTTTCCGGCGACGCGCTGGGGCCGATCCTGTTCGAAGAATCGCTTCCACCGTCGCGCATGCTCATCGTTTGCGACGACATCGCACTTCCACTCGGCCAGATCCGCCTGCGCGCCTCCGGCACAGACGGCGGTCACAATGGTTTGAAATCCATCATCGAGCGTTTGAACACGCTCGATTTCCCGCGCCTGCGCATGGGCTGCGGCCCCGTGCCCCCGCGCGTCGACGCCGCCGAGTTCGTGCTCGCGGAATTTCTTCCTGAAGAAGAGGCCACTGTGGATGCGATGATCACAGAGTCCGTCGCCTGCTGCGAATCCTGGGTTTTCGACGGCATCGGCAAAGCGATGTCCAAATTCAACGCGAAGAAAGCTCCTCCTGAGGATTGATCCGGACCGTTACGGTCCTTAGGCCGGTAGCCTGGCCCCTGGCGGCGTTTCAGGCCCGCTTGACCTCCGGCCGTGTATCGCCTATAGTCTCCCCCGGTTAGTTCCCATACTTAAATCACGCCGAGACTTCTCTACCCATCTGCCGGCTACGCCGCTGCCGTTGGGTCTTTGGTCCACAGGGAGGTATCCATGAGGAGTTATGAGTGCGCCGTGGTGTTTCATCCGGCCGTCGGTGAAGACGGTCTGAAGACAAGCACGGTCAAATACGTTGATATCATTGCCCGCTCCGGCGGGGAGATCACGCGCGTCGAGACGTGGGGCAAACGCCGTCTCTCGTTCGAGATCATGAAGCAGGCCGAGGGGACCTACTTCTTCTACAAGTTCCGCGGCCCCAACACCATCGTTGACGAGCTGGGACGCAATCTGCGCATCGATGAGCAGGTGCTGCGTCACATGATCGTCGTCGACGAGCAGGCCGTCGGCAACGAGCCCAAGCTCGAAGGTCCGATTGAGCCGTCGTTCCGTCAGCCGGAACGCGAAATGCGCGAGGAGGTGGAGTTCCGTGGCGAGAGGCACGAAAGGTTCGAAAGACACGAAAGGGAAGAAAGGCGATAAGCGGGAGAAGCGCGAGAAGCGCCCGCTGCGCAAGAAGAAGTGCAAGTTCTGTCTCGACCGCGTGACGTTCCTCGACTACAAGGACGAGCGCCGTCTGCGCCGGTTCATGACGGACCGCGGCAAGATTGCGCCGCGTCGTATCACCGGAACCTGCGCCAAACACCAGCGCATGCTCGCCATGGCGGTCAAGCGCGCGCGTCTGATCGCGCTCGTGCCGTACGTGCGCGAGTATTACCGCTAGGCGCGGAGAAAGGTTAGATCATGGAAGTCATACTGCTCGACAGCGTGCAAAAGCTCGGCACCCGCGGCCAGACCGTCAAGGTGAAGCCGGGCTTCGCGCGCAACTATCTCTTTCCGCGCAATCTCGCGCTCCCGGCCACCGACGGCAACAAGAAGGTGTTCCAGGAGAACGAGCGCCATCTCATCAAGCGCGACATGGAGGTCTCGGCGGCGGCGCGCGCTCGCGCAGCCAAGCTCGGCGATCTCTCCGTGTCGATCACGGTGCAGGTGGGCGAAGAGGACAAGATGTACGGCTCGGTGACGAGCCTCGACATCGTGCGCAAGCTCAAGGAGCAGGGCCACGATATCGATCGTAGCGAGGTCATGCTTGCCGAGCCCATCAAGGCCCTCGGTGAGTACACCATCGACCTGCGCCTGCACCGCGAGGTGACGACGCCGGTCAGGGTTCAGGTGGTCAAGGAGTAGCGACGTGCTCGTCGTGATCATGGCGGGTGGTGTGGGGGAGCGCTTCTGGCCCTCCAGCCGCCGCCTGCGGCCCAAGCAGCTGCTCGACCTGACCGGTCGCGGCAGCATGCTGCGCCTGACCATCGATCGCATCGGTGACCTGGCGAGGCCCGACGAGATCTTCGTCTACACCAACCGCGAGCAACGCGAGGCCGTGCTCGCCGATGTGCGCGGGCTTCTTCCCGAAGCCAACGTGATCGGCGAGCCGGAAATGCGCAACACCGCGCCGACCATCGGGCTGGCGGCGGTCGTGGCCCAGAACCGGCACGGACACGGAAGCATGCTCGTGCTGCCGGCCGACCACCTGGTCGAGCCGGCGGAGCGTTTTCGCGAGCTCGTGCGCGCGGGCGAGAAGTTCGTTTCCGCGCACCGCGAGCTGCTCACGTTTGGCATCGTCCCCACCCGCCCCGAAACCGGTTACGGTTACATTCGCCCCGGCGAGGTGCTCGAGCACGAAAAGAACGCCGGCGTTCTTCGCGCCCGGGCGTTTCTGGAGAAACCGTCACCCGAACGCGCGCGTGAGCTGGTGGCGGAAGGTTGTTTCTGGAACAGCGGCATGTTCCTGTGGAGGACCGACACGCTCCTCGACGGCCTCGAACGCCATCAGCCGGATCTCTATGCCGTGCTGGAGCGCATTGCAAAGGCCCTCGGAACGCGGCCGCTGGACGAGGTGTTGAATGATGAGTACGGCCGTGCCCCGGCCATTTCCATCGATTATGGTCTGATGGAAAAAGCCGGCAACGTGGCCGTCATGCGCGCCGATTTTTCCTGGAACGATGTGGGCAGCTGGGAGTTCATCCGCGACATCGAGTCCGCGGATCAGGACGGCAACGTGCTTGTCGGTGATCACGTGACCATCGACGCGAACGGAAATACGGTGGTGTCCCGCGACCGCCTGGTGGGTTTGATCGGCGTCGAAAATGTCGTCGTGGTTGACGCCGGCGACGCCATCCTCGTGTGCCGGCGCGATCGCGCACAGGACGTGCGCAAGTTGGTCGCCGAGCTCAAGCGGCGGGGACGAAACGATCTGGTTTGAGACGGAGGTTCTTCGAGATGAGAAAGACCCTGGTTGTGGCGATGGCACTGGTTCTCTCGATCGCATCGGGCTGCACGAAAAAAGCCGAGAAGGTGAGCGACGAGGTGCCGGCGGACAAGGTGGTTGGCGAAGTCGACGACTGGCAGTTGTCCAGGGACCAGCTCGAGGAAGCCGTTCGCCGTCTTCCCGACGAACAGCGCCAGAAATATTCCACGCCCGAAGGCATGGCCATCCTGACGCAGCGCATGATGCAGGAACAGCTGGCGTACCGCGAGGCCCAGAAGATGGGTCTGGCCAAGCGCGAGGATGTTGCCAAACAGATCGAAGCGGCGACGCACGACATCCTCGTTTCCAAGTACATCGAGGAAGTCGTGGATACGAAGGCGCGTCCCACGGATGAAGAGCTGCACGAGTACTACGACAGCCATCAGGATCTCTACACGCAGCTCGAGCGCCTGCGCGGCCAGCACATCTTCTCGAAGGACAAGGCCAAGCTCGAGGACCTCAAGCGCCGCGTCGAAGAAGGCGGCGAGAAGTTCACAACCCTCGCGCACACCTACTCGGAAGATCCCGTCACCAAGGCGGACGGCGGCGATCTCGGTTACTTCAATCCGGGTGGATATATCAAGGGGATCGGTTTCTCACAGACGTTCAGCGACCAGGTCTCGGTGATGGAGCCGGGCAAGGTCTACGGTCCCATCAAGTGGGAAGAGGGCTACTCGATTGTTCGCATCAACGACAAGGTGCCCGCGACGGTCGTGCCCTACGAAGAGGTGCGCGAGGACATCGCGAAGCGCATGTCGGCCGACAAGCTCGACCAGGTGCGCGATGCGCACTTCGAGACCGTGGCGAAGAACTACAAGGTGCGCAACGTCCTCAAGGAGAAGCTGGACAAGAACCAGCGCAGCCCGCAGGAGCTGTTTGATTTCGCGCAGAGCTCGAACGATCCGCAGGTGCGCATCAATGCATTCCAGCAGATTGTCGACAAGTTCCCGCAGGACAAGGTGGCGCCCGAAGCGATGTTCATGATCGGCTTCGTGTACGCGGAAGAGCTCAAGGATCGCAACATGGCGGACAGGACCTTCACCGCGCTGATGGAGAAATATCCGGAAAGCGAAATGGCGAAGACCGCGCGCTGGATGGTCGACAACCTCGACGAGCCGCTGCCCAAATTCCAGGACCTCGACGAGCTCAACAAGACCATCGAGAAGAAGTCGGGCGGTTAGCGAGCCGCCATGTCGAATGAAGGCCACTTCGTCCGCGTTTCGGTGAGTGGAATGGCGCGCGATCCGCGCGACAATCCGGTGGTGCTCCTGAAGAGCGACGAGGGCGAGGACGTGCTGCCGATCTGGATCGGGCACGCGGAGGCCATGGCCATCGAGCTGCACCTGAAGGGGACGCACTTCGAGCGGCCGCTGACCCACGATCTGTTGCGCACGCTGATCGAGAACCTGGGCGCATCCGTGGTGAAGGTGGCCATCACCGATCTGCGCGAAGGCACTTTCTTCGCGAAGATACACCTGCAGCGCGGCGATGACATTCTGGTGATCGACGCGCGCCCCAGCGATTCGGTGGCGTTGGCACTCAAGACCAACGCGCCCATTTTCGTTGCGCGCGAAGTGTTCAGTGCTCACAAGCGCGCACTCGAGCCCGATGCGGGCACCTCGCCCGGCGCGGACGACGAGTTGCGACGCTATCTCAAGGATCTCGACCCGGGGGAGTTTTGATGTTGAGATTCGTTTTGCTTCGAAGCCTTGCCGTGGCCACCGCCGTGCTCGCCATGGCGGGATGCGCCTCGGTGGGGGGTAAAGGTGGCAGCTACGGCCCGGCCGAGCAGACGCGGGCTGAAGAGTTGCTTGCGAATCTGAAGACCTCGGTCTCCGCCGGCCAGCACGACAAGGCGGCGACCACGGCGGAGGAGCTGATCAACAGCTATCCGCGCTTCGGACATCTGGACGAGGTGTACTTCCTCGCCGGCAAGAATGCCGACGCACAGAACCGGCACGCCCAGGCCGCCGCCTACTACGACCATCTCTCCAGCCAGTACGAAACCAGCCAATTTCGCGCGCAGGCGCTTGCGGCAGCGGCCGACGACTACGCCAAACTCAACGATTCCTACCGCGAGGCGGAGCGCCTCCTGATGCTGGATGCGTCGCCGCTGGACCAGAAGACGCGCGATGCCAACTCGCGGCGCCTGCAGACCGTCTCGCAGGAAGAGCTCACCGCATCGCAGGTGGACGAGCTGGCGCACAAGTATCCGCACTCGGCGCTGGCGCGTGATTCGCTCTATCGCCAGGCGCGCGCCGCGTACGCCAACGGCGATTACGACAAGAGCTACGAGCTGGTGAGCGCGTACCTCGAGCAGGTGCCGAAGGAAAGTGCGGGTGACGCGCAGCGTCTCCTCGAGAACGCGAGCGAGCGCCGCAAGACACCGCCCCCGGGGCCGGCCACGCGCGTGAGCGCGGACCGCATCGGGCTCATTTTTCCGCAAACCGGATCGCTGGCGCTTTACGGACGCCTGTTCGAGCAGGGCGCGAAGGCGGCCGTCGACGAGTACAACGAGAAAGCGGCGCACCACATGTCACTGGTGGAAGCGGACTCGCGTGGAAGCGCTGTCGATGCCGTCAAGGGTGTGCGCAAGCTGGTCGTGGAAGACGGCGCCGTCGCCGTCGTGGGCGACGTGTTCACGCTCCCCGCCATCGCGAGCGCGATCGAGTGCAATGCATGGCGCGCACCCATCGTCTCCCCGGTGATGGCCACCGATGATCTGGTTGAAATCGGCTCGTGGGTGTTCCAGACGCGCGTGCCCGCCACCATCGAAGCCACCGTGCTCGCCGAAGTGGCGGTGAAGAAACTCGGGCTGCAACACATCGCCGTGCTCTCGCCGGCGCGCGGCGACCGTCGTGCCACCGCGCAGTTCTTTGCGGA
>Ga0247754_1000028_pt1 | contig 13859 bp, 13 predicted proteins | sample UWRJS184509B5_FD_181015 | JGI IMG/M metagenome (GOLD analysis project Ga0247754, IMG submission 181015) | Soil microbial communities from Arlington Agricultural Research Station in Wisconsin, United States - UWRJ-S184-509B-5 | ecosystem: Environmental > Terrestrial > Soil > Agricultural land... | reverse complement strand
ATCGGCGTCTGGGCGGAGCGGCGTTGGCCGCGCGGCGCCGCAATCGCCGCGCGGCGCTCCCTGGTGTTGATGCTCTACGTGCTGGTGCCGCCGGTGATCTTCTTCAACCTGGCGGCCAGCGAGATCGACGTCGACCACGGCATCGGGCTGGCGCTGGGAATCGTCGCCGTCTCGCTCTCCGGCTGGCTTGCCTGGTGGGTTTCCACCCGCTTCCTGAGACTGTCCCGGCCCAAGACCGGCGCCGTCGTCTGCGCCGTGCTCAGCGTAAACACCGGCTACCTCGGCTACCCGCTGACGGTCGCCTTGCTCGGACGCGAGGAGCTCTCGACCGCGGTCCTCTACGACGTCCTCGTCACCGGGCCGTGCCTTCTGCTCGGCGCCTTCGCGGTCGGCGCCGCCTTCGGCACCAAGGCGGGAGAGGGTCCGCGCGAGCGGGTACGCGCCTTCTTCACCCGTAACCCACCGCTCTACGCTGCTATCGCCGGCCTGCTCGCTCCGCAAACGCTGGCGCCCGACATCCTCGTCGACCTCTCCCAGATCCTCGTCGTCGCGATCCTGCCGATCGGCTTCTTCGCCGTCGACGCCACCCTGGCGGAGAACGCGGAGCACGGCGAGCTACCTATGCCGCCACCCCTCACCCGCCCCGTCGCCGTAGCCCTGGCTGCCCGTCTCGCCGTCGCGCCTGCCCTGCTCATGCTCCTGGCGGCCCCGCTGATAGACCTCCCCGCCGCCTACCGGCTACTGGCCGCAATGCCTTCGGGCCTCAATTCGATGGTCGTAGCCCACGCCTACGGCCTCGACATGGAAATCACCGCCGAGGCCGTCACCTGGTCAACGGGAATTGTCGTCCTCGCCGCCCTCGCCTCGCTGGCGCTTTGAAGCGTGTCTCTATTATCTCCCCCGATGAGGCGCTGGGTGGGGGAAAAACGGATGCGTCACCTGGGCTGGGTGGCCGCTCTGGCAATACTGGGCACCCTCGTCGCTGCCCCGACCGCTTCCGCAGCTTTCGATTGTGGCTCCACCATGGTCATATGTCAGGTGCAGGTGGACAACACCGGACGGGTCTGGTTCTTGAGCGATGAATTGCTGACCGAAGACGCCCTCGGCGACGGGAGCCACCGCCATGGCGTCCTCCAAGTCTTCCTGCGCGATGGGAACTCGACCACCTTGATGAAGGGACCCGACGGCAAACCGATCCCCTACGGAGAGAGGCACCGCTACTCAGCGCTTGTGAACGGGGTTTCCGCGGACGGCGAGCACGTCTACTTCTCGACCGAAGCGTCGCTCACGCCCGACGACCGCGACGTTCCCTTCACCTCCGACTCGTCTGTCGACGGCTACGAATTGTCAGACGGAAAGTACACACTGATCACAACCGGACCGGTGGACGAAAGCATCCCGGACCCGTTCGGTTGTTGCGGGGCGACCATCTCCTGGGCCTCCGATGATGGGAGCCGCGTCTTCTTCGTCACCAATGACCGGATGACGGCGGACGACCTCGACGGGTCCAGGGACATCTACGAGCGCTTCGAGGGTCAAACCCGCCTCGCCTCGACAGGTCCGGACGTGGTGCTCCCCGACCCGAACTACAGCGAACGCGCCCCCGATGCCGAATTCCTAGGCGCTTCCACCGATGGCGCCACGGTCTACTTCGCGACGTCCCAACAGCTGACCGCCGACGACACCGAAAAATGGACCTCCGACATCTACTCATGGCGCGACGGAGTGACCAAACGAATCACCCACACGGTCCGTTATCCGGAAGGCCCTGGGCAGCCATTCGAATCGTTCTGGCCAGGGAACTTTGTCGGCTCGAGCAGCGACGGATCCATCTTCTACCTAGCCCATTCGCCACAGACACCTGACGACACAAACGCCTATGAAGATCTCTACCGGGCGGGCCAAGACGGCGCCACGGAGCGTCTGACAATCCCGCCGCCGCTCTCCGGGGCAAACCCCACCCAGAGCTATCTGCGCCCCGGCGCGATCTCCTACGATGGCCGGCGGCTCTTCTTCTCTACGACCCGCGCCCTCCTACCCGAGGACAGAGACGACACGCTCGACATCTACCTCCTCTTCACCGAGACTGGCAGACTGCGCTTGGTCAGCCTCGGTGCCGGCGAGAACCCGCCCGAGGACACTGAGCTGACACTGAGCGGCATTTCCAGGGACGGCGGGCGAGCCTACTTCTCGACTTGGGAAAGGCTCTCGGCCGAAGACACCGACGAAACGGTCGACGTCTACGAATGGGCGAATGGCCAGGTCCGGCTGGCCACACCCGGAGGCGATGGTCGCCAGGTCGGCTCCTTCTTCCAGAGCATCTCCCCTAATGGGCGCTATGTGGTCTTCGAAACCTTCGAAGATTTGATGCCTGGCGATGGTGATGCCAAGAGTGACCTTTACCTGGTTGACATGGGTGCAGCGACGCAGGGAGGCGCCTCCGCCTCCACCGCCCGTCCCGGGAAGAGGCGCCGCCACCAGCGCCGCCTGCGCCTGGTCAGCGCCGAGTCGATTCCGCCACGAATGCGGATCGCACGACGGGGGATGTTCGACAGCGAGATGGCACGCCTGCAGTTGAGTTGCCCCAGAGCGGAAACCTCGGGGCCCTGCCGCGGCAAGGCGAAACTGGTTAACCCGCGCACCGGCAAGGTCCTGGCCAGTGGCAGGTTCAAGATCAAGACCGGGCGCCGCGCAAGGATCGCGCTCGATGGCAAGGCGCTGCCGCGCGGACGGCAGTCGCTAAAAGTTATCGCCCGAGTCAGGGGCGCCGATCGCCTCCGCAATACAGCAGTGGCGAGGAAGAGGGTCGTCCTACAGCGCGCCAACTGAGAAGCCGTAGATACTCTCGGCTGGTGCTCCACCACGTCTCGATTGAGGTAGCGCCGGAGCATGTCGACGCCTGCATCGCCTGCTGGGAGCTGCTCGGCTTCGAGCGGGTCGCTTCCCCCGAGGAGCTGGGCGACGAGTACTTCACCTGGCTCGAGCGCGAGGGCACCCAGATCCACCTGATCCACACCGAGTCCCCGACGATCCCGGTCCTCGGCCACCCGGCTGTTGTCGTCGATGACTTCGAAGCGACTTTCACCGCCCTCGAAAGAGCGGGCTACGTCCCCGAGCGCCACCGCGAACTATGGGGCGCCCCCCGCGCCTTCGTCGTCATGCCCGGCGGTCACCGGGTGGAGTTCATGGCCTCTCCGCCGTCTTAGACGGCCGGGCGGTTGCCGTTGCTGTCGGGGAGAGGGATGACGCCGATTTCCAGCTCCCGAGCGGTAAAGGCGACGGCACGATCTGAGGTGGCGATCTCGTCGCTCGGACCGGCGGAAGCAAGGAGAATGCAATCGGCGAGGGAGAGATCGGCCGTCTTGCGGTGGTAATGGGCCGCACGCAGTTCGCCGGCACGTAAGGCAACCGAGCTCCCGACGGCGAGTACGGCAACAACCTCATCGAGCATTGGAGTGAGCTTTTCCCCAAGACTCGCTGGCGGATTCCCCGCGCAGCGAATGAGCTGATCAACCACCTCGCTGAGACAGGGAGAGGGAATTGCGCTGTTCCCATCTCGGAGGAGGTCAGCGACCTCGTCTGCGCCGATCTCATTCCAAAGCACGCTCAGCATCGCGTTCGTGTCCAGCAGAATCACTCCCGGCGGCCAAACTTCCGCTCGTAGATCTCCGCCTCCTCCTCGCGGAACTGACGGCGCATTTCGTCCGAGGAAAGTCCGGAAGTGTTCTTGAAAGCACCCATGGCGGCCTCGATCGGGTCCTCCGGAGCCGGACGCAGGATCAGGTGGTCCCCCCGGTCGTCGGCGACGACGACCCGCGTCTTCCAGCGGTGCCGCACTGCCGCCGGCACCGAGACCTGCCCGCCGGCTGAAATCTTGAGGCGCTTCATGGTCATGAGAATAGCTCATGAGATACACGGGTGGGAAGCGCCTCGCTCGGCGTAGGCCCGAGCGAGGCATCGGCCGATGACGCGCTGGCCGATCCGGTTGGGATGAAGGGACTCCCGCACGCGGCCGGTGAGTCGCAGCGGGCGGAACCATTCCCGCGTATCCGACATTGACCCCACTCTGGTGTGGTCAATGTCGGATACGTCGCGGGCACAAACCTCGTGGCCGACCAGGGCGCGCCGGAGGTCGAGGTACTCGGCGCCTTCCGCGACCGCCGCGGCGCGCATCATCCCGGCAATGGCGGGAAGCGCCCAGCGCCGCGCCCAGTCGGCATCGGCGTTCCAGACCGGGCAGCCGCCCTCGGTGAGGCGGGACCAGCCCGCCTCCGAGTAGCGGAAGTCGGCGCCCGCAGGGAACGGCGACGCGTAACCCATCACGATCAGGCGGTAGCCGCCGGGTCGACCAGGGGAAGCGACGGCCTCCCCCGCGCTCGCCATCGCCGCACGGATCTCGCGGATCGCGTTGCGCAGGTCGCGCGTAGCGGCCGGCAGGCGCTCCTCGATCTTCCGCTGTGCGTCGTCGTGGCAGTAGCGCGGGTCGTCGGGGGAGCTGCGAGCCCAGTCGAGGGCGCAGCCGGCGACGATGGCGCCGAAGCCGAGATCGTTGGCGCCGATGGTCAGCACGACCAGCTTCACGTCGAAGCGGCGGGCGAACGCCGCGAGCTGGTCCGCTTGGGGCGGCTCGCCGCGGTGCGACTTCCCACCCGACACCGCCCGCCAGACGTTCACCGTCTTCGCCCCCGAGCAGGCGAGGTTGACCTTCTCGTCGACCTCGATCGGCGCGCTGCGGATCGGCGCCGTCGCAGAGCGGTCGCAGCCGTTCTCCGCCGATGCGCCGTAGCGCCCGCCCCCCTCGCCCGAGATGAAGCTGTCCCCCAGCGAGACGATCGCGGTCGGCGGTGGGGCCGTCCGCGCCATCACCGTGGCCGCAAGCGCCAGCGTTCCCGCCGCGACAGCCACACCCAACCCTGCTCGCGCTCGCCTCATGCGGGCCAGGGAAGCCGAGGCGATCCACGAGGTCAAGACGCCGCGCGCGACTTGTCACACGGCGACCCCGAATTGGCGCATTTGAGCCCTGGCCGACCCCGCCGACGGCGCAGCTAGGATCGGCTGATGCGTTACCCGGTCGAGTCGTTCACCCCTGAGGAGGAGGCGCTTCTTGCTCCTCACTTCACCAACCTCGACCGGCCCGTGTTCGCCTTGGTCAACTTGCCGGAGACCGTGAAGGGGGCGCTTTTTGCCCGCTATTCGCGGTATTCCGGGACCGTGCGGCGGCTCTATTTGGAGGAGTTCGCGCCAGAGGTCCCGGCGGGTGGGCGGCCCTTTGACGGGGTTGAGGGAGCCCGGGCCGCGGACCTCTACGAGAGAGTGTTCGTCGGCTACGGGGACGACTCGATCGCCCAGGTCGGCGGCGCCCATGTCGCCTGCGAGTGGGTCTCCAACGTCCTCACCAAGGTGCTGCAGCGCGGCCGCCTCGCCGCCTACCTGGAGCAGTCGACCCGCTACATCCCCTACGACAAGCCGCTCCCCGACGATGCCGGCGGGGGCTACCGCTACTACCGCGACAAAGACCTCGGCCCAGAGTTCTCCGCCGCGATGGACGAGGTCTTCTCGATCTACTCGCGCCTGCTGCGCCAGGTCGAAGCCTGGGCCGCCGAGCGCTGGCCGCGCGGCGATGGTGAGCCCGAGGGGCCCTGGCAGCGCTCGATCCGCGCCAAGGCGCTCGACCTGCTGCGCGGCCTGCTCCCGGCCGCAACTCTCAGCCACGTCGGCATATACGCCTCCGGCCAGGCCTACGAGCAGTTGCTCTTGCGGCTGATGGCTTCTCCCCTGCCGGAAGCGCGCGAGTACGGCGGGATGATCCTGCGCGAGCTGCAGCAGGTGATGCCGAGCTTCGTCTCCCGCGTCGACCGCCCCGACCGCGGCGGCGAATGGGTCAGATTCCTGGAGGGGCGCCGCGAGTCCACCGAGCGCTGGGTTTCCCGCCTCGGGCTCGACCGCCGCGGCGCCGGGGAGGCCACTCCCTCGGTCGAGCTGGTCCACGTCGACGGGACCGAGGAGGACCTGCTCGCCTCCTGCCTGTTCGAGGCCTCGGCGACGCCGGAGACCGAGATCCGCAACCGCGTCGACGTGCTCGACCGCGACGAGCGGGCCGCCCTGCTCGCCGAGATGGTCGGCGAGCGCGCCAACCGCCGCCACCGCCCCGGCCGCGGCTTCGAGGCGCTGCGCTACCGCTTCGAGATCGTCTCCGACTACGGCGGCTTCCGCGACCTGCAGCGCCATCGGATGCTGACCTGCCAGTGGCAGCGGCTGGGGCCGGACCTCGGCGCCGGCGTCCCCGAGGAGGTGCGCGAGGCCGGCGCTGGCGACGAGTTCGAGCGCGCTCTGGAGATCTCCCGCACCGAGTACGAGCGCCTCGCCGCCGCCGGCCTGCGCGACGCCGCCCCCTACGCCCTCTGCCTCGCCTACCGCATCCGCTACGTGCTCGACCTAAATGCGCGTGAGGCGATGCACCTGATCGAGCTGCGCTCCGGCCGCGAGGGCCATCCCACCTACCGCGCCATCGCCCAGGCGATGCACGAGCGGATTGCCGCCATCCACCCCGCCGTCGCCGCCGCGATGTCCCACGTCGACACTTCCCAGGAGCCGCGCCTGGAACGCATGCTGAGTGAGATCCGCACTCAACGCAAGAAGGCCGAGATGGCCGCCCGCGCCAAGGCCCCGCCCGGCCTCAACCCGCTCGGCTAAGGACCTATCCCGTTAGGGGCGTGCGCCTGGGACGGTTCAGGACCAAGCGGGGCGGTCACGGCGCGAATTCCGCATGGCAGCGCCATGTGGGATTTGCGACGGGGCCGAATCCGCGCCGTGTCCTGGGCCGTCCCAGGTGTGCGATCCCTATCGGGATAGGTCCTAAGCCTGTGCCTCAGTCGCGCTGCTTGCGCTTGCGGCGCTCGCCGCTTTCCAGCTGTCCGGGCTCGCCGCCCTCGACGGGTTCAGCCTCGACCGCGGCGCCGTCCCCGTCCATCGCCGCCGCGGCTTCCTCGCCGGGTTTAGGCCAAGGCATCGCCTCGCCCGTTTCCCAGGCGGGCGGGCGACCGCCGGGGACGCGGCCGAGCAGCAGCACCCCCAGGTAGACGAACCAGAGCAGGGCGAACTGGAAGAAGATGAAGGAGACGGCGCCGAGCGCCATCCCCAGCGAGCCCCAGAAGCGCGGCAGCAGGCCGGTCCGCATCGCGTGCAGGCAGGTGTAGAACATCGCGATCACGAAGCCGAGCTGGCCCCCGAGGCCGAAGCCGGCGGCCAGCGGGCGCAGCGGCGCCTCGGTGATCGCGTCGGAGGCGACATCGTTGGCGCGCTCGCCGCCCAGGGCTACGCCTCTGGCCAGCAGCCGCGGCACGTCGTCGTTGACGAACGTGGTGGCGGCGCTCAGGGTCGAGAGCCCGCTGAGAATCGCCAACGCCGCCAGGAACAATGGCGCCGCGACGACGACGCCGACCAGTTGCCCCCGCATCGCATCGCTGCGCGCATTGGCGGCGCGGAAGAGGTAGTAGAGCGGCGCCGCCAGCAGGCCGACGCCGATCGCCTGCAGGATGCTGGAGATCATCTGCGCCGCGCGGTGCTGGTCGACGTTGCGCAGCAGCTCGGAGTCGCCGTCGCTTGTGCCCACAGCCTGGCTGGCGACGACGATCGCGCCCAGCACGAAGGCGATCGCGGCCAGGGAGGCCAGCGCGGTCGGCAACCGCCGGCGTCGCTCCCACTCCAGCACCGCCTCCCGCCCGTTCGGCACGCTCAGCCCCGCTCGTGGAAGTAGAACTGGGGCAGCGCGCCCTCGATCACCTCGGCGGTCATTTTCTGCGCGACCTCGAGGTTGCCGGTCCGCACCGCGATGTCATCCAGGGTGACGATGCCGGCAAGGCTATCCCCGTCGAGCACCGGAAGGCGGCGCACCCGGTGCTGGACCATCAGCGCCGCCGCCTCGTCGAGCTCCATCTCCGGCTCGCCGGCGATCAGCGGGCGCGACGCATGCTCGCCCACCGGCGCCTCGGCGTCGGCGCCCGCGGCGAAGACGCGCAGGGCGAGGTCGCGGTCGGTCACCATCGCCACCGGCGAGCCGGCCGGGTCGACGATCACCACCGAGCCGACGCGGTGATCGCGCATCAACCGCGCCACCGAGACCGCGCTCTCCTCGGGAGAGGCGGTGACGACGCCGGCGGTCATGATCTCCCGAAGCTGCACTCGTCGTACGCTACCGCGCATGAGTGCCGAGGGAGCGAAGTTCGGGTGCGTGCGGTGAACGGGGTGCGGCGCCATCCTGTCGTCCCGCTCGAGGCGGGCGCCGGGCCCGAGAATCCGCCCTGCCCGGCCTGCGGCGAGCCCCTCTTCGGCTGGATCGACCAGCGCCCCGGCCTGGCAGGCCCGGTCAGCCGCTGCGAAAGCTGCGGCCTCGGCGTTGTCGGCGCCCCGGGGACCCCCGAGGACGCCCTGCGAGAACTGGACCGCCAAGCTTCCGCTGCGACTTATCCCGGTATGTCAGGGATAAGTCGCAGCGGAGCGATTCTGGTGCTGAACCGTGGCGGGTTCTCGGCTTGGATCGGCGGGGCGGGATGGGCCGGGCTGGAGCCCGAGTCGCGCTGCCTGTTCACGGTCGAGGCGGTGCGGCGGCTGGCCGCCCACCGCGACCAGGTCGTGAAGAGCGCCCGCTGGGCGCCGGTGACGGGAATCGCCGCGATGTGGCAGACGGTCCTCAACGGCTTCACCTTCGGCCGCAACGTCGCGCTCGGAGCGCTGGGACGGGGCACGGCGGTCCCGGCCGATGAGCCCTGGCAGCGCCGCCTCGACAGCTTCGTCAACGTCGTCGTCGCCCTGCCCGCTCTGCTGGTCGCCGTCCCTATGGAGCTGATCGCCGCCACGCTACGCCGCCCCGGCGCCATCGCTCTCCGCCTCAAACTCCTCTAGCCCCGCGGTGCAACGCAAACGACAGCTATTTGCTGCCTTTTGCGTTGCACCGCAGGCTGTAGACCTCCCCTAATGCAGGGGTGAAACGCATACGGCAGCTATTTGCTGCCTTTTGCGTTGCACCCTTCCTAGGAGAGCCCCTCGCGCGCTTCGCGCACGAGGGTGACTGACTCCGGGAAGAGGACGCGGATCGCGTCGCGCACCTGCATCGCCTGCTCGTCCGGGCCGCCGGTCAACTCCATCTGGCCGATCGAGGCGACGGTCATCTCGACCGCCAGCTTGATCGCGTTGTCGGCCCAGGCGACGCGCTGAGAGGACTGCATCTGCTCGGAGAGCTCCTCCATGCGGGCGCGGAACTCGTCGGGGTCGCCGAAGAGGTTGAAGGGGCTTCCTTCCACTGAAGACATGTAAGCAGAAGGCGAGAGAGGCGGCACAGAGTTTTGACCATGTGCGCACCACTCGCGTACCAGCGGCGCTTAGTTTCGGGCCATGTGGCGCGCGGGACAACGCAAGCGCGGATCGGCCGGCTCAGGGCGAGCGGAGCGCGGATCGGCAAGCGTCGAGCAGGCCGGCCTGGCTGCCCTGATCGCACTGCTGCTGCTGGCGGCGATCGCCGCCGTCGCGGCGGGCGGCAAGATCGACGCGGGCCGCATCCTCGCCGGCGCGATCGGGAAGAAGATCCGCTGCGCCCCGCGCCTCCCGGACGCTTGCCGCCACCACCCCCTCGTCCCCGCCTACGGCTGGCCCCTCGCCCGCCTCACCCGCGCCCTCGCCCCTGCGCCGCTCGCCAAACTCGGACCCTCTGGCCTCCCCCTCGTGCCGGTCGATTTCCGCCGCTGCCGCAGCGAAAGCTGCGCCGTCTCCGCCGGCCCCCGCCTCACCGCCTCCAACCGCCGCACCACGGCTTTCACCCAGCTCGCCGACCGCCGCGACACGCTCGGCTGGGTGGAAGTGGCCTACTGGCTCTACCGCCCAACCCTCGGCTGGGAGCGAATCTCCCACCGCGCCACCCAATCCGAGATCGATGCCGCATCCCACGTCCGCGTCCTCCTCAAGGACGACCCGTCTCTGGTCCCCCTCGAAACACTCCCGGGCCGCAACCACTACGACTTCCCGCCCGCCGAACGCCCACCATGGCAGTGGCGGGTGAACGCCCACAACCCCGGCTGGTCCAGCTGAAAACCGGCTTCCGCTGCGACTTATCCGGGCTATACAGGGATAAGTCGCAGCGGAACGGGTTGCTATCGAGAGCCCGCGGGGGATGGATGCGGAGAAGCGCCTTCGTTCTCCGCCTCGTCCTCCGCCTGTCTGATCAGGCCGCGCCAGTCCGTTGTTCGGAAGACGAGGAGAATCGCGGCGAAACCGCAGACGACCGACCAGGCCGCCATCGCGATTTGGGTCCCGACCGAGAAGGAGAGGACGGCGGTGCGGGAGGGGCCGTTGAGGGTCGCGACCAGCAGCGCCTGTTGGGCGCCGGCGCCGCCCGGGGTGAAGGGGACGATGTTGGCGATCGCCTGCACGCTCATCACCAGCATCACTTTGCCGAAGGAGCCGCCGATGCCAAACGCCTCGAGGAAGAACCAGAAGGCTGCGAAGCGGCAGAGCCAGCCGATCCCCTGCCAGGCCGCCACCTGCCTCAGGTAACGACGCGGCGTGGTGAGGATCGCAAGGCCCTGTCTCACCCGCTCCCAGAAGCGGCGCACGTGGTGGCCCAGGTAGATGACCCCGATCGCGAGCGCCAGCAGCAACGCCCCGTTGACGATCAGGAACACCTGCGGGTGCTCCGCCCAGAAGGAGATCTCGAAGGCGGGCAGGTGCGGCAGCCGCGGCGGCTCCGGCAGCAGCCCCTGGCTAATCGCGTAGAGAAGGACGAGGATCCCCACCGTCGTGTCGAAGACGGTCTGCACGAGGAAGGAGGACGTGACCGCCGGGTAGGAGGAGCCGGGGATCTGGCGCTTGGCCAGGAAGACTTTGGTCACGTCGCCGGCCCGCGCCGGGAAAATCGCGTTGATCCCCGCGCCGGCCAAGTAGGCGGCGCTCAGCCCCAGGTAGGAGATGCGGGTGCCTGGATAGGCGGCCCGCAGGACGTTACGCCAGGCTCTGGCGCGCGCCAGCTGCATCGCCAGCAGAAAGAGCAGGGCGATCCCGAAGGGCACCCAGTCGATCGCGTAGAGATGCTCGAAGAACGCCCGCGCCGCGTCCATGAAGCGGTTGAAGCTGGAGGCGAGATCGGCGGGAGGCATGATGGCTAGACTAGCCCGCTCGTGTCAGAGACAGAGACCGCTCAGACCCCCCTCGCGGCGCCCCGCGACCCCGCCGACGAGGCGATGTGCGACCGCGCCCGCGAGCGCTATACGGCCGACCGCAAGAGCCGCTTTCGCCGTCGCCGCAAACGCCACGCGCAACTGCCGAACCTGATCATCGTCGGCGGCCTCAAGTGCGGCACGACGAGCATCCACCACTACCTCGGCCTGCATCCGGAGATTCAGATGTCGAAGCCGAAGGAGCTCAACTTCTTCGTCGAGGAGCTGAACTGGGACCTGGGGCTCGACTGGTACGCCAGTCGCTTCGACAGCCGCTTCAAGGTGCGCGGCGAGTCCTCCCCGCACTACACCAACCTGCCCCGCTTCGAGGGCGTGCCGGAGCGGATTCGCGAGCACTGCCCCGACGCCCGCCTCATCTACATGGTGCGCGACCCGATCAAGCGCATCCTCTCCCACTGGGTCCACGCGACCGGCGCGGGATATGAGACCGGCGAGCTGGTCGAGGTTCTCTCCAACCCCGACTCCTCCTACATGAACCGCTCCAAGTACTGGATGCAGCTGCAGCCCTACCTGGAGCTGTTCGACCGCGAGCAGATCGAGATCATCGCCCAAGAGGAGCTGCAGAGCGAGCGCGAGGAGACGATGCGCAAGGCCTTCCGCTTCGCCGGTGTCGATGAGGGCTTCACCTCGGAGCAGTTCGACCGCGAGTGGGAGAAGTCCAGCGCCAAGCAGGGCGACAAATACCAGTTCATGGAGAAGCTGATCAGACTGCCGGGCTTCCGCTCCTTCGACCGCAACTTCGACAGGCTGCCGGAGTCGATGCGCTGGATCGTCGAGAAGGTCGTCCACGACCCCGAGAAGCCGCCGGCGCCGAAGCCGAAGCTTCCCGACGACCTCTTCGAGACGATCCGCGGCCGCTTCGGCGAGGACGTCGCCGCGCTGCAACGCTTCGCCGGCCGCGAGTTCGCCGGCTGGCACGACTACTCCTAGCCGCTCCGCTGTTCCTTATGTCCGCATAGGACACATAAGGAACAGCGGAAGCTGAGAGTTAGGCTGCGGATAGTGCGGCGGTTACTTCCCGATCCCGGATCGACCACAGTCGAGGAGCAGCTCGGCTCCTACAACCCGGGGGAGTGGGCGCGCGAGGACCGGCCGTTCGTGGCGATGAACTTCGTCGTCACGGTCGACGGGCGAGCGACGATCGGCGGGCGCTCCGGGCCGATCGGCTCCGAGGTCGACACGGCGATGCTGTCCGGCCTGCGCACGCGCTTCGACGCGGTGATGATCGGACATGGGACGATGCGCGCCGAGGGCTACGGCGAGATCGGGAGACGGTTGATCGTGGTCGAGAGCGGGCCGGACGGCCGGGTGGACCTCCGCGACCTGCTGCGTTCTCTGCGCGAGGAGGGAGTTCGGGCGCTGCTCAGCGAAGGCGGCCCGACGCTCTACGGGCAGTTGCAAGCCGCGGGCCTGGTCGACGAACTGTTCCTGACGATCGCGCCAAAGCTGACCGGCGGCGGGGCGCCGCGCATCCTCGAAGGAAGCCTTCCCGCCACAACCGACCTCGAGCTTGCCTGGCTGCTGGAAGAGGACGGCGAGCTGTTCGCGCGGTACCGGCGGCGCTGAGCTAGCGTTCCCCGCGCCCAGTCCCGAGGAGAGGAACCCGCAGCGATGGATTTCAAGCCCAGTCCCCAGGTCGAGACGCTGCGCGAGCGGATCCTCGACTTCATCGACGAGCACATCTATCCGCAGGAGCGGGAGATCATGGCCGCGCTCGACGCCGAGGTCGCTCCCGGCGTCCCCTATCCGAAGATCCTCGTCGACGTCCGCGAGCGGGCGAAGTCCGAGGGGCTGTGGAACCTCTTCATGCCGGAGGAGCGCCATGGCCCGGGTCTTGCCAGCTGGGAATACGGGCTGCTCTGCGAGGAGATGGGACGCAGCCCGGTCGCCGCGCCGATGGCGTTCAACTGCGCGGCGCCGGACACAGGCAACATGGAGATCCTCGCCGAGCACGGCACCGACGAGCAGCAGGCGCGCTGGCTCGAGCCGCTGCTGGACGGCCAGATCCGCTCCTGCTTCTCGATGACCGAGCCGGAGGTCTCCGGCTCCGACCCGACCCTGCTGCAGGCGCGCGCCGTGCGCGACGGCGACGAGTGGGTGATCGACGGCCACAAGTGGTTCACCTCGGGCGCGATGGGCGCCGACCTGGCGATCGCGATGGTCGTCACCGACCCCGACGCCCCTCCCTACACCCGCGCCTCGATGATCTGCGTGCCGACCGACGCGCCCGGCTTCGAGCTGGTGCGGCCGATCCCGGTGATGGGCCACACCGCCGGCCCCGGCCACTGCGAGATCCGCTACGAGAACTGCCGCGTGCCGGCGTCCAGCCTGCTCGGCGGCGAGGGGCAGGGCTTCACGATCGCTCAGGACCGCCTCGGCCCCGGCCGCATCCACCACTGCATGCGGGCGATCGGCACCGCCGAGCGCGCGCTGGAGATGATGTGCCGCCGTGCCAACGAGCGCGAGGCCTTCGGCGGTCCGCTCGCCGACAAGCAGTTCGTCCAGGAATCGATCGCCGCCTCGCGGATGGAGATCGACCAGGCCCGCCTGCTCACCATGTACGCGGCCTGGAAGATGGACACCGAGGGCAAGCGCGCCGCCCGCCAGTCGATCTCGGCGATCAAGATCGTCGCC
>Ga0247754_1000026_pt1 | contig 14217 bp, 15 predicted proteins | sample UWRJS184509B5_FD_181015 | JGI IMG/M metagenome (GOLD analysis project Ga0247754, IMG submission 181015) | Soil microbial communities from Arlington Agricultural Research Station in Wisconsin, United States - UWRJ-S184-509B-5 | ecosystem: Environmental > Terrestrial > Soil > Agricultural land... | reverse complement strand
CCCTTCCCTCGCTTGTTAGCGGCGTCTACCCGCAGACACATCACCTGAACCAGAGTTGCGTATCGAGAGGCGGAACCCCTACCGGATTCCCGCCCAATCACCCACGCAGCACTTCGACGGCGATAGCAGCTGTCTCAGTGGGACTCTCGCCGACCCGGACGCCCTTCGCCTCGAGCGCCTCCTTCTTGGCTTGCGCCGTTCCCGACGACCCGGAAATGATCGCCCCGGCATGCCCCATCTGCTTGCCCGGGGGCGCGGTAAACCCGGCGATGTAGGCCACGACCGGCTTGGAGATCTCGGCGGCGATGAACTCGGCCGCCCGCTCCTCGGCGTCGCCGCCGATCTCGCCGACCATCACGATCAGCTCGGTTTCCGGGTCGGCCTCGAAGAGGGTGAGGATGTCGATGAAGTCGGAGCCGACGATCGGGTCGCCGCCGATGCCGACGATCGAGGAGTTGCCCTCGCCGGCCTGCTTCAGCTCGTTGCCGATCTGGTAGGTCAGCGTGCCGGACTTGGAGACGACGCCGATCGCACCCGGGTCGAAGAACTGCGCCGGGATGATGCCGACGTTCGCCTTTCCGGGGGAGAGCACGCCGGGGCAGTTCGGCCCGATCAGCCGCACCCCCGCCTCCTTCGCCTTCCAGTAGGTCTTCAGCATGTCGAGCACCGGGATCCCTTCGGTGATCGCGATCACCGTGTGCACGCCGGACTCGATCGCCTCGTCGATCGCCGGCGCGGCGAAGCGGGCCGGGACGAAGATCATCGAGGTGTTGGCGCCGGCCTCCTCGACCGCCTCGGAGATCGAGTCGAAGACCGGCACGCCCTCGACGTCCTGCCCGCCCTTGCCGGGGGTGACTCCGGCGACGAGGTCAGTCCCGTAGGCGCGATTGCGCAGCCCGTGGAAGGACCCCTCGCGACCGGTCAGGCCGGAGACGACGAGCTTCGTCTCTTCGCCGACGACGATGCTCACGCGCCACCCGCCAGCTCGACCACACGGCGCGCCGCGTCCAGCATCGTCTTCTCCTGGTGCAGGTTGGGGAGATCCGCCTCGGCGAGGATCTTCAGCCCTTCCTCGGAGTTGGTCCCGTCCAGGCGCACGACCAGCGGCACGCCGATCTCGATTTGCTTGGACGCTTCGACGATGCCCTTGGCGATCTCGTCGCAGCGGGTGATCCCGCCGAAGATGTTGAAGAGGATCGCGGTGACCTTCTCGTCGGAGGTGATCACGGTCAGCGCGTCGACGATCGCCTCCGCTTTTGAGCCACCGCCCGCGTCGAGGAAGTTGGCAGGGGCGCCGCCCGCCTGCGCGACCACATCCAGCGTCGACATGCAGAGGCCGGCGCCGTTGGCGAGGATGCCGACGTTGCCGTCGAGCTTGACGTAGGTGAGGCCCTTCTCCCGCGCCATCGCCTCCTGCGGGTCCTCGTCGGAGGACTCGGCGATCTCCGCCATGTCCTCGTGGCGGTAGAGGGAGTTGTTGTCGATCGTCACCTTGGCGTCGAGGGCGACGACCTCGCGCTCGGCAGTGACGATCAGCGGGTTGACCTCGATCAGCGTCGCGTCCTCTTCGGCGGCGACCTCGGCCAGCTTCGCCAGCACCTCCGCCGCCCCCTCGCGCACGTCCTCGTCGAGCCCTGCCGCGTCGACGATCGGCCGCGCCTCGGCCGCCCCGAACGGCCGCGTCGGGTCGATGTGGCGCTTCACCAGCGCCTCGGGGCTCTCCTCCGCGACCGCCTCGATGTCCATCCCTCCCTGGCTGGAAACCATCGCCAAAAGCTTCTTCTCGCCGCGGTCGAGGATCACCGACGCGTAGTACTCGGCGGCGATGTCCGACCCCCCCTCGATCCAGACCTGATCGACGCGGAACGGCCCCTCGCCGCGCGGCCCGCGGATGTCCATGCCGAGGATCGCGCCCGCGTGGGCGCGCGCCTCCTCGGCGTCGGCGGCGATCTTGATTCCCCCGGCCTTGCCGCGCCCGCCGATCAGCACCTGCGCCTTGACCGCGCAGGGATAGCCGATCCGCTCCGCCGCGGCGACCGCCTCCTCGACGGTCGTCGCGACCTCGCCGCTGGGCACGGCGACGCCGTGTTTGGCAAAGAGTTGCTTGCCCTGGTACTCGAGGAGGTCCATGAAGCGCGCGGCAGCCTACCCGAGATCGCAGGGGCGCCGCCCCCAGCCAGGGTGCTTGGCATAATGCGCCGCCGCCATGCCCCTTCCGAGCCTCAGAACGATCACCTGGGTGACCGCTGACTGTTACGGCACCCTGATCGATTGGGAGAAGGGAATCATCGACGCGGTCAAGAGAGAGGCCGACAAGGACGGCTTCAGCTTCGAGGAGGCGCCGTTCCTGGCCCGCTTCATGGAGGTCCAAGCGGAGATCATGGCCGGCTCCTACGAGCTCTACGCCGAGGTGCTGCGCCGAGCGATCGTCAAGGTCGCCGGCGAGCTGGGCTGGGAGATCGAGCCCTCGCGCGCCCAGTTCCTGCCCAACAGCGTTGCCTACTGGCTTCCCTTCCGCGAGGCCAACGCGGCGATGGACCGGATCGCGAGACGCTATGAGATCGGCATCGTCTCCAACATCGACGACAAACTGCTCGGCATCTCCCGCCGCCACCTTCGCACCGAGCTGGACCTGGTCGTCACCGCCCAGCAGGTGCGCAGCTACAAGCCCGACCCCACTCACTTCAAAGAGGCGGCGCGGCGCATGGGCGGGAAGAGAGGCTGGCTGCACATCGGTAGCGACTACACCAATGACGTCGCCCCGCTGCTGAGAATGAACGTGCCGGTGATCTGGGTCAACCGCCACGGCGAGAGACTCGACGGCCGAAGAGCGCCGAGCGCCACGGTCAGAAACTTTCGCGACGCCGCGAAAAAGCTCGGCGCGTCCTGAGCATCTTTTAGCTTCCTGGCGCAACTCCGGCGAGAGGCCGCGGGTTTCGATCGAAGATGAGGACTCGACCACAGCACGTTGTATTGGCGCTGGCGTTGTTCGCCATGCTCACCCTGCCCTTGGCCGGGGGACGGGAGCAGGCTTCCGCCGCGACCAGACCGCCCCCCAGCTTCGTCGTCATCCAGACCGACGATCAGACCCTGGACCAGCTCTACGCCTCCTTCACCCCCTTCGGCGGCGCCCCGATCTACGCGATGCCGAACACGCTCAACCTGATCGCCAAGCGCGGCATCACGCTCAACCGCTACTACGTCTCCTACCCTCTTTGCTGCCCGTCCAGGGTCAGCCTGATGACCGGTCGCTACGCGCACAACCACAACGTGCGCGGCAACGTTCCGCCCAACGCCGGCTACACCGGCTTCTCCTTCCGCGGCGCGATGATCCACAACCTTCCCGTCTGGCTGCAGCAGGCCGGCTACCGCACGATCCACGTCGGCAAGTTCCTCAACGGCTATGGCGATGAGCCCTACGACGACGGGAGAACCGTGCCGCCCGGCTGGGACGCCTGGCACTCGATCGTCAAGTCGGACAGCAACCACTACTTCTATGGCTACACGCTGAACAACAACGGCTCGCTCGACGGCCCCTACGGCGACTTCGGCAGCTGGGAGACGCGCGAATACGGGGTGCGCGACGACTTCGGCTGCCCCTTCGCGCCCACGAACGGGCTGCCCTGCTTCTACCTCACCGACTACCTCACCAGCATTGCCACCAATGAGCTGCTGGGCACACCCGCGGACCGCCCCTTCTACCTGCAGCTCGACTACAACGCTCCGCATGGGGACTTCCGCCGCCCGGCCGGGCCCGAGCCGGCGCCGCGCCACTACGACTCGTTTCTCGGCGCGCCGCTGCCGCATGGCCGTTCGCAGGGGTTCGACGAAGGCAACGTGCGGGACAAGCCGCGCTTCATCCGCGCCGCGCCTCACCTCACCGGGACCGAGCAGCACACCTACCGCGTCTACTACCAGAAGGCGCTGGACTCGCTGCGCTCGCTCGACGAGGGCGTCAAACAGGTGATCGACACCCTCGGCGGCATGGGTCGCCTGCGCAACACCTACATCCTCTTCACCTCGGACAACGGCTTCTTCTTCGGCGAGCATCGTCTGCTCGGGGGCAAGTTCCTCGCCTATGAGCCCGCCACGCACATGCCGTTCCTGATGCGCGGGCCCGGGATCAAACCGGGGGCGTCCACCGGCGAGCTGGCGTCGAACCTGGACATCGCGCCGACGATCCTGGAGCTGGCCGGGGCGAGCGCGACCAAGAGCATCGACGGACGCTCGCTGGTTCCCTTCCTGCGCGACCCGTCCCTACGCACGCGGCGCCCGATCCTCTTCGAGTCCTTCGTCGAGACCTCCGACGTGGAGGCGAACGCCGTGCAGGCGCGCCCGCGGGGCAATACCGCGAGCGCCTCGATCCTCGCCCCGCCCAAGGACTACGAGGGCATTCGCCTCGGCCCCTACAAGTACATCGCCTGGCCCAGTGGGGAGAAGGAGCTCTACAACATCAACGTCGACCCCGACGAGTTGAACAACATCGTCAAGGACCACAACTACTTCCCGATCCGAAACTTCCTTCACAACCAGCTGCGGCTGCTGGAGGACTGCGTCGGCCGCGGGTGCCGGGAGGCCACGCCGAAGATCCCGCTGACGCGCAAGGAGCAGCAGCGGATTCGGGCGCAGAGAAAGAAGCAGCAGAAGCAGAGAGGCGGGTAGGCGCTCCCGCGCTTCGTCGCCTTTGGGCCGTTGCTAGTGTCGGGGCCGATGGCCGCAGACGCGATTTCCTTCGCTCGCGGCGCGCCCAGCGCCGACATCCTGCCCCGCGAGGCGGTACGGGACGCGGCCGCGATCGCGCTCGCCGAGGACTGGGAGCGGGCGCTCTCCTATGGGACGGGGATCGGCCATCCCGGACTTTGCGAGTGGATCGCCGAGCGCCACGGTGGGCTCGACGCCGGGCAGGTGATGGTCGCCAACGGGTCGATGGAGGCGGCGGCGATGCTCTTCGCGCATCTGCTCGAGCCCGGCGACCGCGTCGTCGTCGAGCAGCCGACCTACGACCGCACGCTGCTGTTGCTGCAGCGTGCCGGGGTCGAGCTGGTGCCGGTGCCCCTGGAGGCCGACGGCCTCGACGTCGGCGCGCTGGAGGCGGCGCTCGCCGATGGGCCGGTCAAGCTCGCCCACGTCATCCCCAACTTCCACAACCCGGCCGGCTGCACGCTATCCGCCGAGAAGCGGGTGCGGATCGTCGAGCTGGCCGCCGAGCACGGCTTCTGGATCTTCGAGGACGACCCCTACAGGGAGCTGCCCTTCGAAGGCGACGCGCTGGCGACGATGCTTTCGATGGACCGCGCGGAGCGCGTTATCCACGCCTCCTCCTTCTCGAAGACGGTCAGCCCCGGCGTGCGGGTCGGCTACCTGGCCGGGCCGGGCGCGGAGATCGCGAAGCTGGCGAAGCGCGCCAACGAGACATACATCTCGCCGAACATGCTGGCCGAGGCCGTGGTGCTGGAGCTGTGCCGCTCCGGCGGGCTCGATCGCAACATCGAGTTCGTCAAAGGCGCGTTGCGCGACCGCCGCGACGCCCTCGTCGGCGCCCTGCGCGAGCAGGTCCCCGAAGCGGAGTTCGTCGTCCCCGGCGGCGGCTACTTCCTCTGGCTCGATCTCGCCGAGGGAACCGACACGCGCGAGCTGCTGGCCGAGGCGAAGGGCGAGGGCGTCGCCTTCGTCGCCGGCACCGACTTCATGATCGAAGGCGGAGTGAACAGCCTCCGCCTCTCCTTCGCCAGCGTCCCCCCGGAGCGCATCCCCGAAGGCGTCTTCCGCATCGCCCGCGCCCTGGACCGCGTCCGCGCCGGCGTAACCGCCTAGCGCCCGGCGAGGTGAAACGTTTTATCCCCCCTATTGGGGGATAAAACGTTTCACCTCGGCTCAGCCTAGCGGCCGTAGCGGTCCGAGGAGAGGACGAGTTGTTCCGGGATCGCCGCGCGGGGCGGGGGCGCCGGGTCGGCGCGCACCGAGACGGTCTCGGCGACGCTGCGGCTTACGTGGTGCGGGCCGTCCGGCGAGGCGATCGTGACCCCGTCCTCGTCGCTGCTCTCCAGCGTTCCCTCCAATCCCGGCGCCAGGCCGGCGTCCTTCAGGTAGTGCAGGAGCTCCTCGGCCTCGTTCTCGAAGCGCAGGACGGTGACCGTGGCGCCGGTGGCTACGTCGGCCAGCAGCGAGCCCTGCTCGCGCGCGCCCTCGACGATCGGGTGCCCGTGCGGGCAGGTGGTCGCGTCGCCGATCGCCGCTCGCATGCGCTCCTCCAGCACTGGGGACATCGCGTGCTCGATCCGCTCCGCCTCCTCGTGCACCTCGTCCCAGGGGATGCCCAGCACGTCGGTGAGGAAGCGCTCGATCATCCGGTGGCGGCGGACGATGTGGCTGGCGTGCTCCCGTCCCGACTCGGTGAAGGCGAGCGACTTGTCGGGGTTGCGCTCGACGTAGCCGTCTTCGATCAGGCGGCCGACCATCTCGTGCACCGTCGGCGGGGAGAGCTGCATCGCGCGGGCGATGTTGGCGCCGGTCATCGGCAACCCGGCCTCCTCCAGCCAGAACATGATCTCCAGGTATTCCTGCTCGGCGACGGTCGCGGATTCCTGCGACACGAGGGCTCCTTCCGGGGGTCGAGTGGCGGCCGCGACCGATACTAGTGACTGCTCAGCGTCGCTCGACCAGAGAGGAGACGACAGCCTCGTAGAAGCCGTCGCCCATGCGCCCGTCGGTGACCGTCACGTTGTCCCAGGCGGGGAGGGCGGCGCGCAGGCCGGGGTCGCGCTCGGGCCCGTTGGCGACGACGAAGAAGCGGCCCACCGCGGCGGCGACCTCGAGGTCTTCGACCGAGTCGCCGACGCCGATGCAGTCGCCCGGGTCGTAGCCGCGGGCGCGGGCGTGGGCGGAGACGGCCCCCGCCTTGCTGACCAGCTTGGGGACGAGGTGGTAAGCGTGGGTGGGTCCGTCGACCGCCGGCATCTCCCGCCCGATCGCGCCGTTGTCGAGCAGGCGCAGGTCGTCGTCGCCGCGCTCGGCCAGCAGCGCGTTGGCCTCCTCGACGTCGATCTTGCCGCGGAAGAGGTGGGAGAGGACGCGGCCGTGATGCCAGGGGGCGTGGTACTCCAGACGCCCCTCGAAGCGCTCGAACAGCGCTTTCGGAATGCCGCGCGCCTCGATCTGCTCGTAAACGGTGCCCTCCTCGGTAGGGACGAGGTCGCCGGTCATCAGCGTCGTCTCGCCGTCGATCGCAAAGGCGCAACCGGCCTCATAGATGTAGGAGGTCTGTCCCATCAGCCGGGCGGCCTCGTGGACCTGCGGCTCGCGCCGTCCGGACATGATCACCACCTCGACTCCGGCCCGGTGGCAGGCCTCGAGGCCGCGGGACTGAGCCAGCGAAAAGCCGCCGCCGGCGTCGCGGAACAGCGAGCTTCCCTTGCCGAGCAGGGTTCCGTCGAGGTCGGTGTAGACGCACTTCAGTGCCATCGCGTGGTCGCTACCGTAGCCGCGTGGCTTGGCGGTTGACCGACAGGACGCTGGATTTGGCGCAGCCGATCGCTGCCGGGATCGTCAACGTCACCGTCGACTCGATGTTCGAGGGGGCGCGGAGCGGGACGCCGGAGCAGGCGATCGCCGACGGGCTGGAGCTGGTCGAGGCCGGATTCGACATGCTGGACGTGGGGGCGGTCGCGGCGCGCAGCGGGCCGCCTGTCGAGCCGGAGGACGAGGCCGCCGCGCTGGTTCCCACGATCGAGGGGCTTGCCGGGTCGGGCGTGCCGGTGTCCGCTGACACCTTCTCGCCGGAGGTCGCACGGCGCGCGCTGGCCGCGGGCGCGGTGGTCGTCAACGACATCGCCGGTGGATCGGAGGAGATGTTCGGGCTGGCGGCCGAAACGGGGTGCGGGTACGTGCTGATGCACATCGAGGGGCCGCCGCGGGTCGACCGCCCGCCGCGCGATTACGACGACGTGGTCGATCGCCTGAAGTCCTGGTTCGAGGGGAGAGTCGAGGCGGCACGGGGGCTTGGGGTGAGCGAGGAGCAGATCGCCATCGACCCCGGGCTCGACTTCGACCTCACCACCGACCAGAACCTGGAGATCCTGCGGCGGCTGGGCGAACTCAAGTCCCTCGGCCTCCCCTTGTATGTGTCCCTCTCTCGCAAGGACTTTCTCGGCGCGGTGCTGGCTGGGTCGTGGGAGGGGCGGCTGCCGGCAGGCGAGCGCGAGTGGGGAACGGTCGCGGCGGTCGCCCTGGCGGTCCGCGAGGGGGCCGACGTCCTCCGCATCCACGACCGCAGCTCCCTGCAGGCGATGCGGGTGGCGGGGGAGATCGTCCGTCCCACTCGGAGCGCCGCCTAGTGGCGAAGAGCCTGCTCGCTTCCGACTGGGCAATTGCCATAGATCCGGCGCGCCGCGACGGGCGCGTCGTCGCCGAGGGCAAGGAGGAGGAGCGCAGAGCGAGACGGGTCGCGCTGCCCAGATCTCTGGACCCCGGCTTCGCCGAGGCGCTGCGCGCGGCCGGGATCGACCGCCTCTACTCCCACCAGCGGGCCGCCCTGCAGACGGCGGCCCATTCCAACCTCGTCATCACCAGCGGCACCGCATCGGGCAAGTCGCTCGCTTTCAACCTCCCCGTCCTCGACGGCATCGCCCGCGACTCCAAGCGCCGGGCGCTCTACCTCTACCCGACCAAGGCGCTCGCCCAGGACCAGGCGCGCAGCCTCGGCCGGTTGCGCCCGCCGGGCCTGCGCGAGGCGATCTACGACGGCGACACCCCGCGCGAGGAGCGCCCCGCGATCCGCACCCGCAACAACCTCGTCCTCACCAACCCCGACATGCTCCACGTCGGCGTCCTGCCCCACCACAAGCGCTGGGGCGATTTCCTCGCCAACCTCGGCTGGGTCGTCGTCGACGAGGCCCACACCTACCGCGGCGTCTTCGGCTCCCACGTGGCAAACGTGCTGCGGCGGCTGCGGCGGGTGGCGCGCGCCTATGGGTCGGATCCCCGCTTCCTGCTCGCCTCGGCGACGATCGCCAACCCAGTCGAGCTGGCGGAGGGGTTGGTCGGGACGCCGTTCGAGCTGATCGACGACGACGGCGCGCCGCGCGCGGGGCGGGAGATAGCGATGTGGAACCCACCGCTGATCGACAAGGCGAGCGGGACGCGCCGCTCGGCCCTCTCCGAGGCGGCGGAGTTGCTCGCCGACCTCGTCGCCGCCGATGTGCGGACGATCTGCTTCCTCAAGAGCCGCAAGGGGATCGAGCTGATCCAGCGCTTTGCCCGTGACAACCTGGAGGCGCGCGGCAAGCCGGAGCTGGCGGCGCGGATCGCCCCCTACAGGGGCGGCTACACCCCGCAGCAGCGGAGGGAGATCGAAGAGCGGCTGTCGTCGGGCGATCTGCTGGCGGTGGTCGCGACCGACGCGCTGGAGTTGGGGATCGACGTCGGCGAGCTGGATGCCGCGATCTGCGTCACCTTCCCCGGCACCGTCGCCAGCCTGCGGCAGATGTGGGGGAGGGCGGGACGCCGGCGGCGCGGGCTGGCCGTCTACGTCGCCGGACAGGACGCGCTCGACCAGTTCTTCTGCCGCCACCCGGACGAGTTCCTCGAGCGGCCGGTGGAGGCGGCGATCCTCGACCACGCCAGCGAGCAGATCGCTTCCCGGCACCTCATCGCGGCGGCCTACGAGTTGCCGCTCGGCGAGGAGGACGAGGAGATCTTCGGTCCCGACTGGCGAGAGCGGGCGGAGCGGCTGGCTGGAGCGGGGGAGCTCCGCCGCGCCGGCGGGCGGTTGCTGCCGCGCCGCAGCGAGTTCGTCGCCGGCAAGATCCCGCTGCGTTCGGCCTCGGCCGACTCGGTCGCGGTGATCGAGCGCGAGTCGGGGGAGATGCTTGGCCTGGTCGAGATCGAGCGCGCCTTCAGCGTTGTCCACCCGGGCGCGATCTACATGCACCTCGGCCGCTCCTACGAAGTCGAGTCGCTCGACACCGATGCGCGCCGAGCGATCGTCTCCAACTTCGACGGCGACTGGTACACGCGGCCGAAAAAGGAGACTGAGATCTACATCGAGAGAATCCGCGAGCAGCGGACGACGGCGGGGGTGGAACTGCACTTTGGCGAGGTCTCCGTCACCGAGCAGGTGATCGCCTTCCAGCGCGTCTCGATCGCCGAGCAGGAGGCGATCGACATCGTCGCCCTGGAACTGCCCGAGCAGAGCTTCGTCACCCAGGCTCTCTGGTACGTGCTGCCGCAGGATCTCAGCGGTGCGCTGCCGCCCGACGTCCTGCTCGGCGCCCTGCACGCGACCGAGCATGGCCAGATCGCCGTCCTGCCGCTGATCGCGATGTGCGACCGCTGGGACATCGGCGGTCTCTCCACCAACGTCCACTTCCAGACCGGCCGCTCGACGATCTTCATCTACGACGGCCACCCCGGCGGGGTCGGCATCACCCTGCGCGGCTACGAGCAGTTCGAGCGCCTGCTCGGCGACGCCGAGCGGCTGATCGCCGAGTGCCCCTGCGAGTCGGGTTGTCCCTCCTGCGTGCAGAGCCCGAAGTGCGGCAACCTCAACGAGCCCCTGCACAAGGCCGGTGCCCTGGAACTGATGCGAACGATGCAGGCGTCCTAACGTCGCGGTCGCAAAATTGCCACTGACTTCTTGCATTCGTTACCCACATGGCACACATAGCCGCTTAGTCTGCGAGCATGGAGTCGATGCGACAGAGTTGGACTGACGGCCGCTTAGACGACCTCAATCAGCGGGTTGATGGTCTCAACCAACGGGTTGACGATCTCAGCCGCCGCATGGACGCTGGTTTTGCCCGCGTCGATGCACGGTTCGACGCGATGCAACGAACGATGGTCCACGGAGTCATCGGTATGAGCGCGGCAATGACCGCCGGTTTCGCCGCCCTGATCGGCGTGATCGCCACCCAACTCTGAAGTCCATCTGTCAATCGGCTTCAGGCCAAAGCTCTCGCAGGGCAAGGATCGCGAAGGCGTGCGACCAAGCGAGCGGGGTGGTGGAGCGCGGCTCGCCCGTCTCCGCGTCGACTCGCTCCGGCAGCAACCCGAGTGGCGTGGCCGCGCGTCGCAGGTCCCCCATCAGCTCCAGGGCGGTAGGCCGATCCCCAAGTGCGACGAACGCCCATGCGGTCCAGGCCGTTGGCGCGGTCCATGGATCGTCTTCGGGCCAATCTTCGGACGGGACGACCCCGAACTGTCCCCCGCGTTCATCCACCAGCTGGCGCAGGGAGCGGCGTGCGGCAGGGAATAGAGCAGGCCGAGGAAACGGCCGCACCACCCAAGCGGCTGCTGAGTCCACCCCCGACTCGGGATCTTCAGCTCGGCGTACCAGCACTCCATCCCGCGTCGCAAACCCCCCGTCGATTCTTGCGGCATCCGACGCGATCGCGTTTCCAAGGTAGTCGCCGCCGTCTTTCTCCTGGTAGTCGGCGTGGTCTCGCCAGTCAAGATCCGATCGAGCCGGTCGACGTAGTCCCGCCGCCCGAGCAGCCACCCCTACCCAGCCTTGAGTATCCCCCTGCGCCTCGCGGCCCTCGACCGGCGTCCCGTCTGGGTAGAACCTCGCCGCTGCGTCCAGATCCAGCCCGAACAGGAAGCGCGCCACCCGCCGCGCTTCGATTCGATACCCGGCGGCGGCGTATGCCAGCGCCACGGCCCCCGCGTCTCGCGGCCACACGTACGCCCACCCCTCCCGCGCGCCGGCGACGGCCGCGCCGCGCCGGTCGGTCAGCGCCCGCAGCACCAGCAGCGACCGCGAGTACATTAGCCGCGCCCAGCGCGGGGCCCCGTTCAACGGCCGCGCCCGGCGCAGCCAGCGACGGGCCGCCATCGCGGCGGATCTCGCCTCGACCCCCCCGATTACCTTGCCGAAGGAGTCGACGACGACCGCCGTCCCTCCGGCCCCGATCCCAGGGATCTCGAGGATCTGCGCTTCCGGAGGTTCCGTTCCCGACCCCCCGGAGACCAGCACGGCGCCGACCGCCAAAGCGACGACGACTCCAATCGCTGCACGCAGCCAGGCCACGCCCCCAACCTAGAGACTCCCCGCTAGCCTTCCCCTCCGTGTGCCACCGTGGCACACGGTCCCAGGCGAGGTAGCTCAGTTGGTAGAGCACACGACTGAAAATCGTGGTGTCGTGGGTTCGATTCCCACCCTCGCCATTTCGGGTCAGGCTGTGGTTTGCCGCGCCTCGCGGACCAGCCACCAGTCGACGATGTAGCCGCCGAACGGCACGACCGCTCCGACCATGACCCAGAAGGTCGTCTGCCCGCTCCAGCCCGCCTCCTCGCGCATCCGGAAGGCGATCGCGATATAGGCGAGGAAGAGCAGCCCGTGGATCGGCCCGAGGATCTGCACCCCGATCTCCTCGCCGCTGCCCATCCGTTTGACGTAAGTCGCGATCAGTAGGGCGATGAAGCTGGTCGCCTCCGTCAGGGCGATGATGCGCATGGCCTTCACGGCGCGAAGGCTAGTCGTCCAGCTCGTCCATCAGCTCCCTGACCCGGCGCTCTATCTCGTCGCGGGTGCGGCGGACCTCGTCGAGGGGGCGGCCCTTGGGATCGGGGAGGTCCCAGTCGAGGTAGCGCTTGCCGGGGATGTAGGGGCACTCGTCGCCGCAGCCCATCGTCACCACTATGTCGGCCCACTCAGCGTCCTCCTGGGCCAGCTTGCGAGGCAGGCGGGGGGCGAGGTCGATCCCCAGCTCGTCCATCGCCTCGACGACCTCGGGATGGACGCGGTCGCCGGGGGTGGTTCCTGCCGAGCGGCTCTCGTGACGTCCGCTGGCGGCACGCGTGAACAGCGCCTCGCTCATCTGCGAGCGCCCGGCGTTGTGGAGGCAGACGAAGAGGACGCGACTCACAGCAAAACCTCTCCGTTCCGCTGCGACTTATTCCTGGCATCCCGGGATAAGTCGCAGCGGAGTGGGATGGCGGGTCTCATGCGGCCGGGTGCTCGCCGCGGACGAGCTGGTAGGCGAGGGCGCCGACCGCGGCGCCGACAACTGGGGCGGCTATGTAGATCCAGAGGTCCTGAGTGGTGCCGGAGACGAATGCCGGCCCGATCGAGCGGGCCGGGTTCATCGAGGCGCCGGTGACCGGGCCGCCGAAGAGAGCGTCGAGGCCTACCGTGCCGCCGATCGCGATCGCCGCGGCGGCGCCGACCGCACGGGTGTCGGTTGCCACGGCCATGATCACGAACATCAGGAAGGCGGTCAGCACCACCTCGTAAGCGATCGCGCTGCCGGCGCCCACCGTCGGCAGCGTCGTCCCCAGTGCCGCCGGTTCGCTCGGCCAGACCGCCAGCAGCAGGCCGGCGGCGGCTATCGCCCCGAGTATCTGGGCGGCGATGTACGCGGTCGCCTCCCGCGTCGGGAAATGCCGCGTCAGCGCGAAGGCCAGTGTCACCGCCGGGTTCAGGTGCGCGCCGGAGAGATGGCCGGTCGCGTAGACCATCGCCATGATCACAAGCCCGAAGACGAGGGAAACGCCCACCGCCCCCAGATCGCCGCCGTACTCCGCGTTGGCGACGATCGCCCCGCAGCCGGCGAAGACGAGCGCGAAGGCGCCGATCCCCTCGGCGGCGGCGCGACGCGTCAGGTTGGGGCGCTCGTCCAAGCGATCCTCAACAGCAGGCCTTGGCCGTCTCGCCCGACTCGGAGGAGAGGGGCACCCTGGCGGGGGTGGAGAAGACGTCGCGCACCGCGTCCAGCGCGCCGGGGACGAGGCTGAAGTAGCCGTAGGTCCCGCGGCTCTCCCGCTCGATCAAACCCGCCTCGACCAGCTGCTTGAGGTGGTAGCTGACCGTGCCCTGCGAGAGCCCAAGCATCGGCTGCACCTCGCAGACGCAGACCGGCTCGCCACCGGCCCGCAGCAGCAGGTTGACGATCCGCAGCCGGTGCCGGTCGGCCAGCGCCTTCATCACCGTCTCCATCTCCGCAGCCCGCTCGTCGTCCAGCGACGATCCGGCAAGCGGCGTGCAGCACTCGATCACGGGAAGCTCGGCCACGCGCTCAACCTAACGCATTCATTGAAAATTTTCAATTCAACCTACTCAGGCATAGAAACTTGAGAAAAAATGCTCGTTTTTCTCAACCTTCTCTAGAATGGATAAATACCAAGCGTGGCCGAAAGCGAAAGACTCGCCCGAAACGTCGTCCGACTGCGTCGTGCCGAGCGTGTGCCCACGGCGGCTCATGACGTGTCACCCGTTCGTCG
>Ga0247754_1000025_pt1 | contig 14300 bp, 11 predicted proteins | sample UWRJS184509B5_FD_181015 | JGI IMG/M metagenome (GOLD analysis project Ga0247754, IMG submission 181015) | Soil microbial communities from Arlington Agricultural Research Station in Wisconsin, United States - UWRJ-S184-509B-5 | ecosystem: Environmental > Terrestrial > Soil > Agricultural land... | reverse complement strand
CTCGGGCCAGCTCACCCAGCTCGTCGCCGAGGAGATCGCCAGCCTTGACCCAGACACCACCTACCACTACCGCCTGGTGGCGGAGAACGGCGTCGGCTCCCCGGTCCCCGGCGCTGACATGACCGTCCACACCCGCGCCACGGAGGAGCTGCCCAACCAAAGCGACGAGTTCCCCGGCCCGCCCGACTCCGACCGCGCCTGGGAGCAGGTCTCGATCGGCGACTCCGGCGGCAACCCCGTCGGCTTCACCCAGGGCATCGCCGATGACGGCGACGCCGTCATCTACGGCATCTTCGGCGGCACGCCGATCTCCAGCGCCGGCAGCGCCTTCAGCATCTACTACGCCGAGCGCCCCGACGGCGCCCATCCCCAAAGCGGTTGGGAGACCCGTTTGATCACCCCGGCGCGCGAGCTGCAGTTCGGTCCCTCCTGGGATCAGCTTTTTGGCCGCGATGACCTCGCCAGCGTCGTCTCCAGCAACCAAGTCGATTTGTCTACGCCTGGAGCGATCTGGCGCCTGCATCCCGACGGGGCGCCCGAGGAGCTCTTCCGCCCCGGCCCGCTTGCCGGCCACAGCGGGCCTCAGTCCGGCGGCACCACCCCAGCTTCCTTCTTTGGCATCTCCGCCGACGGCAGCCGCGTCGTCGCTGGCCTCAAAGGCACCGCGATCGATCCCGCCTTCCCGGCCGCCAGCTCGAGACCCAACTTCTACGACATCGGGGGCCAGCCACAGCTGCTCAGCCTGCTGCCGGGCGAGGTCCCGCCCGCCTGCGGCGTAGTTGCAGGCGGCATCTTCAGCGATTCCTTCCGCTACAACGCCAGCCACTGGATCTCCGCCGACGGAAACCTCGTGGTCTTCGCCGCCGACGATTGCTCCTCCACCCAGCTCTACCTGCGCGACATCGGCGCCCAGCAGACCAGAGCGATCGGCCCCGGCAACTTCCTCAAACAGACCCCCGGCGCCGTCTTCTTCTCGACGACGGCCGATCTCGACCCCGCCAAAGACGCCGCCGACGGCGGCAACGACGTCTACCGCTACGACATCGGCGACACCTCACTGGCCTGCCTCACCTGCATCTACGCCGGCTTCAGCACCGAGGTCGCCGGCGCAAATGCCTTCACGATCGCCGTTTCTGAGGACGGCTTGCGCATCTACTTCAGCACCAGCGAGCGACTCCTTCCTGGCGCCCCCGCCGACGGCACCTTGGCGATCTACCGCCTGGACGTCGCCGGCGGAGGCCTCTCCTACATCGCCCCAACCCCCACGGGAACCGGCTTCGGCCCCTCCCAGCCGGGCGTCGCCCTCACCCCCGACAGCTCGCGGCTGATCTTCACTTCCGACAGAGACTTCCTCAACCCTCTCAGCGAGGGCGCCGACAACGGTGGCCTCTCCCAGTACTACCGCTACGACGACACAGATCGCTCGCTCCTCTGCGCCACCTGCCCCCCCGACGGCTCGGAGCCTCTCACCGGCGTCACCGGCGACCTGGTCAGCAACGGGCGAAGCGGGGCTCAGCCTAACCTGACCGCGCTCTCCGCCGACGGGCAGACCTTCGCCTTCGCCACCCCCACGCCGCTGCTCGGTTCTGACCAGAACACCTCCGCCTCCGACCCCGTCTCGGGCATCGACATCTATGAGTGGCGCGACGGGCGGCTGGCGCTGGTGAGCGATGTCCGCACCAGCTGGTCTCTCCCGCCTCTCCTCGAGGGGATCAGCCCCTCCGGGCGCGACATCTACTTCAGCGCCTCCGCCCAGTACACAGCCGACGCGATCGACGCCGGCAAACGCCTCTACGACGCCCGCATCGGCGGCGGCATCGACCTCCCCGAGCCGCCCCAACCCTGCCCGCTGGAGGTCTGCCAGGGGACGCCGAGAGGGGCGCCCGACGATCCCCTGCCCGCCAGCACCGGCTTCTCGGGCCGCGGCAACATTCAAGGGGCCGCCCCGCCCAACCGACGTACCTGCCCGAGAGGCAAGCGCAAGGTGCGCCGCGGCGGCAAGGTGCGCTGCGTAAAGCCAAAGCGCGGCGTCAAACGAGCCAATCACAGACGGAGGGCCCAGCGATGAAAAGGACAGCCCTGCTCGGCGCCGTCGCCCTGCTCGCCCTGATCGCGCCCGCCACCGCGGCCGCTGGGCCGATCTTCAACCTCGACATGCACCACGCCCAGACCAACTTCCCCCCCGGCGGCGCCCCCGTAGAGATATTCAAACCACCGACGCAGCAAGGCTCCGCCCAGGCCAGTGAGATACAGCAGTATGCGTTCACCGCCACCGGCGGCGCCTACAAACTCAGATTCGGCGCCGACACTACCGTCGACCTCCCCTACAACGCCACCACGGCTCAGGTGAGAGCGGCGCTCGTGGCCCTGCCCTCGATCGGCGCGGCCAACGTCGACGTCAGCGGCGGGATGAACCCAGATGATCCAGGCGAGCCAAGAGGAGGCACCAACCAATTCCGTTTCAGCGTCAGATTCACCGGGTCCCTCGCTCTCACCGACGTGCCCGAGCTGGTCGTCTCCGACGGGGCCGCGCCGCTGCGCCTCAACCCCCAGTACTGGTTCGACCTCGACAACGTCGGCGACGCCGCCACCGCAGGCCCGATCACCCTCACCGTCAAACTCCCCTCCGGGATCAGCCGCTACTCGGTGAGGACAGCAAGCGAGGGGCTCCACGTCGACTGGAGCTGCCCCGGCTCGCCAGGCGATACAACTGTCACCTGCACCACCTCAGAGTCGATCTCCCGCCACAAAGGCGAGTTGGGACTGGCTCTCATAGTCGACGTCAGAGCCAACATCTGCGGCGCCAGCCCCACTTGCGACAAAACGGCGGTCGCCACCGTTACCGGCGGCGGCGCCCCGCCCGCCCCGCCCGCGGTGGGCTGCGCGGTGGGGATTGCCGCCTGCGCCAGAGAGACCGCCCACATCTCCCCCGAGGAGGCCGGCTTCGGCATCCTTCCCGAGACCTTCGTCCCCGACTTCTTCGAGACCGACGGCCTCACCCCCGAGCGCCAAGCCGGCGCCCACCCAGACCTGCTCACCGTGCCCTTCGACTTCACCACGGTCGAGGATCAAGACCCCTTCACCCAGCCCTTCCGCAAGGCGGAGTCGGACAGCATCCGCAACCTCAACGTCGACCTTCCCCCCGGCTTCATCGGCAACCCGACCGCTGTTGGCGAATGCCCGGCCGCTGATTTCATTCTTCAGGACTGTCCCCTCTCCAGCGTGATCGGCTTCCTCTACGTGCGCACGCCTCCCTTCTTCAACTTGGGCGGCACCTATTCGAACGTCCGCCAGTCCGTCTTCAATATGTCCCACCCTCGCGGCTCGGTCTCAGACCTCGCCTTCGTCTTCTTCAGCAACCCGGTCCACATCAGGGCCTCGCTGGACCCCGCCAACCGCTACGCGATTACCACCCGGGTGCCCGACATCAACGAGTCCCTGCCGCCCCTAGACCAGAAGCTCACCGTCTGGGGGGTGCCGGCCGATCCCTCCCATGACGCCCAGCGCTGCAGCCCTGCTGCCACCAGAGATTGCCCGACCGACATCGAGGTAAAGCCCTTCCTCACCGTCCCCTCCCAGTGCGAGGCCGACAACGCCTTCCGCCTGCACCACTACGATTCCTGGCAGGACCCGGGCGAGTACGGCCCCGACCTCACCTACACGATGCCGGGCAAAATGACCGGCTGCGAGAAACCGCGCTTCGACCCCTCGGTGCAGCTCAACCCGACCGGTCGCCAGGCAAACACCCCGACCGGCCTAGACGTCTCGATTCAGCTCCCGCAGAACGAGAACCCAGACGCCCTGGCGACGCCGCCGGTGAAGAGCACCGTGGTCAGATTCCCACCGGGGATGACCGTCAACCCCGCCTTCGCCGACGGGCTCGACGGCTGCACCCTGGCACAGATCGGATTGGGAACGAATAACCCCGTCGCCTGCCCGGACAACTCGCGGATCGGCGAGGTCTTCCTCACCACCCCGCTTCTGCCCAGAGCCCTTGAGGGATCGATGTATTTGGCGAAGCAGGACCAGAACCCCTTCGGATCGACCTTCGCCATGTATATGGCGGTGCACGACACCGAGGAGCGCGGCGTCCTGCTCAAGATCCCGGGCCGGATCGACCTCGACCAGTCGACGGGGCAGATCACCACCACCTTCGACGACCTGCCCCAGTTCCCGTTCGACGACTTCACCCTCTCCTTCCGCTCGGGGCAGCGCGCTCCCTTGGTCAACCCGCCCAGCTGCGGCACGCAGAGAATCGAAGTCCAGATCACCTCCTACGCGCAGCCGAATGAGGTGCTCGACGCCTCCAACACCTACGAGGTGAACGAGGGGCCGAACGGCACGCCCTGCCCGGCCTCTTCGAACTCCCGTCCCTTCGACCCGAAGATGAATGCGGGGACGCTCAACCCCACAGCGGGCGCCCACAGCCCCTTCGTCTTCCGCCTCACCCGCTCTGACACAGAGCAGGACATCTCCAGAGTGACGACGGTGCTGCCGCCGGGCCTCTCGGCCAAGCTCGCAGGTGTCAGCCAGTGCCCCGACTCGGCGATCTCCCAGATCTCAACCGCCGAGGGAACCGGCCAAGCGGAGTTCGACAGCCCCCACTGCCCCGCCAACAGCTTGGTCGGGCAGCTGAACGCAGGCGTTGGAGCGGGCACCAACCCCAACTACTTCGGCGGCAAGGTCTACCTGGCGGGGCCGTATAGAGACGCCCCGCTTAGCTTCATCACCGTCGTCCCCGCGATCGCCGGGCCTTATGACTTCGGCTCGGTCGTGGTGCGGATCGCAGCCTACCTCGATCCCAAGACAGCCCAGGCCAAAGCGATCTCCGATCCCTTCCCTCCGATTGTGCACGGGGTGCTACTGCACATCCGCGACATCCGCTTGAACCTCAACCGCGACCAGTTCACCCTCAACCCGACCAACTGCAGCCCGATGTCGGTTGACGGATCGATCCTCAGTGACCTGGGGGCCCTTGCTTCGCCATCGTCTCGCTTCCAGGTGGGGGAGTGCGCAAGCCTCGGCTTCAAACCGAAACTCCTGATGCGCCTCAAAGGCGGCACTAAACGAGGCGCGCACCCTCAACTCACCGCGACGCTGATCCCACGCGCGGGCGACGCCAACATCGCCGCCCTCTCGGTCGCCTTCCCGCGCTCGGAGTTCCTCGAGAACGCCCACATCCGCACGGTCTGCACGAGGGCCGATTTCGCCGCTTCCAACTGCCCCGCGGGAGCGATCTACGGCAGAGCCACCGCCTACACCCCGATCCTCGACGACCCGTTGCAGGCGAACGTCTACCTGCGCTCCTCGAGCAACCTCCTTCCCGACGTAGTCCCCGACTTCCGCGGCCCACCGACCCTGCCTTTGAGAATCGAATCGGCCGGCCGTGTCGACTCGATCAACGGCGGCATCCGCAACACCTTCGACCTGATCCCAGACGCCCCGGTGAGCAGAGTCATCTTCAGCCTCCAAGGCGGCAAAAAGGGCCTCCTGGTCAACTCCCGAGACATCTGCGCCCGTACCTACCGCGCCAAAGTGATCTACACAGCCCACAACGGCGCCCGCCACGTGCAGCGGCCGAAGATGGTGGCGAGTTGTGGGAGAGCGCGGAGAGGCAAACGGGGCAAGAAGCGCCGCGGGCACGGGGGCAACACAAGGCTTCTGCACCAGCGCGCTGTCACCTCACAGCGCTAAAACACACCACACACTCAACAGGTACCAAGCAAACACCCATACGGGTATTTTGTGCTGCCAAACAACACTGTACTTCATTAACCACACTTTAAGTGGAGTAACAAAACACTTGACACACTCCCTTTCGACCAGAGAGTGTGCGCCCACTACATAAAGAGGCGCCGGGGCCCCAACAACGCCTGCTGGAGAACCCCGACGCCATGAGCCAATGGGCTGACACCCATCGGCACTGGGTGAGGTTACTCGAACATTGCCCAGTATTCAATACCGGGTTACTGCCCGGAGGAGGAACTATGTTGCTGCCCAGATCTATCCAAAAGACTCCGGTCGCGATCTTCGCGATCGGTTTGCTGTTCGCTCTCGCCCCGAGTTCCGCGCTGGCGGCTCCCACGGCGACGACCGAGACAGCCACGGAAGTGGCTGCTACCACCGCAACACTGAATGCCACCATTTCCGCAGAGGGTCACAGAACCGACTATCTCTTCGGCTACGGCACATCTCCAGATATCTCCGAAATGACTAGCGCTACGCCGAAAGAAACTACGAGTTCGGGTTCTCCGGTTGTGGTGAGTGCAAGACTCTCCGGTCTCGGACTTGGAACCACCTACTATTTTGCGATCGCTACCCACGATCTGGTGACAGACAAATACATAGTTGGCGAAGTGCGGAGTTTCGCCACCCTCAGCGCCGACAACGGAATGCAGTTCATGGCGGCTGAATACCCAGCCACGATTGGCGGCTCGCTCGGACTAGAACGAGTATTTGAAGCGGGCGGCGGTCTCTTTACAGTAGATTGCAGAACCCGCAATCTGAGTGGATCATTCCCGGAAGCCAGCGCCTCACTCACCCTCACGCCGGAACTGAAATCCTGCGGAGGTTCATTCGGCGTTATCACTGTCAAAATGAATAGCTGCCACTACGTATTCGATGTCAATCGCAATTACGGGGTTTATGCTGGCGGCTTCGCCGTCTCCTGTGACAAAGAAGGCGATACCATCGACTATGCCAGCAGCGTCGGGTGTACTGTTAAGGTGCCGGCGCAGTCGATTCCGAGAACGTCAGGCATCCAGTATCAGAACACCGGTCCGCTCAACGCACGCGTAATTTCAGCACAGGGGTGGGCCTGGAACCTCAGATGGACGACGGGAGGGACAAGAATCTGCCAGCTCGGCGGCCTATCGGCTTCCGGCGAAGATGGCTCCATGGCGTCGTTCAATGGAACAACCCTGAAAGCAACTAATGAAGAGGATGCTCAGACGGAGTTCTATGTAGCCGGATGAGGATGGATCTGCTGGTCAATCCAGCCTGATCCATGACGACAGAGCCGGGCCATGGGCACCCATGGCCCGGCGTTGTTTCCCATGACCGTAAATCGGCTCCTCCACCTTTCACAACCGGTTCCGGCGGCGCTGCTCTCCCAGGTGCGGCAGGCAGCCCGCGACGGCGTCGGTATCGACATAATGCTTCGCCGTTGTCTCGCCGGTAACACTGAGTTCGTCGATTCCCTGATCGACTCAGCCGAGGACCGGCCCGCAGGCGAACTCTTCCAGTTGCTGCGAGTCCAGAATGCAACCTTCGAGTGCCTCACCGTCGCGGTCATCGACGAGCACACCCGCGCATCAGAGAGCCTGACCTCTGCCTAGGAACGCCGCGCCGAGTCGGCGCGCCGCGCGGCGTGGGGCTTCGCGTGTTTCAAAGGTGGCCCTCGACGGTGCTTGACCGCTGATGACTGGGGCCACTTCGCGGCTACTTCCCCCCTGTCACGCTCGCCTGCCGTCCCGAGCAGAGTTAGGAATTCCGCTGCAGTCGCGCCAACCGGGACTCAGCCGGTCGGGGCGATCGCCTCGATCCAGTCCCAGCGGCGGCCGCATAGATCGCTTGCTCTGTCGACGGGGACGGCGACGGTGGGGCCGAGGCGGGCGCCTCGGCGGGGGGCGGCGGCGACCAGGGAGATGTCCTCGGGAGGAGCGCCGAGCTGGTTGGCGAGCCCGAGCAGGCCGAGGCCGACCGTCTCCGAGCAGTTCGGGAGGCCCGTGGCGGCGCCCCGGCCCCCGACGGGGTAGTGGAAGAGGAGGCGGAAGGTCGCGGTCGGGGGCAGGCGCCAGACCTCGTAGTCCTCGCCCAGCCAGGCGCGTTTGTAGGGGAGGGACGGGCGACTCTGGAAGGAAGAGCGGGGCACGACGAGGAGCGGATAGTCGAGCAGGGCTCTGTAGTCGAGACGGTCGGTGTCGAAGGGCTCCTCCCCGGCGCTCGTTGCGTCCCCATGAAGCGGAACCCGCGCCTCTTCGGGGTCGATGGCGCCGTTGGGGGCGAGGTCGCGCAAGAAGTAGCGGGCGTATGGGTTGCGCTCGACGATAAGCGCCGGACCCTCCCCCGCGAAGCGCTCGTCGATCTGGCGTAGCTCGGCGAGGCGGTCGTGGGGAGCGAGGACGACGTTGGCGGAGGCGAGGACAGCGCAGGCGAAGAGGGCGACGGCGAAGAGAGACAGCCCCAGGCCGGGCCATCTCGAGGCGACCGACAACCCGAGGGCCACCGTGACGGCGAGAAGCGCGGCGAGGGCGACGGTGGCAAGCGGAAGGGTGGAGCCGGGTCCTCGCCGGACCGGGGAACGAGCACGGCGACCAGCGCGGCGAGCGCGAGTAGGCAGGGAATCCACGCGGTGAAACGCATTCGCGGTCCATTTCCCCCCAAATGCGTTTCACCGTGGGGGCGTGGGGGGAGGCGGTGGGCTGGGAGCGTCGATTCTGGAGCGCCAGCGCCAAGGCCAGAGCGAGGAGTGTGGCGGCGGCCAATTCCCTCGTCCCTCCCAGTCGCGCGTAGCCGAAGATCAGCGCCGGGGTGGCGGCGGCGAAGGCGAGGAGCGCCCGCGAGCGGGGGTCGAGCTGCGGCGATCTGCCAGAGGCAGAGAACGAGGAGCGCGCCGAGGACGGCGAGGTAGGGCTGGAAGTGCCAGGCGGCCTCGCCACCGAGGAGCTGCTGCGCGACAGCGAAGGGGAGGACGGCGCCGCCAGGATCGCCCTCGGCGATCGCCAGCCAGCCCGGGGCGTCGGAGAGCTCGCCGTAGGCGGCAAAGGTCGGCTCGCCGGAGAGGACGACGGGAGCGGCGAAGAGCGCGAAGACGCCGAGGGCGGCGGCTACCGGCCACGGGTCGGGGCGGCCGAAGCGCCAAGGCAGCGAGGAGGCGGGGCCGACACCGGCGAGGAGAATCGCCAGTGTCGCGGCGAGCGCGATGCCGGCGCCGGCGAGCGTGGCGAGCTGGGTGACGAGGACCAGGGTGGCGAGGCCGACGGGGACGACGAGGGCGCCCGACAGGCGCTTGCCGGAAAGGGCGTCTACGAGCAGGCCCAGGCCGGCGCAGAGGGCGAGCAGAAGAAGCGGGTAGGCGATCCATGCAGCGCTCACGACAAGATCACCAGCTGCGAAGGACTATCGGAGCGGCTAATAGATCACGGCCCTTCTCACCCGTCCGCGACGGTCGAACCTCACCGCCAGGACCAGATAGTCGCCGTCGCCGCCAACGATGTAGTCCCATTCCCGGTACTTCCACTCCACTGTGAGGCGCTTCCCGGCAGTTCCACTCCGCCGGTAGGAGCGATGTCGGGGCGAACCGAGGTCAGGTTGCGGCGGCCCGAGCATCTGGAGAACGGAGAGTCGGGTTCGACCAAGGAGCAAATCGCATTCGCTGAGGCCGACCGCCTGTTGAGTTCGAGGTCCGTTCCGGAACCGCTCCGGCACGGGCTGCGAATTCCACTCAGCTTGAGAGAAACGGAAGTCGGCACAATCGACGCCCCCGGCCGCGACGACGATCTTGTGCTTGACCTCGCCGCCGCCCCAGACCACCGCCCAAATGAGGAGTCCGAGGGCCAGGGCTGCCAGGCCCAGCTTCGTCGGCAACCGCACTAAGAGCTCCAGCTAGCCGATCGGGACCACATCGCCCGAGAGGGCGACGCGCAGGCGTCTGACCAGGGTCGAATCCGATGCGGGAGCCTCGTTCACGGTCATCAACCTAGTTCAGGCGGGGCCGTTTCCGCCAGGCCTCAATAGATCACCGTCGGGCCGACCGAGACCACCTTCCAGGTGCCGTCTTCCTCTCTGAGGGCGTTGGCGTAGATCTTGTTGGTGTCGGGGCGGGTGTAGATGAGGAAGGCGTGGCCCTCGCCGACCCGCAGGCTGAGGACATAGTCGATCTGGGCCTCTTCGTCGAAGGCGCTGGGCGGGACGCCGGCGGCGAAGGCTCTCATCGTCTCCGCGCAGGCGGCATTGCCGCGCTTGTCGCCGCTCCCCAGGCTCTCGAACTCCGCCCGCTGCTCGACGGCGAGGTAGGAGCAGGCCGTCGCCCAGTCGGCGGCGGCGCGGGCGTCGAGGAAGGCCTGCAGGATCGCGGTGACCTCGTCGCGCTCCTGCGCCGAGGCCTCGAGCCCCCAGGTCTGGATGCTGTTGTCCCCGCCTCTGGAGACGGGGACGCCGGGGGCGGCCTTCTTGGACCCCTCTTCGGGCTCGGGGGGGCTGGAGGTGTCGAGGGGCTCCCGCCCGCCGCCGCCGGAGCCCTGCTGGCCGGAGTCGCCTTGCGAACCGCCGTCCCCCTGCTGAGCGGTGGCGCCGGCCGCGCCTGAGGTGGCGGTCGTCTCTTCGTCCCCGCCACCGCAGCCGGCGAGGGCGAGGGCGGCGAAGACGATGAGAAGGATCGGGATGCGTTTCACTGGCGCCCGAAAGACTCTCAGCGGTAGAGCAGGATGTAGAAGGGGGTGGAGATTTTCGCGCCGGCGCTGTTGTAGGTCTGCACCTCTACTCTCGGCAAGCCGCAGGAGCCGCCGATCTCCACGTTGGCGATCACCCCGTCGGTGTCGATTTTCCTCGCCGTCACCTGCGCGCCGCGGGGATTGAAGGCGGGGACGGTTACGCAGTAGACGCCGGTGCCCGTTTTTCTCACGTCGGCGGGGCTGAGGCCCTTGGAGAGGTTGGTGTTGAGGATGCCGTTCTCATCGACGTCGCCGAACACGACCGGCTGGGCGGAGTCGGCCGTGGTGGCGGAATCGGCGAAGCTCGCTCTCGGCACCTGCGTCAGGCTCGACTCGACGATCTGATCGCCGGTGATCGCGTCCGGTCCCACCTTGTCGTTGGTGATCGCCTGGTAGGCGATCTTGTCCGTCGCCACCGACCCCCCGGCGAGGATGCGCCCGTCGACGGCCCCCGACTCGATCTTCGGTGAGGTGACCGCTTTGGCCTTGATCTTCGGGGTGACCACCGCGTTCTTGCGCAGTTTGTTCGCGGTGACGGCGCCGGGGCGAAGCTCAGGCGCCCCAACCGACTTCGGCGCCAGCCCCGCCGCATAGGCGCCGGCCCCCGACACCGCGACGAAAAGCGCCAGCGTCGCGGTGACGTTGGCGTAGCTGAGGTGCGATCGCAGCCTTCTCATCTCTTCACCTTGCAGGTTCGGTTCATCGTCGCGGTCAGGGTCTTGCCTCCCTCGAAGGAGAAGGAGGTGCGGGCGAGGGGGTAGTTGACCCCCGGGAAGCCCTTAGGGGCAGGGCAGTCGGCGGCGAGGTAGCTGTGGGTCCGCCCGCCAGAACGGAAGGTGCGGTCGAGGCGCATCGAGATCCCAGTGACGAAGCCCCAGTCCCCGGTCACGCGGGGGAAGGACGCCTCCATCGTGACCCCGAAGGCGCCCCCGGTGCGGCTGATCACGAAGGGCAGGACGTAGGGGGTCGGGACCGGTTTCGTCCCATAGATGTGGGAGAGGATCGCCGGTCTTCCTTTGAAGCGGCCGTTGAAGGCGAGCACCTTCCCTTCGGAGGGGAAGGGGGACTGCTCGGGAAGTTTGACGTTGGCCGAGAAGTGCCCGGTGCCGACCAGGGCGCCGCGGCAGGCGGCGATCGCCTCTGCCGTGGTGGAGGGGTTGATGTGGCCCATGCGGCACTTGGGGATGCCCTTGTAGGTGAGCACGCCGTGGCGGTTGAGCGCGACCTTGAGCGAGAGCAGCTGCGGCGGGCCGGACGGGTTGGTGCTCTGGATTCTTCCCGCGAAGCTGACCGCGACGGGGACCTTGGCGTTGCGGGGGAGCGTCTGGGGGCTGAGTTTGCCGCTCACCCCGACCTGGATGCCGCCCTCACGCACGGTCTCGGCGCCGGCGAAGGCAGCAAAGCCCAGCGTCGCGGTGGCGAGGACCACGAACACGAGCAGGGAAAATCGGGCCAGCGATTGCGTGCTTCGTTCCACGACTTTCTCCCCTCGCGACATAAATCCCTCCCTCGATGAACCCTAGCGTACATAGCAAGTTCCGCTGGGGCAGGAATCGGCTGCTGGCAGATTTCAATCCCATGCGAGTCACCATTGATCGTGCAAGTCACCATTGATCGTGCAAGTCACCATTGATCATGCGAGGGGCTTTCCCTGGCGCTGGAGCACTCGCGACTCCTGCGGCCGTCGCTGGACTGGATCGAGGCGATCGCCCCGCCGGCTGAATCCGGTTAGCGGCGGCAGACCACCGCGTCCGCGTGGTGACCGATCCCACTGCGACGTTCGATCCGAGTACCTCGAAGTTTGCACGCGGCTCGCCGCCTATACCGGCAGCGCTGCTCGCCCAAGCGCGCCTTGCGGCCCGCAGCGGCGTCAGCTTCGACTCCATGCTGCGCCGCTGCCTAGCCGGACACACACCCTGCTCAACGAATTCCTGATCGATGCCGTCGAGGCCATTGACCGTCCGCGCGCGGAAGCCATGTTCCTGAGTTTGTGACGAGTCCAGGCGGCGACCTTTGAACACCTCATCGAGGCTGTAATCGAGGAGTACACACGCGCCGATGCCCTGATCGGCTGAGCGGCGTCACTTCTGCCTGCGGGTGCCGGCCAGCAAGCATCCCCGGACGCGGCCCCGAGGCGGAGGCGAGCAGTCGAATTTTGACTCTTTCTGCGCCGGTGAGCCGAAGACGAGCACTTGTGGCGAGGGCGCAAGATCGCCGGATGTGGTTAGTGCGCTCGCCCGAGAGCGGAGGAGATGCGCCTGATGCCGATGGCCGACATCCTCGACAGGAGAAGCGATGAAGCCCCAGTTGAACCCGCTCGCCACCGCTCGACCCGACCGGACCCTCTGCGATGATCCCTGCCATGGAACAGCGGCGCCACGTCAAGCTCAGCGGCGACGTCGAGGGTCCCTACGTGATTGAGGAGGCCCGCGAAGACGGGCGACTGGTGGTCGCCCCGGACACCTCCGCCCAGGCGATCATGGACCGCCTGGGCCACGAGCCGGCAACGCTGGCGGAGTTCGAGGCCGCTTACGGGGCGGTCAAGCCCGCAGACGGCGAAGGCTGAGCCTTGGCTCTGAAGAAGGGCTACGCGCCTGTCGCCTTCGACGACCTCGCCTGGGAGGAGGACCTGCGCAGAGCCCGCGGCAGCGCGCCGCGCATAGCTCGCGAAACCCGCGTCCGCCTGGAACGCGAGGGCCAGGAGGTCGCCTCTCTCATGGCGTGCGACGAGGATGCGCGCGACGGGACCAGCCTGCCTGGCTGCGTCAAGGTCTACCTGCCGCCGCCCGCGGGCCCGCTCAGCCTCGTCTACCGGATCGGCCGCAACAAGCAGGCCGCCTTTACCTCGACCACCTCGCCTTCGGCGTCCGCCATCACCCACCCGGCTCCCGCGCCGAAACCGTCTACCAGCTCGCCCACCGCCGCCTCCACGGCTGACGCCTGCCAGACGTCCCCGTGCAACCCCGCCAACGCTTCGCCCACAACCTCCACCAAGCCCGCCTGAGAGCCGGCATCTCCCAGGCCGAGCTGGCCGCCCGCTGCGAGCTGCACCGCACCGAGATCTCGCTGCTGGAACGGGGCGGGCGGGAGCCGCGGCTGGGAACGATCGTGAAGCTGGCCGGCGCCCTCGGCACGACTCCCAGCAGGCTCTGCGCCGCCACCCGCGAGCGGCGGCGGTCGCTTCCAGCTCTCAGAGCCCGACTGAGATACCTCTGACCTGGGGGCGAGTTTCCGCCGCCGCTGCCTCTCCCAAGCAGACAGGCAAATGCCCCGGGGCGCCGCGACGTCTCGGAGAGAGAGGGAACCCATGCAAGACCAGCCTTCCGACGCTGACGTCAAGACCGAGCGCGCCGTGCTCGGCTTCGTGCTCTCGCTGCACCCGACCCGGCTCACCCAGGGTGAGCTGACCCGCGCCCTGGCCGAGGACCCCGAGGACTTCGCTCAGCGCGACGCGGTCTGCCGCGCCGTCGATGAACTCGTAGTCGCTGGTCTCCTGCACCGCGACGGCCACTTCGTCGGGCCGACCCGCGCCGCGATCCGCTTCGACCGGCTCGCCGTTTGAGTCTCGAATGACGCTTCGAACCGCCTCGCCAGGCGACATCGGAAAAAAGGGGGGGCGAGATTCCAATTCTCGTTCCTCTCCTCGGTATGGACGACGTTTCGCCTTCCGAGGACTTCGCCAACGCCTTCGAGTCCGCCTTCGCCCGTCTCCAAGTCGCCGTCCTCGACGCCTGCGCCCGCGAGGCGCAGTGGCCCGCCCAGATCGCTGCCGCAATCATCGCCGCCCTGCGCTTCGCCGCCACCGACCCCACTGCGGCGCGGACGCTGACAATCGAGGCGAAATTCCACCGGGACGATAGGGGCCGG